>Ga0207752_1000021_pt1 | contig 65399 bp, 54 predicted proteins | sample Pon2CUnioCityCA_6_FD_187272 | JGI IMG/M metagenome (GOLD analysis project Ga0207752, IMG submission 187272) | Marine sediment microbial community from Union City, CA, USA - Pond 2C Sediment 2 (SPAdes) | ecosystem: Environmental > Aquatic > Marine > Intertidal zone > Salt pond sediment ... | reverse complement strand
TCCCGCAGCGCGACGCGGCCGAACGCGGCCTGCTCCTGGGCCTGACTGGTGCCGGCGAGGTATCCCGTCCGGACACAGCCTTCATGCCAGATCTCCAGCGCCGGATCATCGCCTACTACGAGGGCCAGACCGTCGATTTCCGCGCCGACCCGCCCGTGAACCTGGGCCGCATCAGCCCGTTCGGCCGGAAGGTCCTCCGGGCTTGCCGATTGATAGGCTTCGGTGAAACAAGCACTTACAGCGAATTGGCCGCGCGGGTCGGTAGCCCGAAAGCCGCCCGCGCCGTCGGCGGCGTCATGGCCCGAAACCCCATCCCGCTGATTATCCCCTGCCACCGCGTCCTGCGCGCGGACGGCAGCCTCGCCGGCTTCTCCGCCTCCGGCGGAACCACCACCAAGCAAAAGATGCTCCACCACGAACGCATGGCAACAGGCGATTAAGCCCTGATGGTTCCGGCCGGAGGTTCTACTCGCCAGGGTGTAGCGACTGGCCATCACCTGCACTACCCTGCGCAGCGTTTACTCTTGATTTGGGGGCGAGACCTTCAGCTTGCCGAGCCGGTAGCGGTGGTGGCCGTCGTCGTTCGGGAGGGGCAGGGCGATCTTGGGCGTGCCGGTTGGGGTGCCTACGGCTATGTAGACGTCGTATACGCCGGGCTTCATGGGGCGGGTCCGCTCGTCGCTGGCCAGGGGTAATGCGAAATCCGCCCTGTGGGTCTCGGTCGGGGCCTCTCCGGGGTTGGCGGTCCGCAGGGTCCGTGTGTCGAAGTCGGCATCGACGAAGACGCCGACGATTCCGCCCTTGGCGTCCTTGATCGTCAGTGCGGGCCGGCCGCCGGGCAGGCAGGGCGCGACGCCGGCGTTGCGCCATTCCGTCGCGAACCAGAAACTGCCGTCGACGGGGATCTCGCTCGGCCATGAGGCCTCGATGAGTTGCAGGCGATAGCCCAGCCGCAGGCTGATTTTTCGGACCAGGTCCTCGTTGGCGGCGAGGAACTCCCGCGGCCACCAGTGGACCGTGGCGTAGCTCGCGTGGTATTTCTCAATCGCTTCGAGGTACTGGCTGCCGTCCTTCCAGTTGCCGCGGTCGCGCGAAGGGCCGTAATGCTCGCTTTCGAGGACGACCGGGACGCGCTGCCAGAAGAGCTGTGCGAATTCGGCGTTGAAATACGCATTGTCGCCGCCCTGGACGAGGATGCTGTCGTCGCGGAGGGTCAAGCCCTTGGCGGCGGCGTACTCGATCGTCTGCCGGCCCCGGCCGTGAGAGGCGAAATCGTCGTTTGCCGCGAGGAGGGTCTTCTTGAAGTGCTTCGTATGCAGGTCGATGTGCCTTCGGATCGTCTCGGGGGAGTAGGGCAGCCTCGTGCTCGCGAAGGTGTGGCCTTCGCCCCAGACGCCGAAGGAGCCGACGTCGATAAAGTCCACTTCCGGATTGCCGTCGTATCGTTTCGCCAGGGCGGCGAGGAAATGGTCGAGCTTTTCGAGGAAGATCGGGTCGTCGTAGTCGGGTTCCCAGTAGGGCCCGTTCGGATCGACTCCCGTGCCCGGTTTGAAGTTGTGGCCCTTGGCGCCGGCCTTCTCGACCCATTCCGGCGTGGCGTAGCGCATGAACGACTCGCAGCACGAGATCCGCAGCGCGATCCGCTTGCCTTTATCGTGCCAGCGCTGCGCGGGCGTATCGAGGACCGACCAGCAGAACCGGCCCTCCTGCGGCTCAAGATGCGACCAGGCAATCCGCAGGTAAACCGTCGTGACACCCGGGAAATCATCGACTGTATCGGACGGTTCCAGTTTGCCGCCGTAGTTGAAGGCGATGTTGTCGTAGTGATGCAGCACCCATCCCATGCCGGGATTGACCAGGGCCTCGCCCGTATCCTGCGGGCGAACGACCGTGACGTTCTGGTTGGCGAAGAGGCCCGCCACTGGCGCCAACGCGGTGAGCAGGGCGACGGTGAAGCGTTGCTGTGCGAAGCGCATCGTTCACTCCTGATTGAGTCGGTTGTTGGTTGCCTGACGGAAGCAGGCGGCCCGCGCGCGGGATTTCTGCTTCCTTCGCCGGCCATTTTAACTGACCTGCCGACCGTTCATAGCCGATAATTCCTTGACAGGGCTGATTTTACCTTTGGTTGCCAAAAGGCGGCCGCGCCGGTACGATGGGTTGGGGTATACGCAACGACGATCAAGGATATGACGAAGACGAAGAACGCGACAAAGGGGCCGAAGCTTTCCGTCGTGGCGCCTCTGCTGGATGAACAGGACAACCTGCCGACCCTGTACGAGCAAGTCAAACAGGCGTTGGAAGGGCGCTACGAGTACGAGCTGATCTTCATCGACGACGGCAGCACCGATGGGAGCTTTGACATCCTCAAGGGTCTGCACGCTTCCGATCCGAACGTTCGGGTCATCCGTTTCCGCCGGAATTTCGGCCAGACGGCCGCTCTGAGTGCGGGCTTCGCCCACGCGCGGGGTGACATCGTCGTGGCGCTGGATGCCGATCTGCAGAACGACCCGGCGGATATCCCGATGCTGCTGGCGAAGCTCGATGAAGGCTATGACGTGGTCAGCGGTTGGCGGAAGAAGAGGCAGGACAAAGCTCTGACCCGGCGGCTTCCCTCGAAGATCGCCAACTGGCTGATCTCCAGAATCACCAATGTCAGACTTCATGACTACGGCTGCACGCTCAAGGCCTACCGGCGGGACGTGCTGGCCGAGACGAGACTCTACGGCGAGATGCACCGGTTCATCCCGGCCTTGGCCAGTTGGAGCGGCGCGAGGGTTGCGGAGTGCGTGGTCAACCACCGGCCTCGGACGGCGGGCAAGGCCAAGTACGGCCTCGGACGCACCCTCAAGGTCGTGCTCGATTTGATCACCGTCAAGTTCCTGGGCTCATTCTCCACGAAGCCCATCTACGTCTTCGGCGGCCTCGGCCTGTTCACCACGCTGCTGGCGATTCTCTTCGGGTCCCTGGTGATCTACCAGAAGCTGGCCCGGGGCACCGACATGAGTGGCAATCCGCTGCTGATCCTGACGGCCGTGCTGGTCATCACCACCGTTCAGTTTATCCTCATGGGCCTGCTCGCCGAACTGCTCGTCCGCACGTATCACGAATCGCAGGACCGGCCGACGTACGTTATCAGGGAAGTCCTCGGCGCGCCCGAAAGCCATGGAGATCCGGAATGAGCAAAGTCGCGCAGCGCAGAAGACCCGCCAGGAAGCAATCGGCATCGGTCGAACCCTCGTGGCTCTCCGACAAGAACAAGAGGTTCTTCCTTGGACTTGCGCTGGCGATCGTTCTGGCCGGGATTCCCTTCGCGCTCGGCAAGTGGTTCGAGTTCCATTCGCCCGATCCCTTCGACGGCGGCGCGTACGTGTACTCGGCCGCCCATATCCTCCAGGGTGCGGAAATCGGCGTGGAGGAGAAGCCCAGCGCGCAGTTGGGCACGCTACTGGTCAACATGTTGGGCGTGAAGATCTGGGGCTTCAACGACACGGGCCCGAAGACGATGCAGATGCTCCTGCAGCTCGCCGCACTGACGCTGATGTTCATAGCCCTATACCGGCTCTACGGCATGCTCCCGGCGGCCATCGGCGTCATCATCGCCTCGCTCTACCTGTCTTCGCCCCTGATCGCCAAGGACGGCAACGTCAAAGAGCAATACATGATCGCCTTCATGGTGATGGGCGTCAGTTGCTATATCTTCTACGTACTTCGCGGGCGGTGGTGGTGCGCCGTGTTGGCGGGGGCCTTGCTGAGCTGGGGGCCGCTGTTCAAGCAGACCGGCGTCTCGGCCATCGGAGCCATGGGCCTGTTTGTCCTGCTGCAGCCGGTGCTTGGACACCAGAGCTTCAAGCAGATGGGCCGCGACGTGTTGTTTCTATTTGCCGGTGCGGCTATAGGCATCGGTCCGATCTACGTGTGGATGATAGGTTGGGACGTGGACATGGGCCTGCCCTATGCCTTCGTGTGGCAGGAGCTGGGCAAGATGCTGCCTTTCGGCGGCGCGGCCGACGGACCCGTGAAAGCGGACTACATCGCGCAGGGCCGAAAGCTCGTGCCGTTCTCCGACCAGTGGCCGATCGTCCTGCGGTTCTACGGTCTGTTGCTGCTGCCCATCGGTCTGGCGCTCGGCGCCATTCTGGCCCGACTCGTGGTTTTGCTGCGTGGCCGGTCCGCACCGAAGAAGACCGGACCTTCCGCACAGAACCGGCTGGTATTGCTTCTCGCTCTCTGGTGGGTCCTGGATACGGCCTTTGTCTGGATCAGTCCGAATTCCTACGAGCAATACTATCTGCCGCTGACCGCCTCGGCCGCGATGCTGGGGGCGTATCTTGTCTACCTTTATGCCGACAAGCTGACGACCGCTGCGGACAAGAACCGCTGGGTCGTGTTGGGTCTGGTGGGCCTGATCCTGATGATTGTCACGTCCTGGCACGTCTTCTTCGGCATGACGAAGAGCCCGTACAGCGGCATGGCGTACCTGGACCCGCAGACCGGCCGGCCCGATCCCCGCAAAGGCTACCTCCAGAGGTACAGAGAAATCGCATACCGGCTGGAGAAGGGCGCCAGGGGGTCGTGGGAAGTGGTCGGACAGTACATCCGAGAGCGCTCGCAGCCGACGGACACGATCTACGTCTGGGGCTGGTACCCCGGCATCTACGTCCAAGCCCAGCGCTTCAGTTCGGCCGCCCGGGCGTTCGCCATGCCTCGCTATGCCCCGGCCGTCGCGGAGCGGACGGTGGCCGAGCTGATCGAGCAGTTCAATCGCGAGCCGCCGAAGTTCATCGTGGACGCGCGCAAGCGTCACGTCCCCACGATCCGGCCGGCGTACGAGCTGTGGCCGATTGCCCCGAAGGGCTTCATGGGATTTGAGAAAGCACAGTTCCTCCCGAACAACGAGCTCTTCGTCGACAACTACGACAAGGCGTGGGCCCGGATGCTGCGCACGGAGTTCGACGAGGAGGAGGCGCTGCGCTACGAGGCGTACAAGCCGTTGCGGAAATTCGTCATGGACCATTACAAAATCGTGAATATGTTTGGCCCGCACGTGCTCTTCGAGCTCAAGAGCCCTCCGGCCGGGAAGGAGCCATCCTGATTATGTCGCCTCTGCGCTTGCTCATGCTCAATTACGAGTTCCCACCGATCGGCGGCGGCGGCGGCCAGGCCCATCTGGCCCTGCTGCATCAGTACGCCGGTCGAAGCGATCTCGACGTGGACGTGCTGACCTCCGGGCCCGCGCTCGGACTGACCACCGAACAGCTCGCCGACAACGTCCGCGTTCACCGGGTCGGGATCCGCAAAGAGGACCTGCACTTCTGGCGGAAGGCCGAGGTGCTGGAGTGGCTCCGAAAAGCGAGACAGCCGTATCGTAGGATGATCGCCGAGAACGGCTACGACCTCGTGCACGCCTTCTTCGGGTTTCCGACGGGCCGGCTGTGCTACCGCACGAGAAAACGGCTGCCGTACATCATCTCGCTTCGCGGCTCGGATGTCCCGGGGGACAATGCCCGGCTGCAGCTCGAATACAAGCTCCTCGGGCCCGTTGTCTTCAAGCCCATCTGGCAGAAGGCCTCGGCCCTTGTCGCGTGCAGCGAGGGATTGAAGGCGCGGGCGCTGGCCTTCCTGCCTTCCGCTCAAATCGAGGTGATCCCCAACGGCGTGGATCTGGAGCGGTTTCGTCCGTCGGGCGAGGAGCGCGGGTCGGGCCTCGATATGCTGAGGCTGCTGACGGTCGGCCGACTGTCCGTGACAAAGCGGCTGCCGTTGTTGATTGAGGCCGTTGAACTGCTGCACCGCCAGGGCCGCCAGGTGCGCCTGACCATCGTCGGCGGCGGGGCCCTGGAAGGCGAGCTTCGTCAACTCCTGGCCCAGAAGGACCTGCGCGGGGTCGTCACGCTGACCGGCCGGCGCAGCGGCAAGCATATGCCCGAGATCTATCAGAGACACGACGTCTTCATCAGCGCGAGCATGCAGGAGGGTATGAGCAACGCGATGCTTGAGGCCATGGCTTGCGGCCTGCCCATTGTCACGACCCGATGCGAGGGCGTCGACGAGCTCATCGCGGACAACGGGATCGTCGTCGAGGATGCCGAGCCGGCCTCGCTCGCCGAGGCCGTTCAGAAGCTGGCCGACGACTCGCAAGTCCGGGCCGCCATGTCCCTCGCCGCGAGGAAACGAGCCGAGGGCTTTGGTTGGGATGCGGTGGCCGCACGGTACACAGAGCTTTACCAACGGATCCTGACCTGAGGGTGTGGGTCCATGGCTGTGAAACTGTCCGTCGTTATCGCTTCATACAACCATCAGGATTACATCGCCGAGACGTTGCGCAGCCTGGAGGAGCAGACCTTCCAGGATTTTGAGATCATTATGGTCGATGACGGCAGTTCCGATCGGACCGTCGAGGTGGCGCGCCGGACGCATTCGCGGGCGCAGATCCTCACCCAACCGAATCAGGGCGTCGTGGCGGCCCGGAACCGTGGCGTGTCTCTGGCGAAAGGAACGTACCTCTGTTTCGTCGACAGCGACGATGTGATCGTGCCGACACGATTCGACAAGCAGGTCGCCGTCCTGGAGCAGGATGAGAGTTTGGGACTGGTGTTTGCCGATGCGTGGATCATCGACTCCGGGGGCGATCGAATCGGCCGGTTCAGCGATGTGTATCCCGTCGTGCCGGGCGACGTGGCGGAGATGCTGGCCCTTCACTACTGCTTCACGCCCATGGTCACGGTGATGGTGCGAACCGCCGTCTTCAGGCAAACCGGGCCTTTCCGCAAACCGGGCCCCATCAGTGATTACATGAAGTGGATCGAGGTCGCGCACGTCGGCGGCGCCCGTTACGATCCGGAACCGCTCGGGTGTTGGCGCCGGCATCCGCAGAGCACGTCGAAGAAGGCCAACAAGGTCAAGAGCTACGCCAGGACGCGGGCGGCGCTCAAGCGGATCATGCGGACCTATCCCGATCTCGAAGCGAAGATCGGCGGAAAGATGGTTCGCCGGTACGCACGGAGCTACTTCCTCACGGCCTTCTGGCTGGCGGCGGACGGCCGCGTCGCGCGAGCGCGAAAGTACTACTGGAAAGCCGTCAAGCTTTGTCCGTTGTCGCTGACACACTGGGGGGGATACGTATTGACGTTGTTCCCGATGACGCGTGTCGTTATAGGATTGCACAGCCATGTCCGTGCCCGAAAACTCCCTTGGTGAAAGGCCCGAGCGCCCCGGCGCGCCGGCGATTGAGGTGCGCGACGTGCCTTGCCCGCTCTGCGGCAGCGTCGAGGCGGACGCTCTGTTCGAGGCGGTCGATCGTCTTCACGATGTCCAGGGCCGCTTCCGATACGTGCGCTGCCGGGATTGTGGTCTTGTGTACATGAACCCGCAGGTCGCGCCGGAGTGCCTGGGGTCGTTGTATCCGGCCCAATACGGGCCCCATGCAGACAAGAAGAAGAGCCCTCGGAAGAAGTGGTTCGAGCTGCGCGAGCGCATCGCGAAGATACCCGTTGTGGGCAGGCCGCTCCGATCGCTAATGGATGCCCGGGTCGTCGATCCTTTGCTCGGCCGTCTCGACCCGGAAAAGCGATTGCTGGACGTTGGTTGCGGCAATGGCTTGTTCCTGGATACCATGCGAAGGGCGACCGGCTGTCACGTGTACGGGATCGACCTGTCGCCTGTAGCCGTCGAGCGGGCCACAGCTCTCTATGGGCTCGATATCTTTGAAGGCAGCGTCGCGCAGGCGTCGTTCCCGGAAGAGTATTTTGACGCCGTCACGGCGTGGTGGTATCTCGAGCATGTGCCGGACCCGCAGGAGGTCATCGCGCACGTGGCGAGACTGCTGAAACCGGGCGGTCTTTGCGCGATCGGCGTTCCCAATGCCGACAGTTGCTGGGCGAAAACGTTCAAGGACAAATGGTATCATCTCGATTGCCCGCGGCACCTGTGTCTTTGGAGCCCCGCGACGATCAGACGTTTGTTGGGGGACCATGGTCTGTCCGTGCGAAAGATCTTCTACGACCGGACCCCCTGGGGGCTGCTCGGCTCGCTCCAGTACAAATTCTACGGCGACAACAGGGACCCCAGGACCCGAAACCGGATCCGGCAGTCGGCGCCGCTGTGGTTGCTGTGCCTGCCCGTGACGCTGGTCGTGTCACTGCTGCACAGGTCGGACATCATGACGGTGTTTGCCGAGAAACGGTCGACCGGCGATGCCGGCGGAGGAAAGACGGAATGAGCAACGAGCATTTTTACGACCATTTCCATCGAGATAGACCGACCCGTGCGGGGGCAACGCTCTCCCGACGGTTCTCGGCGCGTATCTTCCGTTTTGCCGCAATGGAGGCGGGCAGCAAGGTCCTCGAGATCGGCCCGGGGCACGGCACCTTCGCCGATTGCTGCCTGAACTCCGATGTCGAGTATACGGCGATCGAGCCCAATCCTCATCTGGCCCAGGCGTTGGAGGATCGGGGCATCCGCGTCGTGCGTGGGGCGGTCCCACCGATGCCCACGCTGGAAACGAAGTTTGACTTCATCGTTCTGGTCAATCTGCTCGAGCACATGAACGGAACGAAAGAGGCGCTCGATATCGTTCAACAGATCGGCGAACATCTCGAGCCGCAGGGAGCCCTCGTGGTCTGTTCGCCGGACTACCTGAACATGGGCCGGCACTTTTTCAACTGTGATTTCTCCCACGGTTACGTCACCACCCGGCGGCGGCTCGTGCAACTGCTCGATAGCGCCGGATATGACCGGACGAAGAGCTGTTACCTGTCCGGTCCGGTCAGCGGCTTCCTCGGAATTCTTCTGGCGGGCATCGCGGCACGCCTGCCTTTTGGCTTGTTACAGGCGTGGTTTCCGGACAGCCGCGCCCTCGCCAAGCTGTACAAGCTTCAACTGTCCCTGTCGAGAAAGGTGCTGGTTGTTGCCCGCCGTTCCACGTAATCCCGTTCGTTCTCCGGCGATGGAAGGACCGCGCTGACGATGGCTCTGCGAATCCGTCCCCTGTGCAAATTGCTCATCCGGCTGTCGATCACGGCGGCGCTGCTCGTTTGGGTGTTCGCAAGAGTGGACACCGAACAGTTCCGGCAGACCGTGCGTGCAGCGAAGTGGCAGTATCTCATCGGCGTATGGCTTTCTGCGGCGCTCTTCTTCCTCGTGCAGTCGGCGGTGATGAAGTGGATCCTGAGGAAGCAGGACTGCGAAGTGGGCTTGCATACGATCTTCGGCGCCAGCTCCATCACGGCCCTCTACAGTCTGGCTCTGCCCGGCGTGCTGAGCACAGGGGTCAAGTGGTATATCCTCAAGCGGTCGACGGGAAAGGGCACTAATGTTCTGAGCGGCATGCTCTACAACCAGGTCCTGCTTACCGGCGTGATGATGGCGGTCGGTCTCGCGGGCCTGATCGTGACAAATCCAGCCGAATCCATCTTTCCCCATGCACAGCATCGGTGGCTTCTGCCGGCGCTCTGCAGCATCCTCATCGTGTTGCTGCTCCTGTCGTTTGTTCTCGTTCTGAACGAGCGGACGGGCGGCGTCGCCGTCAGGTTGCTCGAGGCTCTGCTGGGGCCCCTGCCACGGGCGGTGCGAGAGAAGGGCCAGCAAGTGCTCGCTCAGATCGCCGTTTTCCAGACCGTTGGCTTGAGGTTTCATCTGACCGTTGCCCTGATCGATGCGGTCCAAAGCATGCTGGTGAACCTGCTGATGTATTCTTTTGCCGCCCGGGCGGCGGGGGTCGTCATCCCGATCGGCGTGTTGATCTGGCTCGGCGCCCTCGTCTTTACGCTTGGCAGAATCCCCATCTCGGTGGCCAATCTGGGCGTTCGAGAAGTCACCCTCGTGGGCCTGCTGGCGGGCTATGGCGTCGCCGAGCCCGCGGCGCTGCTCATGTCCATGATATTGTTCTCCGCGGTCGTCTTCATGGCATGTGTCGGGGTCTCCTACCAGCTTTTCTGGGCCGCACAGTTTAGAAGGCAGACTAATTAGATCCACAACTATTTGTCGCGAGCCCTCGGCGTCGAGAATCCTTCGGCTCGGCAAAGGGCAGGAGCGGCTAGTAATCTCTGAGGCGCCGCATCCAGAGCGGCCAATCGTCCGGCTGCACGCCGCCGGCCCGGGTCCACGGGCCCATGGTTTCGCATTCTCGGTGCCATTTCAACGTCCACAGTTCTTTGAGTCCCACCTTCCGGGTCGACCAGTCCATGAACAGCGCGTTGACTGTTCCGTCGTGACGGTTGATGCAGAATCTCGCCCAGGTCGGCGCGTCTTCGGTTGGGGGCGGTGGATACTGGTGACTCATCCAGCCATCCGGCCAGCGGCAATCGAGGAACAGGGGGACCTGCCCGGCTCCTTTGAGATCGGGCTCTCGGTAGTTGTTCGCCGTCGGGAAATTGCCCTGGTATTGGGCCGGAACGTCTTCGGGCGGGTTGCGCGCCCAGCCGTTGATTCCGTAGCTGCCGGAGAAACCATCGCGGTCCCATGCATAGTAGCCGGTGAAGATGGTCCAGGCCGTGAAGGTTGTGCCCATCGCATTCTGCCCTTTCCACAAGACTTCGGACGGCGTCGCCGCCATGGGGCACAGGCAGATGTCGCGGGAGAGGTTGTAGTACGGCCACAGAGCTTCCATCCAGAGATGTCTATAGTCGGCGATGTCGCCGTTATGGAACATGCCGTCGTTGTCGGACGTATACATGCGCCAGAACATCCCCCACTGACGCAGATTCGATCGGCATACCAGCGCTTTGGTCTTTCGTCGAGCCGCCTGCAGGCTCGGCAGCAGAATCGCCAACAGCAGCACCACAACCGAGATCACGACCAGCAGCTCGATGAGGGTAAAGCCACAGACCCCGGTTGTTCCGGACCGATCGCCGGCCGTTTGCCTGTCATCCACCGCACGGCGGTGGGCAATCCGCGCGTACCCCTCGCGCACGTGGGCTGAAGCTCGTTCCGCATTTCGCGATACCCGATCCGCGTTCATGGCTTTTCCGCTCAAAGCGGCTGTATTCTACCACACCGGCGACGCCGGCGTCAAGCCTAAAAGCAATCTCACCATGGCGCGGGAGGCGTTGCGCTCGACCCGACGAACAGAGGAGAATTCACTCCGAATCGATATCACACATTCCATGGAGCCCTTGCCGGCCGCCAGCGCATGCGGTTGGCAACCTCGTCTCCGATGAATTGCTCTTTGGCCGGGTCCCATCGCAGCGGGCGCTTGAGCCGCATGACGATGTTGCCCAAGTGACAGAGCGTCGAGGAGCGGTGGCCCACCTCGGCGTTGCAGATGGGCTGCTTGCGGCTCTTGATGCACTCGAGGAAGTTCTGGTGGTGGTTCTTGCTGTCGTAGAGATGAATCTCGTCGGCGCCGAGGGTCTGCGTCTTGAGCGAGGCCGGCTCGGTCTCGAGGCCGCCGCGTTTCACGTCCACCCAGCCCTTCGTCCCCTCGAACCGCGTATGCGAGCCGCCGGTCCGGCAGATGAGCTTCGTGCCGGTGGCGTAGGTCGCTTCGAAGGACACCTTCGTGGCGGTCGTGAACAGGCCGGTCTTCGGGAACTCACCCTCGCCGCGCATCTCGATGGGCCCGGAGTCGTCCATGCCGAGACCCCACTGCGCGATATCCAGATGGTGCGCCCCCCAGTTCGTCACCTGCCCGCCGGAATACTCGAGGAGGAAGCGGAACTGGTAGTGACATCGCTGCTCGTGGTATGGGGCCCACTCGGCCGGTCCCAGCCAGAAGTCGTAATCGAAGCCCGCGGGCACCGGCTGCGGCTCCCACGTCGGCTCGCACGTCCGATTGTTGCCGGGCAGGCCGACGCGGACGGTCTTGACCTCGCCGATGTAGCCGTTGCGGACCAGTTCGCAGGCCTTGCGGAAGTTGTCGCTCGACCGCTGCTGCGAGCCGGTCTGCACGATGCGGCCGTAGCGTTTGGCCTCATTGACCAGCTTGCGGCCTTCCAGGATCGTCAGGGTCAGAGGCTTTTCGCAATATACGTCCTTGCCCGCGTGGACCGCGGCGATGGAGATCGGCATGTGCCAGTGGTCCGGCGTGACCACCGTCACCGCGTCGATATCCGCACGCGCCAACAGCTCGCGGAAGTCCCCGTAGCAGGAGCCCTCGTCGATCTCGGCCAGCTCGCGGGCCTTCCGGAGCCGCTCGGCGTCCACCTCGCACACCGCCACGACCTGGGCCCCCGCGTTGCCCTTGAAGGCCTTCAAGGCGCTGGACCCCATGTTGCCCACGCCGATGCATCCGATCGTGATCCGCTCGGACGGCGGATTCGCCCCGAACACCGAGGCCGGGACAATCGTCGGAATGGCGAACGCCGCCCCCGCCCCGAGGGCGCAGCCCCGCAGAAACTGGCGGCGGTCGATCAGGCGGCTGTCGGATGCACGTCGTCGATGCATAGCATGGCTCCTCACGGCAGTTACACGTTCATCAAAGCTGCTACAAATGCAGGTCACCATGCTAACACATCGCGCCGGGATCCGCGAGCCCATTCCGCGGAGTCCGCACGGAGTCTCGACCCCGCTCGCTGGGCGTGGTCGATTCTTCTTGCTTCGAGGGCCCCGACGCGATAACGGTATGGGCGGCGTTGCTCATCGCAGCCTGAGAGATTCAGGCGGCCCGGACTATGTCGCATGGGCCGTATGTACAGGGTGGTTATGTTTTCCGCTGAGGGATGAAGGGATGCGGATGGAAGCTGGAGTGAGTTACCTCATTGGCTTGGCGATGCTGGCCGGGCCGACGGCCCTGGCGAGCGCCAGGGAAATGGAAACGCTGTTGGTTATCGAGCCGGGCAAAGGGAACCCGCGCAATTCCGAAGGCGATATCATAGAGTTGAAGGACGGGCGGCTGTGCTTGATCTATACCCGATTCATGGGCGGCAGCGGCGATCATGCCGCAGCCGATCTGGTCAGGCGCACCTCCGACGATGGCGGCAGAAGCTGGAGCGATGACCGGATCGTGGTGCGACGTCCGGGTGGGCTGAATGTGATGTCCGTATCGCTTCTGCGGCTGGCCGACGGCCGGATCGCTTTGTTCTACTTGCGCAAGACCTCAAAGGAAGACTGCCGGCCTCTTATGTGCGTCTCGACGGATGAGACAGAAACCTGGAGCGAGCCGACGGTTTGTATCACCGACAAGGTGGGCTATTACGTGTTGAACAACGACCGGGCCGTGCAGTTGAGCGGCGGCCGGTTGATCCTGCCCGTGGCATGGCACCAGGGCCCGGGGCAGGCCAGGGACAATGCCGGCGTCATCATGTGCTACCTTTCCGATGATAGCGGCAAGAGCTGGCGGCGCAGCAAGGACTCGTTCAAAGGGTACGGGCCTGACGGACGGCGCATTACCGTGCAGGAGCCCGGTGTCGTCGAATTGAAAGACGGGCGGTTGATGATGTTCATGCGGACGAATGCGCCGAGCCAGTATATATGTCACTCCTCCGACGGCGGCGAGACGTGGTCTCAAGCCCGGCCCTCCAATCTGATTTCGCCCTTGAGCCCCGCCTCCATCGAGCGCATCGGCTGGACCGGTGATCTGCTTTGCGTCTGGAACGACCATTCCGGGGCCCACACGTTCCCTGCGAACCGTCGAACGCCGCTGTGTCTGGCTATCAGCCGGGATGAAGGTGAGACCTGGAGCAAGTCCAGGATACTTGAGGGCAATCCTGACGGCTGGTATTGCTACACGGCCATCACGTTCGTGGGAGACCGGCTGCTCTTGGCCTACTGCGCGGGGGACAAAGAGGTCGGCGGATTGAATCGGCTGAAGGTGCTGGCCTTATCGGGAGAGTGGCTGACGCCTCCTTCTGTCGAGTAGAGTCACGTACCTCACACCGTTGCCTGTTGGGACTGCCTCCACATCCTCAGGGCGGTTTTTTTCCGGATTCTGGTCGCATTTTGCCGGTGGGCAGGTCTATACAATAGAAGCGCTTCTGTTGTTTTGGATCGTTCGTTTTGATAGGTTGTGTCCCGAACAGAGGAGCAAAGATGCAGGTCCTGAGCCCGAAAATGCGTTTTTTTGGGGATATCTCAGTGCTCCAGTCCGATGGTGAGCTGATCGAGGCCGTGCTGAGCGGCGACCGGAAGGCTTTCGCGATCCTGGTCAAGCGCTATGAGCGGTCGGTCCGTGCGATGGCGATGTCCATGTTGCGGGATCGCCACCAGGCGCAGGACGCCGCCCAGGAGGCGTTTGTCAAGGCGTATGAAAAGCTGGCGAGCTTGCGGCGGGCCGGAGCGTTCGGGCCCTGGCTGCTGAAGATCGCACGCCGCTGCGCCCTGGATATCGTCGGCGAGCGGCGGGGCCAGTCTCTGCCGGAAGACGATGTCTTCGAGGCGAGGCCCGCCGGGCTGCTCGACGAGGAGAAAGAACGGCTGCTCGCGGCCGTCGTCAAACTCCGGGAGTCGGAAAAGCAGGCCGTGATGCTCCGGTACTTCGACGGCTACAGCGTCAAGGAAGTCGCCGAGATCACGGGGCGAAGCGTGGGGACAGTCACGAAGCAGTTGTCCAGGGCGCACCGGCGGTTGCGGGTGCTGCTCGCGGAGGCTTGAGCCATGAGAGATCATCTGGAAAGCAGACTGGAAGATTTGGGCCGGGCGCTCGGCGCCGATGAATCGATGGCGCCGCGCGTGATGGACCGGATTGACAAGACTCTTGGCGACCAACCTGTCGAAACGGGAACCGTGAAGCGTAAATTCTCAACCGGGAGATTGGTCATGAGCAGAATCGGCAAATTAGCCGCCGCGGCGGTGATTGTGATCGGCATCGTAGTGGTCTACAAGGCATTCAAGGAGACCGGCGGCGTGAGCTGGGCCCAGGTTCGTCAGCGCGTCGCCACGGTCAAGGCGGTGACGTACCGCGCCGAGGTCACGGGGGTCGAACGCGGGCAGGCGTTCGAGGTGCGCATCGAGACGATTCAATCGAGCGAGCGCGGGATCCGGATGGACGCGTATATGAACGACGAACTGGTCAACCAGGCGTTCACCCTGGTGGACGAAGGGCTCTTTGTCACCTTGATGACGGGACAGAAGCTGTACACCGAGGTCGCGCTCACCGAGGCGCTCCGCGCAGAGGTGCAGCGTAACAGCGGCGATCCGAGGGCCATCGTCGATGAGTTTCTCACGGGTCCGTACACGGAGTTGGGGCGCAGCGAGATCGACGGCATCGTGGTCGAGGGGGTGGAGTCGCAGGATGCCGCGCTGGTTTCGGCGTTCCTCAGCGGACCGATGGGCCGGCTCTCGGCGGGATCGGAGATGGCGGAGGACGTCGTCGCACGTTTGTGGGTGGATGTCGCGACGGGCTGGCCGGTGGAAATGACCCTGGATATCGCCGGCACCGACGGCGGGAGCGAGACCCACGTCGTCGTCACCGACTTCCAGTGGGACGCCGAGATCGCCCCGGAGGCCTTCTCGCTGGAGATTCCCGCCGACTACCAGCCTCTGGCACGCGTTGATCTCGGGCAGATGGAACGCGGCGTGGAGATGGTCGAGGCCCTGGCTTACTTTGCCGAACTGAGTGGCGGGACCTATCCGACCAAGCTGACGCCGGCGGATATCGTCGGTGAGGTGGGCGCGATCTATGAGAAGCTAAATGCCGCCGGCGCCACGCCGAAGATGGATGACGATATGATCATCAAGCTCAAGTATGCGGCCACCTACGTCCGCGAGTTGGGCGACCAAGGCAAAGACCCGGCGTACTACGGCGACACGGTCACCCCCGCTGACGCCGGCAAGGTCCTGCTCCGCTGGAAGCTCGACGACGGCCGATACCGAATCATCTTCGGCGACCTCCGAATCGAAGACGTAACCCCCCAGCGCCTCGCCGAACTCGAAGCCAACTAACACACTCCACACAAACATCGAGCACAACAACAGGGCCGACCCCACCGGATCGGCCCTCTTCGCATGTGCCTCGCAAACTCGGCAGCCTTGGCGAGCGCAAGTGTCTTCCCTGAAATCATTCATCTCGCGTCCATTTTTTTCGCTTGCCTGGTGCCCGTCCGGCCCCTATAATACTCGGTTGAGATGTATCCCCGACAAGTGTGCGCCAAGTGAGTCTTGGAGCCCCATAAGGACCAAGGCGTTTAGCAGGACCGGGATTGGGAAATGCCTGATCTCAACGGGGCAGAAATCGGCGGGATAAGACGGTAAGTCCGGGGACTGAGACAAAAGAAGCGACTCATGGCACGATGAAACGAGGGTTGTTCCCGTCCGCCCTCCGCCCTTGTATAAAGGAGAAGGTATGAGCTGGGAGTTGGTGACCAGGGAAGACTACTTTGAGGGCAGTGATGCTCCGTTTATCTCCGTCTCAGGATCTCATTTTGCCTTCAGTGCCGCCTTCGTGAGGCAGGCCCAGCTTGAGGCCGGATGGCGGACGACCATCTATGTGGACGGTGACCAGCGGAGGATTGGCTTTGAGTTTCATGCTGACGATCGTCCAAATTCCTTCGCACTGTCAGCCGCGAGTGCAGACAAGGCAGGTCAGAAGAGAAAGGCGCTTCAGTGTGCTGCCACAGGGACGGTACGAAAACATGGCTGGATTGCTTCTGTGACAAAAGAACCTGCGAAGAACCGGCGTTTTTTGCCGAGGAAGGAAGGGAACAAGTGGGTCATCCACATTTGTCCGGCGTTCGAAGAGCGTCGCGCGCGTGAATCGACGGACATCCCGTCAGCAGCTGAAGGAATCTATCGCTACTTGAGGGAGGCCGGCGAGATAGTCTACATCGGTAGGGGGCCTATCAAGAAACGACTTCAGGCACCTGAGCGTAGGGATTGGGATTTCGATATTGTGGAGTACTCCATAGTCAAGGATCCGGATGACCAGGTGAAGTGGGAGGATTTCTGGATCCAGCGGTTTAAGGAACAGAACGGCGGGGCACTGCCCTTCTACAACAAGGTCTCAGGCTCTGCCAAGCACAGATGTGACTGACCGATCCTGTTGGAGCGCAGGGCAACTGCCGATCATGAGAGCGACGGCTTTCGGCAGTAGATTAGGAGTAGAGGATGACTGTAAGAGATGGCGTTGCGAGTTTCTTCCAGAAGGTAGTAGTTGAGTACAACTGCGGCGACATTCGGATTCTGCTTCGCGCCCGATTGGATGTGGCTGGTCCGCTTCTGGCATGCGTTGTCAACGGAATAGACATGCTAGGCGGGATGAAGCACGGTTTTCATGCGAAGAGTTGTCACAGGTCAAAGGAGTTCATGAAGGAATACATGCATCTGTCAGAAGAACACGCGGCGTTGCTCTATAGGGCTGTCAGGTGTGGAATAGCCCATGAGGGTGTTCCGAAGCCTGGGATTAGGTTTTTTGTATGCGACGAGCCTGTAGACTCGGGCACGTACTTCTACAGAGGACAGGATGATATGGTCTGGCTGAACGTGACCGAACTGTGTCGTCAATACCTGGCGGTCGTAGAGGCGATTGCGGAAAGACCTAGCGATCACTTGTCACACGTACCACCAGCAGACCAGATGTCCAACCGCCTGTTCCTGCGTGCGAGCGTGGGGAAGAGCATCGATGATTTCTGTGATCTACTCGCAGCAAGAGTGAATGAGAAGGTTGAACGTGGTGAAATTCATGTAAGTGCAAGTCCCTTTCTTCCAGAGTTGCTTTCCGGCTACACTGTGAGAGATGATTACTCGCGTCCCGGGAGGAAGTGAAAGTCAGGCGTGTCAGTACATTCTGCAATGTTTTTCCCTTTCGTGAGATTCGTGCGGAGTCTACAATCGTTGTCATGCTGGGGTGTCTCCGGTTGCCTATGGCGCATTGATCTGGAATCAGAGAATTGTGGAGGAGTAAAGATGGTTGGGCGGTTGCTGTTGTTCGTTGGGTTGTGTGTTGTCTCGGTGCAGGCGCAAGCGGCGGAGTTCTATGTGGACCCGGCGAAGGGCAGTCCCAGGGGGGATGGGAGTGCGGAGCGGCCGTGGCGGACGATTCAGGAGGTCCTGGACGCCGGGCTGGTCGAGTCGCAGCAGTGGGATAAGCTGCCCTATAGCGAGCAAAGCACGCTCGTGGCGAAGAACGCCGGGGCGCCGGTGCGGGCGGGCGACACGATCTGGCTGCGGTCGGGCTTCCATGGCGACGTGGAGATCGACCGGTATTATAACCTTGGGCACATCACCATAGCGGCCGAGGACGGGCATACGCCGTGCCTGGCGTCGCTGCGCATTCGGGCCAGCTCCCGCTGGACGATCCGCGGGCTGAGCATCAGCGCCGAGTTCGGGCAGAGCTATCGGCGACGAACGCTGGTTCACCTCGAAAGCCACAACTGGCGCGGCCCCGTCCACGATATCGTCGTGGAAGATTGTGCGATTCGCTCCGTCGCGGACGCCTCCGCGTGGACGGCCGAGAACTGGGACCAACTGGCCTGCAACGGATTGCAGGTGGACGGTACGCGCATGACGATCCGCAACAATCGCCTGCTCAACGTCAACTTCGGGATCTCCGTCGATGCCAGCCACTCGCTCATCGCCGGCAATGTTGTCGAGAATTTCGCGGGCGACGGCCTGCGCGGGCTCGGCAACCACTGCACCTTCGAGTACAACGTCGTGAAGAACTGCTACGACGTCAACGCGAATCACGACGACGGTTTTCAGTCGTGGTCCGTGGGCCCCGACGGCGTCGGCACCGGCGAGGTCGTCGGCGTCGTGCTGCGCGGCAACACCGTCATCAATTACGTCGATCCGAACCAGCCTCATCGCGGGGCCCTGCAGGGGATCGGCTGTTTCGACGGCACCTTCGTGGACTGGATCGTCGAGAACAACGTGATCATCACCGACCACTGGCACGGCATCACGTTAGGCGGCGCGCGCAACTGCCTCGTGATTAACAACACCGTGCTGGACCGCAACGACACGCGGCCCGGCCCGCCGTGGATTTGCGTCGACAAGCACAAGAACGGCACGGCTTCCGTCAACTGCGTGGTCCGCAACAACCTGGCCACGGCCTTCCGCAACGGGGCGGGTGTGCTGGAAGAGAATAACCTGAGAATCGACGACCCGGCCGCCCTCTTTGTCGATCCGGGCCAGTGCGACGTGCACCTGTTGCCCGGAGCGGCGGCGATCGACGCCGGTAGTGGCGTCGGTGCGCCGAAGCTCGATCGCGACCACATCGCCCGGCCCCAGGGCAACGGGATCGACATCGGCGCCTACGAATGGCACGCGGCTGATGTACTGCCGGTCGACGAGGACAACGGCGATCTTTGAGCGGCTGCGCCGGTAGGCAAATGCTGTGAGAGTTGTCATCGTGGCCGCGAGCGGGCATAATGCCAGCCGAATGGAAATCGAAAGCCTCCACGAAAGGACAACGATCATGGCAAAGTCGAGTTGGTGTGTTGCCTGGGCAGTCGGGATTCTTGCGGTGCTTGGGGTCGGCGGCGGCTGCATGTCTGCGAAGAAGGCGTACGAGCCTTCGTGGGAATCGCTCGCGAAGCATACGGAGGCGCCCCAGTGGTTCCGGGACGATAAGTTCGGGATCTACTTTCATTGGGGCGTCTATTGCGTGCCGGCGTTTGGCAGCGAGTGGTATCCGCGCAACATGTACATCAAGACGAATCGCGAGTACAAGCACCATGTCGCGACATATGGCGAGCCGACGGAGGTTGGCTACCACGATTTCGTCCCGCAGTTCAAGGCGGAGAAGTTCGACGCGGATGAGTGGGCGGAGCTGTTCGTACAGGCCGGGGCGCGCTTCGCGGGGCCGGTCGCCGAGCATCACGATGGGTTCGCCATGTGGGACAGCGACGTCACGCCGTGGAATGCCAGGGACATGGGACCCAAACGCGACATCACGGGCGAGCTGGAGAAGGCGATCCGCAAGCGCGGGATGAAGTTCGTGGCAACCTTCCACCACGCCCGCAACAGCCTGTGGCGCAAGGACGGCGACTGGACCGGGCATTACGAGTTCGTCAAGAAGGACTTCCCGTCGTTGCTCGACGATCCGCAGGCCGCGATCCTCTACGGCGACATGCCGCGCGAGCAGTTTCTCCAGATGTGGAAGGGCAAGCTCGTCGAGGTCATCGACAAATACCGGCCCGACCTGATGTGGTTCGACGCCTGGTTCGATGAGATCCCGCCGCAGTATCAGCAGGAGTATCTGGCGTACTACTTCAACCGGGCCGCCGAGTGGGGCAAAGAGGTGGTCGTGACGACGAAGCAGGACCTGCCGCGGGAGGTCGCGGTCGACGACTTCGAGAAGGGCCGGGCCGACCGGCTCACCGGCTACGTCTGGCTGACCGACGATACGATCAGCAAGGGAAGCTGGTGTTATACGCAGGATTTGCAGATCAAGGACACGGCCGAGGTGCTGCACGTGCTGATCGACATCGTCAGCAAGAACGGGCAACTACTCCTGAACATCTCGCCGAAAGCCGACGGCACGATCCCGCAGGAGCAGAGGAATGTGCTCCTGGGCATCGGTGCGTGGCTGAAGAAATACGGCGAGGCCATCTACGAGACGCGGCCCTGGCTGACCTACGGCGAGGGCCCGACGCGGATGGAGAAGGGCGGCCACTTCGTCCGCATGAAGGGCGGGTACACGCCGCAGGACATTCGCTACACGTGCAAAGGCTCGACGATTTACGCTACCGCGCTCGGCTGGCCCGGCGCGAATGCGAAGGTCGTTCTGACCTCCTTCGCGTCCGACAGGCTGCAAGGCGATTTGCGCGTCACGGGCGTCTCGATGTTAGGCAGCCCGGAGCCGATCGAGCACGAGCGGCGCGAGGACGGCCTGGTTCTCACCACGCCGGGTGAAAAGCCCGATGATCTCGCCGTGGTCTTCAAGATCGAGACGACGGGTTCCGCCGAATTCATCGGGCCGGAGAACGTCGTGTCCCTGCCGGTCGAGAAGGCCGTCCTGGAGGGCGGGCGGATCGCTCTGGAATCCAAGGTGAGCGGCCGGCAGAACGTCGGCTTCTGGGACAACCCGGAGGAGAAGCTCCACTGGCTGCTCACGATCTCCGATGCCGGCGCCTACGCGGTGTACGGCGAGTTCGCCGGCATGTCGCCGAGTGAGGCCACGTTCGAGGCGGCGGGGCAGTCTGTTACGGCCGATATCCCGAGCACCGGCGACTGGACGAAGCCGAAGATGGTCAAGCTCGGCCGCGTCGAGTTTGGCCAGCCCGGCGTTTATCACGTGCAGCTCCGGGCGGCCAATGCCGTCACCTGGAAGGCCGTGAATCTCTGGCAGGTGCTGCTGCGACCGACGAAGTGATCCGTCGGAGGCATCGCCGCAGCGCATAAAAAGAGCAGGCCCATCGCCGGGCCTGCTCTTGATGTGACATCATTGCTTGCGGAGGATCACGGCCGCGTCAGCGGAGCCGTGTCGACCGATAGATCTTCCAGGCTGTCGTACAGCACCTGAATCACATACGCGCCGTTGTGAGCGAAGGCGCCCGGGTCTTTCTGCGAGTACTGGTAGTTGTACGCCGTACGCAGAAGTCTCGGGGTCCAGCTACCGTAGCTTCCTTCGCCGTCATCGGCCTGGCCGTTGTCGTTGTCGTCGCTGAAGAAGTATGGGTACGAATGGCCATCGTACGCGATCGGCTTGCCGACGACGTCCCTTGCGTAGTCCATCATCGCACCGAGGAGGATGTCGGCGAGAGATTCGATCTCGCCGGCGAGGCCCTCGGTCACGCTGCCGTCGCCGTCGAAGTCCTTCTGGCTCTTGCGGATGTTGCGAACGTTCGTTGTGCCGTGGCAGAACGAGCTGCCGCAGGCGTTGGTCTGGACGTTTAAGGCGTGCGTATCGTGACACTCGGTGCAGGTGTCGAAACTGCTGATGTGTTTGAAGCGCCCGTGGTAGGCCTTGCCCTCATATTCGTAGGCGCCCTTGGCTTGTGTGCCGAAGAGGGTGGCCCCGGCCGCGAAGTAGTGCACGTTGATGAATCGCAGACTGCCGGACACGGTGTCGAGATCCAGCCCGGCAATCGCCTCTTCGACACTGGCGCCGGATTCGCGACCCTGATGGCAGTTGATACAGAGGTTGCTGTCCGGATCACCCGTATCGAGCTCGGCGCCGCTCGGGAACGTGACCTCTTCGACCACGCGTCGCGTATACTCCGGCAGCGAGTCGTGGCAGGTTTCGCACTTGAGACCGTTGGACAGCGGCTGCGAGACGGTCACCCCTTCTTCCAGGAAGAAAGGCAGGCCCGCCGCCGAGTGACACTTGCTGCATCGTCCGGAGACTTCCCCATCTTCGTCCCAGTGCCGCCAGGGTTCCTCCGAGCCGGCGAAGTGACCGGCGTCGACACGAGCGAGGTTGGCAACCAGGGTCGCGTCCAGGTCCTCAATGGAGTCGTGCAGCAATTGGATCATATACTTGCCGCCGTGGGCGAAGGCGCCCGGGTCCTTCACGGAGAACTGGTAGTTGAAGGTCGCCTTGAGCAGGCGTGGGGTGAAGGCTTTGTACCCGCTGGTTTCGTTTGGATCAACCACGCCGTTCGCGTTGTCATCAACGAAGAAGTACGGGTAGGAGTGGCTATCATATGCGATGGGGGTTCCGGCGTTGCCGGCGTAAGCCTGGATGGCCGCGTAAAGGATCTCCTGCAGGCCTTTCACCTCATGGTAGATCCCCTCGGCCACGTCGCCGTCTCCGTCGTAGTCGTGCGCCGAGGAGACCATTCGCACGTGCTTCAGGTCCTCGACCGTGGTCACAGCCGGGTGACAAGTCACACAGGAGTGGACTTCGACCTCCAGGCTGTGGGGATTATGGCAATCGACGCACGTGTCGATGCCGGAGACGTGGGCGGATTTGGCGTCGTACGACTTGCCCTCGTACTGGTATCCACCCTTGGCGAATGTGCCGAGCTGGGTGGCGGCGGCGGGGAAGTAATGGATGTTGCGGAAGCTCAGCGACGTATTGACCTCATCAGCCTCGGTCGCCCCCTTGTCAGCGAGGTAGGCATCGACCGAGACGGAAGATTCGCGGCCTTGATGGCACTGCATGCAGACGGCCTCACTGGCGAGGCCGGTGATCTCTTCGCCCGACGGCATGACGACGCTGTTCAAGTCGGCCGTCGCGACGTTGTGGCAGGCCGTACACTCGATCGTGGTGCCGATCGGTGCGGCGTGATCCACCACGCCGGCCTCTGTCCCATCCGCGCCCAGAAAATCCTGGAATCCAGGCGTGCTATGGCACTTCGCACAACTGGTCGGCACTTCCGGCAGATCGTCCTCGTCCCAGTGTACGAAGGCCTCCGCCTCCGCGTCGGCGTGGCCGGAGGCCATCCAGAGATCCTCGTTCGGAATCTCCACGTCGTGGCACTCAGCCGTCACCGACAGGGACGCATCCGCGGCGTATGTCGATGCCGCCAGTGACACCGCTCCGATCAGCAGGACCGATGCCCCCAGCCAATTCGTCCACCTGTCCGACTGCTTCTCTGACCTGCGTCTTGCTGTCGTCATTGTCGTACGAACCTCACCTTAAGAAGATAAGACCAAGCTTTTCGAAATCACGGCATGCTCCTCCGTGGAGCACCACCGCCCAGACGAGCAGGGCGATTGCCCCTTATTAGCAAGCCCTGTGCCAGAGCAGTCAATCCAGGTCTCGCCTTCGGGGCTGCGTGGCTAAGTATTTGTCAAATAAGCATTTATATCCCGCGAAAAAGTCTTGCCCGTAAGGTTCAATCACCTTCGGCGGGCGATGCTTTCTCACAAGTGAGAAGTTAATGCGGTCCATGTCCCAAGCACAAGAAGGGCGATTCCTGCATAGGGTGGAGGTTTTTGCCTATCCTGTGGCTGGGGCATTACCGCCGGGTCCGGGCACGGGCGAGGATTTGTGTTGCGGGGCCTCGGCCCGTTCCGTATATGTCTTACCGCAAATGGACGGCATGAGTCGAACGGGAGTTGCTGAATGATCCTGGTATGGTTTGTATACGGCCTGGCATTTTTCGTTCTGGGCCTGGTAATCATTGTCTATCCGAAGAGAGGCAGCCGATTTGATTTGGCCAGAGACATCTGGCTCATCGGGGCCTTCGGAATCGTTCATGGCCTGAATGAGTGGCTGGACATGCTCATCGACATCGGGCGCCCCCTGCCGCCGGAGTTCCTGGCGAACGTGCAGATGCTCACTCTGGGCGGCTCGTTCTTTCTCCTGCTGCAATTCGGAGTCACCGTTGCCTTCCGGAGAGTCAGGCGCGGTGCTGTTCTGCGTGTGATTCCCGTCGTGCCGGCTGTCGTTTGGCTGGCCATTGTCTTGTGTGTGGGGTCGCCCCGGCGGCTCCTGATGGGAGATATCTGGGCCCGCTACCTGCTGTGCGTGCCGGGAGCGTTTCTCACGGCGTGGGCCCTTCTTTCGCAGGTGCCCGATTTCCGGGCGATGCGGCTGCCTTCGGTGACGCGAAATCTGATCGTCGCGGCTGCGACGTTTGCCGTCTATGGGGTTCTCGCCGGACTATGCGTGAAGAAGGCGAGCTTCTTCCCGGCTACCATCGTCAATTACGACAACTTCATTGCCCTCACGGGTTTTCCCGTGCAGGTGTTCCGGGCCCTCTGTGCTGTTCTGGCGGCTTGGAGCATCATCCGCATCCTTGACGTTTTCCGCTGGGAGACTCAGGAGGCCCTGCGGATCAGCGAGTTGCGATGCGCGACGATCGCCTCGGCCATGCCGGTCTTTCTGTTCATGACCGATCGGGATACGGTCGTCACGTTCGTCCAGGGCAAGGGCCTGGACGTCCTCGGGTTGCGTCCGGAGCAGATTCAGGGCCGGCCGATCTCGGAGGTGTTCCCATCCGGCGAGCAACTTGCGGCCGATTGCCGGCGGGCGCTGTCCGGGGAGGCCTTCGTGACCGACGCCCGCATGAACGGGGCAACGTTTGAGCTCTACTATTCGGCTCTGAGAGATCCGACGGGCGTGGCCACGAATGTTGTGGCCGTGGCGCTCGACATCACGGCGAAGATTCTCGCCCAAGGCGAGCGGGACGAGTACCGCCGCAGGATGGAGAAAACCGCCCGTGAGGCGGCGGCGGGCATACTCAGCGCGACGATGGCCCGGCAGGTCGCCGAGCCGCTATCTGTGACCGAGCTTGTTTTGGAGAGAGCCATGGCGGACTTGGCCCCATCCGACATACCGGATGCCGTGCGAAACAACCTGCGGAAGAGTCTTTCCGAGATATCCAGGGCCCATGAGACGTTGCAGCGCTTCATGGACGTTGCCCATCCAGGCGAGCCGGCTGCCGAGCAGCCCGTGGGGCTGTATCAGACCGCGAAGCGGACGATGAGCGTCTTCGCAGACAGTTCGCAGCGCAAAAGACTGACCATCGCGATCAAAGATATGGATATCGTGCCGCTGATGAGTGTCTCACCGCGGGAAGTCGAGCAGATTTTCTATCACCTGATTCAGCGGGCGATTGATGTTGCCGGAGGCGATGTCGAAAACAAACTCGTGATCCACTGCTCGGCGGACGACGGGAGGATTGAACTGGTGTTCTCCGACACGTGCGGGGGTATGCCGCCGGGACAGCCCGAGCGCGCGTTTGACCCCGTTCTCGTCGGCCCGCAGGGGACTGCGGGGGCCGGGCTTGGTCTGGCGGTCGTGAAGCAGATTGTCACAGACCACGGCGGGGGAATCACCGTTGCGACCGAGGCCGAAGGAACGACGGTCTTCAGAGTCAGGCTTCCCGCAAAAAGGGTGTACTGACGCGGTACTTGCCGCCACTCCGTGGGCAGGCAAAACGCCGGCGACCGGCCGGGTCGCGTCCCACTGCCGGATGCGAAGCCCGAAGTGCATGTAAAGTCTTTTTGAGTAAAGGCTTAGGTGCGTCGCGGCCACGGGTGGTTCAGCCGTATTTGTTCTCGGGCTACGGCCAATCGGATGGGGCTCGGCCGCCCAAAGAGCTTGAGTTTCCGAACCGATATGCGTATAATGAGTGCTCTTGTCCCGGGGATTATCGATTTCGGGAATGTGGGGGCAAGCAAGGGACTCGCCGCATCCAGCAGGGATACATAGGAAGTGAAGAAGCCGGGTAGTGATATTGAGAACAGGGTTTTGGCCGCTTTGCAGGACGGCTTGCCCGCAAGCCGCACGCCGTACAGCGACATGGCTCGCGCGATCGGCATCTCCGCCAATGAGCTTCTGACGGTCCTGGGCCGCTGGAAACGGGAGGGCACGATACGGCGGATGGGTGCCATCGTGAATCATTTCCAGGTGGGTCTGGCCGAGGGCGCCATGGTGGTGTGGATGGTTGAACCGGAGCGGATCACTGACGCAGGAGCCATTTTAGCCGGTTTCGAGGAGGTCACCCACGCTTACGAGCGGCGGACCTCGCCGGGCTGGGAATACAGCGTGTACACGATGGTGCACGGCGCGACGGAGGAGGCGGTTCGGCGGACCATCGAACGAATGAGCGAGGCCGCCGGGGTATCCGACTATGTGATTTTGTCCACCTGCAAGGAATTGAAGAAAGCAGCGCCGCGATATATCGGCTGACCCCAGGAGCAGCGATCGGCAAGCCTGGGGATCATGAATCCTCAGGGCGGCTCGAATCCGCGATCGAAGGTGGAAACGAGGTTCAAGATGCTGGAGTTGTCTGCGTCGGAGACAATTGTATTTTCGTTGATTGTGTTGGCTGACGCCGCGGCGGCGGTGCTGTGTGCCTTGCAGCTTCTCAAGAGGCCCGGGCGATATGGGGCCTTGCTCATGCCGCTGGTCCTGGCGGCCGTTCTCCTCGATGCCGCACTGCTCACGCTCCGGGGCGTATCGATCCAGGCGGTTCCGCTGACGGGCCTGTTCGATTCGCTCGTCTTGCTGGCCCTCGTCTTCGGCGTTCTGTATCTGCTGCTCAGGCTCGCGGTCGACCAGGTCTGGTTCGGCGCCGTGATGGTGTGGGTGATCCTGGGCATCGTTCTGATGGCCGCACTCGTGGCCGAGCCGGCCTCGACGCCTCATGAGGTGGCCGGAACGCCCTGGGCCGTTGCGCACGCCAGCGCGATGATCTTAGCGGCGGCCTCGGTCCTGTTCGCGGCCGCGAATTCGGCGCTGTATCTGCTCGGCAGCTACCGGCTCAAGCACAAGGGTATCATGCAGGTCCTGGGCAGGATGCCGAGCATGGAAACGCTCGGCCGCATGAACGGCCTTGGAGTGCGGATCGGCTTTGTCCTGCTCACGCTGGGGGTGATCAGTGGGCTGGGTCTCGCGTCGTTGGTCGGTCCCGGGGTTGCCCGGTGGCTGGCGGACGGCAAAGTCGTCTGTATCATAGGGGCTTGGGGCCTGTTGGGTGCGGCGTTGATTCTGGATTCGCTTCGTCTGCTCAAGGTCAAGACGCGGGCTTATATGACGATCGCCGCGTTCGGATTGATTCTATTGGCGATCATCGGGGTCACGGTCGCGGGGGTAACGCAGCATGAATTCTCGCGGGCTCTTACTGTCGGCGATTGTGAGTTCTGCGCCACCGGGCAGCGAGCGCCGATCGGGAATTTAACAACGTGAGTTCAAGATGAGCATTGTCGTTCTCGGCCTGAATCATAAGAGCGCTCCCGTGAACATCCGGGAGCGACTGGCGTTCAGCACGTCGGACGTCACGGCGGCGCTGCGCCGGCTCAAGGAGATGGAACACAAGGCCGAGTTCGTTCTGCTGTCGACGTGCAATCGGGTCGAGCTGTATTACGCCGGCGAACAGAAATCGGGGCAGATCGCCGGGCGGCTGGTGGCCTTCCTGTCGGGCTTTCACAACATCGAGCCGGAGCAGTTCAAACCTTGCCTGTACTTTCACGAGGATGAGGAGGCGGTGCGGCATCTGCTCATGGTCTCGGCGGGTCTGGACAGCATGGTCGTGGGCGAGGCGCAGATTCTCGGGCAGGTCAAGGAAAGCTACAAACTGGCCTGTGCGGCCAAGAGCACCGGCAAGATCCTCAACCGGCTGTTTCATTCCGCATTCTTCACGGCCAAGAGCGTCCACACCAGCACGGCTGTCTCGAACGGCCGGGTGAGCGTAGCCGGCGTCGCGGTGGAGCTGGCCCTGCAACTCTTTGCCGATATCACCCGTGCCAAGGTCGTTGTCATCGGCGCCGGCGATACGGGCGAGCTGGTCGTGCGGCACCTCCGGAAGGCGGGTTGCACGGATGTCACGGTGGTGAACCGCTCGCACGAGCGCGCGGCCGACCTGGCCAAGCGCCTCTGGATCACGGTCGGGCGGTGGGAGGAATTAAGCGAGCGGATCGGCCAGGCGGATATCGTCATCTCCTCGGTCGCTGCGCAGGAGTACCTGTACACCCGGGAATCGTTCGAGCAGGCCGTGCAGAGGCGAAAGACGGGCTCTCTGCTGATCATCGACGTCGGCGTGCCGCGCAATTTCGATCCCGCCATCAACAAGATCGCGGATGTCTACCTCTACAGCATGGACGAGCTCAAGGAGGTCGCCGAGCAGAATCTCAAGGCCCGGGAGGAAGATATGGCCGGCGGCCTGGAGATCGTCTATGCGCAGGCCGGCGAGTTCATGGACTGGTTCCACGCGAAGGACATCGGCCCGCTGATCGGCCGGATGCAGGAAGAGTTTCAGCAGATCGGCCGACGCGAGCTCGAACGATTCCTCGTCGGGCCGCGACAGGATGCCTCCTGTCGGATGCAGTTAGAAGAGACGGTGAATCGCGTGGTGAACAAGCTTCTCCATTGCGTGATCAAGAACGTTGACGCCGTGGCGAAAGAGACCGGTCCGACCGAAGCGGCCAAGCTCGTCGACGCCATTCTCCAGCGGGCGCGCGAGATTTCCTGCGAAGCGAAACATGACGAGGATATGCACGTATGAAGCCCGCGCCGGCGTCCGAACGAATCTTGCGAATGCTCTTCTGGGAGACGACTGTCCGGTGCAACCTGGCGTGCGCCCACTGCCGGCGTCTGGAATCGAATGAGGCCGACGTTGGGGATCTTTCAACGGCGCAGGGCCGGATGCTGATCGATCAGCTTGCCGAGCTGGGCCGTCGTCAGCCGCACATGCCTGTGCTGGTGTTCTCGGGCGGCGAGCCGCTCTGCCGGGAGGATTTGTTTGAGCTCATCGGCCTGGCCCGGCAGCACGGGATCACGCCGGCATTGGCTACGAACGGGACGACGGTCACTCCTGAGATCGCCGAGCAGATCCGAGACAACGGGATCGCGCGCGTCTCCGTGAGCCTCGACGGCGCCACCGCCGACGTGCATGACAGGATGCGCCAGATCCCGGGGGCTTTCGACAGGGCGCTGGAAGGCATTCGGCACCTGCGCGAAGTCGGCGTGCCGTTCCAGATCAATGTCACACTGACGAAACAGAACGCCGGACAATTGCAGGAGGTGTACGACCTGGCGAGGTCGCTTGGGGCGGTCGCCGTTCACATCTTCATGCTCGTTCCCGTGGGCTGCGGCTTGGTCCTGGCCGAGACAGACATGCTGTCGCCCCAGCAATACGAACAGATCATGCGGGATATCTGCGCGTTGGAGGGCAAGGGGCAGATCCAGATCAAGGTGACGTGCGGGCCGCATTACGAGCGGGTCAAGAGAGAGCTGGGATTGCACAAGGCGCAGCCGGGCCACGGTCATCCGAGCGGGGCCGTGCCGGGAAGGTCCGGGCACGGCGGCTCTTCGCGGGGCTGCCTCGCGGGCCTCGGCGTGCTATTCGTCAGCCATCGCGGCGACGTTTACCCCTGCGGCTACCTGCCGGTGAACTGCGGGAACATCCTGGAAGAGAAGCTCGTACGGATTTGGGATGAGAACGAAGACTTGGCCCGCATGCGTGATGCCGGGTCTCTGGAGGGCAAGTGCGGCGTTTGCGGCTACCGGCAGGTATGCGGAGGCTGTCGCGGCCGGGCATTCGGCGCGACCGGCAACTACATGGCCGAGGAGCCGTTTTGTGCGTATCTCCCTCGTGCGCCGAAGGCATGACGGGATGAGGTGGAATATTCGATGATCAATATCAGCAAGCTCTACTGCGATCAGATCACGCCGGGTGATTGGCTGCGTTACGGCAGAAAAGGCTCCGGCGAACGCCGGGGCGAAGTCGTTCCGGCCAAGGCCTCCGAGAGAAGGCCGATCGTTGTGTGGAACATCACGCGCAACTGCAATCTGCAGTGCGTTCACTGTTACAACGACAGCGGGCCGGACAAGACCTGCAACGAGATTTCTACGGCCCATGCGAAAGCCGTGATTGATGATTTAGCCGCGTTTGGCGTGCCCTCGGTCCTGTTCTCAGGCGGCGAGCCGCTCATGCGGCACGATCTCTTCGAGCTGATCGAGTACGCCGTCGGCAAGGGCCTTCGTGCGGTCGTCTCGACGAACGGCACGCTGATCGCAGCCGATCAGGCCCGCGAGATCAAGCGGCTTGGGGTCTCGTACGTGGGAATCAGCCTCGACGGGATCGGACCGATCAACGACAAGTTCCGCGGGGTCGCCGGCGCATTCGAGCGGGCGGTCCGGGGTATCCGGAACTGCCAGGAGGCCGGCGTTCGGATCGGCCTTCGATTGACGCTGACGCGCAGGAACGTCCAGGACCTGGAAGGGCTGTTCAACTTCTTCGACGCCGAAGGGATCGAACGGGCGTGCTTCTACCACCTCGTCCCGAGCGGTCGCGGGGCGGCCATCGCCAACGAGGATCTGACCCATGCCGAGAGCCGCGATGCACTGGATCGTATCCTGGCCAAAACGAGGTTCTTCAAGCAGGCCGGACGTAAGACGGATATTCTGACCGTCGACAATCACGTGGACGGCGTCTATCTGTACCTCAGGCTGTTGGCCGAAGGCTCGGAACGGGCGCCGGAGGTGTGGAAGCTGCTCACCTGGAACGGTGGAGGCCTCTACAGCAGCGGTGTCGGCATCGGTTGCATCGACTACAACGGCAACGTTCACCCGGATCAGTTCTGGTGGCACTACGACCTCGGCAGTATTCACGAACGTCCCTTCAGCGAGATCTGGATGAACCCCGATGAACCTCTGCTGAAAGGGCTCCGGGATCGGCGCTCGTACGTCAAGGGCCGCTGCCGGCTGTGCCGATTCTTCGACGCCTGCGGCGGCAGTCTTCGCGTCCGGGCGGATGCCTATCTCGGAGATCCCTGGGCGCCGGACCCGGCCTGCTATCTCAGCGACGAGGAGATTGGCCTCGGCGAAGCCGAGCGAGAGGAACTCGTCCGAACCGGCGAATGCTATGACCTTCCCCGGTAGCCCGGGGTATCGCCCCTGAAAACCTCGTTTTAGCGGTTGTCTGCCAGTGCTGGGGTAGTGTGGGATATGGCGAGTCCTAATAATTCCCAATATCGGGAATATTTTTCTTGTTTTCTGATCCCTTCGGCGCTACAATGCGTATGAGCAGGGGCTTGGGGGCAGCTCATGCCTCAAGAGTAGGAGGGTTCCGGGGTCTTCCGGCGGATCGGACAACGAACGTATCGAGGGCAACGATGGTCTTACGGGCGTGCACGTTTCACGACCAGGCGAACGCAGATGGCGGCTTCCATCGATCGCTGGCGGACCAGATTCTGTGGCTGATCTCTCTGCGGTGGATCGCGGTTTCGGTGGTCGTGGTCGGGACGCTGGTGGGGACGTATCTGTTTCCCGTGTTGTCCGGTGCCGGGCCCCTGTACGCCGCCGCTGCATTCCTGCTGGCCTGCAACGTGATTTACGCGATCGTGGCCCGCCGGACCTGCCGTGGTAGGCAGCGAGGCTGTATTGTCTTGGCGATGGTCCAGATGGAGGTCGATCTGCTGGTCCTCACCGCCGTCTTGCACTTCGCGGGCGGCGTGCTGAATCCGTTTCTGTTGTTCTATGTGTTCCATGTCATCATCGCGACCATCATCCTGCCGCGGAATCTGTCCTTTATCGTGGGCCTGACGGCGATTTTCCTGTTTGGCCTGCTGGCCGTGAACGAGCTACACGGCGGGGCGTTTCTCGGGCACTATCCACTGCAACTGTCGGCGGGAGGCGGCCTCTGGAGAAATCCCGTCTACGGACTCGCCGCATTCGTGGCGTTTGCCTGCACCGTGATGCTGGCGCAGTACCTGACGCGCATGATCATCGCACGGATGGTATCCAAGGAGATGGAAGCCGCGAGAAACAGCGATGTACTCCGTGCAATCATCAATGCGATGGCGGAAGGGCTGATGTTCGTCACGAGCGAGGGGCGGATCGTGCTGTGCAACCCTGCGGCCCAGCGGTGGCGAGGCGATGGCCGAGCCGGAGACGGCGGTCTGACCGATGGCTTTCCAACACCCCTGGCCGAACAGATCAAGGCCCTGATGGAATCGCGCGACGGCTCGGAGCGGCCCGGCGAGTTGGTTGGGTTCGATACGACCGGTCCGGAGAAGCGATTCATCGAGGCCAGAAGCCATCCTGTGGTTGGTCTCGACGGCGTGCCGCTCGGGCACGTCATCGTTGGCCAGGACCTGACCGAGCACAAGAAGCTCGAGGCCGACCTGCTTGATCGGACCGAACAGCTTACGACCATCAACGAGATGCTGAGGGAATCCAGGGTCCGCATGGCGCAGCGCGAGAAGATGGTCGCGCTGGGCCAGATGGCGGCCGGGATCGCCCACGAGATCGGCAACCCGCTGACGAGTCTTTCCTCCGTCGTGCAATACATTCACCGAAAGTGTGCGGACGAGGAGCTCAAGAAGCTATGTTCCGTCGTGGATCATCACGTGGGGCGCATCTCGGCGATCCTGAAGCGCATGTTGAGCCTGGCGAAGCCGGCCACCTCCGAATACAAATGGGTGGACATCAACGAGCTGGTGGCAAACACCCTGTCTCTGGTCCGGTTCGACAAGCGGGCCCGGCAAGTAACGATGACGGATGTCCCCAATGCGGACCTGCCCATGGTCTGGCTGAGCCCGCAGAACCTGGAGCAGTGCCTCCTCAATATCGTGATGAATGCCCTGGACGCGATGGCCGCCAAGGGCCCCGAGCACGAGCACAAGCTCGACATCGTCAAGACGGTGAAGGATGAGACGGTGGAGATCCGCGTGACGGACACCGGTGTCGGGATGAGCCCGGACGTGTGCCGACGCGCGTTCGAGTCCTTCTTCACGACGAAGGAAATCAGCAAGGGAACGGGCCTGGGCCTGTTTATCAGCTACAACCTGATTACGGAGATGGATGGCACGATTGAGCTGCAATCCGAGCCGGGCCGGGGCACCACGGCGGTGATTCGCATCCCCGTGCGGCCGAAGAAGGACCTGATCGCCGGGGCCGAAGCCGGCAGCGAAGATGCAGGGGATTTGTGGCGGACCGAGAGGTCCTGCTATTAAGACGAAGTATGGAATGGGATTCTATCCGTGAAGAAAGCGCATAGGTTATGACCGATCAGAAACCAGGTATACTGTTGGCGGATGATGAGGTGACGTTCCGGGAGACCTTCGCGAAAGTCCTCGAAGAGGAAGGGTTCTCGGTCACGGCGGTGAGCGACGGCCGGGCGGCAGTGGACGCCATGACGAAGCAGTCGTTCGCCGTGGCCATCCTGGATATCCAGATGCCCGGCAGTGACGGGATCAGCGTGCTCCGGGAGGCGGTTGCGATTCGGCCGCAGATGCGCGTGATCATGGTCACCGCGTACGGGACGGTGGAAATGGCGGTCGAGGCCATCAAGCTCGGCGCGTGCGACTACGTCATGAAGCCGGTCAATTTCGATGAGATGCTGACGAAGATTCGCCAGCACCTGCGCTACGTCGAGCTGGAAACGGAGAACCGGAAGCTTCGCGAGGAACTGAACGGCCGTTTCGACGTCAGCCAGATCATCGGCGAGACGCGCGTGATGAAGCAGGTGTTCGAGACGGTCTGCAAGGTGGCGCCGACCCGCAGCAACGTGCTGATCACCGGCGACAGTGGTACGGGCAAGGAGCTCGTGGCCCATGCGATTCACGCATTGAGCTCGACGAACGGCGGGCGCTTCATCGCCGTCAATTGCAGCGCGATCCCCGAGACTCTGCTCGAGAGCGAGTTGTTCGGCCACAAGAAGGGCAGCTTCACGTCCGCCTTCGAGGACAAGAAGGGGCTTTTCGAGACCGCGCGCGGCGGCACGTTGTTTCTGGACGAGATCGGGCACATGCCCATGAACTGCCAGGTCAAGCTGCTACGGGCCGTCGAGCAGAGGCAGATCCTGCCCATCGGCTCGACGGCGCCGGTGAACGTCGAATTGAGACTGGTCGCGGCGACCAACCGCGATCTCCCGAGCGAGATCAAAGAAGGCCGCTTCCGCGAGGATCTCTATTACAGGATGAACGTTGTCGGTATTCATCTGCCTCCCCTGCGCGAGCGGCGGGAGGATATCCCCCTGCTGGTGCGGCATTTCGTGAAGAAGTACAACGCGGAGATGGGCAAGCATTGCACGGGGGTCAGCGACGACGTCATGAAGATGCTCACGGATCACGAGTGGCGGGGCAACATTCGGGAGCTGCAGAACGTGATCGAGCGAGCGGTCATCTTCGCCGAGGGCGAGGTGATCGAGCTTTCGGACATCGGTTTGCCCGGCACCGACGCGGCCGCCGCCACGGAGGGCTCGGAGGACTTGCAGAACTCCGTCAGGGCCTATGAGAAGGAGCAGATCTACCGGGCCCTGAGCAAGTATGACTGGAACAAGGCGGACGCGGCGAAGGCGCTCGGGATTGGGGTTTCGAGTTTGTACCGAAAGATCGACGAGCTGGGAATCGTCAAGAGCCGGCAACGTCCCAGGAGAAACACCCCTCGGGGGGATGCCGACGAATTGAAGTTGAATTGAGTCAGGAGTCGCGACCGTCGCCGTCTCATGCAGTCTTGCGGCAGAGCAGGTGAGTGGATGGCTTCTGAAAGAGAGCGATGCCCTGCGGTTTTGGAATGGTGAGGATTTGTGAATCATGAAGATCAGTCAGGCTTCGGCATACGCCATGCACGCGTTGATGTATATGGTCCGGCACATGACCCAACTGCCCGTTACCAGCAAGACGATGGCCAAGGCGGAAGGGATCCCGGCCGGGTATCTGTCGAAGGTGTTGCAGCAGTTGGTCAGAGCCGGTTTCATTCGATCGGTTAAGGGGCATGAGCGGGGGTACGTTTTCGCCAGGCCGCCGGAGGAGATCAGCATGCTCCAGTTGTTCGAGGCCATGGAAGGGCAGCCGATGTTCGACGACTGCCCGCTGCGGCATTGCGCCTGCGGCGGGACGACGGAGAACTGCCGGATCTTCGCCCACTGGACGGCCGCCACGCGCAAACTCAAGGAACTGTTGGCGGAAACGACCGTCGCTTCGGCCGCCTGGAACCATCCGGAGCATCGTTTCAACGTGCTGCCGACCCTCACGACCAGCGATGCGACGGAATGAAATTCGTGTCTGCGCCGGTTGCCTTTGAACGAACGGCGTCGAACTTCCGGTGCCTCTTCGGCCCGGCAGGGCGCCGCGACTCAAAAAAATGAGGGCAAAAAAGCAGAATCTTGAAGATTCTCGCAAGTGAGAAACGGGCTTTCTTGTATGGTATTACTGGCCGAACGATCGGTCGGTCTGGGCGGAAGTATGAATGGACGAACTTGACCAAAGGATACTGGACGCTCTGCAGTACGATTTCCCACTGAACGAGCGGCCTTTCGATCTTCTGGCTGCGGGATTGGGGATCGATGTCGCGGAACTGTGGGCTCGTGTCGAGCGTATGCGCCACGACGGTACGATTCGGCGGCTCGGCGCCAGCCTCAATTCGAGGAAGCTGGGCTTCTCCAGCACCCTGGCGGCGGTCAGCGTCGAGCCGGACCGCGTCGACCGGGCCGCCGAGGTCGTTGGCCGTTACGACGAGGTTACGCATAGCTATCTGCGCGACCACCGGTTCAATATCTGGTTTACGGTCATTGCCCGCGATGCCGAAAAGATCGAGGCCATTCTTGAGGAGATTCGCGCGGCGCTGTCGTTGCCGTCTTCTGCGGTCCTGAATCTTCCGATGAAACGCGTCTTCAAGCTTGATGCCCGCTTCAAGACGCAGCGGTAACGCACGGGCGTCTACCATGGGGGTAAGTGCAGTCTGATCCATATCGGGGCGCTGTCTCTGTTCGGGACCTGGTGTGCGCCCGGGGGATCTTCTCAGATCTGAGAAGGCCTCGTGTCGCGCGGTGCTGTTGGGCCTGTCGGTTACTCCGGCTCAATTGAATGGTTCCGGGCGTTTCGATAGCATGGGCCATAAGAAGAAATCTCTGCGAGGATGTGTCGGGCCTTTGACGTCCGGGTGGATGCCAGATGACAATACTGTCTGAAAAGAATACTTGTGCGCACAAGGCGAGCAGGCAAGGCCTCGCGCAGATATTCCGCCCCATCTCCGCGGAGCTGCAAGCGGTGGAGCAGCAGCTCGCGCGTGCCCTCGGCGATGCTCGGGATGACGCGGTTCGTGAAATCGTTGATTTCCTGCTTGCCTCGCCCGGCAAACGCATTCGACCGGCGCTCGTGTTGCTCTCGGCCGGGGCGGCCGCCGAGACGGCGGACAACGGCCATGCATCGAGAGAGCTTGCCGTGAAGGTCGCAGCGGCCGTGGAGCTGATTCACATGGCCTCGCTGGTGCACGATGACCTGATCGATGCCGCCACGGTTCGCCATCATCGCGCCAGCGTCAATGCGAGGTGGGGCAGGCCAGTGGCCATTACGTTCGGCGATTACCTGTGCTCCAAGGCCCTTGCGCTGGTGGCCGAGTGCGAAGTCCCTCGCGTGTTCGCGATCCTGGGTTCGGAACTGTGCGCGATGTGCGAAGGGGAGCTGTCGCAGGTGGCGGGCCGGGCCGAGTTCGATGGGTCCGAGCGGGATTGCCTGGCCGTCATCGAGAAGAAGACGGCGGCCCTGTTCGGCGCCTGCTGCAACGCCGGCGCGTGGATCGGGGCCGGCGACCGGGACGTATGCAGGGCCCTTCAGGGGTATGGATTTCATCTGGGCGTGGCCTTTCAGATTCTCGACGATTGCCGCGACCTGTTGAGTGACCGGGAAGATCTCGGCAAGACGCCGGGGCAGGACCTGCTTGCAGGTGTTGTGACCTTGCCGCTGCTGTACGGAATGCGATGCTGCGGTCTCAATGACGAAGAATCGCTGGCACGCAGTGAGCCGGCGGCCGGCGGTCGGGAGCTTGCCCGGATCGGCGATGCCTTTCGTGCGTCGCAGGCGCCCGTCAGGATCAGGCAGTTGGTCGGGTCTCACGTCGCGCGGGCCAAGTGGGAGCTTCAGTCGGTTGCTGAATCGGATTTCAGGGACAGTCTTTGCCGGTTGGCGGATCATATCGCTGTATCCGTGTCCGATCTTCTCGAGAGGTGAACGTATGGACAAGCAAGAGACCCTGGTCGATGGATCTCTCGACAAACCTACGCCGTCGGAACTGCTGCCGGCGGAAGTGAAGGGGCTTCTGTAGACGAATGAGCCAAGGGATTTTGAAACGTGTGAAACGGTTGCCGGGCTCGCTGGTGCATCGTGTCCGGCGCATGAGTTGGCGCGGACGCATTGCCGTGGTCCTGGGTTTCGTGGCCGTGGCGAGTTTCGGTGCGATTGAAGTGACCGCGCAGCCGGGCTTCTGCGATTCGTGCCATATCATGAACGACTACTATGCCAGTTGGGAGACGTCGGACCACAATGAGGTGAATTGCCTGGACTGCCACCTGCAGCCGGGCTTCGCCGGGTACGTCAAGGGCAAGATCAACGGTCTGGCCCAGGCGATTGACTGTGCCGTGGGGCGCGTCGGGACCAAACCGAATGGGACGGTGGTCGATGCCTCGTGCCTGCGTTCGGATTGTCACAGCACGGAAGAGCTCATGGCCGATACGCTCGATTACGCCGGCATTCGGTTCACCCACGAAAACCATATCGATAAGACCGTCGGCGGCATCAGCATTACCTGCGGGACCTGCCACAGCCACTTCGAGGGGGATGAGCATTTCACCGTCGACAAGAACGTTTGTTTCACCTGCCATTTCCTCGGCGCCGATACGGCCGGCGGCGGGCTGGTCGAAACCGGTTGCCAGAGCTGTCACAAGCTGCCGGAGGAGGTGATCCGCCGGGGCTTCGTCAAGATCGATCACAGCGAATTCGTCTCCTACCAGGCCAGTTGCGAGCAGTCCTGCCACAAGCGGGAGGTCGCGCAGGCCAGTCGGGTCGAGGAAACCGTGTGTCTGGACTGTCACAGCTTCCGCAAGGAGGCGGACGTCAACAGCGTCGAGCTGCACGCGCAGCACGCGCACGGTCACAAGGTTGAATGCTTCGCCTGCCACGGGCAGGTGCCGCACGGGCAAACGCACGTCGAATCCGTTTCCGCGATGATGGACTGCACGAGCTGCCACAGCGACACCCATCAGGTCCAGCGGACGATTTACAGCACGCAGCATCCGACGCAGCCGCACGCGACGGACCGCGCCCTCAGCCCTATGTTTCTGACGCACGTGGAGTGCACCGGATGCCACATCGAGCGGGCGGCGAAGACCACCGGGACGCTCGACAGTTTCGGTACGGTGGCCAGGGCGGTCCCCGCCGCGTGTGACGTGTGCCACGAAGCGGGGACGGGACAGAAGTACGTCCCGTTCTGGCAGTCGCGAATCAAGACGCTCTACGAGCAGGTGGAGCGAAAGGTCAAAGATCTGGAGGCTCTCGCCGCGGCCGAGCCGAAGGAGGGGCCCTACCTTCAACGCCGCGCCCGGGAGGCCCGATCGATCCTCGATTCGATCTTCTATGACGGCAGTTGGGGCGTTCACAACTTCAAGTACACCGAGACGCTGCTTCTCGAAGCCGAGCGAATCGTCTCGAACGGGGATTGATCATGCGTAATCGCAAGAAGATTCTATCGGCAAGCTTCGTTCTCGTGGCGGTGCTTGCGGCCGCGACGGCGGCGCAGCCTGTTGGTCCGCATCATGGGTTTCTGGGAGGCCCTTGGGAGATCGTCGCGAAGATGGGGCACGAGGGCGCCGCGATGCGTCTGCCGCTGTCGGTCGCCGATGAGAACAAGCCGCAACCGATGGATGCCGTCCTGCCCGTGATGGGGACCCCGATCACGGTCAGGCTCGAACGGTATCTGCCGGACCTGAAGTGGGAGACGAATGCGGTCGAGGACCCGAACGGAGGGCCGGTCGCGAAGCTGGCATTGCGAGGCGAGGGGCTCGAACAGGACCTCTGGCTCAGTGCGCGCGATCGCGAGAGACAGTCGATCTCCGCTCATATCGGGGGCGTGGCCATTCGGGAACTGCCGGGTGGAGCGGACACTGCCGCGACAATACGCGAGTTGGCGGATCCCGAGGTGGTCGGCATCCTGCTGGTCTGGCTCTCTGATACCGGTTCTCCGCTGGTGTATACGGTGAAGCCGGGCAAGTCGGTGACCCTGCCCGACTCGCAGGGGAAGCTCTCTATCGTCCGCTATCTGCCGCATTACTCCATTGATCGAGAGACCAAGAAGATCACGAACGTCTCCGATCAGCCGGTCAATCCCGCCGTTGAAGTTCACTTCGAGGGCGGCCAGGGGGAGCATGGGCAGTGGCTCTGGTCGAATTTCCCGATGTCGCCGCACAAGCAGCAGCGGCTGCCCTTCCGCGCGCAGTTCGTGGACTTTCATCTGCATGGGGACGCCGGCCAGTACATCCTTGTGATGGCGCCGGGCGCGCAGCCGCACATGCTGTATCGGGAGAACGATAAGAAGCGTATCGTGCCGCTTGAGATCGGCAAGGTATACCCGTTTGGCGACAAGCGTTATTCCTTCGCGGTGGAGCAGGTGTTGTCGGGGGCGACGGTCGAGACCGTCTGGAAGAACGCCAGCGAGGTGCTGCTCCATCCGGCGGTGGCGGCGACGATCGTGCAGGGCGAGCAGAAACAGCCGGTCGTGCTGGAGTTGAACAAGCCGTTCCATCACAGGACGAGCTTTGGAACACTGGTCGTGTTGTACCGGCGCGTGCCGTAACACGTGGAGATACAGGAATTGGAACTTGGATTTGACAGGTCATGGCGGCAGGAATGAATACTCGTGCTACAGACAAATGAGGAGAGGATGATATGAAGACGATGAAGAAGGGTCCTTTTGTGATGGGGCTTGCGTCGATTGTGATTCTGGCAGCGACGGGATGGGCGGTTGAGAAGCCGACCACGCCGCCCAAGACGTGCGTCACGGAGGAGTGCCACGCGGATTACAGCAAGAAGCAGCACGTCCATGGCCCCGTCAGCCTGGGTGACTGCAAGAGTTGTCACGAGGCGGTGGACCCGGCGGTGCATACGTACAAGCTCGCTCGCTCCGGAAGGGACCTCTGCGAGTACTGCCATCTGGACCAGACGACCAAGAAGAACATACACGAGCCGCTGACCACGGGCGATTGCACCGAGTGTCACGACCCTCACAGCAGCGAGAACCCGGCCCTGATTCTCGCCCCGACCGTGGCGGAGCTCTGCGAGCAATGTCATGACACGGCCAAGGACGTTCGCTTCCCGCACGGCCCGGTGGCGGTGGGCGAATGCACGATCTGCCACGCGTCGCACAGCGCCGACCGGGAGAACCTGCTGGTCGACGAGCCGACCAATCTGTGCTTCGGATGCCACGTCATCACGAAGGAGGAGCTGGCCGAATTTGAGTTCGTGCACGAGCCGGCGAAGAACGATTGCGTCGGATGTCACAATCCCCACGGCGCGGACAATATGAAGATGGTGAAAGCCGAGGCCCCGGAGCTGTGCTACTCCTGTCACGAAGACATCAAGGAGACGGCGGAGACCTCCATGCACAAGCACTCGGCGGTGACGGAGAAGGGCGGCTGCCTGCATTGCCACACGCCGCACGCCTCGACGGTCCAGTTCGCGTTGAAGGACGCTCCGATCTCCCTGTGTGCCTCGTGCCACAATGAGCCGGTGAAGACGGAGGAGGACGAGCCGATCGCTTCCTTCACCGCGCAGGTGCAGGACAAGAAGTTTCTCCATGGCCCGGTCGCACAGAAGGATTGCAGCGGCTGCCATGCGACACACGGCAGCGAGCACTTCCGTCTGCTGGTCAAAGAGTATCCGCCCGTGTTCTACTCGCCGTTCAGCCCGGACAACTACGCGCTGTGCTTCAGTTGCCATCCGCAGAGCCTCGTGCTGACCGAACGGACTTCGGACCTCACCGATTTTCGCAACGGCGATTTGAATCTACACTACGTGCACGTGAACAAAGATCGCAGGGGTCGAACGTGTCGCTCCTGCCACGCCACGCACGCGAGCGACCTGCCGAAGCACGTCCGCGAGAGCGTCCCCTACGGCGTGTGGAACTTGCCGATCCAATTCGAGAAGAGCGAAACCGGGGGCAGTTGCCGGCCCGGTTGCCATACACCCTTTACCTATGATCGTGAATCCCCGCAGACGTATGCGACGCGATGACGGCAAGGGCGTAGACTGTCCGGCGGCAGGAAGGGAGTCTCGTATGTTGCTGCGAACAAGTGCACCGTTGTGTTGGCTTGGCGTTTTGTTCCTGTCGGTTTGTCTCGTGTGTCCGTCGCCTGGAGGGCAGCGCCGCATCGCCGTGGGCGATGCGATGCCCGAGTTCTCCCTGACCGATGGCGGCGGAACGACGTTTCGGTACGGCCATGAGGGTTCACGCGTCCTGGGCATTGTCATCCTGCAAGCCGGAGAGAGTCACCTCCCGCGTCTGATCGCGGATATTGAGGCCCTTTCGCGGGAACTGAAATCGGAGACAGCGGATTTCGACTGCGTGGGTGTGATGAGCGGGCCCGGCGGAGCGGACTGGTTGCGTGCTCGCGATCCGAACGCCGGCGCGGTGTTTCCCATCCTGGCGGACCCGGACTTTGCGTTCTGGGGTAAGCTCGGGGTGGTCGCCGCCCCTACGGCCGTCGTGGTGCGGGCCGACCACAAGGTCCAGTGGGTGAAGGCCGGGTACGGCTACGATTTCGTCGCCGGTTTTCACGCCCAGTTGAACAAGGCCCTCGGTCTGACGGACGATGCCGAGGCATCCGTGCGCGTGGAAACGCTTGAGAATGCCTCCGATCGGGCGCGCCGGGAGAGACACATCCGGATGGCGCGGACCCTTGCCCGGAAAGGGCGGCTGGAATCCGCCATCCGGGAGCTTCAGAAAGTGCGCCAGCTCGACCCGAATGCGGTGGATGTCGCTTTCGAGCTCGGCGAGTTCCTCTGCAGGGCCGGCAAGAACGAAGCAGCGCTGAAAGTGGCCGCCGAAGCGAAGGCCGAAACCGCCGGCCAGAAGGTGCGGGTGTTGCTGATCCGTGCCTGGGCCAGGCGTCAGATGGGCGAGCTGGACACTGCCGAATCGCTGCTGACCAAGGCCCTGGAGCTGGAGCCCGGATCGGCGCGGGCCCTCTACGAGTTCGGCAAGGTCTATGAGGCCAAAGGTGACGTCGAGAACGCGCTCGCCAGCTACCGCAGGGCCCTGGCGGTGGTTTTTGAGGGGGTCGATGCGAAGAATTCTTCCCAAAGGTAGGATTTTATTGGGCCTGATTCTCAATTTCAGGAAACCGCATCGTTCTCATTGCGTACAATGCTACGGCGGTACACGTGCGTGCCAATCCAAGTACTGATTGTAGATGCACTTATGGCTATTCCGCGACATGGCAATATGTCCTGCTCGTACTGGTATGTCGTTTGCTATAGGACTTGGCACAGGCGTATCTGCGTGGATGGTGCGCATATTTGGTTGGTGCAATGAATCCCTGAAGGAGGAGTATATATGGATCGATTTTCTGAGAGACTCGTGTTCACCGCGATTGTCTTGGGGCTCCTGACGGGGCCGGCGGCATGGGCGCAGATCGCTCACTCCGACCTCGTGGGCTGCGATGGCTGTCACGTTCCGCACAACGCGACTGCGCTGCCCGGCGTGCCCCTCTGGAACGGCAGCGAGACGACCACCACGTTCACGATGTATACCAGCGCCTCGTTTCAGGGGACGATCGACGGCCAACCCAGCGGGGCCTCGAAGCTGTGCCTCAGTTGCCATGACGGGGCGAACCCGAACTTCCTGTGGATGAGCGATGAGTCGAAGTTCGGGGCCGGCGATCTGGCCAACAGCCACCCGATTTCCTTTGTGTACGACTCCGCTCTGGTGGTGACGGACGGCGCTCTGAAGGATCCCTCGCAGCCCAGCACGCTCGGTCGAACCATCGGCGAAGACTTGCTGGATGCCGAGAGCAAGATGCAGTGCAACAGTTGCCACGACGTGCATACCTCCGGCGTGGGCGAACACCAGTTGCGCGGCTACGACTACGGCTACGGGACCGTGGAGAATGCCGACGGCTCGACGATGGACGTGCATCACGGGCCGGAACTGTGCCGCATGTGCCATCTGAAGTAAGTCTCTCGCGCCAGAACACGGGCCAAGTATGGTCTTCGGTGTGCGGTTTCCCGAAGCGTCGGCGAGCGGTTGGTTTCTGCGCCTGGATTCCTACCTGGGCGTACGCCGTCTCGATGTTGCGAGGTGTGTCTGTTGTCCCGTCTTGGGCCTATTTCCCCTCGGTCCTGCGAATGCGCGAAGTCTGCCTTTACGAATCGGTCGTTGCCAAATCGTCGTTCCGGCGGTATCCTCAGAGTGGTGCGTGTCCACCCGAGTGTATGGTCTCTGTCGAGAAGACGCAGGTGCCGGGAGGTGGGTACGGAGGAGATGGCTGCGGGGAGGGATTTGCCGAGGGGCCGTCTCGAAGATTGGACGAGTAGCAGCGCATGCATATGAATCGTTCGTCTCTCTACAGGGGTATAGCCCTCACCATCGGGCTCGTGGCGTTGAGTGTCGGCGGATGCGGCGTCCCCGAGCAGCAGGCCGGCACGGAGAATGCCGTGTTCTTCCCTCCCCCGCCGGAGAGGCCGCGTCTGCAATTCCTCAAGTCTTTCTCGAGCCCTGCGGATTTGGGAGCGCCCGGCCCCAGCGGTTTCGAGCAGTTCGTGCTGGGCGAAGCGGAGCAGCAGGAGGGAATCACGACGCCGTACGGAATGGCCGTCCACGACGGAAAGCTCTACGTCTGCGACGTGGCCAAACGACGGGTCGAAGTGCTGGATCTGCGGAACCGGTCCTTTGGATACATGACGGAGGACCGCAGGCTGCGCAATCCGGCCAATATCTTCATCGAGGACGACGGGACGAAATACGTGGCCGACCCGTCGGCCGGCGCTGTCTTTGTTTTTGATGCGGGCAATACGTTGCGTTCCATTTTAGGTAAGGATCTGGCGATCAGTCCCAGAGACGTCGCAATCCACGGGGCCTACTGCTATCTGACGGACCTGCGGACGAACGAGGTCGTTGTCCTCGACAAGAGGACGGGAACAGAGGTCCGCCGAATCCGTTACGAGGCCGACCAGGGCAGGCAAAAGCAGATTAGCGACCTGACCTTCGGTCCGGACGGCGATCTCTACGTGACGGACAGGTTCCAGCGCAAGATCTTCCGTATGGACGCCTCCGGGACCCCGAAGGGGACGATCGGCCGATACGGCGACAACATCGATGAGCTGGTCATGCCCAAGGGGATTGCCGTTGACAAGGAGAACCGGGTTTGGGTGGTGGACGCGGGCGTGGCAGTCGCCGGGTGGTCGAAAGAGGTTGTCAACATATACGACGAGCAGGGCCGCCTTCTTCTGTTCTTCGGCCGACCGGGCAATGAGCCTGGCAACATGAACATGCCGGCCACGGTCGTGATCGACTACGAGAACGTGGATCTGTTCCGGCCGTTCGCGGTTCGCGGGGCCCAGCTCGAATTTCTCGTATTCGTGACGAACCAGTACGGCGGGCGCAAAATCAACGTGTACGGCTTCGGGCGTTTCCCGGTCGAGAGCAGGCCGCAGCCCGTGGCGCAGGAGCCGCGACGTGTGGTCGAGGCTTCGACGGATGACGACCGGCAAATGCAGCGCATGCAGGAGATTGCCGATCTCTACAACGAAAGCATGAGCCTGTACCGCGCCGGTCGCCTGGAGCAGGCGCGGGCCGGTTTCGTTGAGGTGATCGCCAGCGGACTGATTCCGCCTCCGATGGCCGAATCGGTCAAAGGGTACATCCGCGATATCGACGCCAGGCTTCGTCGCGGCCCGGGCGCAAGGCCTTAACGAAACCGGTGTGTCCGATGTGGGGGTGGAGCGGCGGCGTCTGTGGGGAGGCGCCGTCCAAACGATAGTGTATCAGGCGTATGTGGAAATCCGCACGTTACTACCTCGCGCTGTTTCGCACCGGGCTCTTCTGCGGAGGGCTGGGACTGGCGGCCGCGCTGCTGCTTGCGAGCTGCGACCGGAAGGAGCGTCACGATACGCTGAGCTTCTTCTTTGACGGAGTTCCGCCGCCGGGTGAGATGCCGGAAGGAGGGCCGGGGGGGGCTGATCTGACGGAGGCGATCGAGAGCTCCCGCGCGGGCGGCTGGTACGTGCATGAGGCGGTGAAGGACTGTACCCAGTGTCACGGCGCCCGACGCCGGAGAACTCTCTCGCGGCAGGCGCAGCTTGTGGCCGAAGTGCCGCAGTTGTGCTACAACTGCCATGAGGAGTATGCCGCCCTGGAGGGCTGGGTCCACGGCCCCGTTGCCACCGGCGAATGTCTGATCTGCCACGAGCCCCACAAAACAAAACACGAATCCCTGCTTCTGAAACCGGTGCCGGAGCTGTGCTACCAGTGTCATGAGGTGCAGACGATCCATTCGATCGAGAATCACGCGAAGGATTCCTATGCGCGTTGTATCGACTGCCACGCCGGGCACGCCGCCGCGACGAAGAACCTGCTGAAGCCGGAGTTTCTGGCGAAGCCGGCCGGGCGGACGTACCGGTTGGAGGTGAGTCGCCGCCAATACGAGGAGTCGCTCACGAGGGCGCGCGACGATCTGGCCGGGGGGCAAGGTGTGCTGGCCATGCTTGAGATCATCATCGACCACGTCGAGAAGGACCGGCTTTGGGTGGCCAGGGCCTACCTGGAGATCGTTGCCGATAGCGAGGTCGTTACCGATCAGGAACGGCTGAAAGTCGGTGAGGTCTTGCGGCTGTTAGCCGCATTGATCGAAGCGGAACCGGCCGAGCACGCCGAAGGCTCGGCTGCGAGAGAGGCGGTGACAGCCGCTCTTCGAGCCATCCGGGACCAGCGAGGCGAACGTGAAAGAGCCGTTGCCGAGCTCTACTATCGGAGCATCAGGCTGTACCATGCCGGGCAGCTCGAACAGGCCCGAATGGGCTTCCGCGAACTCCTGGCGGACGGCCTCCTCTTGGGGCCCATGAGACAGACAGCGGAGGCTTATCTGGATAAAATCGAGAGGGCCCTGAACGAGCCCCAGTAGCTTCGCCGGCGCCCACTCGAATCTCGCTGTCGTGGTCCGAGAAGATCGCAGGGCGGAGGGGTGCCACAGCACGCGAGAGCCGTGGTTCCCGACAGTGAGAAATCCCGGAAGTGCGGTTTAGAAAAGCAGAAGGGATGACGATAAAAGCGATGAGGTCCGTTGAACCAGGGATACCGGTTCGCCAACCCCTCGTGGAACCGTCTGGTAGATGTGATGGGGGTCGGTTTTCGTTTGCATGGAGGCACGGGCGGACCCAGTGTGGTCAAGGCCGGGAAACCATAGGGTTTGTTCAAGCGATTACACGACAAACCGAAGAGCGGTTGGTTCGGGGGTGGATCTCGCGCCGGGATGCTTGCCGCGCTGCTGTGCGGCGGGCTCGGTGTGGTCCTGCTTGCCGGCTGCGATGTCACCGTACGGGGGCAGCGGCGTCCTCTGCTCAAGCAGCAGAGGATTCGGGGGGAACTCGAAGCCGTCATCGAGCATCGTGCCGACGAGCAGGCAAGTGGTGCGAGTAAGCGCGAGAGTGAGACGACCGTGTTCGAGGAATGGATCCGACTGCGGACAAACGGGGACCTGTACCATCCCGATCTTCTCAACTACAACGTCGCGGTCGGCGCGGGGCTAAGCCAGCAGTCGATCGAGGCCGATGAGATCTCCGGCTGGAACAGCGACACCCTCAGCGAGTACCTGGCGTCTGCCGAGATCCTCCGTACGAAGCCCGTGTCCGCGACGGTCAACGCGAGCAAATCGGAGGATCTCATCGCCCGGCAGTTCCTCGGGCCTCTGCAGGCGGATCGTGAAAGCGAGGCGGCGGCCCTCTTTTTCCGGTCGGCATCCTGGCCCATGATGTTTCAGTACAGCAACAGTGAGACCAGCCAGGACGGCTTCACGCCATTGGAAACAGACTTCTTCATGCGCGAGGACGAACGCTTCCGGTACTCCGTGGATCACGATTTCACCGAATCGTCCCATGCGCACTTCAATTTCGACCGGACCGATGCATACCAGCAGAGCGTCGGCGCTGCGGTCGAGACCGAGACCGACACCTACACGTTTTCGCACGATCATCTCTTCGGGCCCGGCGAGCAGCATCGCCTGGACTCGTTGTTCAACTATGTGGATCAGACGGGCACGTTCGAATATGAGAATCTCCGCTGGCAGGAGCGTCTGAAGCTCCAGCATACGCCCAGTTTGCTGACGAAATACGATTTTCAGTTCACGGACCTGGAACGCCAGACGTTGAGCAGCGAGCAGGTTCGCGGGCAGGCGGGCGTCGAGCACAGGTTGTTCGAGAGCCTGGTGACGAACCTGGATGGCTTCGTCTCGGACACGGACCTCCAGGAGCAAGGGGACCTGTCCCAGTACGGCGGCATCCTTGCCTTGAACTATCGAAAGACCAACCCCTTCGGCACGTTGTTCGGCGGCTACACCGCCAACTTCACGCGAAGCGACCAGTTGGGAGGGGCGGGCAAGGGGAGCGTCATCGGCGAGGAACACACGGCCACGGACGTCGTGCCGGTCGAGCTGGATCGCACGAACATCGACGTATCGACCATTCGTGTGAGAAACGCGGCCAGTGCGCTGCTCCAGGAAGGCGATGATTACACGGTCTTTCAGACAAGCGGCCGGACGTTCCTGAACATTATCATTGTCGGCGCCGCGATCCCTCCCAATCTCACAGAGGGCGAGCAGTTCTTCGTCGATTACGAGTTCTTCATCGAGCCCGAGAGGCAGGAAGACACGTTCCGCCAGAACTTCACCATTCGCCAGCGATTCAAGAACGGCGTTTCCGTGTTCTATGCGTATCGGACCCAGGACGAAGACGTCACCTCCACGGATGTGAACGCGGTGCCCGACGAATACATGGTCCACACGGTCGCCGCGGACTACACGAGCGGCGGTCTGTTCCTGCTGGCCGAGTACAGCGACGAGGAGTCCACGCTGATTCCAATGACGAGCACGAGACTGGAGGGCCGATATCGGTGGATGCTCGGTCCGGCCACGAGCACGAGCCTCGGCGTCTCGAATCAGTGGCTCGATTTCGGTGAGCCCGACGCACGAGAGGTCACGCTCTTTGAAAGCTCGGCGGAGATATTCAGCAGGTTGACGGACAACTACAGCATCTCGGCCTCCGCGGATTATCGCGACGAGGAAGACACGCGCTTCGGAGTGACGCGGGGCTTTCAGTTCGACACCGAATTGGAGTATCAATACCGCCAGTTCAGTGCTACGATTGGGGCCGAATTGAGCTTTCTCGAACGTCGGGATGACCAGATCGACAGTATCTTTTTGTACCTGCAGTTGAAACGGCGTTTTTAATTCGTATCTAAAGGAGACCCGCAGTCATGAGAGTTCAGGGAGTCGGCAAACCGAGACATCCGGTTTGGTGCCTGAGCCTCGCGGCCGTGGCGCTGTTATTCATAGCCGGCTGCGGCCCGGAGCGCCCGGACTCTCTCATCTCCATGGACGCGCCGCTGGTGTGGCCCGAGCCGCCCGAGCAGCCGCGCATCATGTATCTCGGCGCCGTATCCAGTGAGGCCGATATGGAGAGGTCTGGCTCATGGTTCAAGGGATTCGGCGAACTGCTGTTCGGCGAGAGTCCTATCGGGGTGATAGTCTCACCGTATGCGGTGGCCGTGGATGAGAGCGGACTGATGTTCGTCGCCGATTCCGGCGGCGCCGCGATCCACGCGTTCAACCTCAGAACGCGCGCCTACCACCAGTTCTCATCGCTTTCTGAAGAGACGAAGCTCCAGAGGCCCGTCGGGCTGGTCGTGCTCGATGACCGTCTGTACGTTGTGGACAGCGGATTGCGCCAGGTGTGTGTCTTCCGAAAAGACGGGCGGTTTCTCTCCGCCTTCGGTCAGGAGCGGCTTGAGCGGCCGGGAGGGATCGCGTGCCGGCGTCCCGACGGAGTCCTTTATGTGACAGACGTCGCCAATCACGCGGTGCACAGATTCGACCGCGAGGGCGAATTCATCGGCACTTTCGGAACGCGGGGCGTCGGGCCCGGCCAGTTCAACTTCCCCACGCACCTGTGGATGGATGGTTCCGGACAGCTCTACGTGAGCGATACGCTGAATTACCGCGTGCAGGTCTTTACGCCGGACGGCCGGTTCGTGCGCATGTTCGGACAGCAGGGCGATCGCCCGGGCAACTTCGCCCATCCATGCGGTCTGGCCACCGACAGATTCGGCAATGTCTACGTGACCGACCGGCAGTTTGAGAACGTACAGGTCTTCAGTCCCGACGGACGGATCCTGATGGCCTTCGGCCGGGAAGGGAATGGTCCCGGTGAGTTCTGGCTGCCGGCCGGCATCTTCATCGACGATCGCAACAGGATCTATGTCGCCGACTCATACAACAAGCGGATTCAGATCTTCGACCTTCTGGAGGTCATCACCCATGAGTAGGCGGTGGGGTATAGAAATGGCGATCTGTCTCGCGGCCGCTTCGGCGTTGTGCACGTCGTCGAGGGCTTCGATTCAGGGCTCACCACACGACCTGTCGGCCGTAGCCGGTGGCGCCGCGTGCAGCTTCTGCCACACGCCGCACGGCGCCTTGCCGGGCACGCCGCTGTGGAGCCGCAAGCTCTCCACGGCGGTCTACAAGATCTACGAGAGTTCGTCGTTGGAAGCCAGAGTCGGCCAGCCGACTGGCGCGAGCAAACTGTGCCTGAGCTGTCACGACGGCACGGTGGCGCTGACCGAGACGATCACGGGTGTTTCCGGCAGCACGTACATCTCTCCCGGCAGCGCGAACCTGGGCACCGATCTTTCTGACGATCATCCGATCAGCTTCGTCTACTCCTCGGGCTTGTCCGCTCAGGACCCTCAGCTCCGGCCACCCTTCGGATTGCCCGAAGCGCTGGAGCTGGATCGATCCGGGGAATTGCAGTGCACCACGTGCCACGACCCCCACGACAATCGCTACGGTGATTTCCTTGTGATGTCGAACGAACGATCCCAGATGTGCACCAGTTGCCATGACCTGGACGGATGGCTTTCTTCGGCGCACCAGAGCTCCAGCGTGCCGGTCGTGGGCGCCGACGACCCGTACCTGCAAACAGGCGAGCATAGCTCACTCGCGGAAGCCGGATGCCTGACCTGCCACCGGCCGCACGGCGCCGGAGGGCACGAGAGACTGCTGCACTTTCCGCGGATGGAAGACAACTGCCTGAACTGCCATAACGGGCTCGTCGCCAGCAACATCCGGGCCGATCTGCTCAAGCTCAGCCGACACAACGTATTTCGTTATCGGAACATTCACGATCCGAGAGAGATCCCTTCAGCAGCCCCCATGCATGTCGAATGCGCCGATTGCCACAATCCGCACGCGCTCCAGCGTACCCCCGCCCAGGCGCCGATGATTCCCGGTGCGATGCAGGGGGTTTCCGGAATCACCCTCACCGGCGCGGTGATTCCGAGCGCGCAGTTCGAGTATGAGGTCTGCTTCAAGTGCCACGCGGATAATCCCGAGCGGCCTCAATCCAACGTGACCCGACAGATCACCCAGACGAATTCCCGCCTGGAGTTCGACCCGTCCGGTCCCTCATTCCACCCGGTGGCGGCAGCGGGCGTGAATCCCAACGTGCCCAGTCTGAGGCCTCCGCTGACGGTCGCGACGCTCATCTACTGCACGGACTGCCACAGCAGCGACAGCCCCTCGACGGCCAAAGGGCCTCACGGCTCCATCTATCCCCATCTCCTGGCGGGCCGCTATGAAACCTCGGATTTCACCCCCGAGAGCAGCTCTTCCTACGAACTTTGCTACCGCTGCCATAGTAGGAACAGTATTCTGGGCGATGAGAGTTTCGCCGCCCACAGGGAGCACCTGGAAAACGAGGTTCCGTGTTCGGCTTGTCATGACCCTCACGGCATCAGCGCCTCTCAGGGTACAGGCTTGAACAATAGCCATTTGATCAATTTCGACGTGGCTATCGTGCAGCCCGACCCCGATACAGGGCGACGGGTATTCGAGGATTTGGGCGTCGTTCGAGGCAGGTGCTTCCTCTCGTGTCATGGCCGCAAGCATTCTCCGGAGGAATACTGAAAGAACGTATGGCTTTACTCTCAGCAGAAAGTTGGTAGAATCCCGGCCGGGCAAGCCACGGTCGGTCTGCGGCTGATCCGATTGTTCAGAATCAAAGGTCCCGAAGAATGAAAACCAAGGGTATTGTCAAAATTCTCGCAGGTATCATAGTAATTGGAGGGGGTATAGGGTATTTCGTTTATCAGACGATGCAGTCTTCGTGGGCGTATTACTATTCCGTGGACGATTTTGCCGCGGCCGGCCAGAGGACGCCGGAGCAGTCCTTCCGGCTCGCCGGGACCGTCAAGGCCGGCAGTGTGGTTCGGAACCTCGAACAGGCCAAGCTTGAGTTCACCCTTGCGGGAGCGAAGGCGGAGCTGCCCGTGCAATACAAAGGCGTCGTGCCGGACAATTTCACCGAGGACAGAGAGGTCGTCGTGGAAGGGCGTCTGGCCCCGGCCGGCGTCTTCCAAGCCGATACTTTGATGACGCGATGTGAATCGAAGTATCAGGTGAAGGTGAAATAGGCATGGGGGAGCTGGGACAATTCGCCCTGCGGCTCGGCCTGTTCCTGAGCGGTTACGCCATCCTGGTGGATCTCCTCGGTTTCTGGCGGAATCGCAGTGAGCTGCTGCGAAGCGGACGCAACGCCACGATGGGGAGCCTGCTGTGCCTGACCGTCGCCACGGTCGCTCTCTGGGTCCTGTTGGTGCGAAGCGATTTTTCCATCAGCTACGTGACGGAGCACACGTCGCTCAAGCTGCCGCTGGTCTATAAGCTCACGGCGTTGTGGGCCGGGGCCTCCGGGTCGCTGCTGCTGTGGCTCTGGCTGCAAACAGGCTTCGTCGTGCTGGCCTTCTCAAAATCCGGCGAGGGGTACGAGCGCTTCAGCGGCAGCGCCCGGGCGGCCGCGAACCTCGTCGCGGTCTTCTTCTTCCTCGTATTGATCTTCGACAAGGATCCGTTCGGCCTGTCGGTCACGACGCCACGTGACGGCGCAGGCCTCAATCCCTTGTTGCAGCACCCGGCGATGGCTCTGCACCCGCCGACATTGTTCGTCGGATACGCCGCCTTTGCCATCCCGTACGCGTGGACGTTCGCCGCCCTGAAGCGGGTGGATCCGAAGCAGTCGCTGCTCCTGTTCGAGCGGGCTCGCAACTGGTCGCTGCTCGCCTGGGGTTTCCTGACGATCGGCATCGCTCTCGGGGCGTGGTGGGCCTATGAAGAGCTTGGCTGGGGCGGATACTGGGCCTGGGACCCGGTGGAGAACTCCTCGCTGATCCCGTGGCTCACGGCGACCGCCTTGCTGCACTGCGGTCGCACCTTCCGGGCCGGCAGTCGAATCGCCACGTGGTTCATGGTCCTGGCCGTTCTAACCTTCAGCCTGTGCATCTTCGGCACGTTCCTGACCCGCTACGGCCTGGTCTCAAGTGTCCACGCGTTTCCGGAGCCGGGACTGGGAATCCTCTTCCTCGTGCTCCTGATCCATATCTGGGTGATTGCGGGGATCCTGTTTCTGTATCGGCGCCTGCGGGGCAAATCGGATCCGGTCAAGCAGGGCGCCGGCATGCGGTTCATCGTGTGGAACAACTGGCTGCTGGTCCTGCTGGCCTTCGTGATCCTCGTGGGCACGCTGTTTCCGTTCTTGAGCGGTCTCGTGAGCAGCCGCCAGATCAGCCTCAAGAGTGAGTACTTCACGAAGATCGCGGCCCCCGGCGGGTTGGTTCTTCTTCTTCTGCTCGGTATCTGCCCGTATCTGCTGCGGCATGGCTTCAACAGAAGCTGGCGGACCTTCGGGGCTGTGTTTGTGGGTGTCGCCGCCATGCTGGTCTGGGTGCTTGCCGGTAAGCTGGCCATCGCGTATTTTGTTGTGTGCGGTTTCGTCGGATTGAATCTGGCCGCCGATTTCGTGCAGCGCTATACCCGCCGCAGAACAGACGGTGGCGCAGAGCGGCTGTCCGGAAGCCTTCGATGGTATGGGGCGCGGGTCGTCCACGTTGGGGTGCTGCTGACGTTTGTGGGGATCGCCGGTTCGGGTGGATTCGATATCGAGAAGCAACTCGCCCTGCGGCCGGGCGAGCGGGCTCAGATCGGCGACTTCGAGCTTGCGTACGATGACCTCAAGGCGGATCATGGCCCGAACTTCACCGCGATTACCGCCGCTGTCTCGGTATACAAGGGCGCCGAGCGGATCGATTTGCTCTCGCCATCGGTTGCGTTCTACGCGCAGTCGGGCAAGCGTACGAGCGAAGTGGACGTGCGACGGACGTTGGCCGGAGATCTCTACCTGGCGCTGACCGAGGTGGACAATGCCAGCAAACTCATTAACCTGACCGTCTATATCAAACCGTTGATTAACTGGATCTGGATTGGGAATATTCTGATGGTGGTCGGCACGGGGCTCGTGATCGCTGCGTTGGGCATGGTGTCCGACAACCAAACCGAAAGGAGTAACCAGATCGGCGAGACGCAGCAGACCAACCCGAGCCACAACGGAGTAGCAGGGGGCCAACCGACACACGGAGACACAGGCAATCCATTGTATGGTGTCAAGGGATGGCTCAAGGTCTTCGTTGTGGTCAACATGTACATCGGGCCCGTGCTGTTCGCAATACAGACCATCATGGGGTTTGTCGGATTCGCCATGCTTGCCGAGGACTACCCAGGAATTGTAGTTGTCGGCCTGATTGAAGCGGCCGTCCGCATCTTCTTCGTCGTGAAGTGGATCAAGATCGCGGGCCGACTACGCGACATCGCGCCGGGCGTTGTTCAGGAAGCGAAAAAGTGGCTCCTGATCACGCTTGCATGGAACGTCCTGAGCACTCCCCTTGTCTTCATGTCAGGTATGGATGCAGAGGACTTGATGGTGGGGGCAATCAAAGGGCTGTTCACCAGTATCGTGGGCTTCGCCATTTGGTATTCCTACTTCAACGTGTCCAAGAGAGTGAAGGCAACATATCCAGACTGGAACAAATAGGAGCATAGCCCAACCAGAGGGTGCAGGCGACGCGGTAAACCGCGTGCCTGACCCTCGCCGGTCGTCGGGCGCAAGCGTGGCGCACCACAGGGAGATACGATCGAAAAATGATGTACATGAAGTGGGTACTATTGTTCGTGTGTGTAGGTTTCGCGCTGCGGCCGCTTCTCGTCAGGCGTGCAGGCCGTAGCCGTTAAGAAAGGGACGGAGTCGTGAAGCATCCTGGGATCGTGGCTGTTCTTGCTGTTCTGGGCCTGACACTGACGCCCGGCGGCATCTCTGCCGCGGCCACGCTTACCGTCGAAGTCACCAACAATACCGCAAACGGAACGACCGTTGTGGGCGATGAAGCCACGGTCCAGCTTTACAAGGGGCAATCGCCCATCGAGTCCCTGCAGGCGAAGGTCGGCGAGGACGGCAAAGCAGTCTTTGGGAACGTCCCGACGGGGGAGGATGTCGCGGCTGTCGCTCGCGTGAAGCACCAGGACATGGCGTTCAAGGGGCGGACTCTTTTCCTGGCCCCCGCCGTCGAGGAGCTCTCGACGAGCGTGCAGGTGTTCGATGTCTCGACGGACACGTCCCAGTTATCCATCGGCGTGCATCATATCATGGTCGCCGTTCGTGAGAAGTCGTTGGCGTTCACGGAGTACATGCAACTGACGAACGCGTCCGACATGGCCGTCACGGGTTCGCAGAGGGATGGGCAGGACAGGCCCGTCGTGATCGAGGTCAAGCTGCCGAAAGGTTTCCGAAACCTTGCCTCGTCCGGGTACCTGGAGCAGGACGCACTTGTCATCACCGACGACGGCTTCTACGATACGATGGCGATGCCGCCGGGCGAGCACCAGATTACCTTCTCGTACCAAGTCGATATCGACCGAAACACGATACCGGTGGCCAAGGAAATGACTCTGCCGACGGCGGACCTCATGATCTTCTGGGAGCAGGGCCCGGGCCGTCTTGAGGGGCTCGACGAGCCCACGAATCGGTTGACGAACGAGCAAGGAGTGCCGATTGAGTACTACCGCCGAAGCGATCTCAAGCCGGGAGATCGAATCAGTTTTCAGGTCTCCGGATTCAATGTGAGGCAGTCGGATTCCTATACCTGGATGGTTCTGGCGGCGGTGTTCGTGGTCGTGGTGGTCATTGCTCTGCTGCGACTGCGCCCGAAGCCGGCCGCGACCGGACAAGAGAATGCATGAGACGATGGCGGAGAACCGCCTGACGGGACCCGCGTTGAACGTGTGCTCCGTCAGCAAGACGTTCGTGGCAAGGCCCGTGCTGAGGGGCGTGGATCTTGCTGTGCCCGGAGGGCAGGCGGTGTGCCTGTGCGGCGTCAACGGGGCCGGCAAGAGCACGCTGCTGCGGATCGTAGCCGGGCTGCTGCACGCCGATCGTGGGACGGCAGCCATCCACGGATTCGACATTCGGAAACAGGCGGAGGCAGCCAAACGCAAGCTCGGCGTCGTCTCTCATGCGAGCATGGTGTATCCGGAGCTGACCGTCGGCGAGAATCTCAACTTCGCCGCCCGTCTGCACGGTCTGGCCGATCGCACGTCCCGCATCGAAGAGCTGTTGACGCTTACCGAGCTGGCGCCCTATCGCCACGACCGGGCGGCCATTCTCTCGCGCGGACTCCTGCAGCGCTTGGCGATTGCGCGGGCCCTGCTGCATCGGCCCGTGGTGTTGCTTGCGGATGAGCCGTTCACCGGCCTGGACACCGGCGCCACCGAGCGGCTGCTGGCGATCTTCGACCGCTTCGTGCGCGACGGCGGCGCGATCCTGATGACGACGCACGATACGCGCCTCGGCCTGCGATGCTGCCGGCGCGTTGCGGTGCTGGACAAGGGCGTTCTCGTCCTCGATGCGATGACGGACGAGATCGAGCCCGACCGTTTCTGCACGGATTACCTGTCGTATGCGAGGAGCATGAGTTGAAAGACTTCTGGCTGGGCCTCCGGGCCATCGTCATCAAGGATATCGTTGTCGAGCTCAGGGCCAAACAGGTTCTGCCGACGATGATCGTCCTTGGCATGCTCATCGTGTTCATTCTCCGCATGGCCTCGGAGTCTTCCTCGACGAGCGCGGGTGCACCGGTCATGGGCGCGGCCGCTCTGTGGATCGCCTTTCTTTTCTCCGGACTGCTGGCGCAGGAGAGGTCGTTTGCCGCCGAGCAGCAGAACGGGTGTATCGACGGCTTGCTGCTGGCCCCACTCGATCCGGGGACGATCTACTTAGCGAAGCTCGTCGCCAACGTGGTCATGCTGAGCATCTTCGAACTGATCGTCGTGCCCATCGGACTGATCTCGTTCGACCTGCACGTCGGCGGTCGGTGGCCTCAGTTATTGGCAGTCCTATTGTTGGGCAATCTCGGCATCTCCAGCGTCGGGACCCTGTTCTCGGCGGCCGTCCAGCTCACCCGGACCCGCGGCTCGCTGCTGAGCATCGTGGTCCTGGTTATCCTTATGCCGATGTTGATTCCTGCGTCGTTCGCGCTGCTGGTGCTGTTCGGGGCGATGCCCGAGCAAGTGGGCGGCACCGGCTCGCTCGCGTTCGTCGGCAGTTTTCGCGCGGCGCTGGGCTACCTGCTCGCGTTCGACGCCGTGTTTGTCGTGGCCTGCTGGCTGCTCTTCCCGGTGGTTATACAGGAGTAAAGCGCATGAGACGATTGTTGTTCGCCTTGGCCATCGGTTTGCTGATGGTCTCAACGTACCTTGGGCTGACGACCGGGCAGATTGCTCCCGTCCAGCGCAACATTCTGTACGCCCACGTCCCCAATGCGGTCTGCGCCCTGCTGTGCTTCGTGGTCCTGCTGATCGCGAGCATCGGCTACCTCGGAAACGGCAGACAAGGTTGGGACCTCGTTGCGATCGCCTCGGCGGAGGCGGGATTCGTCTTTGCGACGATCCTGAACGCGACCGGGATGATCTTCTCGCGGGCGGAATGGAACATCTGGTGGACACCCAGTCCCCGCCTCGTGAGCTCCGCGATTCTCTGGTTCTTGTACGCCGTCTACCTGATTCTCCGGGTCAGCCTGCCCGGCTCCCGGCATCGCAACGCGCGCATCTGCGCCGTCTTCGGGATCATCGCCTTTCTGGACGTCCCGCTGGTGTTCATCAGTGCTCGTTTCCTCCCGGATATCCACCGGCCGAATTTCAGTTTCGATTCCGGCTGGCAGACGGCGGCGCTGATGCTCGGCATGGCCGGCACCGTACTGTTGGCCGGCGGCTTGATCTGGTTGCGCACGAGTCTGCTGCACAGCAACCTGAAGCTGGAAGAAGAACTTTTCCCGTAAGGATAAGACCATGCTTTATTTGCTTCTTGGATTCTCCGTTGTGTGGGTGTGTCACTTCGCCTATCTGCTCGTGATCGACCGGCAGGCGCGGCAACTGCAGTGCAGGCTCCACGCCCGGGCGAAAGCCGCTCCCGCCGACGCATGAAAATCGGAGTGACTCAGCCTTCGGCCCGAGGCACGAGCTCGTCTCGTATGATGCCTCCGGCGACGACGTTGTCGTTGCCATCGTAAAGCACGAGCCGTTGGCCAGGGCAGGGCGCGAATTGCGGCTGCTCGAATTCCACGGCCATGCCGGCAGGCGTGCAGTCAATGAGACGGCACGGCCGCGGCTGACCATACGAACGAATCTTCCCGAATAGTCTCCTCTCCGGCGTGAGCTCGTCCGGCAGGAGGACATTCAGGTCTCCCGCGTGCACCTCATGCCGGCTCACCTCTTCTCGCGTGCCCAAGGCGACCGTATTCGTCCGCGTGTCGATCCTGCCCACGTACAGCGGCTTGCCGCCGGCAAAGCCGAGACCCCGGCGCTGGCCGAGCGTGTAGTTCGCAATCCCCTTGTGCACGCCGATCTTCTTGCCCTGCATGTCCGTCATATCCCCCGGCCGATGCGCCTCTTCCGCCTCCAGCGCGAGTCGATAGTCCTGCTCGGCAGCGAAACACAGTTCCATGCTCTCGGCTTTGTCCGCAATCGACAGGCCCAGCTCCGAGGCGATGGCGCGGACCTGCTGTTTTGTCATGTCACCCAACGGCAGGATGAAGCTCGGCAATCTGCGGCTTGGGATCCCGTAGACGAAGTAGCTCTGATCCTTGTCTTTGTCCGCCGCCCGGCGCAGATAGACTCTCTCGCCGTCGTGGACGACCCTCGCATAATGCCCCGTCGCCAGCGATTGGATACCGAACTGTTCGGCGATGTGGTCCCACACGAGAGAGAACTTCAGGAAGGTGTTGCAGTCGACGCAGGGGTTAGGCGTTCGTCCGTTTGCATAGGCCTGGCGGAAGGGGCGGATGATGACATCGTCGAACGCCTTCGTCACGTCGATGAAGTAGTGGGGGATGCTCAGCTCGTCGCAGACGAACGCGGCGTCGGCCCAGCAACAGCCGCGACCGCTGACGTTACAGGCGACCGGGATCTTCATCGTGATGCCGAGAACGTCCCATCCGGCGGATTTCAACAGGTGCGCCGTCACGCTGCTGTCCACGCCGCCGCTCATCAGCACGGCTACCTGCCTGTCGGGCGGCCGTGTCGGCGCCCATGCCGAAAACGTCGGGGCCAGTAACTTGATGTCGGATCGATCCATGCTCATGGTATACGAATGTTCCCATCTCGGCCTGTATGCGCCACCACAACTCCTTGCTCGGGGCAATTGGCTATCAGCCGGGGATGACGTATCATAGCCGCCCTGCGCCAAAAAGGCCAGATCGATTGGTGCACGTGCGAAGGTCGGGTGACGACAACTATCGTTTGCGCACGACCCTGAGCAGGTGATGTGCACCTGCCTTTCGAATCTCCACGATCTTATGGCCCTGTTCGGCTAAGCTGGCGGGGACGTTCCGGATGGGCTCGCCGTCGTCGAGCTCGATCTCGAGCACGCCGCCAGGGTTCGTCTGCTCGATGGCCAGCTTCGCCTTCACGAAGTTCAGCGGGCAGGGAACGCCGCGGAGGTCCACTCGATGAGGGTGAAGCGCGGGTCCCACCACAGTCTCGGCCGTCCTGACCGGTTGCGCTCGAAACTTGAGGTTTGCATCGAGCGACAGGAAGAGCTCTTCGATACGCTCCACCAATCTCCGTGCATCGGGCCGCAGATCGGCGAGTGTCTGCCGGTCGCCCATTCGCCATTCGATCGCGCTGTCGAGGGACTGCTGCACCTCCGGCGTGACCCACCCCGGCCGGATCAGATGCTCTCCAAACGCCGCAAAGACCTCCCGGTCCTTCCCCGGCTCGGCGCCGAACAGGACCAGTAACGCTCTCGCCGCAGCGAGCACAGCGTCGTAGATCGATTGGCTCTTCTCGCCGTTTGCTTTCGCCGAGGAGCTGCGCTTCAGCGCCTGCTTCGCCCCGTCGATATCCACCTTGATCACATCCATGACGCCGGCCCCGCATTCGCCCGGCCCTCGACCGGCTAACGAGAACGGCACGTCCGAGCCCCAGTCGCGATAGTCATCCTCCACGACTTCCGCAAAGGACCGCTCGCAGCACTCCCGAACGAGCCGACGCAGTTGGTCTTTCGCGAAAGCGCCGGTCTTGAATACCTGCGCGATAAAGTCCGGAATTTGTTTTGCGGGCAGGGTGCCGATTCGCTCGGCCAGCCGGGTGGAGCCTTCCTGCACCTGCGCGCCGGCAAGGACGTCGTAGCAGGGCATGAGCCGGCCGTTGACGCGCTTGGCATGACCCTGGAATCCGATCTCGCTGATGAAATGCTGACCGCAGGAATTGGGGCATCCGCTGATTCGAATGGTCGTGCCGGTTGCTCCGAGGGCCTGCTGCTGTGCGAGCGCCTCGGCAATCGCCCCGGCCAATCCGCGGGACAGGCACAGACCCAGTTTGCACGTAGACGCTCCCGCGCAGGCGACCACCCTCGGCCGGTCATGGGAGGAAACGTCGGCACTGAGGGTGCGCAGGGCCTTCCGCAGGCGGCCGAGCTCTGCCTTCGGTACCGACGGGATCAGCAACTCCTGTTGTTGTGTCGTTCGGATGCGGCCGGTCCCGAAGGTCTCGGCCATTTTCGCGATCCGAGTCAGGTCATCCGCCGAGACATCTCCCAGAGGCGGCGCCAGTCTCACCGTATAGAGGCCCTTGCCGTTCTCCGGCAACAGGTTGGTCCCGGCGCGTTCCGCCGCATGGGCCTTTCCGCCGCGGCGCTCGGTGACTTTCGCGATGCCCGGTACTGCGCCTTCAAGGCCTTGTCTTTTCAGAGTCTCTCGCTCTTTGCGGTACAGCCGGATGAACTCCTCGGCGCCGAATCGCGCGACGACGTATCGCAGCCTGGCCTGGTGTTTGTTGGAGCGGTCGCCGTACCGGTCGAACAGCCGCTTAACGGCTTCGGCCACCTCGAAGATCTCATGCTCTTCGATCAGGTCCTCGACTTTGACGGCCGTAGCCGGATGGGCGCCGAGCCCGCCGCCGGCGTAGACGGCAAAGCCCTTCATCCCGTTCTGGCGGTGTGCGAAGAATCCGAGGTCCGCCACGGAAGCGAGCGCGCAGTCGTCAGAGCAGCCGGAGAACGCGATCTTGTACTTCCTCGGCAGGTTGTACGAGCTGTCGAACTGCAGCAGGTACTGCGCGAGCGCCAGGGCATGAGGTGCTACGTTGAATCGTTCCTGCGGGCAGATGCCGGCGCGCGGGCACGCGGTGACGTTTCGCACCGTGTTGCCGCCGCCCCCGCGCGACGAGAGCCCGACTTCGAGCAGGCTCTCCAGCACGTCGGGCGTGTCTTCGATTCTGACTTTGTGAATCTGTATGTCTTGTCGGGTTGTCACGTGCGCGACGCCGTTGCCATACTTCCGACTCAACTCGGTGATCCGTCGAAGCTGGGCGGCTGAAGCGATCCCGGCGCCGATCCGGACGCGAACCATGTATGTCCCGGACTGTCTCTGTTCGTATATTCCCATCGGTACTCGATACGCGCGAAAGACCACCGCCGACAGCTCGCCGGCAAGGAATTTCTCGACCTGCCCACGGTATCTCCGCGTGTCTTCTCTTATGTTCTCCGGCAATTCCAACGTGTTTTTCATCGATTCACCACTGACTATTCTTCATCGAGAGGCAGGGCTTTGATCGTGCGGCGGATCAAGCCGTGCCGTCTGTTCTTCACCTGTGAGGTATTCGAGGATCGCCGATCGCTGTGCGTCCGTCATTCTCTTCGGCCCATGATCGTCGAGCAAATGGCGCCATTGCTCCGGCGTGCGCTCCTGTGGAGCAATGAGGCGGTGGCAGGAAGCACATTTCGCTCTATGGAGCCTCTCGCCTTCGTCCATGTGCAGCGTCATGCTCTGCTGACATCCGATGAACAAAGCCGCTGCGCCGCCTGCCAACGCCACGAGAAACACAACCTTCATTTCAACAGACAATTTCATTTCGTCACAACGCTACGAAGTATGAGTTTGGATCATGTCTCAGAACGGAATGCCCACGATCAGTCTGACGCGCAGATCATCGCTCCTGTCGTTGAGTCCACCCAGGACGCCTGCAGCCAGCCACACGCGCTCGCTTGCCCAGGAGATTGTGGGGCCAAAGTAGTACCTGTCTTCCGTGAAGTTCCCGGCCGATTCGAGCGCCACCTTCCAGGCCGGCTCCAGTTCGTAACCACATCCCAAGGCGTACTCATGCTCCGTGTCGCCGTCGTGACTGATGCCGGCCTTCAGGATCTGGTTGTAGGCGACGTTGAATTTGCCGAGGTCCTTGGCGAGGACGATCTTTCCTTCGAGAAACTCGGGCTCGTGCGAGCTGTCCGGCCGGATGTATTCCAGGTAGAGCAGTGTATCCAGGGGGTACTGGTCTTTTTCGCCCAGCCGATAGCGGGTTCGCAGCTTCGTGCCCGTGTATTCACATTTGTCCTCCGTCGCAGTATTCGTCTGCTGCCAGCGCTGGTACACCGAGATGTCCCATCGATCGGTAATCCCGTACTCGAGTTCGCCCTGATGCTCCCAGGTATTCTTGTCGTCGAAATCGCCCGTGTCGGGCGCTTGCATCGTCAGGTAATACTCAAACTCAGCCTCGCCCTGGGGCATGGTCATGTATTCATAAGTCCACACGTAGGCCCTGCGATCCGCTCGGACCAGACCGCTGCCCAACCCCAGAAATGCCAACAGGATCAAACAAACCGACTTGATTCCATACTTCATTGCTGAAACAACTCCTACTACATGCTGATCTTCAAAAGCGCCCCGGAACGTCCGGTCGCTTCGGTCACTGATTCACAATTTTCAATTCGATTTCCGTCACCATTCCATCCTGTATGTCGAAGCCTCTCGCCTGCGGGCGACCCGCGTCCTGCAGAGACAGGATCACGTGGGCAACGTCACTGGTCAGGGCCAGACGGATGTCTTCGGCGGACGGCCTGGCCGGCGTCTCCGGGTGACTGTGGTAGATCGCAAGCATCTGCAATCCGGCGGCGCGAATGTCCTTGGCGACCCTGAACTGCTCGGCCGGCTCCATCATGAAGTGGTCGCAACTGCCGTCCACATTGCTCATACGGTACAGCCTTTGCACGCGCTGCATCGAACCTGCGAGGACGCCGCACGCCTCGATCGGGGCCTCGGCTTTCGCCTGTTCGATCATCTCGTTGAGGGTGGCCTGGGGAATCTCCAGAGCTAACATCTGCAGCCCTTTTCATCGCAGGCCACGTCTCCCTCATCCACGAGCGTTGTGATCGTTGCATTCGGGCCGCACAGCGCGCAATCCGGATTGCGGCTAACGCGCACTTTGCGAAACTCCATCGTGAGCGCCGAGTACGTCAGCAGCGTGTCGGTCAACAGATCGCCGATCCCCAGCAGGCACTTGATCGCCTCGGTCGCCTGCAGTGAGCCGATCACGCCGGGCAGGACGCCGAGCACGCCTGCCTGCCCGCAGGACGGCACGGCGCCAGGAGGAGGCGCCGAGGGGAAGAGGCAGCGGTAGCAGCTCGTCCGCCCGGGAAGGACGGTCATCAACTGGCCCTCGAACTGAAGGATCCCGGCGTGGCAGAACGGGATCCGCTCGAAGTAACAGGCGTCGTTGATCAGAAACTTGCCGGGGAAGTTGTCCACGCCGTCGATAACGAAGTCGTATTCCTTGACAATCTCCCGGAGGTTCTCCGCCCGGGCCCATACATCGTAGGTTCGCACGCTCACATCGGGATTGATGGCGCGCATTTTCTCGGCCGCCGAGTCGACCTTTCGCCTGCCGACGTCGTCCGTATGGTGGATGATCTGCCTTTGAAGGTTGGTCAGGTCCACCTCGTCGCCGTCCAGCAGGCCGATCGTTCCCACGCCGGCGGCTGCCAGATACAGCGCCGCCGGGGCGCCCAGACCTCCGGCCCCGACGATCAGCACCCGCGAGGCGAGCAGCTTCTCCTGGCCCGCTCCGCCGACCTGCTGAAGGATGATATGCCGGCTGTACCGTTCAATCTGTTGTTCTGTGAGTGGCACGTCCGCCTCCCATGAAGTAGAGGAATTCCACCGTATCGCCGTCGTTCAGGGCGGTCGTATCGAACTCCGACCGCCGCAGGATCCGTCCGTTCAGTTCCACGGAAACCATTTCGGGCATCTTCACCTTCCGGTCCGCTAACAGCTCCCTGACCAGCAATGACCGGTCAAGGCCCACTTCTTTACCATTTACAGTCAACTTCATCTCAAATCTCAGCGCTTCTATCAATGGCTTGTTGAAAGTCTTCTCGAATATCGTCGAAATCTTCGAGGCCTACTGAGACGCGGATCATCTCCGGATCGATTCCCATCCGCCGCTGTCGGTCAGGCTCGAATTCGCGGAAAATCGTCGATGATGGGTGAATCACCAGTGTCTTCGCGTCGCCGAGGTTGGCCAGGTTCCTGGCGAGTCTCACCGCGGCGATGAAACGGAACGCTCGCTCCGTGCTGCCGAGACTGAACGTCAGGAGCCCGCCGCCGCGCCCGCCGAACTGCCGGACCGTCCGCTCGAAGTACGGGCTGTCCGCCAACCCTGGATATTGTACCCACTGGACCTGCGGATGGTTCTGCAGGAAGCGGGCCAGGTGCAGGGCGTTTTCGCAGTGCCGCGCCATCCGCATGGCCAGGGTCTGGACGCCCTGGAGCATGAGGAACGAACTCATCGGCGCCGGGCAGCCGCCGAGGTCGCGGCAGACGAGGCGTCGCAAGTGCGACAGAAACGCAAGCCGGCCCACGCTTTGCGACAGTTCTCTTATATCCGCGAATGGTCCCGACGCCCAGTCGTAATTGCCCGTATCGATGATGCCGCCGCCGATCGCAGTGCCATGGCCGTTGATGAACTTGGACGTCGAGTGAACGACGACGTCGGCGCCGAACTCGCCCGGGCGGATAAGAACGGGCGTTGTCACCGTATTGTCCACGATCAACGGGATGTTGGCCCGATGCGCAATGGCCGCGACGGCCGGCAGGTCCGGTACATCCATCCGGGGATTCACGATGGTCTCGACGAAGATGAGCCGGGTCTTGTCGTTGACCGCCGCCGCGAATCCATCTGTGTCACCCGGCTCCACCAGACGAGTGTTGATGTCGAACCGGCGGAGCATGTTCTCGAACAAAGAAATCGTACCGCCGAAAATGCCGACGGCCGCCACGATTTCGTCGCCGGCCCTGAGTAGACCCATCACGACCGAAGCGATGGCGGCCATGCCGCTGGCCGTGGCGATGCAGCCGATCCCGTCCTCAAGCTCCGAGAGAGTCGCTTCCAGCGCCGTCGTAGTTGGGTTCGCGATGCGCGTGTAAACGTACCCCGGCGTGGTGCCGCCGAAGACGCCTGCAAGCTCTTCGGCCGTCGGGTACGCGTACGACACCGTCTGGTAGATGGGGACGGCGCTTGCGCCGCTGCCGTCGACGCCGACCGAACCGCTATGGATGGCTGTGGTCTCGGGCCTCATGGCTCGATTCCTCTCAGATCTGGTAGTTCAGCAGGGGTTTCGTGTGGATCCCGCACTCGCCGCCGCACTTGCTGGTGCCGATCCATCGGCCGGCACGCTCGTCGGCTCCCTGCGCGATCTTGGTGCAGGGCCAGCAGCCGAGGGAACGGTAGCCTTTGGCGTACAGCGGGTTGACGTGCACGCGATTCAGCGCCAGATACTGCCATACCTCTCGCTCGTACCAGAGCAGGATCGGGTTCAGCTTGATCAGGCCTTCGTCACGCTGCTCGACCTCCTTGAAATCGGTGCGCGTTCGGCCCTCGGTGCAACGCAGGCCCGTGACCCAGCAGGCGACGTTCATCTCCTTGACCGCCTGCCGCGTGGGTCTGACTTTGAGAATCTCGCAGCATCGATCGGGATCGGTCGCGTAGAGTTTGTCGGGGATC
>Ga0207752_1000020_pt1 | contig 65768 bp, 53 predicted proteins | sample Pon2CUnioCityCA_6_FD_187272 | JGI IMG/M metagenome (GOLD analysis project Ga0207752, IMG submission 187272) | Marine sediment microbial community from Union City, CA, USA - Pond 2C Sediment 2 (SPAdes) | ecosystem: Environmental > Aquatic > Marine > Intertidal zone > Salt pond sediment ... | reverse complement strand
TCGTCCGGGAGTCGCATCTCTTTGATGAATCTCTTCGGAGAGGTATTTGCCTTCTCGGCGTGTCCGATTTGCGGTTTTTTCCTGCGCACAGGTTTCACCTCGTCGAATCCGAGCTGAATAGCATTATAGCCGTCCGTCTCGGCAGTCTTTGCCTGCATAACGACACAGGGACCAGCCTGTATGACCGAAACCGGCACTAATTTACCCAGTTCGTTATACACCTGGGTCATCCCAACTTTTTTTCCTAATAGAATCGCCATAATTTACATCTCGTGATTCGATTCGCACTTCTCGAATTAGGCTTTGATCCTTACAAAAACTCCCGCCGGCACTACCAGACGGTTCAGCACTTCGACCGTTCGCGCGTTGGCTTCGTGAATATCAACCAGGCGTTTATGAGTCCTCAACTCAAACTGCTCTCGTGATTTTTTATCGATGTGTGGACTTCTTAGAACAGTATATCTTTCAATACGCGTCGGCAATGGTACCGGACCACTGACACGGGCATTGGTCTTTCGGGCGTGTTCTACTATCTCCTTGGCGGATGCATCCAAAGCCCTGTGGTCGTAAGATTCCATCTTAATTCGTATTCTTTCAGTTTCAGTAGCCATAACTTATCCTCTCGGCTGCCCGTAGCCTGCTCGACGCTCCCGGCTTTTACAGAGACTGCCTTACCTCTGTGGAGCATTATCTACCCCATATAAAGCAGCAACTTTACCTCAAGTCCACCTCCTTAGAAATTCGCATCTTTCGTATCATACTATTCTTTTTTATAAAATTTCTAATAAGGTTTAACCTTTAAAGCCTATAAGGCTTTGAAGTATATCGATTTATCCAGCACAAACAAAGTAAAAACTTTTTTAGTTTATAGTTTTCCTGTTGTCTGCTAACCTTTTTTGATTCTGGCAGGAGAGGTCTTAAAAATGAATATTGACGTTTATTACCGCTTCGTGCTTTCGTTTTCAACGAACTATTTCAAAACATTAGTAATAAATTATCAAATTCGCCTTCCTTAAGATTTTGGATTCAGATTACTTTACAAATCATCTAAAACCATTTTACGGGTTTACTAAACCCCTTATAAAGTTAATAAACCGTCCGTGACTACTACATCATAGACATGCCACAGCCCAACTAAGGTTACGCAAAGCCGTCCTTGGCGATGCTCGCTACGGCTGAAAACCTTGGAAGCTATCACATAAATCAACCGCTGTCAATGAAAAGTAGGGAAAATTTTATTTTAATTGAAAAAAACATTAAATATTTTAAAAAATAATCTGCTTTGCAATTTGCTCAGGCACTTTCTCATAGTTCAATGGCTCCATAGTAAATGTTCCCCTGCCGGCCGTCAAACTTCTAATTTCGCTGGAATACCCAAACACTTCTACGAGAGGTACTTTAGCATCGATAACCTGCATATTTCCATGTATCCAACAATCCGTAATCAAACCTCTTTTTGCAAGCAAATTCCCCTGGACAGCCCCAAAACTGGTTTGCGGGACCACTACTTGAAGCCGCATTAGCGGCTCAAGCAGGACCGGTGTTGCCTGTTTGACCGCCTTTTCAACCGCGATAGCTCCAGCCTGTTCAAAAGCCAAGCCAGATGAATCGACAGAATGAAATGAGCCATCAATCAACGTAACTCTAATGCCCACCATAGGATAGCTTGCCAGCACACCACTGCCCAAGCCATCTTCGCTGCCCCTTTTCACATCAGGAATATACTCCCTCGGCACTTTATCGGCACCCACTATACTCTCGAACTCAATATCCCGGCTCCAATGACCATCCTCAGTAAATAAAGGCTCTACCCGTAAAACAACGTGTCCGTATTGGCCGTGACCGCCCGTCTGGCGTACGAATTTACCCTCTGCCTGTGCCGATGTTGTGATAGTTTCTCTATAGGCAACTCGCGGCTTGCCGACTCTTATATTTACTCCTTTGTCTCTTATCAGCTTATGCTGCAATACTTCCAGGTGCAGCTCGCCCATTCCACTTATGATTGTCTGGCCTGTTTCCTCATCCGTTTTACATTCAAAAGTCGGGTCTTCACGTTTCAAGGAGGCCAGTGCATCTGCCAATTTCGCCTTTTCCGCCGCAGTTCTGGGCTCTATTGACATATTCATAACCGTCTGGGGAAATGAAATGCTCGGCAGGCAAACAGGTTTTTTGGGATCACAAATCGTATCGCCTGTCAGTGATTGTTTTAGTCCAACAACCGCTACGATGTCGCCGGCGCCGGCCGAGTCTAATATTTTTCGTTCGTTGGCGTGCATTTCAAATATTCTGGTAATATTCTCACGCTTGTTGCGATTTGCATTTAAGACTCTGGTGCCTGACTTCAATCTGCCTTGATAGATCCTCAGAAAGCTCAAATCGCCATGCATATCGCTGGTGATCTTAAATGTCAGCGCCACCAGGCTGCCATTATAGTCGCATTTAATGGATATTTTTTTATTAGTATCATTGGGTTTATGACCAGTAAGAACCTTTTTATCCAATGGAGAAGGCAGATATGCCACGACACCATCAAGCAGCCTTTGCACACCAATATATTTCAGGGCAGAGCCTACAAAAACCGGATGAAGCTTGTTGCTCAAGGTTCCTTTTCTAATTGCTCTGGTGATTGTTTCAATATCACTCGACTTATCGTGAACAAAGTTTTCCATCAACTCACTGTCATGCTCGGCCGCGAGCTCAACCATTCGATTTCTTTGTTTTTGGGCGGTTTTTTTCAATTCGGCGGGAATTTCAGCTTCTGTAAATGTAGCGCCCATCTTTTCGGTCTGATAAAAAACCGCCTTCATTTGTATAAGGTCTATTATTCCGGCGAAGGAATCCTCGGCTCCGATAGGAATTTGCACTAAAATCGGATTAGCAAGGAGCTTATCGCGAATACTATTGACGGACATCTCGAAGTCAGCGCCAATCTTGTCCATCTTGTTAACAAAGCAAAGACAAGGCAGGTTGTATTTTTGACCCTGCCTCCAGACCGTCTCGCTCTGTGCCTGCACACCCTCGCTACCGTCAAATACCGCTATTGCGCCATCGAGAACACTCAACGACCTTTCGACCTCGGCGGTAAAATCGATGTGTCCCGGCGTATCGATAAGATTAATCTCAAAGTCTTTCCAGGGACATTTTGTCGCCGCCGATGTGATTGTAATCCCCCTTTTTTGTTCCTCCTCCATGAAATCCATAACCGCAGTACCGTTATGTACTTCTCCCATTTTGTACGTTTTACCCGTATAGTAAAGTATTCGCTCGGTTACCGTTGTTTTACCGGCATCGATATGAGCCATAATTCCGATATTGCGAAGTTTTTCCAGGGTGCTCGACATTATCCTTTTCCCATGTCTTATTGGTGGGCTATCCCACCAGTTTCTTTGTCAGGCTCAAGAAACTCGCCCGACTCAGCAATATACACGCTGCAATACTATAAGAAAACTGCCACGGCCATTTTCATAAACGCACCGTGGCAGTTACATTTAAAAGCTCTTACCATGCAAAATGAGCAAACGCCTTATTCGCCTCAGCCATTCTATGGATGTTTTCCCGCGTGGTCATCGCACCACCGGTTTCATTATAGGCGTCAACCAATTCTGAAGCCAGACGGCTGCTCATCGGTTTTCCCTTCTTAGACCTTGCCGAGGCTAAAATCCACCTGAAAGCAAGTGATTGCTGTCGCTTTGAATTCACCTGCATTGGCACCTGATAACTGGCTCCGCCCACCCGTTTGCTGCGAACCTCAATCATCGGTTTAACGTTATTGATTGCCTTTTCGAAAACCTCAAGCGCTTCGGCGTCTTTAACCTTCTTGCTTATAATATCCATGGCATCATAAAAGACCATCTGCGCAGTGCTTTTCTTGCCGTCCCACATCAGACAGTTAATGAATTTCGAAACCAATTTGCTTCTATACTTTGGATCGGGCTTTAATTGTTGACTTGAAGCGGTAAACTTTTTAGACATTATTTTCCTCTGTTTGGCTATGTGCAACCGGCTATGATTCACCAATCCAACCGGTTAGTTCATACCAATTTATTTTGCTTTTTTTGCTCCGTACTTACTTCTGCCCTGCTTACGATCGGCCACTCCGGCACAATCGAGGACACCCCGGACAATATGGTAACGTACGCCCGGCAGGTCTCTAACCCGGCCTCCGCGAATAATCACGGTGCTGTGCTCCTGAAGATTGTGATCAATACCCGGAATGTAAGCTGTAACCTCTTTGCCATTGGTCAATCTCACACGGGCGATTTTTCGTAAGGCCGAATTCGGTTTCTTAGGCGTCTGCGTCCTTACGATCAGACACACACCTCGCTTTTGCGGCGAACCGCTGATATCAGATACTCGCTTGTGGCCCTTCGTTTTCGCCCGTGCCCGTCTAACTAACTGATTTATAGTGGGCATAATTTTCTTGGTTCCTGATTTTTATTATATAGTATTCTCTTTGTTCATCGACAAAACAGCCCATCATTGTAATATAAGCTACGCAAAAGCCAAGGAATTTTTAGGCTTCTAATACAAAATTTTTGCTAATTATCCAATAAATAAGCCTTTTGGACCTCAGAATCAGAAATTTCGCAAAGCAAACACCAGTAAACTGAAGAATTCAAAACTGTCAACAAGCAAATCCGGCACAGAGTCAACAAGCGCAAAGAAACTCCAGGATGCTTAGAGAAATTGATGATCAAACTACACGATCAAACCGGCTAATGGAAAAACCGTTGAATATTCATAAACTTTAAGCTGCTGATTGGTTTTGAATCAATTGATTCCCAGGGCTTCCCTGACAGCGGCATCTGCCTTTGCCTCAGCCTCTTTGGCTTCCTTGATTTCCTCAACATCTTCGAATTCCTTCGGCAGCGGAGCTTCCACAAGGTGCTTGACTTTAATATCCAAATGCGGCTTGAAAGCCGTTCCGGCAGGTATCAGGTGGCCGAGTATTACGTTTTCCTTCAGGCCGTGAAGTTCATCTACTTTGCCGGCCAAAGATGCCTCAGTCAGGACTTTCGTCGTTTCCTGGAAGCTGGCTGCCGCGATGAAGCTCTCCGACCACAGTGAAGCCTTCGTGATTCCTAAAAGCAATGTATTGGCGGTAGCAGGTTTCGCTTTTTGGCCTATGGCTCCATTGCCGCCAACGTTTTCGACTTTTTCGTTGATAGCTGCCAACTCTTTCTTATCAACAATCTGACCGACCTTTAAATCGGTCGCATCGCCAACATCGGTAATCTTGAGGCTATGCGTCAATGTTTCATTTTCTCTTCTGAATACGAATTTATCAACAACCTCACCCGGCAAAAACGAGCTGTCGCCGACAGATTCGATTTCAACTTTTCGCATCATTTGAGAACAGATTATTTCAATGTGTTTGTCGTTGATGTTGACATTCTGTGAACGGTAAACATTCTGAATTTCCGTCGTCAGATATCTTTGCAGCGCTTCTTCGCCTTTAATTCTCAGGATGTCATGAGGCACCAGCGGGCCATCCGTAAGGGCGTCACCGGCTTCGGCGAAATCCCCCGTATGGACGTTCAGATGCCGATCCCGCGGCACGTGGTGCTCTTTTTCCATACCGGATTCACTTCTGATCGTAATAGTCATTTTACCCTTGCGTTTATCGCTTCGCAGCTCGACCCGTCCGCTGATCTCAGCCATTGCGGCAGGATCTTTCGGTTTGCGCGCTTCAAACACCTCAGTAACTCTGGGCAGACCTCCCGTTATATCCTGCGTGCCTCCGGTGGCTCTGGGCTGGTGAGCGAGCAACTGGCCGGCCTGCACCTGCTGGCCCTCAACAACCTCAATTCTGGCCCCCGCAGGTAAATAGTGAACATCGAGTATCTTGTTATCGGGATCTTCGATTATAATTTGCGGGTGCTTATCGCCTTTATGCTCGATGACAACCGGTTTGCCTACCTGCCCTTTTCGTTCTTCTTCAATGCCAATGGTCTCGCCTACGATGACATCAACGAATCGTATAAGGCCGGCCACTTCCGCCAAAATCGGCGTACGATGCGGATCCCATGTGAACAAAGCGGCCCCGACCTTGACTTTCCGGCCGTCATTAACCAGAACAGTAGCACCATACGGCATTTTGAATCTGTCAAGCTCACGGTCCTTCGCATCAATAATGGCTATTTCACCATTACGCTTAAGTGCCACCGTCGCTGTTTTGCCCTTGCCCTGGTCGATTTCAACAGCATTTATGTCACGATATTGAATCTTGCCTGAGTGTGTGGCTCTTTGTTCTCTTTCAAGAATAGCTCTTTCTGCTACTCCTCCGGTATGGAATGTTCTTAATGTCAACTGCGTTCCCGGCTCGCCTATTGACTGTGCCGCTATAATACCTACAGATGCGCCTTGTTCGACTAATTGTCCGCTACTCATATCCCAGCCGTAACACTTCGCACAGACTCCAAACGGACTGTCACAAGTCAATGAGCTTCTGACTCTAATGGCATCAAGGCCTAAAGCTTCTATCTTTGCCGCAGCTTCCGGGGTTATTACCTCATTTTCGTGCACGACCATTTCGTCTGTTATCGGATTGCGGATATTGTCCCTGGCCGTTCTGCCTATAATCAGTTGAGAAAGAGATATATCAACCTGTTCTCCTTTACTGACCGTACCTTTGGTAATTCCCTGCAAGGTTTGACAATCACGCTCAATGACGATTACATTTTGTGACACGTCGATAAGTTTGCGTGTAAGATAGCCCGAATTAGCCGTCTTTAAGGCGGTATCCGCCAGCCCTTTACGCGCTCCGTGTGTCGAACTGAAATACTCAAGCACACTCAAACCTTCGCGAAAGTTCGATTTAATGGGTGTCTCAATAATTTCTCCGCTGGGTTTGGCCATTAACGCTCTCATTCCGGCAAGCTGCTGAATCTGGTCAACACTTCCTCTTGCTCCGGAATCACTCATAAGGTATATCGGGTTCAAGTACGGCGTGCCATCCGGTTTAACCGCTTTTTTGAAACCCTTCATCATCTCGTTAGTCACCTCAACTCGGGCATTTGTCCAGGCATCAATAACCTGGTTATATCTTTCGCCCTCCGTCAAAACGCCATTATTGTAATTCTTGATTATTTTGCCGACCCTATCCTCGGTATTCCCAATAATCTCGGCCTTTCTTGGAGGAATCTTCAGATCTGTAATCCCAAAACTCAAGCCTGCAAGTGTTGCATACTTGAAACCCAAATCCTTGATTTTATCAAGCAGGCCAATTGTTTCGGCCGAGCCGGTGAACTCGAAACAGCTACTAATTACCCGGCTGAGCATTTTCTGAGACATTGTTATATTGTAAAAGGGCATTCCCTCAGGAAGGATATCGTTGAATATGCACCGGCCAACCGTCGTTTCAACAATGTTTGTAGTTTGAATTTTACCTGAATCGTTAATAACCCTGACATCATCAAGCCGAACTTTAATCTTTGCGTGCAACTCGATTTTGCCCATATCATAGGCCATAATCGCTTCAAATGTATCTCGGAACATTCTCGGTTTTTCGACCTCTCGGGTATCACGTATCTCCAAATAGGTTAAATAGTAATTGCCCATCACCATATCTTGAGACGGTCCGACCATCGGTAAGCCGTTGGCCGGCGAAAAGATGTTGGCGGTCGTCATCATTAAGATATAAGTTTCCGCCTGAGCTTCGACACTTAACGGTAAATGTACTGCCATCTGGTCGCCGTCAAAGTCGGCGTTGAAACCCCTGCAAGCTAATGGGTGAAGCATAATAGCATTACCTTCGACCAGCACGGGTTCAAAGGCCTGAACACCCATTCGGTGGAGGGTGGGAGCACGGTTGAGCAAAACAGGGTGCTGATGGATTACTTCTTCCAGAATGTCCCAGACCTGCTCGTCACGCCGCTCAATCATTCTCTTGGCACTTTTAATCGTGTCGGCCAATCCGTGCTGCTTCAGTTTGCGAATAATGAACGGCTGGTACAGCTCCAGAGCTATTTTTTTCGGAAGACCGCATTGATAGAGCTTCAAATCAGGACCCACAACAATTACCGACCGAGCAGAGTAATCTACGCGCTTGCCAAGCAGGTTCTCTCGAAATCGGCCCTGCTTGCCCTTAATCATATCCGTCAACGACTTAAGCGGGCGGTTGTTGCTACCCAGAACAGACCTGCGGCAGCGACCGTTGTCCATCAGTGAATCCACCGCCTGCTGAAGCATTCGTTTCTCATTGCGGATAATCACTTCGGGGGCATTGAGGTCCATTAGCTTCTTTAAACGGTTGTTTCGATTGATAATTCTCCGGTAGAGATCGTTCAAATCACTGGTAGCAAAATTATCCCTTTCAAGCAGAACCAGAGGTCTTAAATCAGGCGGAATAACAGGTGTGACCTCCATTACCATCCAATGAGCTTTATTTTTGCTGTTTTTGACCTGATTAATAATCTTGAGCCGTTTTGTCAGATCTTTAATCTTCTGCTTGCTGTTTGTCTTTATAATCGCCTGCCTGAGCTGAACACTGACCTCTTCGAGGTTGAGATTTTCAAGCAACGCTCTGATGGCTTCGGCCCCCATTGCCGCTTTAAATGTCTTTCCGTATTTGTTTGAAGCATCCTTGAAATCTTCTTCCGTGAATAGTTGCCCGACTTTCAACGGCGTTGGTCCGGGATCAGTAACGACATATTCCTGAAAATATATAATTTTCTCGAGGTCGGCACTTTTCATAGCCAAAAGATTACCCAGCCGATTGGGTATGGCTTTGAAAAACCAAATATGCACAACCGGAGCTGCGAGGTTAATATGCCCCATTCGCTTTCTTCGTACTCGACTGTGTGTAACTTTAACACCACACCGGTCGCATATTATCCCTTTGAACTTTGTTCCTTTGTATTTTCCGCACGCGCATTCCCAGTCTCGTTCGGGTCCGAAGATTCGCTCACAGAACAGGCCGTCTTTTTCCGGCCGATAAGTTCGGTAATTAATGGTCTCTGGCTTTCGCACTTCGCCGAAAGACCAACTGCGAATATCATTAGGACCAGCCAACGAAATCTTTATTGAACCGTAATCGTTAATGCGATCGTAAATACTTCCTAACATTTAAGGCCCCTTACAATCGATATGTGGTAATATCGTAATCAAGGATCATTTTACAGAGCGGCGCTTCCAAGCCGTTTCTTCTCAAGTTGAATGTTTAACCCCAATCCTCTTAACTCATTGCACAGGACATCGAAGGATAAGGGTGTACCAGCTTCAAGCGTGTTTTGTCCTTTGACCATTGATTCGTAAATTTTCGTTCGTCCCTCTACATCATCACTTTTAACCGTGAGCATCTCCTGCAGTGTATAAGCAGCGCCGTATCCTTCCAGCGCCCACACTTCCATTTCCCCGAATCTTTGCCCGCCGGTTCTGGCCTTACCGCCTAACGGCTGCTGTGTAATCAGGCTATACGGCCCGGTCGCTCGTGCGTGAATCTTGTCATCGACAAGGTGATGCAGTTTCATCATATAAATGTATCCGATAGTTGCGTTTTGATCGAACGGATCGCCCGTCCTGCCATCATACAGTTGAATCTTCAGAGAGTTCGGGATATTCACAAATAACTCGTCGGCCGGTGGCACCTGCTTTTCGTTTTCGAGATCAACCTCTCGTTTGCTCATAAGCCCGTTAGCTTCGGACGTTAAGTTTTGGATGTCCTCTTCAGAAGCACCATCGAAGACCGGTGTGATAGCATTAAAGCCCAATACCTTCGCCACCCAGCCGAGATGTGTTTCGAGAATCTGACCTACATTCATTCGGCTCGGGACGCCGAGAGGATTCAATAATATTTCAAGAGGCGTACCATCTTCGAGAAACGGCATATCCTCCTCAGGCATAATCTTGGCGATAACACCCTTGTTACCGTGCCGTCCGGCCATTTTGTCGCCGATCGACAACGATCTTTTGATCGCGACGTAGATTTTCACCATCTGCAAAACGCCGCTGGGCAACTCATCGCCGTGCTTGAGTGTTTCAATCCTGTGGGTCCGCTCTTCCTGAAGTTCGGAAATCTTTGACCAGAATCTATCCACGATTTTTTTCACATTGTCCCTGATAGAGGCGGGTTTAATCCACTTGATATTAAAGTTTTCTACCTGTTCATAAATAACCTCGTTATCATCGCTGGCGCCCACTTTCTGTCTTGTGGATGGATCGACGATATTGACGTCGAACTTGTCATGGACAGCTTCGATCATTTGCCTGAATACCGCACATTCTTTGGCCTTCATTTCCTTTTCATATTCTTTTATCTGGGCCGCTTGTGCTTTCTTTTGTTCTTCCGTCCCGGCGCCCCGCCTGTTGAACCGCTCCGTTTTTATTACCACTCCTTCATATCCGCTTGGCAGTTCGAGCGAGTCATTCTTGACATCTTCGCCGGCTCTGCCGAATATGGCATGCAGGAGTTTTTCCTCAGGCGTCAGTTCTGTTTTGCTCTTAGGCACCACCTTGCCGACCAGAATATCGCCGGGGCAGACTCTTGTCCCTTCACTAACCACTCCGTGTTCATCGAGATTCCGCAGTGCCTTTTCACCGACATTGGGAATGTCGCAGGTAAATTCTTCCTTGCCGAGGCGTGTCTCCCTGACTTCGGCTGTAAATTCGTCGATGTGGATGCTCGTAAAGCTGTCATCCTTACAGAGCTTTTCACTGACGATAATCGCGTCCTCGAAGTTAAAGCCGTCAAAAGAGACAAATCCTACAAGAACATTTTTGCCGAGTGCCAGTACCCCGTCGGAGGTACCCCCGCCGTCGGCTATGATCTGGCCGGCCTTAACCTTATCACCAAGCTGAATAATCGGCTGTTGATTAAGGCATGTTCTTTCATTCAAACCAACAAATTTGGCGAGATTGTATTCATCCGTATGGTTAATGACTATATGGGTTGCATCGACAGCGGTAACAACGCCGCTGTTTTTGGCACGGACTACCATGCTCGAGTTCTGGCCGACAATTGATTCCATACCCGTACCAACCAAAGGAGGTTCAGTCCTTAGCAGCGGAACCGCTTGTCGCTGCATATTCGAACCCATTAAGGCCCTGTTTGCATCGTCGTGCTCCAGAAACGGGATAAGCGATGCTGAAACACCGACAATTTGTTTGGGTGAAATATCGACGTAGTCGACTTCGTCGCTGGAGACATTGGCTAATTCTCCACTTTGTCTTGCAAGCACGAAGCCTTTGGTGATCTTGTTGGTCTTACGGTCGACAGCGCTCGGTGGTGCAAATACCGCTTTCATTTCCTCATCAGCACGCAGGTACTCCACTTCCTTGGTGACTTTGCCGTTTTTGACTTTGCTATAGGGTGTAAGCAGGAAGCCATATTCGTCCATAGTTGCGAATATTGCCAACGAGGCAATCAAGCCGATATTAGTACCTTCCGGGGTTTCAATCGGACAGATTCTGCCGTAATGGCTGATATGAACGTCACGAACTTCAAAACCGGCTCGCCTTCTATTCAGTCCGCCCGGCCCAAGAGCTGATAGACGCCTCTCGTGAGTCAACTGGCTCAGGGCATTGGTCTGGTCAACAACCTGACTCAACTCGCCGCGACCGAAGAAATAGTTGATACTGCTCGATACGCTCTTGGAATTTACCAAATCCGCGATACGCAGGGTATGTTCAACATCCCTTTTCATACTCATCCGCTCCTGGACGGTCCTGCGGAGTTTAAGCAGCCCTTTTCTGATTTCATCGGCGGCCAGCTCGTCTATCGTACGCAGCCTTCTGTTGCCCAGATGGTCTATATCGTCAACATGGCCTTCATTATTGCGCAGGCCCGTTATATACTTCATCGTATTGAGGAAGTCTTCGGGCCGAAGTGTCATCTCGTTTTCGCCGATGTTCTGGTTGAACTTTCGATTTATTCTGAATCTGCCAACCTTGCCGAGACGATAGCGGTTCGAATCAAAAAATTTCTCTGCAAAAAATGTCTTTGCCTTCTCTTTATTGGGCGGATTGCCGGGCCTCAGTCTCATATAGAACTTCAACAATGCCTGTTCGTGGCTTTGGCAATCATCCTCTGCAAGGGTGTTCAAGATGAGAGTGTCTCGAGCATTCTCGATAACTTCTACAGTAACCGATTCCTTCGCCTTTTTGGTTTTTGTCTTTTTCTTGGCACCTTTGGCTTTGGGCGTTGCATATGCGGCCTGTATTAAAGAAACTTTATCGCTGATTTGCTCGCCGGCCTTGACTATGATTTCTCCGGATTCTTTGTCCACAATCGTTTCGACGGCCCACATTGTCGGCAGCAGTTTACCAACCGGCACCGCTTGTGTCGGATAAAATAATCGCAGGATTTGTTCCGTAGTACCATAGGCAGGATCCATTGCCCGCAGGAAAATGGTCGCCGGTATCTTGCTGGACTGGTCAATCCTGACAACCAAAGTGTCCTTGTTTGAAACACCTATCTCTATCCAACTGCCTCTTTCCGGTATGACTCTACCACCATGCAGCACCCTGTCGCCTTCTTTGCTCTCGATTAGAAAATCGACGCCCGGACTTCGGTGCAACTGGCTTACAATGACGCGCACCGCCCCATTGACGACGAATTCCCCGCCGCCTATCATTACCGGCATTTCTCCAAGGTACATAGCCTGTTCAGCCAGATCTTCGCCCTCTTTGGACCGCAGTCTGCACCATATTTTCAGCGGGTATCCGTATGTCAACCGTAATTGTCGGCACTGAATGGGTGTATAATGCGGCTTTTCAAGTTCGTAGTAGAGGTATTCCAAAAGCATCTTCTTGTCATAGCTTTCGATAGGAAACGTCTCCTGGAAAAGAGCTTCGAGTCCGACTTGTTTCCTTTTCGTTGCCGCTACGTCAATTTGCAAAAAGTTCTCGTAACTTTTTCTCTGTATAGCCACTAAGTCCGAAATCTCAACGGCATCGAATATTTTGCCAAAACTACGAGTAACTTGGCCTGCAATAATCTTACGCATTACTAATCTCCAGCATTACATGCCCCTACTGCCCCTAAGTAGTAATCCTACCCGACAACCTAACTTTCAGCATACCACCAGGACAGGTGCATATCTTTTCTCCTACTTACGCTAATTCGACTACTGCACCCACATCTTCGAGCTTCTTTCGTGCGTCTTCAGCATCTTCCTTACTCAGGCCCTCTTTGACCGGCTTGGGAACGCTATCTACCAGGGTTTTTGCTTCCTTCAATCCCAATCCCGTCAAAGCCCTGACTTCCTTGATAACCTGAATCTTCTTATCGCCGAATTCTTTGAGGATTACATCAAAACTGGTTTTTTCTTCCGCTTCCTCGGCCTGGCCCGTCGCAGCAGGCCCGGCCATTACAACGGCACCGCCTGCAGCCGGCTCGATACCGTATTCTTCCTTGAGATAATCGCCCAGCTCCTTGGCCTGCATCAATGTCAAGCCGACTATTTTGTCGCCCAGCTTCTTAATGTCGCTGCTCCATTTCTTTGCAGGCTCATCTTTCTGCACTTTTTTTGCCTCCTTGGGCTCTTTTTCCTCTTTTGTTTCCTTGGCTGTTTTTGTATCTTTCGCCTCTTTGGTTTCTGTAGTTTCCTTAGCTTGTTCTTCTGCCATTTCTAATAACTCCTCTTAACTAATACCCAGTGGTAGCCGAAACTACGCCGTTTCGTTTAACCCCTAAAAAACAGGGACAGCCACCCAGGCAGTTTCGTATTTCATATTATGCCGCTTGTTTCTCGCTTCCTTTCGCGATTGTCTCTACACATCCTGCAATAATTCCCGCAGGAGCACCGACTATCGAGGTTAATCTGCCCGCAACCGACTGTGACAAGTTAACAATCTCGCCCAGCAATTCAGCTCGCGTTGGCATTTTTGATAGCCCCTCTGCTGCCTTGGCATCTAATGCCGAACCATCGAGAAAAGCGCCCTTAACCTGTATCGTCGGAACCTTTTTGGCCCATTCGACAATCTCTTTCGCAACATCAACGATACTATCACCGCCATAAGCAATAGCACAAGGACCGCTAAAAAGCTCCACCGCCTGCTCCATCTGCTGATTTCGCAAAGCTTTTCTGAACATAGAGTTCTTAACTACTGATAATCCGATACCTTTTTCTTTAAGCACACCGCGCATGAGATTATTGTCAACTCCCCCGACGCCTTTAGTGCTGACAATCAGAAAATCCTTTATGTTTTCATCGACAATCTTCTTTTCCAGCTCTGACTGCAGTAATTCTTTTACGTATTTGCTCATATTCCGTATCCCGCATTTTGTGCCGTGTTATCGATAATTCAATAATCAGCAATAGTAGTTAATAGTTAACTGTCATACTGGGGCTCATTGTTGCAGATATACACATTTTTTTGATGTATGTCCCTTTTGCCGCCGCTGGTCTGATCTTCTTTATATGTGAAACAAACGCCTCAAAATTCTCTACGAGTTTTCCCGTCTCGAAGCTTTGTTTTCCAATTACTACGTGGACATTACCGCCGGGATCATTCCTAAACTCGACCTTGCCTGCTGCAAATTCAGCTACTGCGGTTGCTACATCCATTGTTATAGTGCCGTTTTTGGGAGAAGGCATTTTTCCCTGCGGCCCGAGCACACGTCCGAGCTTCCCTACTTTGCCCATCACTTTTGGCGAGGCGATAGCCACATCGAAGTCCATCCAGCCATCCGAAACTTTTTTTATCAGCTCATCGCAGCCTGCTTCAATAGCACCGGCCTTTACGGCCGCCTCGGCATCCGTATCTTCACAGAAAGCAATGACCTTTTTCTGCTTACCTATCCCGTTAGGCAAGGATATCGAGCCTCGAACCAACTGGTCGGCCTGCTTCGGATCGATGCCTAATTGCATCACACATTCTATGCTCTGGTCGAACTTCACAGACTTGAATGATTTAACTTTTTCGACAGCCTCGGTTAAGCCAAGAGTTTCTTTGCTTAGTTGCTGCGATTCTTTTTTATATCTTTTGCTTCTAACTCGCATAGCTCATATCTCGTATTATGTACAATTGCCGTACTAATCACTTATCTCCACGCCCATACTCCGGGCAGTACCTCTGATAATATTTTCTGCCTGTTCCAAATCGTACGCGTTCAAATCCTTGAACTTAGTCTCTGCAATTTTGTGCAGTTGCTCGGCGCTGATTTTTCCGACCTTTTCCCGGTTCGGGACGCCGCTGCCCTTTGCGACTTCGGCCGCCTGTTTCAGCAATACCGCAGCCGGAGGGCTTTTGACTTCAAAAGTAAAACTTTTGTCCGCAAAAACGGTTATTACGACCGGTACGAGGGTTCCGTTCAGGCTTTTTGTTCGTTCGTTGAACTGCGAAACGAACTGACCTATGTTTACGCCGTGCTGACCCAACGCAGGTCCCACCGGGGGGGCCGGGGTCGCCTGCCCGCCTTTGGCCTGCAATTTAATTTTTACTAATACTTCTTTCGCCATAATCTGGTATCTCTTGCTCTATTTTTCGAGGACCGGGTTGTGAATTATGCTTTTTCTATCTGCCAATATTCTATGTCAAGCGGCGTACTTCGACCGAAGATCGAAACAATTACCTTAACAATCCCTCGCTCCGGATCAATCGAATCGACAACGCCTTCAAAGTTTTCAAACGCCCCTTCTCTAATCTTAATCATATCGCCCTTCTTAAACTCGACTCTTATGCTTGGCGCCGCTTCAGGCTTTTCGGCCTCATCAAGCATCTTTGCCACCTCCGTATCACGCATCGCGGTTGGAAATCCTTCCGTACCTATAAAATCTCCAACACCGGTTGTACTCTTGATCATGAACCAGGCTTTTTCCGGCACCCTGCCATCCTCCGTCGACTCCATCTCCATAAAAACATAGCCGCGATATTTGGGTTTTGTCTGGACCATCTGTTTACTGCCACGGATCCGTTTAATCCTGTCAATAGGAACCTCTATCCTTCCGATTATATCAGTCAAACTATCCTTTTTGACCTTCCGGGTAAGCGCTTCTTTGACTTGCAATTCCTTATTTGACGCAACTCGCAAAACGAACCACTGCATATTAACACCTTATATTACATTTCTTCCAAGATAAGATATCAGCTCAGGAGCCATGCAAATAATGTCCTGAAACCAATATCCGTCGTTCCAAGAAGTACTGCCATAACAATTACAACTACAATAACGATAAACGTCGACACCGCTATTTCCTGTTTGCTCGACCAGCTAACCTTTTTCATTTCGCCTTCAGCGGCGATCAAAAAATCAGCAAGTGACTGCTTATTAATCAACCAGAAAATCAAAAAGGCCAGGACAACAAACAAGCCCGCAGGCACCATTGTCTCGACCCACAATCCAAAGTCACCGGCCTGTAATTTTTTATAAAGCTGCAAACAACCCAAGCCCACAATTACCGCCATGGCAAAAGAACTGCTGAGCCTTGTATATTTGCCCTGACCACGCTTATAAATATCAAAAACCATATTGACCTCATATCCACCAAAATAGAAGCGAATTTAACGGTCTCTCATCTCGACTCATTCTTCAAAACAGGCCAGGAGGGAATCGAACCCCCAACCTTCGGTTTTGGAGACCGACGCTCTGCCAGTTGAGCTACTGGCCTATTCAATTGATTATTGTTATTTTTTGTTGATATTTTGTAATTGTCTAAAAACACCAAAATCTGCAATCTTCAGTAATTAATTACTTGCGTCGTATCTTGTGAACAGTATGCTTACGTTCATTGTTGCAGAATTTTTTGAGTTTTATTTTGGGCGTACCTTCTGCTACACTAACACTTGTGCGATAGTTTCTGTTACTGCACTTGCTGCATTCAAGCCAGACATACTCCCTTTTACTCTTTTTTTTAGCCATAAGATTCGTCTCAACCAAGCAGGGCTATCAACTTACAGATTACCCGGATTACCATTCAGATATTTGCCTGGATACATTTGGCTGGTTTTAGCACCTTTTTGACGCCTACAGATTCCAGTTAGATATTCAGATAGATTTTAGGTAATGATCTTAGTTACCACACCAGCCCCGACTGTCCGGCCACCCTCGCGAATTGCAAAGCGAAGGCCTTCTTCCATAGCGATTGGGTTAATAATTTCCACGTCCATCGCGATGTTATCGCCGGGCATACACATCTCTGCACTCTTACCATCTCTGCTCATTAACGCATGAACAGAGCCGGTTATATCGGTTGTTCTGAAGTAAAATTGTGGCTTATATCCCGCGAAGAACGGCGTATGGCGACCACCTTCCTCCTTGGTTAGGACATAGACTTCAGCATGAAACCTCGTATGTGGCGTAATACTGCCGGGTGCCGCGACAACCTGTCCCCGTTCCAAATCCTTCTTTTCAACGCCCCTCAAAAGCACACCGATGTTATCGCCGGCCTGACCTTCATTGAGCGTTTTATTAAACATCTCCACCCCGGTAACAACTGTTTTACGTGTTTCTTTTGAAAGCCCAACGACTTCAATTTCTTCGCCGGTATGGACTATACCTCGCTCAACCCGGCCCGTGCCGACCGTACCACGCCCTTTAATGCTGAAAACATCCTCGACCGGCATGAGAAACGGCTTGTCAACATCACGCTCAGGAAGCGGGAAATACTCATCGACCGCCGCCATCAAATCGTCAATGCACTTACAGGCTTCATCGTCTGCTCCTGCGGATTCCATTGCCGTCAAAGCCGATCCTCTGATAATAGGGATATCGTCGCCGGGGAATTCATACTTGTTCAACAGGTCTCTTGTCTCGAGTTCGACCAAATCGATCAGTTCCGGGTCATCGACCTGGTCCACTTTGTTAAGAAAGACCACAATATACGGCACATTAACCTGACGAGCCAGAAGGATATGCTCGCGAGTTTGCGGCATAGGACCATCACCGGCTGCTACTACCAGGATAGCTCCGTCCATTTGGGCAGCTCCGGTAATCATGTTCTTGATGTAGTCCGCATGGCCCGGACAATCTACGTGAGCGTAATGGCGATTATCCGTCTCATACTCGACGTGCGCAGTATTTATTGTAACGCCGCGCTCTTTTTCTTCAGGTGCATTATCGATATCTTCAAACTTTTTGATGTTACCACTGCCGGCTTTATGCGCCAGCCGCATTGTTATTGCAGCCGTCAACGTTGTCTTGCCGTGGTCAATATGACCGATAGTACCAATATTAATATGTGGTTTTGTCCGCTCAAATACCGCCTTAGCCATCTTAATATAAACCTCCAATGTGCTGGGTTAGTATTTTATTACTCCCTATGTTGTTATTGTTAAAACTTCTTTTCAACCTCTATAATTAACTCACAGCCAGAACCACTTTTCCCCTTGCACCCAAAACATTGTCTAATATCATTTTGGTGCGAGACAAGCTATACCGGCTTGACCGCTTGCATTTAGCTGCTGATGGGGCTTGAACCCATGACCTCGTCCTTACCAAGGACGCGCTCTACCACTGAGCTACAGCAGCAATACCCAATTCACCGATTAAAACTGCTGTAGTGAACCGAGTTTAACCGTATTTATAACCGGCTAAAAACCGGCAAGTACAAACAACCTACATTATCCCTACTCAATTTACCAAAAAAACAGCGCAGGAATTTAATATTATCAACAGTTTTTTTATATAAACCACGTAAAATATCTTAAAGGCTGCAAAAGTGCAAACATAAAAACAAAAAAAAACAAAAATATTTGATTTTTTTACTTTTTTTAAACAAAATCACCTCGGTATAGCTTCAATATTAACATATTGCTATACCAAACCGCAGAAAACAACCCAGGCTATTTATCCTGACAAGAATAGCTCTTTAGTTCCTGATCTGTTCTTATTTAGCAAAATGTGTATCAGCAAAATTCATAAACTGCTGCCAGTCATACCGGGTCAGGTTATGCCCGCCGGAACGGACATGGTAGCCGATCGAGCCTTTTTGTACAGGCGTGTCGAGACCGGGCATCCGGTCGTACCCCAATCCCTTTACACCAAGCAAACGATAAACGACTTCAGCATGTTTGCATGACAGGAACTCACCTTTCGGATCGGCCCACAAGTCCTTGTCAGCACTGGTTACATATACAGGACGCGGCGCCATCAGGGCAATAAGCATGTGTTGATCAACGGGCAGATTATCCTCATTACCGTTGTATTTCTTGAAATTGTCGCAGAACCAGTGTGGGAAACTCGTATTGATTCTGCCTACGGTCTCGCCGAACCGCCGCCGGCTAAGAGCCGCCCCGCCGCAGCCCGAGTCGTTCGATATTACAATCGCAAATCGCTCGTCCCGAGCTCCGGTCCAAAGAGCCGTCTTGCCCAGTCGTGAATGCCCGAGGACAATTACGCGCTTATGGTCGATGTCGGCATCGGTCTCAAAATAGTCCATCGCCCTGCTCAAACCCCACGCCCAAGCGCCGATAGATCCCCAGGCATCGGATGCACGCCTGCCATCGGTAAGGTTGTCAAAGGCCGGATGTACGCCATTCTTAAAGCCATCGTGAAAGTCCGGATCGATATCTCCATAGTAGATCGTCGCCAGACCGTACCCTCTTTTGAGAATCTCTTCGACAGGGAATCTCGAAGATGCCCTGCCTCTGGCCGCTTCCGTCGCGCGGTTATCCACGACCCCGGTTCCCGGGCGCATCCAGCTACCCGGCAATTTTATCGCCGGCTCGGCGTTAATTGTGTGATTTCCGCCAAAATTCAAGATGACAAAGGTGGGAATGGGCTTTTTTCCGGCATTAGGCAGATAGATTAGGATGTCCATTCCCGGCCCATTTTCCTTGGCGGTAAATTTAACCGCCACTTGCTTACGAGTGGCCAAACCGCCAAGAGCCTCTCGTTCAAGGTCGAAAACCTTGAAGCTCATATCCTTTGGCCGACCGATGGGCGAGCGACCATAAACATGGGTCCGGAACAGTTCGAGCACTTCCGGCCGGCGGCCGGTCCGCCAGGCTTCAGCCTTGCCAACCTTCGTACCATCAGACATCACGAGGGGATCGGGTAATGTGTATTTCGGCACCTTCTGCTCGTCATAATTGGTCTCGGAGCGTCGTTTCGAAAGTGAATTAACTAATTCAGGTGACGCCTTCCAACCATCATTTTCCGTGCCACTAAAACAGAAACTCCCGGCGTGAAATGAAACGGCAAGAAAAACTGCTAACGATGCTATCAGTACTTTATTGCTAATCATGCAAAAACCTCCAAGCTTCATTAATGGCTTAATTCTAATCGACAGTATTCTAACCGGTCAATCCCAAATCCTTATGTATCGCTTGTTATGCCAGGTAGTTACGTACCATTAAGGCGATTATCTATCACCCGGGTTTATATATGTATAATTCAGGAAAATACAGGTTAGATTCGTAATGCCTTTTTGCGGATGGCCTCATTCCGGGCACACAATAATGAAAAAAGTGAAATATTCCTGCTAACTGTTCTGCTGCTTCGGCTTATCCGGCTCTTTAGCCTTGCCGATGCGGTCTGCCCAAAGCTTGAGCTGCTTCTGCCATTTTGGCCTGTCTTGAGGAGCTTTTATTGCAATTAATGCTTTAAGAGCTTCATTGAGATCAGCTCCAGCAGGTGGTTTGCCAAAATAGTTATCAATCGTCTTAACAACGACATCGTTAGGGTCCAAATCTGCTTCCTTCAGGCAATTAGTCACTAATTCGGCCACCTGACCGGGTTTCGACCCTCTCAAGCATGAATCCAACAGGTCCGGTAAAATTATCTCTTTCTCTTCGGGAGTCTTGGCAATTTCATATAGAATAATCAAATAGTCTGCGGCTTGTTCAAATTGGCCCCTCTTATAATACAGCTCAGCCAATTTCTTACGTATCTCAGGCATGTATTTGCTATTGCCCTTCGCACCTTCCGCTATCTTAAGAAAATCAATTTTCTGCTCATCAGATAACTTTATTTTGCTGCTCTGCAAAGTAAGTTTGTTCACCCACTCATTCAGAACGCCGGCGTCGGAGCCCCTAAATATTTTCAGCATCGCCTGCCAGGCCGGATCACTTTCGGAATTTAAGCCTATTTTTTCCGACAGCCAACTTAAATCTTCTTTGCCGCCGACTTCATCAGCCAGGGCAATAATTTTCTTTCTGAGTATGATACTGGGATCATTTACAAAATCTTCTCTCAATATCTTCAGTGCATTTGTCTTGTTAATATAGATAAGCCCATCTGCGGCCGCTTCCCTGACGAAATTCGCTTCATCCCGCAGGGCTTCTATAAACAAGTTCCCAAAAAGCTTGGCCGCCTTTTCCCTGCACGTGCTGTCCTGAGCGCACAAAGCAGCCATTTCGCTGAGCAATTCGCCCCTTAGAGTACCCTGGGGATTGGCCTTCTGCCTGTTATATCTCTGCGAAAGCAAGCCAAGATACCTTTCTACCTCTTGCGCCTCTAATCCGTCCCGTTTGAGCAGTTTTTTTATGACTTCCGCCCCATTTCGTGCGTTTTCAGCCTTATCTTCAAGAAGGAATTTCTCCGCCCATACCAGGGTTTTTTTACGTATCTCTTTCATCTCCGGGGAAATCTCGACCGGTGGATTGGACAGAATAGCATTGGAACAAGCTCCACCTAAGGCAATTAAAAGCTTCGTTTTAACCTGATCGTCCCGTTCGACGTCGAGCTGAGCCAGCAGGTGGGAAGCTGAATCCAGCTTCGGCATCAAAGCCAAAAGCTCAGCAGTAATCAGCCGGACATCTCGGTCTTCGTCGGAAATCAGCTTGATTACAACGGGCCCAAGTTTTTCCGGCAGCTTCGAGCCCGGTGCTACACGCCAATTATAGGCCTTATCCAAAGCCCACAATCGCACAACCGTTTCCTTATCAACCAGATACGTGGCTAAGAACTCACCTCTGGCTGCGTCTTCACTTATACTTTCATACCTCTTGTCTAATTCCGATTTAAATCGCCTCTGCCACAAGTCCAATGCAGCTCTTTCCTTGCGTATCTGTGCATCCTGGCGAATCAACTGAGTTCGCAGGAATGCAACCTGACCTTCCTGTATAATATCATCTATGTTTCGTTTGCGTGTTTGGGGGTCTTTGCCTACCGGTATGCCCAGAGAATGCAAGGCATTTTCAGCCTCGGTGGCTACTTGTTTATCCGGATCATCGACCAGCTTGATGAGACTGATCGTCGCCAGCATATTCAGCCGAAGTTTAAGGGCATGGATAGCATTTAATCTTGTTTTAACCGGTTTGTTTGCATCTGTTACTATCTTTTCGAGCGATTCTCTGATCTTCTCGTACTCGAAAATCAGGGTCGCATCCGCAGCCAACTGTGCCTCGGTGGTGTTTGTCGTGTCCAAAACGCCAAGTAGCGGCTCGATAAAATCCTCATTATTCCTGACGGACTTCTTCGATACCCGTGCCTGAATTAAAGCATTACAGATAGCCATACGCGCCGGAATATTTTCACTCTGCTTGAGGACATCAAACAATATCTCCCTGGCTTTCGGATCTTCGTGGAATAACATGACAGTTGCCGCGTCAACAGATCCGTTGAGCAGGGCATCCTTGTTCACTTTTAACTGGGGATCGAGCTCCGCGGCTGCGGTTTGAGCGGCTTCGGGTGTCTTTTCCTGGGCGATACCGGCCTGCCGGCATACTATAGCCAACATCAATATAACCAGATATAAACGCTTTGCGCTCATTCAGATGGCCTTCAAGATACTGCCTGTTTCTGTTTTGCGATGTTTCTGCCCGTTCGTTACAGTATAATAATATTGAAAATTTTTTTAGTCAACCAATTTTATGGTGAGTAATAGAAAATAGATAAATTACCTACGGTCTTGGGTGGTATTTTCTATGAATCTCTCTAAGCCTTTCCTGATCAACATGAGTATAAATCTGCGTCGTGGCTATATCAACGTGGCCGAGCATCTCCTGTACGCTCCGAAGATCCGCTCCTCCTGTCAGAAGGTGCGTTGCGAAGCAGTGCCTTAACGTATGCGCGGTCAAATTTCTGGGCATCCCTGCCCGCATCGCGTATTTCTTTACCAATCTCCAAACCTCAATACGACCCACAGGCCGGCCTGTTCGAGAAAGCAAAAGAAAATTGTCACTAAAAGGCCTAACCAGCCCGGGCCGGAGCTTCGCCAGGTACTCAACTGCCGCCTCGATGGCAACTTTACCGACCGGAACAACACGCTCCCGGTTGCCCTTGCCAAGGCATCGCAGATAGCCGATATCAAGGTTAAGGTCCGGGATTTTCAGGCCCGCCAGCTCACTTGCACGTATCCCGGTCGCATAGAGCAGTTCAAGCATCGCCCTGTCGCGAAGATAGAACGGTTCGTCAGGATTGGGAGCATTAAGCAAATCGATAACCTGTTGCTTGCTGCAAATATTGGGCAATCTCTGCCAGATTTTCGGGCTTTCGAGGATTGTCGTGAAGTCATCTTCGACAAGACCCATCAGTTTGCCGTATCGCAGGAACATCCGAATCGCGACAAGAGCCCGCTTAATCGAACTTTCTCCTTTTTGGTCATGAGTTAGAATTCGCAGGTAATCCTGGATTATTGCCGGCCTGATTTGCGAGAGGTGTTTTATCTTGTTGGATTTACAGTGTTCCAGAAAGCTCTTAAGGTCCCGGCCATAGGCCAGAACAGTATTCTCGGACAGACCGGCCTCGACCGTCAGATAGCTCAAAAAGCCCTTAACATCTAAACCTAAAGGCAGAGCCAGCAATTTTTTGCCAACGGATTGTGTCTGTATCGAGGACACTTCTTACTACTCAAAACTCGAAACCCGTGAAACCGGGCACGAATGATTTCTTTATATTCGCCAAACGCAGTCGTCTGCTTTATCATCATCGGCATTAGGGCAACCTATCCTTTAGCCGGCAATCAACAAGAAACACAGTAATGAAAAATAGCAGGCCGAATGTTTTCTCATCCGAATTGGCGCTTGCATTCAAGGTATCTGGCAATAGAATTGTCTCGCATGGACCATATTGTACTCAATCGTAGAGAATTAATGCGAATGGCGGCCATCGGCTCGGTCGGAGCGTCGGGCCTGGTCAGCTCAGTCTTGGGCGGCCCAACCGAATCGAAAATCGAAAATCGGAAAACGAAATTGCAGAACCTGCCTCCGGTTAGGGCTATTACGCGCGGGCCGAAATTCCACTGGTTCAGCTACTACGACAAACTGCAGTTTGACCCGACCGGCCGGTATGTGCTCGGGATGGAGGTCGATTTCGAGCATCGCAGCCCTAAAGCCGATGACGTTATCAAAATCGGGATGGTCGATTTGAAAAACGGCGACCGTTGGATCGAACTGGGTCAAAGCAGCGCCTGGTGCTGGCAGCAGGGCTGTATGCTCCAATGGCGGCCCGGCTCGAAAGACGAGATTATATTCAACGACCGGCAGGACGTCCGGTTCGTATGCCACATCGTTAACATTCACAGCGGCAAAAAGCGAACGCTGCCCTACCCGATTTATACCGTCAATCCTGATGGCCGGACCGCCGTAGCGCCGGATTTCCGCCGTGTTCAGGATATGCGCCCCGGCTATGGTTACGCCGGCCTGCCCGATCCGCACAAAAACACCGCGGCACCGAAGAATTCCGGTATCTTTCGTATCGACCTTGATACGGGCGACCGGGAATTGATAATATCCCTCGCCGAGATTGCCAGGTTTGGCCAAATCCCCGGCAATCCCAAAGATGCCAAGCACTACTTCAACCACCTGCTGTTCAATACGGACGGCTCTCGATTCATCCTCCTGCATCGCTGGCGGGCGACGGGTCTGCGTAGTTTCGGCACGCGAATGCTCACCGCCAAATCAGATGGAACACATATTCACATCGTCGACCCTCACGGCAAAACGTCCCATTTCATCTGGCGCGATCCGGGGCATATTTTAGCCTGGGCATGGCACCCTTCCCACGGCAACGCATTCTATCTCTATGAGGACGGCACGGACAGTGTCGATATCGTCGGCAAAGGCATAATGACAAGAAACGGCCATTGCACCTATCTGCCCGGCAATAAGTGGATTCTCAACGACGCCTATCCGGATAAAGAGCGAAAGCAGAACGTCTATCTTTACAACGTAGAGAGCGGCAAAACCGTGCCGCTTGGCCATTTTTATCTGCCGCCGGAGTACAAAGGCGAATGGCGATGCGACACGCACCCGCGGTTCAGTCCCGACGGCCGCAGCGTCGTCATCGATTCACCACACGAAGGCAGAGGCCGGCAAATGTACCTCATTGACATCAGTGCCATTGTCAGATAAGGTTACATATAATATGCAGAAGAATAAAATAAAACAGGATTACAGGAACCCGGCCAATCTGGGCACTTACGCTCTTATGAGCTGTACGCTATTATTGGCGGGCTGTGCGCAGCAGGCTTCGGCTCCGCCCGGGGTGAAAGTGCAAGACAACACTCTTTTTATAGAGCAGAGCCAGGACATCGGCATGGCTGATACGATGGAGGCCGCAGAGGATGTGCTGGCCGAGATGCATTTTAACATCGAGAAAGCCGATATTGACAGCGGCGTGATAAGAACCAGGCCGCTGCCGGGAGCACAGTTCTTCGAATTTTGGCGCAGCGAAAACGTCGGAGCCGACAATAGCCTTGCGGCAAACCTGCACTCCATTCGAAGAACCGTGGAATTGACAGTAAGCCAACGGGAGGGAAAATTGTGCATCGCCTGCGATGTGCGGGTCCAGAGGTTATCGATACCCGAGCACCAGGTCAGCAGCAGTGCACGGGTGTATAAAATGTTCTCACGAAGCAAACCATCGTTGCAGAGACTGGCATTAAATCCCGAGCAGGAGGAAGAGATGGCCTGGATCGACCTGGAAAACGACACCCTGCTCGCAACGGAAATTTTGAAGCGGATTGAAGCACGTATCGCACGGCGAACGAGCGAAGCATTACAGGTGGCGGAGAACAAGACATGAGAGTGCTGGTTTGCGGCGGGGCAGGATATATCGGCAGCAATATGACGGCCATGCTGTCGGCCGAGGGACACAAGCCGGTCGTTTTCGACAATCTCAGCAAAGGCCATAAATCGGCAATCGGAGAGACCGAATTTGTCGAAGGCGATTTAGCCGATAACCGGTTGCTCGTCGAAACGCTCGAGAAATTCGGCATAGAAGCCGTAATGCACTTTGCGGCATTCATCGAAGTCGACGAATCGGTTCGGGAACCTCTCAAATTTTACGGCAACAACCTTTGCTGTACGCGGAATCTGCTCTCGGCGATGGAAACAGCCGGGGTGCAGAAGTTTGTATTCAGCAGCACAGCGGCGGTCTATGGTATTCCGGAAAATATGCCAATCGCGGAAAATTTTCCAACAGAACCGATTAATCCCTACGGCCAAACAAAACTGGCGGTTGAAAGAATGTGCCACTACCAAAGCCGGACGGGAAAACTTGCCTATGCGGCGCTTAGATATTTCAACGCCTGCGGCGCCGGCAACAATACCACCCTGGGCGAGGACCATAGGCCCGAATCCCATCTGATTCCGCTGACTATACAGGCGGCCATGGGAAAACGCGGCGATATTAAGATTTACGGAACCGATTACGATACACCGGACGGAACGTGTATCCGTGACTTTATACATATAGACGATTTGTGCCGGGCGCATCTGCTGGCCCTGAACAAGCTTCAAACCGAAAGAGAGTTAATCTGCAACCTGGGCAACCAAAAGGGCCATTCGGTCAGAGAGGTCATTGAAACGGTTAAGAAGGTTTCTGCTAAGAATTTTAAGGTAACCGAAGTAAGCCGTCGCCCCGGCGATCCGCCAAAATTGACAGCCGACGCTACAAAGGCCAAAAAACAGCTCGGCTGGAAAATCGAAAAGCCGGACCTGGAAGCAATGGTCTCCACGGCATGGAAATGGCACAATAATCACCCGGACGGCTATCCGGATTGAAAGGAATGAGAAATGAGTGAAACTTATGTTGGAATTGACGTGGGTGGAACAAACATCAAGATCGGTTTGTTTGATTCTAAGCTGAAATTGATCTGCAAGACATCGATCACCACCAACGCGGATATGGGACCGGAGATTGTCATCAACAAAATGGCCCAGACAGTAGAAGAGTTGATTTCCGAGGCCGGCCTTTCTCTCCAGGACGTTGTCGGGATCGGTATAGGAACTCCCGGTCCGGCCAAATACAGCGAGGGAATCATCATACAGTCAACAAACATGCCAAAATTCAAAAACGTTCCCATCTGCCGGATGCTAAACGAAAAACTCGGGGCGCCGGTTGTTTTCGATAACGACGCAAACGTGGCCTGCTGGGGCGAGTATACCGTCGGGGCCGGCAAGGGCGTCAAAAATATGGTCTTCTTTACACTCGGCACAGGAATCGGCGGTGGTATAGTCAGCGACGGCGAACTGGTGCATGGGTGTGACGAAAACGCCGCCGAACTGGGACACATGATAATCTACCCGGACGGCAGGAGGTGCAATTGCGGCCAGAAGGGTTGCGTCGAAGCGTATGGTTCGGCCGATTCGACGGCAAGGCGGGCGACCGAGGCCATCGAGGCCGGAGCAGAATCCAGCCTTAAGAAAGTGCTCGACGAAAAGGGCAAAATAACCAGCAAAGACGTCTACACGCATTTAGCCGCAGGCGACAAACTGGCCAAAGAAATCACCGATGGAACGGCAAAAGCTCTCGCAATTACGTGCATCAACATGTTGCATACAACCGAGCCGAAGCGAATAATTTTCACCGGGGGAATGATAGCAGCCGGAGATGTACTGCTTAACCGAATACAGGATTTCTTTGACGAGTATATCTGGACCCTGAAAAAAGAGACGGTTGAGATATGCTTCGCCACCCTCGGAGAAGAGACCGGCATTATCGGCGCCGCCGCCCTCGCCCGGCATGCGAAACAGCAAGGCAAATTAAAGTAAACAACATAATACGGATGTTCGCCCCCTCGCAAGCTCGTAAGTGTCATTGGCGATTGCAGCCTGTTCATTCGTGGGAATGACAAATACTTTGACCTGGCTGTCATTGGTATTTATCTTGGCTTCTTTTGCAATTGCGTCCTTGTTCGCCGTCAAGTCAAGCTGCACTCCAATTTGATTAACAGCGTTACATATCTTCTCGCGCATAAAGACAGAATTTTCCCCGATACCTCCTGTGAAGACCACAGCATCAACGGTATCCAGAACGGCGGCATATGCACCGATGTACTTCTTTATGCGATAGCAAAAAACGTCGATGGCAAGTTGCGCCAGAGCGTGACCTTTTCCTGCCAATTCTTCGAGATTACGAACATCATTCGAGACACCCGATATCCCGAGCAGACCGCTTTTCGTGTTACAGAGATTCTTCAAATCTTCCGCATCGTAGCCTTTATCTGCGAGATAGAAAAGAATCGCCGGATCAAGATCGCCCGAGCGTGTTCCCATCGGCACGCCTTCCAAAGGAGTAAATCCCATAGAAGTGTCAATTGACATGCCGTTTTTCACGGCGGTGACAGAACAGCCGTTGCCGAGATGGCAGGTAATGGCGTTGATATCGTATTTCCCCCTGTCCATAATAGCAGCGGCCCGGCGTGCAACGTATCTGTGCGAGATTCCGTGGAAGCCGTATCTTCGGATGCCGTACTTTTCATAAAGCTCATACGGAAGCGCATACATATAGGCCACTTTGGGAATCGTGGCATGAAATGCCGTGTCGAAGCAGGCGACCTGTATCGTGTCAGGGAGACTTCGCTGGGCCGCCCGGATGCCTGCAAGGTTCGGAGGATTGTGCAGTGGAGCCAGGTCCGCGAATTTCTCGATTGAGGCGATCACATTCTCATCGATAATGACGGAGCTGGTAAACTCTTCACCGCCGTGAACGACCCTGTGGCCAACGGCGTCAACCTCGGATACATGCCGTAAAACCCCCACTTCTCCGCCGGCAAGGGTCCGAAGTATAAGTTCCATCGCTTCTTCGACACTTTCGATTTTTGCCGGAGCTGTGTAGCTCTCGCCATGAAAAAAATGGGACAGTCTGGAGCTTTCTTCTCCGATTCTCTCGACAAGTCCTCGGGCAAGAACCTCACCCCGGGGCATCCGGTACAAGTGATATTTAACCGAGGAACTGCCTGCGTTAATTACGAGTACTTTCATAGCCGATACCATCCTTCCAAACTCGGTTTTTAGTCATTTCATACGAGAGCTGCATTCTCCAATACCTGCCCCAAAGTAAGTATCACCGTCGCAATAATATCATCCACTGTAGCCCCTCTCGAAAGGTCCGTTATGGGTTTTGCAAATCCCTGCAGGAACGGCCCGATGGCTTGGGCGCCGGCCATGTACTGAGTGAGCTTATAGGCGATGTTTCCCGAGTCGAGGTCGGGAAAAATGATGACGTTGGCCTTTCCGGCAACGGCGCTTCCATCTTTGACTTTCTTAGCGGCTACCCTCGGAACAATAGCCGAGTCGGCCTGAAACTCCCCGTCGATAGCCAGGCCGGGCTCCCGCTTTCTGGCTATTTCCAAAGCCTGCCTGACTTTATTCACGCTCGCACCGGCGGCACTTCCCCTGGTGGAGAATGACAGCAGAGCCACTCGAGGCTCCTGGCCCAACAGCCGCCTTGCACTTACGGCAGAAGCAAGGGCAATATCAGCCAATTGCTCGGCGCTCGGATCGACGTTGACGGCACAGTCGGCATAAACAAAGGCCTTGTCATTTTCCCCGAGGAATTTCGGAATTACTATCAGAAAGTAGCTGGATGGAGTTTGAATGCCCGGGACCAGACCGACGGTCAAGACACCCGCCTGAATCAGAATTGACGTCGCGCTGGCTACGCCGCCCACGGCGGTATCCGCATCGCCGCAGGCAACCATCATACCTCCATAGAAAAGCGGTTTGACGATGATGCGTTTTGCCACGGCGACTGAGATTCCTTCTCTCCGGCCGCTGTATCTTTCGGCATAGAAATCGAGCTTCTTGCTTTCTTTCGGATTAACGGTCTCGATACCGTCAAGAGTAACGCCGGCTTTTTCTATCGCCGCAGCGAGCTGTTCGGCTTTTCCGAGCACAATCGGCCGGGCAATATCTTCGTCCTTGAGTTTCCGAGCGGCCTGAATGATTCGCTCGTCTTTGCCCTCGGGCAAAACAACCGAAAGGTTTTTCCCCCTTGCTTTTTCCCTAAAGCTGCCTATAATATCCATCTTTGTTACATCCTTGTATTGTAGAAATTAACAGCCCTGCTTTTTACGGTTAAATTCATAATCTAATTGTGAGTTCGGACGAATGCAAGAAAAAATCGAATTTGTACGTTTAGTCGGCAACGAACGACGGGTAGGCTCGAAACTTGCCGAAGTGTCACGGCACTGGCAAGGCAAAAAAGAACGGCTTCTGATGATAAGCCCCCATGATGACGATGCGGTTCTGGGAGCAGGTCTGCTGATTCAACTGGCCAAGCGTGAGAAAGTCCCCGTTCATATCCTAATCGTTACCGACGGCAGTATGGGCTATTGCAGTCTTGACGAGAAAGACACTATCGCCGAGATCCGGCGGAACGAAAGTTACGAATGCTATCAAAGCCTGGGTATACCGAAGAAGAATATTGTCTGGCTCGGTTTCCCGGATTGCCAGCTCAGCAATCATCGCGGCCGGCGGTCGGCTAATCCGGACGATCCCGTGCAAATAAGCGGCTTTACCGACCTGCAGAATGCCTTCACGCATCACCTGAGAAAGATAAAACCGACGCAGTGCTTTTTACCGACCTGGAATGATTTGCATCCGGACCATCGTATTATTTACGAGGAGTTCCTTATCAGCATGTTCCACGCAGCAGGTAACATCTGGCCCGAACTGGGCAAGCCTTTGAACAATGTGCCTTATGTAAACACTTATGCGGTCTATTGCGACTTTGCCGAACCGCCGACGCTTCGTATGCGAACACCGATGTCGTATCTGGAAAAAAAGCTCAAGGCGATCACCGCTTTTCGTTCGCAAAAGCAAATTTCCTCGCTAATCGAAAACGTTCGGCACTGCGGGCCCGAGGAATATATCCGCGCGATCGACTTCAAGCTGTACCATCCGGCGAGCTATCGCAACCTGTTCGAGGAACAAACCGGAATCAACATGGTACGTTGAAGTTGGAATCCGGCTACGGATTGACCGCCTGGGCTCCGATATCCGGATTAGTATCATCTCGCAGCCGGTTGCCCCAGAAGTCCCGGCTGCCGCAATCCTCCACCGCCAGGCCCGCTCTGATACAGGGAGAACCGGGCTTCAGCTTATAGCCGTCCAAAGAATCGAGCCCGTCGGCGCCGCCGCCGGGATTAACGAGCATGGGATTATCTGCAATCGCAAACGGGTCCTCCGGCGGATTTTCATGGTTGCCATAGAAAACATTATGCTCGAAAACATTATTTGTGCTCCGTCCGAACTCATATCGCACTTTCCCGTCAACATAAAAGATATTGTTGCAGAAATGCGTATTTTCCGCCCAGCCGTTCCAATCGGTACAAAGTACGGCATAAATATCCCGTTGGTCGGGGACGTAGAAAACATTGTTATAGATTTTCGTGTTCCGCGGCCGGCCGCCTATATGAAAGATACGGGCGCCGTCGTTCCGGCTGATATTATAGCGGATGACCGTGCCCTCACAACCGATGTTCCTGGATGAAGTCGCCGGCGAGCAGATCAGCATGAATCCGCCGTCGTTGTCGTGGCTGTAGTTGTACTGAAAGAGCGAGTTGCGGCAATTATAGTCGGAATCGAAGCCCTGGCCGTCCTTCGTACCTTTCATCCCGCTGACCTCGTTGAACTGAATCACCGTATTGTCGCAACTCCAGGGCCAGATGCCCGCGGCGTAATCTTCGGCCCGCATCCTGCCGCCGCGTACGATGTTATATTCGACCATACAGCCGTCGCAGCCCCACGGCTTGATGCAGTCGCCTCCGATATCTTCCAGAAGATTGCCCCGTATTACCACGTTCAGACTTGGAAACCAGTTGCGTGAACGATTGATAAAAGACGACCTTCCGCAAATCCCATTGCGATCCGTGCGGACAAGATGACAACCTTCTATCAGCAGACCGTCGAAACGCGATGGCTTCCGGCCCTTGCACTCGAAGAAGATGCCGCAACCTTCCCTCGACTTATCATTGCTCCCGTTGACATCGTGTACGTACAGATTTTTAAGATGGATATGCCGCAGTGTTCCTCCGCCGTTGGCGGATATCCTTACACCCGTGCGCCAGCTCGCGCGAGTGGGGCCGAGGTTCGTAATTTCGATATTGCTGATCTCCCAGTACTCAATGTTCTCCAGCAGAATCGTATCCTGAATGCCGCCGCCGTCGATACAAGGCTTTTCGCCCCGGCCGTACATATCGACTACGATGGGCCCGGCCTCCGAGCCGGAGCCTTTGAGCTGGAGCATTCCAGTATAATTCGTGCCGGCTCTGAATAATATTATATCGCCGGGAGCAAAAACACGGGCATTCACAGCGGCAAGAGTTTTCCACGCACTGCCGGGGCTATTGCCGGAATTTTGGTCGTCGCCGGATTCGCCGTCTACATACCAGGTTTTACCGGTCGTAAAAAAAAAGATGCGATTACCGGATAATGGTCGGAAGGATATCGCCCGTCAACGTTATCGTACAGAATCTGCGCTTCGAGAACTTTCGTCCCCGTCGGCACAAATACGTAATCGATTTTATTGCCCCGGCGAGTACCCCTGAAACCGTGACCGGTTCTGACATCTTTTGCGTCCGGATGCAGCACGCGGAATGTATCTACCATGGGAACCGCCGTTTTCATTTTGCTCCCATCCGGGCCCTCGACAGCAATCTGGCCCTTCAGATAGGTTATCACCGGATTATCCTCGCCGGCGTTAAAATCGCCCGTCACCACGAACGGTTCTTTATACCTTCGATTCTCAATACGTTCGGCCAGTAGTACTGCACTTTTTTCCCTCGAAGGCTGAGAGACGTGATCCAGGTGAAGGTTATAGATATAGAACGCTTTGCCCGTTTTGGTCTCGATGAGCCTGGCCCAGGAACAGATTCGGACACAGGCATTACCCCAGGTGTTCGAGCCGGCCACCTCGGGCGTATCGGAGAACCAGAAAGTCCCCGACTCGCCCACGCCGAAGCGGTCCGTACGATATAAGACGGACGAATACTCACCTTCGTTATTGCCGTCCTCGCGAGCGACACCGATCTCGCCGTACACGGGGTGGTCCTCGCGAATCGCGTCTATCTGAAAACGCAGTGCCTCCTGCAGGCCGACTACGTCGCTCGGATGGTCGCGGATAACGTCGGAGACCATTTCTTTGCGGTTCTTCCAATGGTTCTCGCCGTCATTGGCCGAGCCGTAGCGGATATTGAACGTCATTACCTGCAGCTTAAGCTCGTCGGCTCCCGCACCGGCCGCATCGGCGCAGCATAAACCAAAGAACGTCCACAAACCAAGAAGAATTGCCAACGACAAGAACAAATGTGTCACAATGGATGGTCTTTTACGGTACATAACTGACTCCTTGTAGATTTTGTCAAATTCTTTAGCTCATATAATCAGAGATTTTTTCGCTTTTGTTGCTCCGAGAGCGCCTCGTTAAGCGCGCCGGAGCGGAAACCCTGCAAATCAACGGTTACGAACCTAAAGCCGAGCGACTTCAACTTTTCGACAATCTGCGAACGGGCCGGCTCGATTGTAACCTTCTCGATATCCTCCGGCTTAACTTCGATCCGGGCAACGGTATCATGATGTCGAACGCGAAATTCAACCAGTCCCAACTCTCTCAGGAAATTCTCCGCCTCGTCAATCTGCTGCAATCGCTGCTCGGTAACTTCCAGCCCATAGACAATTCTCGAAGCCAGGCACGGCGAAGCGGGCTGCTCGGCCGTCGGCAGATTCATTTCTCTGCTCAAGGCCCGGATGTCGTCCTTGGTGAGCTCGGCCTCGGCAAGGGGCGAGCGGATGCCGAAGGCTTTCAGGGCACGGTTGCCTGGCCGAAAATCGTCCAAATCGTCGAAATTCGTGCCGAATATCACATTATCGAAACCTCGCTGTTTCCCGATATCCCGCAGAGTTTTGCAAAGATGCGACTTGCAATGAAAGCAGCGGTCGGCTTTGTTGGCTGTGAAATCCGGATCGTTCAGCTCATCGGCATCGATCGTCTGAAATTCGACACCGATGCTACCGGCGAACTGTACTGCTTTTTCATATATATTACTCGGTTCGGACGGCCCAACACTCATGCACGCCAGAACCTTATCCGCCCCAAGCGTATCGACCGCCGATTTGAGCAGAAACGTACTATCCACACCGCCCGAATAGGCAACGACGACTTTGCCGAGTTCCTTAAGTATTTGCTTCAACGAATTGTTCTTTTGCATCAAACTCATCTACCATCATCGTACAACATCCTTTTGGCAAGATTACCCTCTGGCCATAGCCGATGGTGGGAGTCGAACCCACAACCTCAGCTTTACGAAAGCTGTGCTCTACCATTGAGCTACATCGGCATATATACCGGTTATAATACCGATTGTCGTCTGGTTTGTAAATAGCCTTAATCCGGTTAAATGACAATTGCCGCCAACAATTTTTTACTTCCAATCGGGATAATGCAGGGCAAATCGGGCTTCCGGGACAATACCCGGCAACAGTTATGTGGAAAAGACGTGGGAATTGTATAGCTTCGGATTACCGGCCAATGGCCGGGATATAAAATCAGGACTCAATTTCAATATGGGGTAGGCAGCCAAACGCTCTGCCACTGGCCTGGGCTGTCATGAGAGCTATCGTAAGGGCTTCCATAGATTCTTCGATCGTCATCCATTTGGCGCTCTTGCCATAAGGACAATGTTCCGTTAGGTGAATGAGAACACCCTGCTATAAGTGCCATCAGACAAAGCAGCAAAATCATCAAAATTTTCATCACATCTCCTGCCGGGATTTCATATCATTCTTGGAGATAATGTTAAACATTCAATATTGATTAATCAATACAATTCTCATATAGCACGATATTTTAGCCCTCTCCGAGGCTTCCATGTCAGCGGCGTCTTTTTTTCTGCCGGTCGCCGTTTTATTGGTAATGAAATCTTCCCGACTAATAAAATAAACCGGGGTTTGGCCGTATCGGCCGGAGACTTTATTCACATTAACCTTTTCCCATGAAACTCCGCTGAGGCTTGTTATAATATCAATGCGTACGGGAGGAACGCCGAGTTGGATAACTTTGCCCGGCATGGTGAAATCATTCTCAGACAGGTCCAGCGAACCGAAGCCGAATTCATTCAGAGCATTGAGGATCCGCACGGCGTTCTCGCGGACCGGCCTTACGAACAGGTCGATATCGCCGGTAAAGCGCGGTGCACCGTGAAAGGCCAGAGTGTAGCCTCCGACGACGAGTTATTCAACTTTGTTCTTGTTGAACAACTCGAGCAACTCTTTGAAGTCTGTGTGAAGCTCCATAATAATAACGTCTGAGGGCATCGACCGCCGCGAGGCGCTCTTCGGGAGACCGGCTGAGCCAATACTCAAGGTTCTGCCTGATCTCCGAGAAGCTATCTAAATCACGTTTCTTAACGGTCTTACGTATCATGGCATCTACTTCTCTAATTGATCCGCATCGAGACGATCTTTATCTCTGCCTGTCGCCTTTTTATTTCGTATTAGATCGTATAGAGAAAGGATCGTGATGGAAAGGCCTTCCATTTCGACGATCTGCCGCTGCTGATAAGCTTCATTGAATTCAACGCCGCTTATTGTGGTGATTATATCGATCCGACGGGGTGCGACACCGATCTGGAAGACGACGCCGGGCGTGGCAAACGTAGCATCATCAATCTCGTGGAGCGGGGCGCCGAACGCCTCCATTGAGCGATAGACCCGTGCAGAATTCTCGGCCGACGGCTCGACCCAGATATCAATGTCGCCCGTCGCGCGGGGATATCCGTGCGCACCCATCGCATAGGCACCAACCAGGAGGAATTTAACGCCGTTGTCCAACAAGACTTGCAACATGTCTTTGTAATCGCTGTTGAGCATAGTCCTGCCCTTTCAAAGACCACAGTTCGGCGGTCAGCTCCCACATTATGCCCAGGCGCTCGGCCGGCGTCGCATCCACGAAGTTATCGTCATCGTCACTCAGTTTCCTTAGCCTGGTCCGGTCTTTCTGAAGTCTAATCATACTTGTATTATACCATAAGTAAGCCACTTGTGCTAATCAAACCATTCGTCTTTTGCATCAAAAGGTGGGATGCAGACGTTTATTATCCTCATTTTTCCTATGGCCCGGTGGCGACAGCCGGGTTTGATGAAGATGGCTGTAAAAGGCTCGACCGGTATTATCTGGCCGTCCAACTCCATTTGGCCGGAGCCTTCGAGAATGAGGTAGATTTCGGTCAGCGTTTTATGGTAATGCACTTGCGAATCCTCCCGGATATCGACGATGTGCATGGTGGCGGTGGAATTCTCCGGCACGGCAAACGCCCTTTTTGCAAAGCCGCACGGACATTTAACCGGATCAATATCGTCAAAACGTTCTATCATATAATTTGTCATAATTTACCCCTAATAATCTTCAATCGGTGTTTTCCGAACCAAATACACGAAGCTAAGAGCACTCAACAGAATGTAAATTCTCTCTTTCTGTCATGCTGAGCATCGCGAAGCATCTGGGATCAGAACTTGGCAAAGAGATTCTTCACTGCGCTATGCTACGTTCAGAATAACAGTCAATACATTTAATCATGGGTTTTAAAACTGTTGAATTATCAATCTTTTCGTTGTATATTCTGCCCCAAGCGTGTGATTTAATCAAGATTTGTGTGAATTTCTTAAGTGAGTATATTTAAGCAAGAAGGAAGGTATAATGAGTGATTTATTTGACTTGAGAGACAAGACAATTGCAATTACCGGGGGCGGGGGCGTTCTCTGCAGCGCGATGGCTTTGGCTCTGGCCAAGGCTGGAGCGAGGATTGCCATTCTCGACCTGGCCGAAGTTGCCGCGGCCGAAGTTGCGGAAGAAATTAAATCCGACGGAGGTCTGGCCATTGCGGTTAAGTGCGATGTGCTGGACAAAAAGAGCCTGGAAGCAGCAAAAGAGGAAATTAATTCCGTGTATGGCAAAATCGACATCCTGATTAACGGGGCCGGCGGTAACAAAAAAGAAGCCACGACGTCGCCGGACTTGTCCTTTTTCGATTTGCCGAGCGAGGCATTACAGTTTGTCTTCAACCTGAATTTCATCGGTACTCTGCTGCCGAGCCAGGTCTTCGGCAAGGAAATGGCCGAAAGCGGCGGCGGGATAATCCTGAATATTTCCAGCATGTGTGCATTTAGCCCGCTGACAAAGATCCCCGGCTATTCGGCGGCCAAAGCCGCGGTAAGCAACTTCACGCAGTGGCTGGCCGTGCATATTAACCAGAACTACTCCAAAGACGTCCGCGTCAACGCGATAGCACCGGGATTCTTCCTGACCGAACAGAACCGCTTCCTGTTGACCGACGAGAAAACCGGCGAGCTGACCGCCCGCGGCCAAACAATTATCGACCATACGCCGATGGGCAGATTCGGCCAGCCGGAAGAACTGATTGGAACCGCGATATGGCTGCTGAGCGATGCGGCGAAATTCGTCACCGGTATAGTCGTACCCGTAGACGGCGGATTCTCGGCCTTCAGCGGAGTCTGATTCGTTATGCGTTCTGCGTACAGCGTAATGCGTCAGGCAAAAAACGATGAATACGATACAAGAAAAAACTATGGCCGATATTGATCCGGCAAAGCCGTTGAAGCAATTCGAACCAAAGCACGAATTCTTCGTCGGCATAGATTCCGACGGCAGCGCTTTCGATACGATGGGTATCAAGCAGCGCGAATGTTTCTGCCCCTGGCTGATTGCCTGCTTCGGCTTACAGCCGGTTGCCCGGGCGGCCCGTGAATGCAAGGAATTCGCGGATCTGTTTTCCAAAACGCGGGGCGCCAACCGGCACAAAACGACCAAACGAATCATTGCCGAACTGCTGCCGGAGCATCCGATGACAAAGGCCAGAGGATTCGAAGTTCCCCAATATCCGCATTATTTCGCATGGGTCGACGATCCGGAAAGCCTGCTCAGTAACAACGGCCTCAGGCAGGCCATCGAGAATGCCGCCGACCCGGAAGTCAAAAAAGAGCTTCAACTCGCACTTGTCTGGAGTGAACGTGTCAACTGGGCCGTCGAAGAAATCGTTAAGGAAATGCCGCCGTTCCCTTATGTGCGTGAGTCGCTGGAAAAAATCCAGTCTTCGGCCGATGTTATTGTCGTTTCGGGCACACCCGACGAAGCTCTTAAGCGCGAATGGCAGGAGCACGACATCGCTAAATACGCCGAGGTTATAGCCGGCCAGGAAATGGGAACAAAAACTCAACACCTCAGCTATGCCGCAAAGGGCAAATACGAGAAGAACCATGTCCTGATGATCGGCGATGCGCCGGGTGACATGGTGGCCGCCGGGATCAACGATGCGTTGTTCTATCCCATCAATCCCGGCGACGAAATCGAATCATGGAAGCGATTCGGCGATGAAGCGTTCGGCAAATTTATCAACGGAGAATTCGCAGGCGAGTATGAGAAAAAACTCATCGCGGAATTCGAGTCGTATCTGCCGGAGCTGCCGCCCTGGCAACAGAGCAATGCTTAAACAGTAAAGCTTAAGAAAGAAATATGAACAATGGTAATTGAGCGACAAAATAAAGAGGCTTGTGTCGATATAGAGCTGGCGCATGAAGCGGTTGGCGAGTTCTTTTCACATAATGATTATGTCGGCAAACGAATCCTGCTGATAATCCCCGACAATACGCGGTCTGGCCCAATCGGCGAGATATTCAAAATCATATACGAGTTCATCGGACCAAAAGCAAAGGCCGTCGATTGCCTGGTAGCGCTGGGTACCCACCAGCCGATGAGCGAAGAGCAGATTTGCGACAGGCTCAGCATGACGCCGGACGAGCGAAAAAATAAATACGCCGCGGTAAAATTCTTCAACCACGAATGGGAAAATCCGCAGACGTTTACTTCCATCGGCAAAATCTCCGCCGACGAAATCGAGCAGATCAGCGGCGGTTTATTTCGCGAAGAAGTTAACGTGGCAATCAACAAGCTGCTCTTCGAGTACGATGAATTTTTCATCTTAGGCCCCGTATTTCCGCACGAGGTAGTTGGTTTCTCCGGCGGGCATAAGTACATCTTCCCCGGTATCGCCGGCGACGATATCATCCACTTTTTCCACTGGCTGGGCGGCGTGATAACAAATCCGGTAATTAACGGTAACAAATGGACGCCGACGAGAAAGGTGGTGGAAAAAGCGGCATCTTTTATTACGATGCCGCACAAGCTGTTCGCCATCGTCGCACTGGAAGATAAGCTCAAGGGCATCTTCATCGGTGACGTGGTTGAAGCATGGGAAAAAGCCGCGGATTTGTCCGAGCAGGTTCATATCACGTACAAGGACAAGCCCTACAACACGATTCTCGGCATAGCCCCGGAAATGTACGACGATATCTGGACGGCGGGCAAAGTTATGTACAAGCTTGAGCCGATTCTCGCCGACGGCGCCACGCTGATTATTTATGCCCCGCACATCACCGAGATTTCGTACACCCACGGCAAATGGCTCGACAAAATCGGGTACCACACACGCGACTATTTCCTCAAACGAATGGAGCAATTCGCCGGAGTTCCCAGGGGAATCATGGCCCACTCGACCCACGTCAAGGGCATCGGCACCTTCATCGACGGCGTGGAAAAGCCGCGAACCAACGTAGTACTCGCCACGAGCATAAGCAAGCAGCGCTGCGAAAAAGTAAACCTTGACTATCTTAATCCGAATGATATAAATATAGCCGACTACGAGAATAGAGAAGATGAAGGAATCCTTGTCGTGCATCATGCCGGCGAAGTTCTGCATCGTTTGTCTAACGGCTATATTCCGACAATACCAAAGTAGTAATTACGTACCTCGTACAGCAAGATACGAACAATAAAACGCGAAAGGAGTTTGAGAAAATGGCAAAAGCTGATATCGGCCTTATAGGCCTGGCGGTTATGGGTGAAAACCTCATCCTCAATATGGAAAGCAAAGGCTTCACGGTAGCCTGTTTTAACCGAACTGTATCGAAAGTGGACAGGTTCATCGAAGGCCGTGCAAAAGACAAAAATATCATCGGCTGTCACAGCATCGAAGAGCTGGCCGAGAACCTTACAAAACCCCGCAAGATTATGCTTATGGTCAAGGCCGGCGAAGCCGTCGACGCCTTCATCGATAAAGTTCTGCCCCACATCGAAGACGGCGACATCATCATCGACGGCGGTAATTCGCACTTTCCCGACACGATGCGGCGAACCGAGTACGTCGAGAGCAAGGGCAAGCTCTACATCGGCACCGGCGTCTCGGGCGGCGAAGAAGGCGCTCTGCTCGGCCCATCGATAATGCCCGGCGGCTCACCGCCGGCATGGGAGCACGTCGGCCCCATCTTCCAGGCGATTTGCGCCAAGACCGAGGACGGCGAACCATGCTGCGACTGGGTCGGCGAAAACGGCGCCGGACACTTCGTCAAAATGGTCCACAACGGCATCGAGTACGGCGACATGCAGATGATTTGCGAAACCTACCAGATGATGAAAGAAGGTCTCGGCATGACCAACCAGCAAATGCACGAGTGCCTCACCGAGTGGAACAAAGGCGAGCTTGATTCCTACCTTATCGAAATCACCCGAGACATCCTCGGCTACAAGGACGAGGACGGCAACGAAGTCATCGACCTTATCCTCGACACCGCAGGCCAGAAAGGTACCGGCAAATGGACCGCAATCGAGGCGCTGAATCTCGGCCAGCCTTTAACGCTCATCGGCGAGGCTGTCTTCGCACGCTGTCTGTCGGCACTAAAGGAAGAACGAGTTGCCGCATCGAAGGTCCTCTCGGGCCCTAAACCAAAATTCACCGGCGACAAAAAGGCCTTCCTCGACGATTTGCGTCAGGCCCTCTACGCCTCGAAAATTGTCAGCTACGCACAGGGCTATCAATTGATGCGAGCGGCGGCGACGGAACACAACTGGAACCTGAATTACGGCGGCATCGCCCTGATGTGGCGTGGCGGCTGCATTATCCGCTCGGTTTTCTTAGGCAAAATCAAGGAAGCATTCGACAACAATCCCAACTTGACCAATCTGCTGCTCGATCCGTTCTTCAAGGATGCGGTCGAAAAGGCCCAAGACTCCTGGCGGCGGGTAGTAACCGCAGCGGTTGAAATGGGTATTCCGATGCCGGCAATCAATTCTGCTCTGAATTTCTATGACGGCTATCGCCACGACCGTCTGCCAGCCAATCTCCTGCAGGCCCAGCGGGATTACTTCGGCGCCCATACGTACGAGCGTGTGGATAAGCCACGAGGCGAATTCTTCCATACGAACTGGACCGGCCGGGGCGGAGATACAGCAGCTTCGACTTATGTAGTCTGACAGCGGGGATCATATTCGATGTACGACAGTCTCAGGATGCAATCCGTGCAGTCGCCGATCATCCCGGTGGTCGGCGAGCTGATTCGCAGCAATCCCGGCACGATTTCGCTCGGCCAGGGCGTCGCCTATTACGGCCCGCCCCCGCAGGCCGTTGAGGCTATCGAGAAGTTCCTGGCCGACCCGGAAAATCATAAGTACAAACTCGTCCAGGGCATCGGCGAGCTGCTCGAAGCAATCGAACATAAGCTTGAAATCGAGAACAAAATATACCTTGACGGCAGCCGGCTCGTCGTAACCGCAGGCGCAAACATGGGATTCGTCAACGCGGTTCTCGCGATTACCGACCCGGGCGACGAGATAATTCTGCAACTGCCTTACTATTTCAATCACGAGATGGCGGTAGCGATTGCCGACTGCAAAGCCGTCTGCGTACCAACCGACGACAACTACCAGTTGCAGCCCGAAGCAATCGCCGCCGCGATTACGGACCGATCCCGGGCAGTCGTTACTATCTCGCCCAACAATCCGACCGGCGCGGTCTATCGCGAGTCGGACTTGCGAAAGGTCAATGAAATCTGCCGCCGAAACGGCATATATCACATCAGCGATGAAGCCTATGAGTATTTCACTTATGACGGCGCCGAACACTTCTCGCCCGGCTCGATTGTCGGGGCCGGCGGTCATACAATCTCTCTGTTTTCTCTCTCTAAAGCGTATGGCTTCGCAAGCTGGCGAATCGGCTGGATGGTCATCCCGGAGCATCTTTTCATGCCGGTCCGCAAAATTCAGGACACTATTTTAATTTGCCCTCCGGTCATTTCGCAGTGGGCCGCCGTCGGAGCGATGAAAGCCAGCCGGTCGTATTGCCGTCAGAAGCTGAAAATGACCACTGAAATCCGAAAAACATGCATGGATGAGCTGGAAGGCATCGCTGATTTAGTCACCGTTCCTCCCGCAAATGGCGCTTTTTATTTCCTGCTGCGCGTATACAAGGATTCGGACCCAATGAATCTCGTCCGGCAGCTAATCGAAAAACACAAAGTCGCCGTCATCCCCGGCATGACTTTCGGCATGCAAGACAAATGTTACCTTCGTGTCGCATACGGAGCCCTCCAAAAACAAACCGCCGCCGAAGGTATCGGAAGACTCGTGGAAGGTCTAAGAAAAATCTATGCAGAATAAGCCAAAACTCTAAACCGAAGCTACCGCACCCGCGGCGGAACAATCCGGCTTTAAGTGTTGGGATATTCTGCTCGCTTGCTTTGGCTATAAAAATCATAGACACAAAAATCATCCTCTGTCAACTCCATACTGACTATCTGTGAGGGCGATAAAGCCAGGAAATTACTGCCCTTTTCTGCCTCGAAATCCCACAGATAATAACAGTCCATATCATCCACACCGGCAAGGCTCTTGCCGTAATGCAAAGGAGCACACAGACTTACAACATCCCGGCGAAGTTTCCTGTTGAAAAATGTCAGCTCGAGTCTTTTCTCCTGCTCAATCCCTTCAATAAAAACGTCATGGTCCTTATGCACAGATAATACTCCTTATAATAGGCAGCCGAAGGCATGGAAAGTTGCCTTTCTCATACCTCCGGCGCCACCGCACCTAAAACTACCAAAAACAATAAACCAACATCAAAGCCTCGCTGTCAGCGCAAAGACCCTTCATAAAATTACATACTCATAATCAACAGCGTTTCTCGCAGGCCAAATGTAGATAACAAAATTGGAAAATTTTAAATATTTTTTTCCAATCGGCTTTTTTAGGCCAAAATCGCCGTTGTATTGTTTAAATTTTTACGACACTCAAGAAAAAAGAGGGATATTCTCATGGAATTTGGATTTATGATTGCCAATTTGCTGTTTCCAGCTTAAAATCATCAACTGAAAATCAGAGATTTCAAATTGCTTTACCACCTTATTCCACATCATAGTTATTAAGCTAATAATGAAGGATTTTCCCTTAAATGAGAGAAGTTGATAATAAAAGGGGCGTAATTTTCGATCTTGACGGCGTGCTGGTCGATACCGGCTGGGCACACAAGCAATCCTGGTTCGATCTGGCCGAAAAAGAAGGCTTTTCCATGACGGATGAGTTCTTCTACAGCACCTTCGGCATGCAGAATTACATGATAATCCCAATGCTGCTCGGCAGGGATGCTCTATCAAATGAGTTCGACCGGCTGTCGGATTGGAAAGAACAGCGATATCGCGAGATTATAGTGGAGAAACTGGCCCCGTCGGATGGAGCAAAATCGCTGCTCATAGACTTAAAGAGTGAAGGTTTTTTACTGGCGGTCGGCTCATCGGCGCCACGGGCCAACCTGGAGCTTGTTTTAGAGCGTACGGATATGAGGGATTATTTCGATGCCTATGTTACCGGCCAGGATGTAACCAACGGCAAGCCGGCGCCGGATACGTTTCTCAAGGCCGCCGAAAAACTCTCACTCGGCGCCGCCAGTTGCGTAGTCGTCGAGGATGCGGTCCAGGGCATCGAAGCCGGCAAGGCCGCGGGCATGCCGGTCGTGGCCGTAACGACCACCAGGAAGCGGGCTGACCTGCATAGAGCCGATATAATCGTCGACAGCCTGACGCAATTACAGGCCCGGCAATTCGTCGATCTGATTCAAAACCGAAAACATTAACACCCTTCGACTCCGCTCAGGGTGAAGAAAAGAGCCCTTCATGCCTCCACAATCAATAAATGGTTTGCGATGCACACTCTACCGGTTATTCAAGCTCGAGCTTTAGCTCGTGGATCGACCAGTGCCAACTGTCGGATGAGCCGGTCTGCAGGATCTTAATGAATCTGGTGCGTACCGGTTTGCCGAACTTGATTTCGGTGATGGGATTGGTGCCCTTGCCGGTAATAACGGGTTTGCCCCAGCTTCCACCATCGAAAGAGACGTAGACTTCATATCCACGCGGGTAGTCATTGGACGAATTTCTGGTATCGAGAGTCAGGCCTTTTATCGTGCTCTCGACGCCGAGGTCCAGCACAAACCAGTCGCCGGGCTTCATCGGCCTGCCGGTGCTCCAACGGCTTGAAAGCTCGCCGTCAAGGGCACGATTTGCATCGCCGTTGTCGCGTGAGGCTGTGGCTTTCAGACTCTTGTTCAGCAGGGCCTCTTTTATTTTCTTTGCAGCCAGCTCGGCTTCGGCGGTAAGAGCTCGATCTTTCTTCGCATTTTCCGCCAGAGCCATCGCCTCTTCGCACGGATATTTTGGCAGGGCCGAGAGCACGGCTTTTTTCTCCTCGGATCGCTTTGCAACGTCCATTGCTCCGGCCAGCAATTTGACCGTCTCGGCAGCTCCGCGATTGGCGGGAATTCCCAGCAGTTTGATGTAGCCGCGAAGTGCCAGGACCCGGCTGGTCGAATCGCGGTCGCTCTTCGCAATCTTCATCAAATCCGAAAGCGGCGCCGCATCGGGCCAGTCCGTCATAGCGCGAATGGCAGCGGCTTTAACCTGATTAGCCTCGCTGAGCACCTGGCCGCGAACGGCATCAAGCGCTTTTGGCCCGCCGATGCGTGAAAGCACAGCCAGCAAATGAGGCCTGGCGGTACGATTTGCTTTGGCCAAGCCATCGATGACCGGCCCGCCGTCCGGCTTTTCGAGCCGGGCGACAGTTGCTATCATCGCCCGCTCAATGTCTCTGCGATCCGCATTACTTTTAGATGCGAGGAGCATAGATACCATAGCGGGTAAATCTTCCTGGCCCGACAATACACCCAGGGCCTTATAAGCCGCCTGGCGAATATCGCGATTACTGTCTTTTGCCAGAATGAATAAAACTTCAACTGCTTCGGCTTCACGACGCTTGGTAAGTGTCTCAATAACATTGATGCGAACCGAGGTCTCGGCACGACTTTGCGCAACTCCAATCAGTGCAGCAGCAACACCCGGACCGGAGAACCGGCCCAGAGAATCCATCGCCGCTCTTGCAGTTGTGTCACCCGAAGCGGAAACCTCGGCAAGCAAATCGACGTTGGAAGCGTCACCGAGAACCGCAAGAGCCTTGATAGCAGCAAGACGAACGGCCTCGTCATCGCTGCGGACGGCTTTCGCGACATAAGGAGCGGCGGCCTTATCGCCACGACCCTCGAGCGCGCTGAGCAGAACAACCTGAGCCTCGGGGCTAAGCCCACCAAGCTGCTCAGCAAGGGCCTTAGTGATGGCTGTGCCGGGCATCTCGGTGATGAACTTTCCCGCCGCACGCTGCAAATCGAGGTCCCGGTCCTTAAGCAAAGCCAGAATCAGAGGGACGGCTTTGTCCTTCTCGGCACGGACCAAACCTTTGTAAGCGGCGATTCGAATCCATGTGCTGTTGGACGGGGCAATCATCTCGCGATAGATTTGTACGGCCTCGCTTTCCTGCCCCTCGGCGAGCATCTTGTCCGCGCACAACAAATAGGCATTATCACACGCAGGCTTAAGACTTGCCGGCACTTTAGCACGCGCCAGCGCGCCAGCCGCTTCTGAGCCGCCGATTCTGCCAAGAGATTCGATCGCGGCACGGGCAATATTGGTATCGCCGCCGGCAATAAGCCCTGCAATGACAGGCACGGCCTGGTGATCGGCCCGCTGGCCGAGAGAACCGATTACGCCGATCTTAAGGTCGCCATCGAGTTTTGGCAAAACCTCCCTCAAAGCGGCGTCCGCCTCGGGAGCGGCCATAAACTGCAGCGCAAATCGCGCCATGTGCGACAGCTCCTTGTCGGAGAGCATCTTCGCCAGGGCCGGCACGGACTTGTCCGAGCCGACGCGGCGCAGCATCCGGCAAACGAACTGCCTGCCCGCAAAGGTTGTATTAGGTGATTTTAGAGCATCGAGAAGTCTGTTCTCGATTGCTGCAAACGAAGACGGCGGGACGTTGCGAATCTCTTCCTCGATAACCGCCAGCGCCCGGCGGGTTTTGCCGAAGTCGTACTCCTGGATTGCCTCGTAAGGAGCCGAAAGAACCGCACGCAGGCTGACCTTCTCGGCGGTAGGAAAATCCTCGGGAACATTAACCTGCGTAACCCGGCCCGTCGCGGCCCACTCAGTACCGCGCTGCAAGGTGACAATGAATCCGACGCAGCGCATCTGTTCCGGGGCGTGACCAAGGACCGTATGGAATACGCGTCCCTTGCCGTAGCGTACGGTAAACAGCATCGGCTCATGCTCGCCCGTGCCCCGCTTTGCCGGGTCGGCATAGGCGGTCGCCAGAATCGCCATATTCTTCGCCGGGCCGCGAAGCTTGCTGTAAAGCTCGTCGCTCGCGTGCATCCACTTTTCGGGCAGGCCCGCGGTAATAGCATGTTGACGGTCTCTGATTATAACCTGGAATTCGTGCTGAGGGCCGTGGGTTCCGCCCGGGCCGGGAGAGTTGTCGAAGACGACCTTGCCGTCACGGTAACGGACCATTGGCCCGGATTTTTCGTTTCGGCCGCCCCAGCCGCCGATTGCGATCATCTCGTTCCATTCTTTCCACTTCGGAAACGCGTTGTCGGCCGCATGGAAAATGACCAGGCCGCCGCCGTTATTCATGTAGTCGACAAGCGCATCCTGCGTCTCTTTCGGCCAGTTGTCGCCGGTATAGTTCGAGACGATGACGTCGTACTTATTGAAATCCGGCTTGAAAGAATCCATCGGCTGTTTCTTAGCGGGCGATCTCGCCACTTCGACCGTGAACAGGCCAGTTTCCTCCAGCAGGCTTTTTAGAACAGGTGTAGTGGCTTTCCAGTCATGGTTATTTTGACCGTCGACGATAAGTGCCTTCAGCGGGCCTTTATTTTCTTTGCGCGTAAGATCCTGGATGCGGATATTGCGCCATTTGATTTTCTTATCGGCCTGCTTGGAGCCATGAACCTGCAGGGCGATAAAACCCGTTGATGTCATGTCATCGGTCAAATCGGCGGCGGGAACGCCGTTAATCCAGGTCTGTATCCTGTCGCCGACAGCCTCGATGCGGTAGTGGTTCCATTGGTTCTGCCTAAAGGCTTTCTGTGCTTCGGGTTTGTTCTTAAGGTCAAAGAGCCATCCCCTTCGGGCCTCGTCATAAATGCCGGCGCTCCAGGCCCTGTCCGAGGTGTCGATCTCGACCTGATAGCCGTGAACGCGGTAATCCTTGTAGTGCTTGAAGCTGTGGCTGCGAATCTGGATGCCGGAATTCATTCCCTGCTCGACGAGAAAATCCAGCTCCAGGATAAAATCGGTATAGTTTTTCTCCGTACAGAGGAAGCTGTTCGGCGTATTCAGGACCGTGGTTCCGACAATCATACCATCCTCGACGGCGTATTTTGCCTTTCCGTTGCGCTGAATCCAGCCGTTAAGGGTTTTGCCGTCAAAAAGACTCTCCCAGTCTTCGGCAGCAAAGGACAACTCCGGCGGCAAAATATTCACCAAAACAAATGTAAGTAGAATCACGATGTATCGTTTCATTATTATGCTCCTAATCTTTAATATTTAGAGAATCCATGGTTCCCGATACGACCGGCCGAGAAGTGCGCTGGCTTCCGGGTCGCCGATGATCTTTTCATTTTCGGGATCCCATTTAATTTTGCGCCCCGTGAGCATGGCGATTTCACCGAGCAGGCCCACGCTGATCGAGCGATGACCAACCTCCACGGGACAAATCGTCAGCTCCCGGCTCTTTACACAATCGAGGAAGTTCTGCTTGTGGTCCCTGCTCTCATAAAGCCTGGTTTCGTTGGGGCCTATTTCTTCTCTCAGAATCTTTTCATCGGATGCGTTTAATCCACCGCGGTTGACGTGTATCCACCCGGTCTCGCCGTACCACTTGGCGCCCTGCGTGAGCTGTTGATTATTCGCAACGGTCAAGACCGTCCCATCGGCATACGTGCAGGCGAACTTGTACCGAGTGGCCACGTTATAGAGTCCCTCGGTCGGGTAGTTGCCTCTGCCCTCGATTTCCACCGGCCCGGTATAATCCCAGCCCGTGCCCCAGTGGGCGATGTCGATATGATGTCCGGCCCAGTCGGTGAGCTGGCCGCCCGAGTAGTCCATGATCCAGCGCCAGTCCCAGTGCGAAACTCCGCGATACGGAACGTAAGGTGCCGGTCCGAGCCAGAAATTCCAGTCGAGCCCCTCTGGAACAGGCATCACAGGTTTGACATCAGTGCCGCCGCCCGTCGGCAGGCCGACTTCAACCTTAAGAATTTTGCCGATCCTGCCGTTGCGCACAAGCTCGCAGGCCCGGCGGAACTTATAATCGCTGCGCTGCTGGCTACCCGTCTGCCAGACCCGGCCGTAGCGATGAACCGCATCGCAAATGGCGCGCCCCTCGCGAATGGAGCGGGCCAGCGGTTTTTGCCCGTGGATATCCAGGCCCGCCCTGGCAGCCGCGATAGCGGGAATTGCGTGCCACTGATCGGGCAGCGCCAACTGCACGGCATCGAGGTCGCCCCGGCCGATCAGATCGCGAAAGTCATGATAGGCTGTGCAGTTTTTATTGCCGTACATGTCGTCCACGATTTTTTTGGCTCTTTCACGATGGCTTTTATCGACGTCGCAGACGGCCACCATCTGCACTTCTGACTTGCTCAAAAAGCCCTGCATATCGCCGGTGCCCTGCGAGCCGACGCCGATTGCACCCATAACAATCCGGTTGCTTGGTGCATTGGCGCCGAAAACCGATGCCGGAACAATCGCCGGGATGGCAACAGCCGCTCCTGCCGCGGTGGCAGTCCTTTTCAAAAAGCTTCTGCGAGTAATTTGTCTCTGATTTTTCATAGTGCTCTCCTAAATAGTATTCGCCGGGAAACACGGATAAAATCCAGACATAATCCGCCACCCGGCATTATCGCAATATATTAACAAAATTCTCAGACTTTACAATAACCTATTTGAACGGAAAAAGGATTGCAGAATATGCCGTAATCGAATTATTTTAGGACCTTAACAATTCAAGGTATTCAGCGGTATCAGGCTTCAGAACACCTGTAGATTTCACAGAATCCTTAGTATGAAATCTGCACGCCAAGCTCTTTAAATTGAGCGGCGGCGTTAAGGAAATGTGCGGTAATCCAGAAAACCGTCCAGTCTTCGAAGTAATTTCCGCGCAGGCCGGTCAGGTCGTTCGATTTTAGTTGACTGGTGTATTTTGCGTGCTGGCCGTAATTCGTATGATATGGCTGCTCGCCCTGGCTTCCGTAAGGGTCTATGAGCTGGCCGCAACTGCGATACATCAGAATTGCGATTCTTTTCAACTCATCTGAGTCCAAGTACTGTCCCAGTCGATAGATTTCCGGCGTGATCAGCACGCCGAAGACGTCGATGTGCTGGTTTTGCACCGAGACGGCCGTCCAGCCCCGGGTCTTGAAATCGTGGTCGCGAAGCCGGCCCGGCGGCATGTCGATATCCCAGACGACCGTATACGTCAGGACAACATCGCAGGCGTGCTCGGCCCATTTGAGATATTTGGTCTCATGATTCAATTCATATAGCGCCATGAATCCCTGCAGGGCGGCAAAAGCGCCCTCTTTGTCTTCGCAACTGGCATCCAGAGTGCCGCCCCAGTAAGGCTCATCCATGCTCAGATGTCTCGACGCGTATACGCTGCCCGCTTTTACCGCGGCCCGACAATACGTCTTTTTGCCGAAAAGCTTATAAGCACTGCACAGAGGAGCAATAAAAAAGGCCTGATTGGTGGATAGCGGTTTCCAATCATCCTTTAAGATTCTTTTTGCATGAAAATCACACGCCCGGCGAAGAAATAGTTCCCAGCGGGAAACGTCCAACCCTTTTGCTCTGCCGGCGCGAATTGCATTGGCGAAATTCAGCATGGCCTGGCCCTGAGAAAGTAATTCAGGCCGCCCCCTTTGGAGCCATTTTCGTTCTTTGAAATCGTACCATGTATAGAAACCTTCATCGTAGAATTCCGCCGTCGAAAGGAAGTCAAGTGACCTTGTGGCCATCTTCAAGGCGTTCGGGTCATGCAGACCATCGGCCAGGACCTGTAACGCATAGCCCAATGCCGCGGTTTGCCCGCACCAGCCGAATACGAAATAATTGCGGTCGGGATATTTCTTAAAACCGGCTATATCACCGTCCCGGTACCACCGCGTCTTGGCAAAGCGGTATTTATCCTCGATTATCCGGCCAAACTCGGGCATTCCTTCAACGCAGCAGGGACGAAAAATCTCCAGAGACGTTCGCGTCGGCTGCTGGAATCCCGAACCTTTGCCGGCGACCTCGTAAGCCTCCAAGTAGAACGTCTTTTCAATAATGGCGCCCGGCGGAACTTTGAGATAAGCGTTATCGTACGTGACAAAACCTCGCTGGAGGGCTTTGATAACGCTTCGCTTTCCATTCGAGGCACATGGGCCGGAAAGAAGCACCGATTCAGTACCTTGCTCGGTAGCAATCAGTCCGAGCGACCACCATTGGTCTTCCCGATTGCCATGCGGGACCGGCGAGGGCAATGAATGAAGCGCCGCTCCCTGCAGGCTGCCACCGGCCGACCATTCCAGGCTGGCGTAGGGCATTGGAAAGCGGTGCTCCTCATAGATGGCTTCCTGGCCCGGCTGGCCCGAGTAAACCGGAACTCTGCCGCTTTTTGCTCCGGACGGGTTCCCGTGATAGAGTATGCCGGGAAGCACGGCCTTCGAGCCCCGGCCCGGGCATTGAAAGCGAACCGAGAGAGTCACGAATTCCGCCGCAGCAGACCCCTCCCAGACGAACCGCCGGACGCACTTGATGACGTTGCCCTCGGGCCGGTACGAATCCGAGAGCCGCCAGGTGCCCGCCGGGATTTCGAGCTTACCCCGCACGATCGTCCAGTCTGCCACGTGCTCAACTTCAGTCGGCCCGGCGTGAACCCAGCCGGCCGGCCAGCTATTTTTCCATTCGGTGGCAATAGACCAGAGGCCTTCCGGCGGCGAATGCATAATATCTTCACCGTCCAGCAGGATTTTCACTCGATAATTCGCACCGTCGCGTTCGGCGCGAAGTTCGTGAGGCCGGCCGTACGCATGCAAGTCAAATACACCGGACATTACTATAATGAGAACCGTTAAGCTTATTACAAAGTATTTTTTCATGTTAACTCCTGTTCGAAGAAATGGGGCCGGTTATTCTTCGGTTAGGGCGTGAGAAGCTTCGGAAGATTCTTGTTGTCGCTGTATGCGAGCCTGCTCGAGGGCGTCCGCTATCTCGGGTATATCCTGGAGCGTCGAGAACTCGCCGTTGAGAATAGTCCCGTTGACATAATCGGCAAGCTCCTGGTCGTTCATATTTGCCATAACGCCTCCGAAGGCCTGAACCATAATATCAATCGTCTCTGACCTGTCGCCGACGGCCTGCAATTGAGAATCAACGTCCGCTGATTTTGTAATGTCACCCAATGCCTCGTATAACTGTTTGGCCCTATCGAGAGCAGATATCTGCAAAGCCATACCGACACGGTCGCTGACGATAAACCGGCCGGACGAAGAGAGAGTTCCGCCGAGCTTCGAGACGTCCGTTACAATCTGCAGGGCATCTTCGTATCGGCCGGTCCCGTAAAGCGTATCGGCCTGCACCATGGCATATTCGCCTATCTGACGGAGCATGCCCATATGTGATAGGGGCAAATCGAACGCCGAAAGGCCGAGCGCGACCGAATCCGAACAGCCTTCGGTGAGAAAATAATCATTCCGCGCCATTAACAGGTCTATGCTGTCGTCGGCAAATCTGTCTTTTACACTTGCCTGTGACAGGGACTGAAGCGCCCCTTCGACGTCTCCGCCGGTAAACTGGCAATACGCGGCGTAACAATCGGCGAGGGCATTTGTCGGATCGACCTTTTTCATCTGATCGATATAGGCCATAGTCGATTCATCGATCCGATCCTGCGTGATGTATGTCCCGATTAATGATGTAAGAGCCATCGATGATTCCGGGTACAGTTCGGCTGCCTGCTCGAGATATTCCAGGGACTCGGCCGGGTCTTTTGCCAGCGACGCAGCGGCAACCCAATGGGCCGGATTCCCGCTGTGCTCAAGTAAAGTCGAATCGATCCCTTCGGAAGTGACGATCCGGCGAATAGTTTCTTGGAGACCACCGCCTGACGACATCATCTCCCTCACCAATTCGGCATCATATTTTATAACTCCTTCTTCGGCCTGTTCGACTTTTTGCTGCGGTTTCTCCGTAAGGAATCCTGTGGATTGCTCGACGACCGTCTGATCTTTGGCATCCTGTTTTACTTCGGCAATACTTCTCTGCTGCATCATTTCCTGGAGATTCTCAATAACTTTCTGATCTGCCTTTCGCTGTTCGAGCAGGGATTTGACCTCAGCTTCGAGCCGGCTTACCTGCTGTTTCGCAAGGTCCCTCTCAGAACCTGCCTTTTTGATTTGCCCTTCGAGATCGGCAATTCTCTTTCTGTACTGCTCCAATTCAATCGTGGCCGACGATACCCTCCTGACAGATCTCATGTTCAGGGCAATAAAACATATACATATTACCGTGATAAGCGATAATAAAATAAAGTACGCCAATTGCTTCATAATGAATCCCCTTACATCAGACATTATAAACAGCCTTTTATATATATCGGAATCGAGAGCAATTTCGTATTAACGCTGTTTCACATTATAACAGAAGAGCATATCGTGATAACGCAAATAAAGCCTGCCGTCGTGAATAACCGGATGCGTCCAGGCGTCGCGGACATTTTTTGCCACCAGTTCAAAGCGTCCGCATACTTCAAAACCATCCCGGCCCGGTTTCAGCAGACCGACGGAGCCCTTCTCATCGAGGCAATAGAGCCGGCCGTCGGCGTAAATCGCCGCGCCGGTTGTGAAGTCTTTAAGCTCGTATTTTGTTTCGCCGGTTTGCCAGTCAACTGCGAACCACCATTTCGATTCCCGGTAGCCGGCCGAATACAGCACATTATCAACAAGCACCGCCGAGCCTGTCACGGTATCCAGGCCAGATGTCCAGATGTGCTCGGCGGTTACGGCTTCGTTGTCAACAACGAGCCGGTAGGCTCTGCCCATCTCGGCATAGGGCGTAACGTAGTAAACGCTGCCGGAACCATAAACCGGCGTGCTGGCATTAACGCCGTGCGGATTCTTCAGCGGGACCGTCCAGAGCAGTTTGCCGGTATCGGCATCGACGCCGAAACCGTGCGCCGACGAGCAGCTCGTAATCAGCCGGCGTCCGGCATGTCGAAATAGAATTGGCGAACTGTGCGATGTGCGGTCGTCGCCGAGCGGTTCTGTGGTCCATATTGTCCGGCCGTCGCGTTTATCCATTGCGGCCATGAGAGCCTTTTTCCCGCCGGGCGTAACAATCAGATTCCGGCCGTCGACAAGCATGCATTCACTCAGCGCCCACGTGATATTTTTAGCGTCGAACCGCTCCAGAATATTAACAGCCCAAAGTTCCTTTCCCGAAGCAGCATCCAGGCAAACCACTCGCCCGTGCGCGTTCATATTATACAACCGGCCTTCCGAGAAGACGCAGCACGCACGCGCCCCGGGGTAGGGATTCTTCCAGTACCGCCCGTTTTTTACCTTCCACTGAATTTTTCCGCTGCGGTTAAGAGCAAATACGATCAAATCGCTGCCCACATCACCGGTAATGTAAATCCGCTGCCCAACAATGATCGGGCACGACCATCCTTTGCCCAGCCCGTCGATCTTCCACAGGAGCTCCGGTCCGCCGTCAGGCCAGCTTGAAAGCAAACCTTTCTCATCCGAAATGCCGTCGCGTCGCGGCCCTCGCCACTGGGGCCAGTCCGGCTCCGGCGAGGAAACCAGCCCGTCGGCCGGGTTCAAGGTAACAGCAATAGGCCAAATCAATGTGAAATTGTTGCCATATAAAGGTTGTTCAGCGGCAAATATTATCGCCGGAAACATCAATAGAAAAATCAAAAGATTCTTTTTCTGCATAGTACTCATCTACTCCTTCTCAAAAGGAAATCCCCACGTCTCGGTACACTCGCAGACATCATCGACCCACTTCCAGAATCCGCCGGCGATATAGAGCCGGTCGTTAATAACGCCGGCGGCGCCGCAGCATCGGCCGTTCGGCATAGGCTCAACTTCGCCGAATGTCTCTCTCGCCATGTCAAAATAGGTCGCGCGACTGCTTCGCGAGTTTGTCACGGCACTCCAGCCGCCAAGAATGAACAGTTTCGAGCCGATTGCAACGTGTGTCGAATGCTGGCTGAGATACCATTTCCGCTGCTCGATCCGCGGCACATTCAGCTTGATCCATCTATCGCGTGCTACGTCATACTTCAGAACTCCATCGGCGTATGTCTCAAGGTCCGTCTCGCCATGCACGGCGTAAATGCAGTTGTTATAACTGCCGTGTACGATAAAGCGCGCTCCCTCCGGCATATCGGCCGTTCGTTTATAAGTATCATTACGCGGGTCGTAGCGAAACGTGCTTCGGTCGGCCCGGCCGTCCGAACGCAGCGTCCGTGCGCCGAATATATAAATGTAGCCCCCTACCGTCACGCCGTAGCAATACGAACGGGGATGCGGCAGCGGAGCGATCGAATCGTACGTGTCGGTTTTTGGATCGTAAACCCACGACTCGGTCGTCATGCTCCTGTCGATAGCCTCGTTGTCTCCGCCGAATATGTAGATTTTATCCCGGTAGACAGCAATCGCGGGCCAGCCTTTTTTGTCTGGCATCGGGCCGGCCTCCCACCAAGCATTTTCAGCCGGGTCGTATACATGATGCAATGTAACTGCCTGCGCCTTGTCTTGACCTTCGGGTGTGTGCGGGTTCATGTTAACTCCGCCAAAGAGATGGAGCTTACCGTCCACAACTGTCGCCGCCCCGCCGAATCGCCCTACCGGCACATCGGCTAACATCCGCCACGTGCCGCTCTCGATCTGCCTGTCCAGTTTCGCCTGCCCGGCACTGCCCGGCGTCCGGCAGCCGGAAAAAACCAAACACCACAAAAAAATACTAATATCCAATACTTTGCAAAGTTTGCCTGTCATAGTTTTATCCTTTCGATTCTGGTCCAAGTTCCTTCTCTGCGGCTTTGACAATTGAATCAACTTCCTTTATCAATCCGTCTTCAAGAGGTTCCGCCTCATGACTGCTCAGAATCTGCTTTACCTGCTCGGTTAGGCGGTCGGCCATTGATAATCCGCCGCTGGCCGCCCATCCGTCCCAACTTTGCCTGGTCCATGCCGGGCCTGCAAGCCAGAGTTCGTTGCGGAAATGCCGTACCGTGTGCTCCTCGGCCAGGAAATTGCCGCCGGGGCCGACCTTGCTCACAACGTCGGCAGCCACCATCCCGGTATCAACTTCGAAACCGCGAGCGACTCGCCTGACATAGTCCATTATCTCATGATCGAGAGCAAGCCACACCAATGAGCCGGCGTGGTCGGTGCCGCAGATACCGCAGTGCCCGAAAGTATCTGCACTGGCAAGAACCGCCAGAAGCAGGCTCGTGCCCTTCTCGGTGCCCGCCTGCGCATCCGGAACTTTCGCATCCGTCAAGCACACGTTCACATACACAGGAAAGCCATAATATTTCGCCATCTGTACCATCGCCACAGCCATAAGGCCCTGCTCAGGCGAGCCGAATGAACAAATGCTGGTTCGCGGATCCATGATATGTGGAATGCCGCCGTAAGTTATCGCTGTGCCCGGCGCGAATAGCTGCGTGACAACCACGCCGGCGAGAATTTCGGCGTTTTCCTGCGCCAATGTCGCCGCTAACGTTGCCGGAGCGGTTCCGCTCGTCATCGCCATCGGGCCGATGCTCACAGGCTGGCCGGCCCGCGCAAACTCGCGAACGATATCCAGCCCATCCTTCGGCAACTGCAGCGGGCTTATCGGTTCGAGAAATGCCTCGACCATAGGCTTTTTCCGAAGAGCTTCGGCGCCTCCTGCAATCGCACGATATATTTCGAGAACGTACCCTGCCGTCTTTTCATTCTTAATCCAGCACCGGGTCGGCTTGCCGGTCCCCTTGACAAGCTCGCCGGTTAGATAAACATCGCGCCAGGCTTCGGATATCTCCCGGGGCTGCGCCATCGAACCGACGATTGTGATATTGCCGAGGGCGTCACCAAGTTTAATCGCTTCGTTCGTATCGTTTCTTGTTGCCAGCCGGCGATTGCCGCTGTCGGTATCGATCCAGCTATACTGCCCGGGGCTGCCCATCAGCACGAAATCGCCATAGCCGAACCTCGCGGTCCGCTCGGGATTTCGGCCGTAAAGAACATACTTTTTACCCGCTTGCTCGATGCTATCGGCCACAAGCCGCTCGGGCAGCTTGGCGATTTTCGTATCCTGCTGGACATCGGCGCCGGCCTGCCTGAGCAATTCCAGGGCTTCATCGTGATGCACCATAACACCGGTATCTCGCAGTATCTGCAGCGTTCCGTCGTGAATCGCATCGATTTCCTGTTCGGATAGAACCTCTAAGTGAATTTTTGCCATTAGCATCTTTCCTTTTGGAAAATTGCAAGACAGCGCGGCTCGACATTATCCTTTAGGCTCGCCTTTTAGCCACAGGTCGATCGGTGCCCGAACGCCCTTAGGCTGGTACGGCAGATCCACTTTCTGTCCCTGCCGCGCCGAGCAATAGCCGGCGTAAAGAACCTCCTGCACGATGCGGCCGTCCCCGCCGGTGGCCTGAGGCTCTTCCTTGCCGCGAACGCACCGGGCGAAATGCCTCATCTCCTGCGGAAAACCGTAATTCCACAGCTCCTCGAAAACGGGCCACGTCCAGCCCTTTGTCGAGGGTGCCTTTTCGACCGCGTAGCCGTAGCCGGACTCGCTGAAAGTCGGAAGAGCGTTGCCCATGTGCAGGTCGGCGTAGGTGACGCCGCCGTCGCCGTAAACCTCTATCCTGTCCTCCATTCCGCCGCGACGCGCCCAGCTATCTTCGATAAGCCCTACGGCATTATTCTCGAACTCGATAATGCAGATCGAATTATCTTCGCCTTTGGTCTTGTCCGCATGAGCATAAATTCCCATCTGGCAGAAGACGTTCTTGATTTTGGGCCTTCCGAGAAACCAGTAGCAGAACGCGATGCCGTGACATCCCATATCCATGAAAACGCCGCCGCCCGATTTCTCCACGTCCCAGAACCACGGCGCGTGCGGGCCGAAATGCTTTTCCGCCTGTTTCACCATGTAAAGCCTGCCGAAGGCGCCCTGGTCGGCCATTTCTTTAGCCTTGACGTATTTCGGCGTAAAAAACAGCTCCTCGGCATACATAAGCAGCACACCCTTTTGCCGGCACTTATCGATCATCAGATCGGCCTCTTCAAGCGTCATACAAAGGGGCTTTTCGCAGACCACGTGCTTGCCGGCTTCGGCGATATCAACGGTCATCTGCGCGTGCAGATTATTCGGCGCCGCTATTGTCACCATCTCGATGTCTTTGACGGCGAGCATCTTCTTGTAGTCAGTAAAAACCTGCTCAATACCGTATTTATCCGCCAGTTTTCGGGCGTTGCCCGGCGTCGGCGAGGCTACGGCGACAACTTCCGCCGCATCCGGAATCATTCCAATAGACGCAGCGTGAATGTCCGCTTCAAACTGCGAACCGATTATCCCAACTTTGACCCTTCCCTTGTCTGTCATAATCAAATGACCTCCTTATAATGTCCATCCTGAACGATATTCATAGTGCAGATACTCGTTGGCCTGAAGGCAATTCGTAATCTTGAAATTCTTGCTGTCCCACTCCAGTTTTTTGCCGCCCATTCGAACGGAAACCGTTCCCAGCAGAACCGCCTCGGTCAGTGGGCCCGCGAAACCGAAATCCGAGCGCGTCGAGCTGCCGGTCTTGCAGGCCTGGATCCATTCCTTGTGATGCCCGATGGAACGGGGCAGCGTCTTGGGCGGCCGTTTGTACGCTTTCATTTTCGCTTCCGGAATCAGGCGGGGACTGTTGCCGCCCCAGCCTTCGACGTACATTTTTCCCTTATCGCCGACGAAGATCAGCCCGTCTTCGCGTGACAGCTCCCGTTCATCTTCCAGCTCATCGGGACGCGGAGGCAACATTCCGCCATCGTACCAGTGCAGCTTGACCGGCGGCATACCCTCGCGGGCGCCGAATTGATAATGAACTATCGAAGCCAATGGCAGAGTCTCCTCATACACAAGCGTCGAGCTGGAATGAACGCTTTGCGGCGCGCCGAGCTTCAGCGCCGAAAAGACCGGCGCCAGATTATGAATCCCCATATCACCCAGTCCGCCGGAACCAAAATCCCACCAGCCTCGCCATGCGAAGGGAACGTATGCCGGATTATAAGGTCGATATGGCGCCGGTCCAAGCCACAAATCCCAGTCCAAAGTCGACGGCACAGGCGGCGTGTCTTTAGGTCGGTCAACACCCTGCGCCCAGAAGAGCTGACCGTTATGCGTCGGCCTGTCCGACCAGGCGTGGACCTCGCGGATAGGGCCGATTGCTCCGTCCCAGAGCCATTCGTTAATCAGGCGGTTGCCCTCGAAGGCCATGCCTTGGTTGCCCATCTGAGTAGCGACGCCCGCCTCGGCGGCGGCCTCGGCGATTGCCCGCGCCTCGCGGACCGTCCGCGTCAGCGGTTTTTCACAATAAACGTGTTTTCCCATCTTTATCGCCGTCATCGAAGCGACGGCGTGAACGTGGTCGGGCGTCGCTACCACGACGGCGTCGATGCCTTTTTCCTTCTCCAGCATGACTCGGAAGTCGCGGTACTTTCTCGCCTTCGGATAAGTCTTGAACGTATCTGCCGCACGGACCCAGTCCACGTCGCACAAAGCTACAATATTCTCGCTGGTGACATTGTCAATGTCCCATCGGCCCTGGCCGCCCACTCCGATACCGGCGATGTTGAGCTTCTCGCTCGGGGCCGTTCGGCCCCGGCCTCCCAGGACGGACGCCGGTACGATTGTCATCGCCGCAGCAACGGCAGAACCGCCGATGAAGGAACGCCGGGACATCGCCGGGCTGCATTTACTTTTACTCGCTTCCTGTTTTCTCATAATAATATCCTCACGAAAAATACATCAAACCCTAAGACGGCCAGACCATTGTGTACACATACAGCTAATTTATGCAGGTCATAATACCGTAATAAGTTTTCCAATTCCAGTCAGTTCTAAAACCACATTGGGCTGAAGATATTTCTTTTCGCCACTGTCCCAAGTTAATTTCTGAAAAATGGATGCTTTTCCATCTGTTTTATCAATCGCGTTCATAACTTATGCACAATCTCTGTGAAAGATTTTCCTTGACGTCAAGGTAATCTTTCTGCTATAAATAGAATGGTCAGTATATTTGACATCAAGTCGTTGGAATTATTCTGGACGGAATTGGCAAAAACAGGGAAGGCCGGAATTATCATCAATTTTTTGTAATTTGAAGGAGGACTGTTATGCGGACAAAACTAACTTATTCAGTATGCCTTATTTTGGTTTTGGGTCTATCCGGCGGTATTGAAGGTGCAAATGAACTTGCCCATTGGCGGCTGGATAAAGATGCGACGGATTCGGCCGGTAATATTGACGGAACGCTCATGAACGGACCCGAGTTCACGACCGACGCAATAGTGGGCAGCCATGCACTGGACCTGGATGGTGCAGCATCGCAGTACGTTGATTTTGGCAATCCCCAAGGGCTGCCGTCCGGCACATCCTCCCGCAGCATGTGCGGCTGGGCCAGGACCGATACTGTTGCCGCCGGGTGGCGATGGATCGCAGCTTATGGTTCGGCGGGAACAAGTCAGGCTATGTTCATCGGCAGCAACGGCGCGAGCCTGTACGGCGGAGGTTACGGCGATGACATCTTTGCGAGTAATTTTTGGGAGGTCGAAGTCTGGCACCACATCTGCCTTACGTATGACGGAAGCACGGCGAGACTTTATGCCGACGGCATCGAGGTGGCCTCAGCCGCAAAAAACTGGAATCTGGTTTTGAACAGGGCGCATATTGGGCGTCAGGTTAATGATGTGGCTGAATTCTGGGATGGCCTGATCGATGATGTCCGCATTTACGACTATGCTCTTACGCCTGCCGAGATAAGGAAACTGGCCGCACTTCCAAAGGCCACCAAGCCCGATCCGATCGATGGCGCCATATACCCGGATACGTGGGTGAGTCTTTCCTGGACGGCCGGAGGCTATGCGGTCTCGCACGATGTGTACTTCGGCGAAAGTTTTATCGATGTAAACGACGGCACCGGCGAGACATTTCAGGACAATCAGGACACAGCGTATTTTGTGGTCGGTTTCCCCGGATTTCCCTATCCGGACGGCCTGGTCCCGGGTACGACTTACTACTGGCGAGTCGATGAGGTCAATCAGGCTGATCCGAACAGCCCCTGGAAGGGCGATGTCTGGAGTTTTACCGTGCCCAGCAAGACCGCCTACAATGCTAATCCGCCCGACGGGGCCAGATTCATAGATCCGGAGACGACGCTTACCTGGACAACGGGCTTCGGCGCCAAATTACACACGGTATTTTTCGGCGACAATTTCGACGATGTAAGCAACGCCGCCGTGGGCACGCCGGCGGGAACTCTAACATATAATCCCGGAACCCTTGAATTAGATAAAACCTACTATTGGCGGGTCGACGAGTTCGACGGATCCGCTACGCACAAAGGCAATACATGGAGCTTCAGGACGATGCCCGACATACCGGTTTCCGATCCCAACCTCGTCTGCTGGTGGAAGCTCGACGAGGGACAGGGTATTAAAGCAATAGACTTCTCCGGCCATAAAAATGACGGTACGCTAATCAATGGTCCGATCTGGGCAGCCGGCTATGACGATGGTGCGCTGGATTTCGATGGAAGTGATGATTATGTTAATTTTACCAACGTATCAGGCCTACCGTCCGGCAATGCACCCCGCAGCATGTGCGGCTGGGCCAGGACCGATACGATTGCCGCCGGCTATCGCTGGATAGCTGCATATGGTTCAGCAAGTACGAGTCAGGCTTTGTTCATCGGAATGCTCGGCAGCGATCTTGTCGGCGGAGGATACGGCGGCGATGATGTATTTCTTACTGGTTTCTGGGAAACAGATGTCTGGCATCATATATGCCTGACCTATGACGGAACCACCGCCAGACTATATGCCGATGGTATCGAAGTAGCCGCAGAGACTAAAAGCTGGGACCTGGCTTTGAGCCGTGCCCACATCGGACGACAAGTAAACGATGCGGCCGAATTCTGGGATGGCCTTATCGATGACGTTCGTATCTACGACAGGGTGCTGACTCCTGATGAGATTTTGAAGGTTATGATGGGCGATCCGATGCTTGCCTGGAATGCGAGTCCGCCCAATGGTTCTACGCCGGATATTCATACTGCATTACCCCTGAGCTGGTCACCGGGCGATATGGCTGATCAGCATGATGTATACTTCGGTACCGATGCAGATGCCGTAGAGGATGCCGATACGTCGACAGCCGGCATATACCGAGGACGCCAAAGTGCTGCCAGCTACACTCCGCCGGAAGAAATTGGATGGGGAACCGGACCCTACTATTGGAGAATCGATGAGCACAATACTGATACAACTGTGAGCAAAGGCAAAGTCTGGAGCTTCACGGTGGCCGACTATTTTATCGTGGACGATTTTGAGAATTACGACTCCGGCGACAACCAGATATGGTATGCCTGGCACGATGGGCTTGGCTTCGGCTCGCCCGGCAGCGAACCATACTTTGCCGGCAACGGCTCCGGTGCGATGGTCGGCGATGAAACCACTTACTCTTATAGCGAAGAAACAATCGTTCACGGCGGCAAACAATCGATGCCGTTATCCTACGACAATAATAAGCCGGGCTACGCTTACTATTCGGAGGCGGAGCTGACATTAAGCGCGCCACAGCCAAGGGACTGGACCGAGCAGGATGTTGCTCAATTGTCTCTGTGGTTTAGAGGCTATCCGGGCTCTATCGGTAGCTTCGTCGAAGGCCCGGCCGGCACCTATACGATGACCGCTTCAGGGGCGGATATCTGGGCCGTTAACGGCGTGGAAGCAGACGAGTTCCACTTCGCCTATAAAATACTCACCGGCGTCGGTTCGATTGTTGCGAAAGTCCAGAGCGTGGAAAATACAAACACATGGGCCAAGGCCGGCGTGATGATTCGTGAAACGCTCGATCCCGATTCGGTTCACGCCTTCGCGTGCATCACACCCGGCAACGGAGTCGCTTCTCAGGGGCGCTATGATACCGGCGGCGCCAGTTTCAATACGAATCAGACCGGTATCACGGCACCGCACTGGGTGAAATTAGAGCGCGACATTTCCGGCAACTTTACGGTTTCCCATTCGACCAACGGCTCGGCCTGGCAGCCGGTAACGGGCACTACCCCACAGAATATCCCAATGAGCTCGAACGTCTACATCGGCCTGGCACTGACGGCCCATGACCCTGCTTTGACGTGCGAAGCCAAATTCTCGAACGTCAAAATCACAGGGACAGTCAGTCCGCAGTGGACGAATCAGGATATCGGCATCATCAGTAACGATGCCGAACAGTTGTACGTAGCCGTGACAAACAAGACCGGCGCGCCCGCCGTAGTATATCACAATGATCCGGCCGCGGCACAGACAGAAATATGGACCGAATGGGTAATCTCGCTGCAGGCCTTTGTCGACCAAGGCATAAATCTGACCAATGTTGACAGAATTACTATAGGCATGGGAAACAAAGGAAATACTACGACGCCCGGCGGTTCCGGCAAGATGTTCTTCGACGACATAAGGCTGTATCGACCCCGAACCGCTCCTTAAGAATAAAAGTGGTTTAAGGTAAGGCCAACATCAGAATTGACAACAATTCAGGGCCTATACCGAACGATTCGGTATGGGCCCTTTCTTTATTGATGCCGTTTTGCTTTTCGCGTAAGCTCGTACACCCAGTCTTCGAAGAACAGGGGATAAAGATGCAGCTTTTCGCTCGCCAACCTGATTCCTTTTTTAGAAAGCCACGCTTTCAACTGACCTTTATGGTGGCCGAATTGCTCCGCTATCCTTTTTTTATAAAGGCTTCTTAACCTTCTGAGTCTTTTTTTGCGAATATCATCAGGCTTATCTATCGCTCTGAAATAGCGCCTTATCTTATCCACTCTAATACTCTGGTCCTTCTTGAAATATGGAACAAATCTTCCCGGAATTTTGTCCGGAAGCACAAATTTATCATCCATCGCACCACGCACGATCTCGCCCTTTTCATAATGCAGGAAAGGATCGTAGAAGAATACGGCCGGATGAAAATCCACTCGATGCTCAGAGAGATAAGGTACAAAAACATCCATTGTCTTTCCCGCCCAGAACAGGTTCCACGGACCGTCGCCAATCAGTATTATGAAACATAACTTGTTCAGATCTCTGCGATTATAACCGACGATTTTATTATACGCCGTCCGGAGCTTGGGCAACGCTTCTTTGCGCACGTCGATGATAAGTAATCGTGACAGTATCGTATCTCTCGCCATAGCCTCTATTTCTTCGGCAGTATCTCGTATTTCTGTTTTCTGAGGCCTGAGCAATCGATAGTTTTTCATCCTCGGATCGTTATGTATCCTTTCGTAAACATCGGTTGCCAAGATCGGATCTAAACTGAGGATATGTATCCAGTCCAATCGTTCAGAGTGACTTAGTATGTCCTGCTCTGTGTCCTCTATATCGTATCTACCTTCCAACGTCTTATGTCTCCGACTAATCGGTATTTCAATTTCATTCAAGCCGGCGCAAAACCACGAATTTAAGGCAAGAGCCAGCCCACAAAAAAAGGGAGACACAGGCGGATCACTAAGCTCTTCTTTACCCCGTCTCCCCGTTGCTTTGTGCCATAGCTTGCTTATTGCAGCAGGTCTTTATGTTTACACTCGCAACAAGTATATTTTACGAAACGGCGAGGTAAAAATCAATCAAATTCCGGCCTTAATAAAGATATCTTGAATTAAAGAAAAAAGCCTGATATTCTCCTGCAAATCAGGTCCGGCGACGGCAGCCGGGAAGATACGAAAAGTATATCCAGGGTTAATCAATTAATTGAAAGGGTCCGGCAGTGTCCAACACCGAGCAGCCAACTTTACCGTCAGAGAGAATCGTCTCAATCGATGCGCTTCGTGGATTTGATATGTTCTGGATCATAGGCGGCGGTGCGGCTCTAAGCAGCCTTGTTGAGGTTTGGAAAAATCCGGTAACCGAGGCAATTCACACTCAGCTCGAACACGTCGAGTGGCAGGGCTTTCGTTTCGAGGACTTGATATTTCCACTGTTCCTGTTCATCATGGGTGCGGTGCTGCCGTTTTCGATTTCCCGCCGGCGAGAGCGTGGGCAAAGCCTGCCGGCCCTCTATCTGCACATTATCAAGCGGAGCGTCGTGCTCATATTGCTTGGTTTGATATACAACAATTTGCTGAGCTTCAACTTCTCCGAGATGCGCTGGCCGGGCGTGCTGCAGCGGATCGGGCTATGTTACTTTTTCGCTGCGATTATCGTTCTGCATACGAAATGGCGAACCCAGGCAATATTTATCGCTGCGGTTCTGATATTGTACTGGCTCGTCGCGGCGTTAATTCCGGTGCCGGGCTTTGGCGCAGGCGTGATGACAGCCGAGGGCTGCCTGTCATCGTATATCGACCAGCAGTTAATTCCAGGCACACTTTACTACGGCTACGGTGACAACGAAGGCCTCATTTCCACCCTCCCGGCGATTTGCACGGTCTTGATGGGCTCGCTGGCGGGGCTCTGGCTCCGCAGCGACCGGCCCGGCAACAAAAAGACCTCCGGACTGGCCGTCGCAGGACTTGCGTGCTTGGTGATTGGCTACTTGTGGGGATTCGTTTTTCCGATCATCAAGATTATCTGGACCAGCTCATACACTCTTTTCTCCGGCGGCTTCTGCCTGATACTCTTGGCATTGTTCTACTGGATAATCGACGTCAAGGGGTACCGTAAATGGACCATCTTCTTCGTCGTCATAGGCGTCAATCCCATAACGATATACTTCCTGCAAAGATTCGTCGACTTTGGCGGAATCGCCGAGTTCTTCCTCTCGGGCGTTGCTGCCAATGCAGGTCTGCTCGCGCCGCTGGTTATCCCCCTCGGTATTCTCGCTGTCAAGTGGCTGCTTCTCTGGTTCCTGTACCGGCACAAAATATTCTTCAAGGTTTAAAGCGGTTCTGCGGATTTAATTGTCCGGCGAAACAGACGGGATGATTGTATCTGCGAATTGCCGCCGTTGCCCGGATTGCTCGATACTTCCGCCGACGCCCGGAACGGCGAAGTTGATTGTCGCCGTGCCGACCGAAACGGCAATCTCCTGCGCTCGGCCCCGGCGAATCAAGGTCGCCTGCTCCACGGACTCAACATCGCTGCCGGCGGCCGTCAGAACGTGCAGGAAATAATCGCACAAACTCGGCTCGGAAGGCGAAATTTCGATCCGGCACTCGGGAGCGGGCCCGGTGT
>Ga0207752_1000019_pt1 | contig 67622 bp, 53 predicted proteins | sample Pon2CUnioCityCA_6_FD_187272 | JGI IMG/M metagenome (GOLD analysis project Ga0207752, IMG submission 187272) | Marine sediment microbial community from Union City, CA, USA - Pond 2C Sediment 2 (SPAdes) | ecosystem: Environmental > Aquatic > Marine > Intertidal zone > Salt pond sediment ... | reverse complement strand
GCGGGCCGTGCGGCTCGGGAAGTACCCGGGTCGCATTGTGTCGATGAGCGAGATAGGCGGACCATCCAAGTGGAGCGGCTAAGATGAATCATCCAGCCAACCGGCGAACCCTCATTGTTGTCCTTGTTGTTGCGCTGCCTGCGATTCTGTGCGGCGGGCTTGCGGTGGGGCTGCTGCTGGCGCCGGACGCCCGCGGGCCGGCACGGGTCGAAGCCCAGGATCGAGCACCGGCGCCGGAGACGCGCCGGAAGGACGTGCTGAAGTCGTCCTTGGCCGGCACCTGGTACAATGGTGACGCGGATGGGCTGCGGGCGGAGTTGGGGAGCTACTTTGCGAAGGCCGCGGTCGAACCGAACGAGGATATCGTTGCTCTGGTTCTTCCACACGCCGGGTATGCGTATTCCGGGCAGACCGCCGCCTGCGGCGTCAAGTCGCTGGGACGCAGCTACAAACGCGTCGTTGTGATCGGGCCAACGCATGCTTTGCCGATGGAGGATATGTTCAGTGTGCCGCGCGTGACGCACTACGAGACGCCGTTCGGGCAGGTGGCGCTGGATGTGGACTTCATCGAACGGCTATTGAAGTATCCGTTGTTCCGCAATGTGCCATCGGCGCACGCGCAGGAGCACAGCGTCCAGATCGAAGTCCCGCTGCTTCAATACAAGCTTGGCGATTTCGAACTCGTGCCGATCGTGGCGGGGCGGTGCTCGTACGAAACGGTCGCGGAAGCGGCGCAGATCCTCACGAGCCTGATCGACGCGGATACGCTGATCGTGGCGAGCTCCGACTTCACGCATTACGGCCCGCGGTATCAGTACATGCCGTTCAGCAAGGAGATCCCCGAGAACCTCAAGAAGCTGGACATGGGCGCCTACGAGTTCATTGAGAAGGTGGACGCGGCGGGCTTTTTGAAGTACCGGCAGCACACCGGCGCGACGATCTGCGGGTACGTTCCCGTCGCCGTGGTGCTGCAGATGCTGAGCGAGGATGCGGAAGCGACGCTCGTTCAATATACGACCTCCGGCGAGCTGACGGGCGACTACTCGAACTCCGTCAGCTATTTGGCCGTTGCGCTCTGCGGGGCGTGGAGAGACAGCTCGTCGCCTGCCCCCAGCGATAGTCCGCCCTCTTTGACCGGCGAGGACAAGAAGCAGCTTCTCTTGCTCGTGCGTCAGGCGATTCGGTACGGCTTGGAGCATCAGCGAGTGCCGGGGGCCTCAGATTTGGATTTCACACCGGCTCAATCGATGGTGCTGCCCCGGGCGGCTTTCGTCACGTTGAAGAAGAACGGCGAGCTGCGCGGCTGCATCGGCGACATCTTCCCGCAGCGACCGCTGTACAAGTCCGTCATCACGAACGCGATCTACGCCGCGTTCGGCGACCGGCGATTTCAGCCGCTGCAGAAAGAAGAGTACGATCAGATCAAGATCGAGATATCGGCGCTTACGACGCCGTCGCCGGTGGCATCGCCGCACGAGATTCGCATGGGGGTCGATGGCATGGTTCTGAAGAAGGACGGGCGGTCCGCTGTATTTCTGCCGCAGGTCGCGCCCGAGCAGGGCTGGGGCCTGGAGACCACGTTGCAGCATCTGTCGGTGAAGGCGGGACTGCCCCCCGACGCCTGGAAGGAGGGGGCGAGCTTCGAGGTCTTCCAGGCGGATGTTTTCGGTGAAGAGCCATGAGACTCGCCCGCGGCCTGCTGATCGTTGCCTACGGGCTGTTCACCATCGCGGCCCAGACGCTGCTTTTCCGCGAGTTCATCACGGCGTTCGAGGGCAACGACATCAGCGTCGGCATCTTCTTCGGCTCGTGGTTTCTCTGGGTCGGCCTGGGCGCGGTGCTGGTCCGCCGGTGGGACCGCCTCACCGAATCACTGCTGCACCACATTGAGCTGCTGTTCCTGTTGTACGTTCCGGCGTTCGCCGCCCAGCTTCTGCTCATCACGTACGTGCGGGAGTTAGCGGGCGTCGCCTCCTACGATCTGATGTCCGTGCAGACGGTCGTGCTGTGGGCGCTTGTGGTCAACGCCCCGGTGAGTCTCATCACGGGCATGGTGTTTCCCGTCGCGTGCCGATGGATCGAGCAGGCGCGGGCCTTCGCCGTTTCGAGAGTCTACATTCTGGAGGCCGTCGGTAGTTTTGCTGGCGGTTTGGCCGTCACCGTGCTCCTGGCCTGGCACGTGCACCCCGTGCGGGTGTTTCTCGTGCTCGCGGTCGGATTGCTGTCGGCCGTCTTCATTGTGAGTCTCGCGGCACGTCGAAAGGCCGCGCTCGCCATTTCATTGACATTGGCGGTGGTTCTTGCAGCGATTGCTCTGGCCGGCATCGATGGGCGCTTGGCGCAGCGGTTACAGGTCCTGAAGTGGGGCAAGCTGCTTCCTCGCGAGGCGTTCACGGGCGCGTTCCATACGGCCCAGGCCGAATATCTCTATGGCCGGCAGGGCGGGCAGTGGATCGTCATGCGCGACGGTGGCGTGTGCGAGGTCCTGCCGAATGAGGAGGATTCCGGCCGGACCGCTGCGATTGCACTGTGCCAGAATCCACAGGCCCGACGCGTTCTCGTGGTCGGCTCAAGCCTGGCCGTGTGCCGGCGGTTCCTCACACTGCCGCAGGTTGAGGAGGTGGCCTGGACGCATCCCGATCCGGAGTATGTAAGGCGGCTGCCTGAGTTTGTCCCGCGAGAGTTTGCGGTCAACGACAAACGCTTCCGGCCGGTTGCCGATGAGGTTCGCCGGTCTCTCAAGGATGCGGCAGATCGTTTTGACATCGTCGTCATTACTCTGGCCGATACCGGCAGTCTGGCCTTCAACCGCTACTACACGCTCGAGTTCTACGAGCAGGCCAAGACATCGCTTCGCACTGGAGGTGTGCTTGCCGTGAGCATCGCCGGGGGGGAGAACGTCGTGGGCGCGGAGTTAGCTGGTCTCGGGGCCTCCGTCAGGATGACGATGTCGAAGGTGTTCCCAAATCTGGTTCTCGTCCCTGGTGAACAGACGTGGCTGATTGCCTCCGAAGGAGAGGCTCTTACGGGTGACCCGGCGATTCTGCGGGACCGCTTCGCCGCGATTGAAGGCGCGCAAGAGATTTTCCCGCCGACTGGTCTGTTGTCGGTGTATCTGCCCGATCGCGCGGTGCAGACGCTGCAAGCGTATGAGAAGGTCGATCTTCAAGGCCAGCTCCTGGTCAATCGCGACGCGCGCCCGTTGACGCATCTGTATGGGTTGCTTCTCGCGGCCCGGCAATCCGGCGCTTCGGTGACACGATTCGTGAAGCTGCTCGCGGTCGGCGGCTGGCTGCCCTTCATTGTGCCGGTCCTGGTCTTTGCCGCGCTGCGTGTCTGGGCGATGGCACGGCGCGAAGGCGGCGGCAGCGCGTCGAGCTTCGACAACACATTTCTCGTGTTCTCGACCGGCTGGGTCAGCATCGCAATGGTCATCATCCTGATGTACCTCTACGAGACCCACTTCGGCTCGTTGTACCTGCATATCGGAGTCATCTCATCGCTGTTCATGGTCGGTCTGACCGCCGGCGCTCTGGCCACGCGGCGTGTGATCGGGGCGGTGAGGGAGGAGGGGACAGCCGATCCGCATCGCCTGCGCATGCTACTTGTTGTGATCCTGTCGATTCATGCGGTCGTGCTGGCGGCACTTGCGCTGGGCTCTGTCGGCAAGTGGCCAGTGAATCCCGGACACGGCCTGTTCGCGCTTGCGTTCGTACTGTCCGGGCTGTGCTGCGGCGGCTACTGGCCCCTCGCGGCCGCACAGCTTGCCGCCGGAAGTTTCCACCCGGGCGAGGCCGGCAGTCGGCTGGAGACCGCCGACCATCTTGGCGCCTGCGTTGGCGGCTTGGCCACGAGCCTGCTGATGGTTCCCGTGCTTGGGATCCAGGTCTCGCTGCTGGTTCTCATCGGCCTGGTCCTGGCCAATGTCCCGGCCTCCATGGCCGCTTTGCGCAAGCGCGACCCACGCATCGCGACGCGTGAGCAACTCGGATTGCGGCAGGCCGGGTATGTGCTCTTCGGCGCGTGTCTGTGTGTCGTTTTGTGCTCGAATCTGTTAGCGAGGGCCGGCGCGCGCTTGCAGCCGAGTCTGCCCGACTACGCCGTCCAGGCGCTCGCCGGGGAAAGTCCGGTGCGGCAGGCGTCGGCCCCCTTGGACGATGGCGCTCGGCGGGCGAATTACTTCACCATCATGGACGAGCAGCAGCAGTCTGACGGTTATCTCTTCAGTTCGGTGGATTTCGCGCCGGACGTCCGGGGCTTCGGCGGCCGGTTCAATCTGGCCGTCCGCGTGGATGCGTCAGGCGCGCTCGTGGATTTCTTCGTCGTGCGGTCCAATGAAACGCCGTCCTATCTCGATCTGCTCGCGTGGTGGCTCGACTCGCTCAAGGGAAAGGCCCTTTTCGACCGTGAGCCCTTTGCGGGCGTCGATTCCGTCTCGGGGGCGACCGTCAGTTCCGAAGCGATTGTCGAGGCGCTGCAAGAGTCCGGCCGGCGATTCGCAGCCGATGTGTTGGGCCGAATGCCCCTTGTGGGTGACGCCTCGGTTGAAGCAGCGCGTTCGCGGCCGGCCTATCTTCCAAATGCGGCGGCCTTGTATCTGATTGCTGCTTTCGTCCTAGCTTTCATCGTGTCACATCGCGGCGGCTTTCGCAGTCGGCTCGTCGCATTGGTGCTGACATTCATTGCGGGCGGGATCGTCCTGAATGCGCAGTACTCCAGCGAGCAGATCGCAACACTGATGTCTTTCGACGCCCCGGTCGTCAAATTGTCGGGTGTGTTCCTTCTCGTCGTGGGTGTGCCCGTGGTCGTGCTGCTGTTCGGCAATCTCTACTGCGGCTACGTCTGTCCGTTCGGAGCGGCACAGGAGCTGCTGGGGTACGTCGTGCCGCGACGGTTTCGACCGGATCCGAGCCGCGGCGAGATGCGAGCCGCTCGTTTCGTGAAGTACGTCGTGCTTGTCGTCCTGGTGGTCGCGTTCTTTGTCTCGCTCGACCGGCGGACCTTGGCGGGCGATCCGCTCTCGTCGGTCTTCGGCTTGCGATCCGGGTTATCGAATTGGCCGGCGTGGATGTGGGGCGTCGCGGCAATGGCCCTGGTCGGTTCTCTGTTCTACCGCCGCTTCTGGTGCCGCTACCTCTGTCCCGTAGGGGCGTTCCTGTCGCTGCTGAATCACGCTCGACCGCTACGGCGCCTGGTGCCGGCGAAATGGTTCGGCAAGTGCGAGTTCGGACTGACGGCGTCGGATCATCTCGATTGTCTGTACTGCGACCGATGCCGCCATCCGGCGACACAGGCCGGGACCGCGTCATCGGGGAAATCCGAGCGCGCCCCCTTCGCGCGGCCGCTGGTCTTCGGCGCGGTGCTGGTTGGACTGTTCGTGGCGTCTCTGGCGGTGAGCCAGTTCCGGCAGGTCATGCCGTTGATCCTGGAAGAGCCGGTCGCGACGGTCGGCGCCGGCGGCGAGCCGCGGGATGTGGACGTCAAGCAGATCCGCACGCTGATCGACCAGGGCCGCCTGTCGGACAGGAAGGCTGAGCATTACCGCGAGATCGAGTGACGGCCGCACCGCCGGTCAGCGGCGGAAGATACGGATGAGCCAGAGGATCAACGTCAGCAGGATCGAGAGGATGATGCACGTAGTCAGCGGGAAGTAGACACGCCAGTTGCGGCCGCCAAGCTCGAAGTCGCCAGGCAGGCGGAACAGCCCGATCTTGCCGAGCAGAATCAGCAGCACGCCAACCACGATGAGCAGCGCGCCGAGCGCCACGAGCCATTTGCCAAGTTGCTGAGGTCCAAATTCCATAGGGATTTGCTATTTGCGATTTTCCATTTGCTATTTGCCTGCTTGCCGCGCACAACAAATAGTAAATCGTCCGGAACAGACTGTAAATTGAAAACGGGGTTCGTGATGAGTAGCCGGAACTGTGAGATTCGGATCGGCACTTCCGGGTGGCACTACGACCACTGGATCGGTCCGTTCTATCCGAAGGGCTTGCCCAAAGACCAGTGGCTGGAGCACTACGCCCGGCATTTCGATACGGTCGAAATCAATAACACGTTCTATCATTTGCCGCGGGCCCAGACGATGGAGCGCTGGCACGACCACGTGCCGGCCGGATTCGTGTACGCCGTCAAGGCCAGTCGCTATATCACACACGTCAAGAAGCTCAACGATCCGGAGGAGTCAATCGGGCGATTCTTCGAGCTGGCGGAATTGTTGAAGCGCCGGCTTGGCCCGATCCTTTACCAGTTGCCGCCGAACCTGCACAAAGATCTCGAGAAACTCGATGCGTTTCTCAAGGTCCTGCCGAAGCGCAACCATGCTGTGTTCGAGTTTCGTCACAAGAGCTGGTACGAGCAGGACACATTCGACCTGCTGAACCGCCACGGCGTTGCGCTGTGCGTGCACGACATGGGGAAGGCCGCCCCGCCGCGGGTCGTCACAGGTCGGATGGTCTATGTCCGCTTCCACGGCACGAGCGGCCGCTACGCTGGCAGCTATCCCGATTCCATGCTCCGGGAATGGGCCGACTGGATGAAGGCTCAGACGAAGGACGTTGCCGCTATCTACGCCTACTTCAACAACGACATCTCCGGGCACGCCATTCGCAACGCCGAGACGCTCAGAGAAGTCATGGACCTTGACTAAGCCAGAAGCAGAATCCGTGTCGAGACGCGATCGTCGCCATCACGGCCGGGAGCCCGGAAATACGTACTTTCCACAATTGACCGGGCCTGGCGTTGGGAGTATACTGGATGTTTGTAGGATCGGGTGCCACGGTCTGTACTCTGTTGGAGACGCGGAGATGGTTGCTTCGGCACTTGCGGATATCAGAGACGTCGTCAATTGGCTCAAGCATATCGAAGGTCGAGTGGGCGGTCTGTACGCGAGAGCGGCCGCGGTCTGCACAGAGGACGCGTCTTTCTCCCACTTTCTGGCCGAGTTGGCGGAAGAGGAAGAAACGCACGCCGGCTTCATGTCGGCGGCGTCGGAGACGCTCCATCATGCCGGCTATCGACCTGCTCTGGACATTGTGCTGGACAGCCGGACAAGGAGTGACATTGAGAGCATTCTGGATCGCTTTGAGCGTTTCCTGGCCAGGACTCGGGTCTCCAAGAAGGACGTGATCGAGTACATGGCGCGAGCCGAGTCCTCAGAGCTCAATCCCATTTTCCTCTATGTGTCCGACGAATACCGCAGATCGAGCCGGGAAGGGGAGCGAATGACCGGCGAGGTTCAGAGGCATCTGCTTCGTATCCAGAATTTCATCGACGAGCTTCCCCGCGATCTGAGACCTTCCGTTGACGTGAGCACCCTGCCCTTTGTGGGGGAAATCAGGTTCCTCGTCCTGGACGACCATGGGGGCTTGCGGAAGCTCTTGGCCTCGCTGCTGGCGCGCCGAGGCGCCGTGGATACGGCGACGGAGGGCCATGAAGGTCTGGACAGGCTGAGAGAGCATTTCCACGATGTGATCGTTTCAGATATCCAGATGCCGGGCATGGATGGGTTTGAATTCTACCGGCGGGCGATCGAGTATGACGATCATCTCAAGGGGCGATTTCTGTTCTACTCGGGCGACTTGAACCCGGAAAGGGAGACCTATCTCCAAAAGAATGAGTTGCGTTTTCTGCGAAAGCCCTTCGACCTGCATGAGTTCACGAAGGCCATCGACCAGATTTTGAGCGGCGACGCGTGACTTCGGATGAGGCCTGACGGCTCTTCGCATGTGGGCTTGTCGTCACGTGGCGCCAGCCACCAGTCAGTCGAGCACATTCAGACCCCGTGCAAGAGCATAGCGGCGCGGATCGGCAAGCTCGTCGGCGGTGGGCCGGCGGTTGATCTGTTGGTGCAGGTGGGCCTGGTGGCAGGGTCGGTACTGGTCCATGATGTTGATCGTAGTGTGCGGGTCAATCTCGCGCGCCAGGAAGTCGACGATCTTGAGGCTACCTGCGAGGTTTTCGGGCAGAACAAGGTGGCGGACCAGCAGGCCCCGGGTCGCCAAGCCGTTCTCGATCTGCAGGTCTCCGACTTGGCGGTGCATTTCCTTAACGGCGGCGGCGTTGTGCGCGGGGTAGTCCTTGGCGGCCGACAACTCGTCGGCCACGCCGGCATCGGCGTACTTCATATCCGGCATGTAGATGTCGATCAGGCCTTCGAGCAGTCGAAGGGTCTCGACCGAATCGTAGCCGCCGGAATTGTAGACGGTTGGGAGGGTCAGCCCGCCATCCCGGGCCAGTTCGATGGCGGCCGCGATGGGGGCGGCCAGATGGCTGGGCGTCACGAAATTGATGTTGGAACAGCCCATTCGCTGCAAGTCCAGCATGACGCGAGCCAATGGCTCGACACTGGTGGTCCGGCCGGCCCGGTGCTGGCTGATGTCGTAGTTCTGGCAGAAGACGCAATGCAGATTGCAGCCTGCAAAGAAGATCGTGCCGGAGCCGCCCGCGCCGACCAGGACGCTCTCTTCGCCGAAATGCGGCCCCACCGAACTGACGACCGGCTCACTGCCGATCCCACAAGAGCCGCTCTCGCCCCGGCGGCGGCGGGCCCGGCAGTTCCGCGGACAGAGCCCGCATGGGTCCATTCGATCCCAGAGTTTCCCGACGTTCTCGCTAAATGAGCTAAGGTCAGTCATGGCAACCACTTACGTGATCAGGGCCGGCGTTGCGATCCACTCGATGCGCCAGCGGTTATCGGCTGTCCGTTCGAGACAGACCACGCCGGCGTTGCGGAAAGCGACGACCTCGCCGGATTCATAGCCGGTCAGCAGCAAGGAGGTCAATTTTCTCAGATACGGCAGGTGGCCGACGATCATCGTGTCCTCTGTGGCTACAGCGAGTTCATCCCTGAGCGGGGCGACATTGTCGTTTGGGCCGAGACCCTCCCGGGCGGCCGGTTCTTGGCCGACAGCGAAGGCTTGAGCGTAGATTTCCGCCGTCTGGCGGGCCCGGGTCTTGCCGCTGTGCCGGATTCGATCAACCGTAAGCTCCAGTGGCATAAGGAGATGCGCGATTCTGTGCACTTCCTGCCGGCCTTCCTGCGTCAGAGGCCGGTCCGGATCCTGCTCGCTCGGCATCGCTTTGCCGTGTTGGGCCAAGTACAGTTTCATCTGAGTCTCCATGATTTGAGCTGCTCTTGCCTCGACGCGGCATCGTTGCGGCGCCCGGCATATCTTGAGTAAGCCCGTCGTTTCCAGTATACTGACGACACAGCCCTCTCAGGGTCAAGATTATGCAGGAAAACACGCAGGTGACAGAACAGAAAGACGCCTCGGCGCATCTAAGGAACAAAGAGGCCGTTGTGAAGCAGGGAGTGCGGATGCCGGCAGAAGAGGAAGGATCGCTGGCGGGACGGCTTCGGCACGGCGACCGGATGGCGGCCGAGGAGCTTGTAGACCGCTATTACGAGCGGGTGTATCTGTTCATGCGTGCCATGGGCCACGACCGCCAGATGAGCGAGGACCTGACGCAGGAGACGTTCCTGCGGGCTTGGTATCACATCGGCCAGTTGCGGGACGGCAAAGCCTTGAATGGCTGGCTGTTTCGTATCGCCGGCAACGTGTCCAGGCTGCATCGGCGCAGGCACAAGGGCAAGACGAGCGTCAGTCTTGAGGGCGTAGAACCGCCGGCGAGCGGCGTGGATGGCTCGCAACGGGCCGGCGAACGCGAGCGGTTTGACCGGTTGCATGAGGCCGTCGCCCGGTTGCCCTGGAAGCTCCGGCAGGCGATTGCGCTCCATTATATGGACCAGTTGACGATCGCCGAGGCGGCCGAGGCCGCCAGGGTCCGCCAGGGAACGTTGAAGAGCCGCCTGAATCGCGGCTTGGAGGCCTTGCGAAGAGAATTGCCCGACGAGTGAGACACAGCCGCCGGACATCGTCGCTGAGAAACAGGAGGTATGGAGCAGTCATGGGAACGCACAGAATCGAAGATCTCCTGAGGACCCTGGGGCAGCGTCGAATCGAGCGTCCCCGGCCGGAGCTTGGCCAGGAAATCAAGAATCGGATCCCTCACCGACTCATTCCACACCGGATGGACACGATGAGTATCATCATCGACCTTCGGGTCAGCCGGCTGGCCGCGGCGGCGGCGATTATCCTTGTCGTACTCGTCATCGGCAGTTGCTTTGGCGGCCGAGACACCGTCAGCCGACGGATGTACGAGGACGGCAAGCTGTTCCTGCGATACGCGCTCGCCGGAGACGACGCCTGCAAGGCCCAGGTCCTGGGCAACCTGGCCGGATTCCGCGATGACCTCGAAGCCCAGGGCCGGCAGGTCGTCTACTATGGTGACACAGTCGATGTCAGCAGCAAGTATGCCATCGTGATGTACTGGAGGTTGTCGGACGACAAGTACGGCGTGATCCTGGGGGATCTATCCGCGCGTACCGTTTCGGCCAAGACCCTTATTACCCTCCAAAACCACATGCTCCTGGAGAAGAAGAAATAGGGGGCACACGCCACAATCGCAGCCGATGTTTCTGCCTTGCGGGAGGGGGCTCTGTCTGATAGAATAGGGGAGATGTCCAGGTGATCGTGGGTGCTCGTCAATGTTACAGTGATTCAAGGGGGATTCTTGTGGTCAGACGTAGAGGGTTTACGCTGATTGAACTGCTGGTGGTCATTGCCATCATCGCATTGCTGATGTCCATCATGATGCCGGCGCTCGGCCGCGTCAAAAGGCAGGCACAGTCCGTCGCGTGTATGTCCCGCCTCAAGAGCTGGGGCCTGTTGTATAAGCTCTACACGGACGACAATAACGGGTACTTCAACGAGGGGCAGGGCTACAACCACCACACGCAAAACGCAGGGAAGCCCGGTTCGTATGGCCTCTGGATGAACGCGTTGCGCCCCTATTACAAGGACGATAAGATGCTATTCTGTCCCACGGCCACTCGGGTCGTGTTGCATGGCGGTGACTGGGGGACCTACAAGGCCTGGCAGGAAACGTTCGCCAATCGCTACCCGACTCAAGGGGAGGGATCGGATAAAGCCTTCACCAGCAGCTACGGCGCCAATAACTGGACCGACTACATGCTCAGAGACCGCAACGGAGGGCGCTTGGTCCAGTTCTTCTGGAAGAGCACCCAAGGCCTGAAGAATGCCAACCGGATTCCTCTGTTTGGGGATTCGACGTGGCACGATGGATGGCCGCAGCAGACAGACACTCCGGTGACGAACCCATTGGACTTCCTGGTTGGCGATCAAGGCACGAGCGGCGAGATGAACCACTTCTGCATCGATCGCCATAACGGCTGGACGAATCTCGCGTTCTGCGACTGGTCGGTCCGGCACGTCGGGCTCAAGGAACTCTGGACGTTGAAGTGGCACCGCGAGTTCGAAACGAATGGCCCGTGGACGAGGGCCGGCGGCGTGGCCCCCACCGACTGGCCCCAGTGGCTGCGGAAGTACAGGGACTATTAGCCGTCCCTCACGGCCGACCCCCCAAAGGCATGGCAGAGGTGAAGATGTCGGATGATACGGCACATCCCAAGAAGCCGCGGTCGACAGTATGGCCAACGGCAAATGGTGAGTCGTCAACCGTAAACTCTTTCGGTTTCACGCTGATCGAGTTGCTGGTGGTCATCGCGATCATCGCGTTGCTGATGGCGATCATGATGCCGGCGCTGCAACGGGTGAAGAAGCAGGCTCGGGCCGTGGCGTGCCAGTCGAACCTCAAGCAATGGGGCCTGATCTTCTCGATGTACACGGACTACAACGACGGCCTGTTCCTCGCTGGCAATCACCACGACAATCATGTCGCGCAATGGCACCGGGCCCTCAAGGAACACTACCAGGAGAAGATGATCAACTTCTGCCCGAGCGCGATTCGCAACCGCGTGGAGAAGGCGGGCGGAACGGCCGGCAACGCGACCTGGAATTACCTGGCCGGCGGAACGTTCTACGCATGGGGGCAGAACAACGGCGATTCCTTCAGCGGTGGCAGCTACGCGGTCAATAGCTGGGCGACGAACCCCCCGGACGATAAGGCGTCCGGGCCTCCGGAGAATTTCTGGCGGACGCCCAACGTGCCGGGCGGGGCGAGAATCCCGCTGTTCATGGACAGTACGTGGATCGACGGCTGGCCCGGAGAGCACGACATGCCCCCGCAGTACTTCGACGACATGGGCAGCAGCATGAGCCGGTACTGCATCGACCGCCACCAGGGCGGCACGAACTGCATCTTTCTGGACTGGTCGATTCGCAAGATCGGTTGCAAGGAGATCTGGACCTTCAGGTGGCACCGCAACTTCAAGACGGACAACGAATGGACGTCCGCCGGCGGCGTCACCCACGCTGACTGGCCCCCCTGGATGGAGCATCTGAAGGATTACTGAACGCGGTCTGCCGATTCCCGCCTGACGGCTCCGCGCACGCCTGCTGTGACTGCCCGGTGAACAGGGCCCGCCCGATCCTATTACCCGATGGGTTGCAGGCTCATGATCGTGGTGTTCGACCATTCTGATTAGAATGACGGCTGAATCAATGGGCGGAAGCGTTGAAATCCGACTGCGTGTTGATGTATCATGGGATAGCGTAGTGTGCAGACGTGCTGTTCATGAACTCATAGGGGGATGTCGGGACATGCAAGAGCAAAGGGCAGAAAGCGTGCGGTCCATCACATTTCGCGTTGTGCTGGCTGTTGTTCTCAGTCCAACGACGCGACTGGCGGCCCGTCAGGAGAAGCCAACGCCACCCCAGGATGACAGGGCCCATGCGGCCAGCCGTCGGTTGACGGCGAAAGAGCAGTTGGGCAAAGAGCTCTTCTTCGACAAGGATCTCTCCACACCGGCGGGGCAGGCGTGCGCCGATTGTCATTCCGCCGAGACCGGTTTTGGCCAACCCGATGTCGAGCTGCCGGTCTCCCGCGGCGTGCACCCGGACCGATTCGGCAACCGCAATGATTTGATTGCCGCCTATGCGGCATTCAGTCCCCCATTGCACTACGACGCCAATGAGGGGCACTACGTGGGCGGATTGTTCTGGGATGGGCGAGCCGCTGATCTGGAGGAACAGGCCAAGCTCCCATTCCTCAATCCTCTCGAGATGGCGAACCCGGATGCCGCGGCGGTCGTCGCCAAGGTGCAGCAGTCATCCTACGTCGAACTCTTTCGGGAGGTGTTTGGGCCGGAGGCGTTTGCCGATCCCAATCGAGCGTTTGATTTCGTGGCCGACGCGATTGCCGCGTACGAACGCACACACGAACTGAATCCGTTCAGCTCCAAGTACGACCTCTTTCTACAGGGGAAAGTGAAGTTGACCGACCAGGAGAGGCGGGGGTTGGCCTCGTTCGAAGACGAGGAGAAAGCGATGTGCGCGGAGTGCCACCCCAGCAGTCCTGGTCTGAATCAAGAGCCCCCGTTGTTCACAGACTTCACGTACGACAATCTTGGCGTGCCGAAGAACCCGGAGAATCCCTATTACTACCTGCCGAAGTCACTCAATCCCGACGGCGAGCAGTTCGTAGACTTGGGTCTGGGCGGTACCGTGGAGAAGCTTGAGGAGAACGGCAAGTTCAAAGTCCCCACCCTTCGAAACGTCGCCGTGACCGCTCCCTACATGCACAATGGTATCTTCAAGACCCTCCGGCAGGTTGTGGTATTCTACAACACGCGCGATATCGGCCCCTGGCCCGCACCGGAGGTGCCTCGGAACGTCAACCGCGAGGAGTTGGGTGACCTCGGTTTGACCGAGCAGGAAGTGGATGACATCGTTGCGTTCCTCCGCACACTCACGGACGGCTATGCGCCGGAGGCGGTGTCTCAGTGACGTTCAATTGGTGATTGTCGTGGCTTGCTCGATTCGTCTGATGATCTCGCCGGCCTCGGTGGGGTCGGAGATGTGCGCGTCGAAACCATTCTGGAGCAGGGCGGCGACCTCCTGGCGGCTCAGGTGGTTGGCCAACGCGACGATCTTGACGGCGGCGAACTCTTCGATGGTGCGGATGTTCTTGCACAAGCCGTGAGCGTCAATCCCATTGGTGGACAGGTTGATCAGGACGATGTGGGGCGAGAACTTCTGGAGGGCCGCTCCGGTCTCGAAGCCGCTGCGTGCGACGTGAATCTCGTAGTCTCCTTTGGTCTTCAGGTCCTCGATCAGGTCCGGCGTCGAGTCGGCACTGCCGTCGACGATCAGGACTCGCACCCTTCCGACCGGCAGGGCCTCCGTTGGGATGTTGTTGGCCTTCATGAAGCGGACGAGTTCGTTCAGCGGGATGCGGCGGTCCTTGCTGCCCGGAATGCGATACCCTCGAAGCTGCCCGGAATCGAACCATTTGGAAACCGTCCGCGGTGCGACATTGCAGATTCTCGCGACATCACCCGTCGTCAGTACGTTCTTGCCTTTTGCCATCGTATGATTCCCGTATCAATGCACTTGTGCTACATCCCTTTTTCGGCTTGAACGGAGCGGGGATTTAGCCGTCTATGCGGAATTCGCATTCGAAACACGGTCGAGAAGCCCTTTTGTAGCGACAGGTCCCATAAGCTCGCCCGGCATGATGCAGAATGATGGGGCCGGCCTCCACAGCGGGCGATGTGATGAAAAGGGTTTCCCGGGTGTCGCACACGGCTTACAATGCCCCTTTCGGCAGTGGTGCCGACTGTGCAGGAAGGAAAATACCATGCGGATACCGTTGTCCCGGCCCGACATCACGGAGCGTGAGATCGAGCGCGTTGTCGATGTGCTTCGCACGCCGAACCTCTCGCTCGGGCCGGTCCTGCAGGAGTTCGAGCAAGCGTTCGCCTCCTATCTCGGTCGCCGGCGGGCGGTCGCGATCAACAGCGGAACGAGCGGCCTGTTCCTGACCCTGCTGTCCCTCGGGATCGGCGAAGGGGACGAGGTGATCACGACGCCCTTCACGTTCATTGCCTCCGCCACGCCGATTATGATGACCGGGGCGCGGCCCGTTTTTGTGGACATCGACGGCACAAGCCTGAACATGGCCCCGGATCGGATCGAAGCCGCTGTGACCAGCCGGACGAAGGCCATCCTTGCGGTGGAGGTATTCGGAAATCCCTGGGGGATGGATGCGGTCTGCGAGATCGCCGAGCGGCGTCACCTGCCGTTGGTGGAGGATAGCTGCGAGGCGTTGGGCTCGGCCCTGCACGGCCGCAAGGCCGGCACGTTCGGCACGGCCAGTGTCTTCGGCTTCTATCCGAACAAGCAGATTACCACCGGCGAGGGGGGCATGATTGTTACGGACGATGACGGCCTGGCGGATCTGTGTGTTTCGCTCCGCAACCAGGGCCGCGGCGCCGGAGGCGGCTGGCTGGCCCACGAGCGCCTGGGCTACAACTTTCGCCTCAGCGACATCAATTGCGCTCTCGGGATCGTGCAGTTATCGCGTCTGGAGGAGATCAAGGCCAAGAGGCGGCAGGTGGCGGCATGGTATCAGGAGCTGTTGGCGCTGGACGATCGACTCGTGGTGCCGCAGGAGCCGGATGGCTGCGAGATGAGCTGGTTCGTGTTTGTGGTGCAATTGGCCGAGCCGCTGGGACGCGAGGTTCGCGACGCAGTGCTCGAGGAAATGAGCCGGCAGAGCATTCAGGTGGGCAACTACTTTCCGCCCGTGCATCTGCAACCATTTATCGTCGAGCGCCACGGATGCCGCCGAGGCGATTTTCCCATAACGGAGTCCGTAAGCGAGCGGACCATAGCACTGCCGTTCCACAATCATCTCACCCAGGACGAGGTGGCCATCGTCTGCGGTACCCTCCGCGGCGTACTCGATGCGCGCCTGCGGCGCTGACGCGATGCGCCGATAATCCCCAACGAGACAGACAGACAACTCGGCCGGGCCTCCCAACTGGTCGCGGCGGACGTTTGGCATGTCCGAATTCCTATCGTATGGTTTGAGTAGTAGGAGATCACATACAAGGGCCGGAAGGCCAGCCGAAGACATCCTGCGAAGGAAGGGGAACCACCGTTACCATGGGCTGGAGAACCAAATTTGTTTTTCTGCTGATCGTGTATTTTTCCGGCTTCGCAACGGCGATCTACTGCCTGGGGCCGACGCCCGAGCAGGACGCGGATTCGACGGTGCAGGTGGCGGACGTGCGCTCGGCACTGAAGTCGGAGGAACTCGCCAAATCGGTCAACTCGGGGATGCACAAATGCATCGCGTTCGGCAAGGAGGCGGCCTTCGAGGCGGCCCGGCTGTTACGGGAGAAGATCGATGAGGCACAATCGTCATCGGACGGATAATCGCGGACGACATCTACCTCGCCGAGGAGGGCTGCAAACGGCTCCGGTTGCGGACAGGCCGGGGTCGGGAAGAAGGGGGGAAGTTGCCCGTAGGAATGACTTGGCCGCGGGTCGGCATTAGCCCGCGGCCATTCCTATTTGTCCGCCGCATTCGTCAATGCCGCTATAGGGACATCTCGATCGCCCCGGTCTCATTCGGGTCGAGCGTCTCGACGTTCGTGAGAATCCTGACGCGATTCGTGCCCGGTTCACCCACCTTTAGCGTGTACGTCGCACGCTTGAAGACCTTCGGGCGAAACCGTGTGCCATTGATCCGCAGCGTGTAGACGATCTCGCTTGTCTCCTCATCGATCACCTGGACGATGGGATTCACCATGCCGCTGATCGCGAGCGTCGGCAGGAAGCCCACGGGCTGTCGGGCGTAGTTGTCGAGCTGGTCGATCGTTCGCGGCCAGCCAGGGTACGGCTTCACGTCCGCCGCGGTGATATCCACGTTGCGCGGCCAGCATTCCATGGTGATCTTCCGCGTTTTCCTGTTGAACTTGACGAGGCCGAAGCCCGCGGCCCGCGTGGTCAGCTTGTCGTGATTTTCTTCGGGGTCCGGATTGGCCACCGCCAGCATGGTGATCTTATTGTCCAGGCCGTCCTCGAACTCGCCGAGGTATTTGGGCATTCCCGGCTCGCGATTCCTGCCTTCTTCGAGCGGCGCCCACCATCGCAGATACAGATTGGCGATGGACGGGACGCAGAACGAATAGCACGAGTCGTTCCAGTCGTTGACGCCGTGGTGGATGATCGTAGCCAAGTGCTGATCGCCGGCGATGTGCAATGCGAAGGCCTTGCGCATCTCGATGAGGGCTTTGTCGCGGCCGGTCTGCGGCCAGCCGTTCGAGTCGAGATCGACGTATAGCCGGTTGTTGCGCGAGCCGTGCAGGTGGGCGCCGCCGGCGAAGATGGTCTGCGAGAGCACCGCCTTCATCTCGCAGTCGTGCCAGTCGGCCGCCCATTGTCGGAGGAAGGCAAGCTGACGCTCGCCGAGCAACTGGGCCTCCGGTACATCCAATGCCCGCGGGTCGTAGTCGGCCACGGCGATGTGGTCCGGGCGCTTGGGCCGCCAGTCGTCGGCGGGCAGGACGCTGTCCGGGCCCGTCTTGAATTTGCGGTCCTCGATGATCGCGAAGCTGATGCGACCGAGCGTCAGGCTGGTGTAATACACGCCGATGCCTCGCTCGATGGGTGTGGGATCGAACGGGTCGGGCAGATGGCTGGTCTGCGCCCGCTCAACCTCCTGGACGTATTCGACCGGCTTGAAGTAGCCGCCGTCGTCACCCGCCGACCGCAGCGCCTTCTTGCCGCCCTGGCCCCATAGGTTCGGGTGGCCGACGTCGTGATCGTCCGGAATGGTGACGGTGGGCGTGTTGCGAATCAACTCGCCGAAGTCGCGTCCGAAGCGAAGCCAGTAGGCATAGTGGCGGTTGTGGTCGTAGACCTGGTCGCCGGAGAAGAACAGCAGGTCCGGCCGGACTTTCGTGAGATTGTTGATGATGTCGGTCTTGGGGATGTTGCCGCCATGGCCGGGGTAGATGGAGTTGCCCGTAAACGCGGCCACCACGATCACGTCCTTGTCGACCGGGTCCTTGCGAATAATACCCGAGTACTCGGCCGCTTCGCCGTGCCGCAGCCGGTACTCGACATCCTTCGTCGAGCCCCACTGTTCCACGCGGAAATGCGCCGTCCAGCCCCGCTCGATCACCGCCGATTCCGCGATTTGCCGCCAGCCATCGTCCCGCTTGATCTCAAGCCGAACCGTTCGCTCCTCGCCCTCCCGGAGCGGATAAAGCTGCGCCGTCATCTTCATGATGTCGTTGTGCACGGTATACAGCGCGAAGCCAATCACCTTGTCCCGCGAAACGTCGGGAATCTCCAGCAGCTTGTTCCTCTGCGCCATCCCGATGCTTGTGATCGCCAGCAGCAGAAATACTCCTATAGGCGCTTTGTTCATTTGTCTCTCCTTGACCGTGGACGTTGACGGCCCAACATAGAAAGAATCGGTCTGTTATTGACGACAAAGAATAGGATAGCCCGATCGATGCGTGTTTTCAACGCCGAAGTGGGTCAAAACCGGGGTGTTGAGCAGACGGGCAGGAGAGTGCCGCCGGTGTTGTTGTAGACCCATGTCAACAGGATCGCCGCCGGGATAACGGCGGATGTATGAAAAGATCGCACGAGAAAGCCGGAAATGTTATGATGCCTCGCTTTGAAACCGGTCTGGGACGAAGGAGATAGGTGTGAAGTATGGATTGATTTTCGACGTGGACGGCCTGATTGCCAATACGGAGCCGTTGAATGCCCGGGTCACGATTCGGGTCTTGGACGAGATGTTCGGCCTGCAAGGCGTCCGGCCGGAAGACTTCACGGCCGGCTTCGGCAGGGGGGCCGAGGCATTCGTCAAGGCCGGGGCCGCCGTCCACGGCCTGGAACTGACCGATGAGCAGGCGCACGCCGCCGCCGAAATCCGCGAGCAGTACTTGACGGAGGCCGTACGCGATGAGGGTCTGCCCACATTCCCCGGCGTCCTGGACCTGATCCACCAAGCCCTGAGGGAAGACGGATGTCGGCTGGCTATCGCGACCAGTGCCACGCGGGAACTGTCCGAGGCGATTCTCGAAGCGGCGAAGGTGCCGTATCAGCAGATGGTCTACATCAGCGGTAGTGATGTCACGAAGAAAAAGCCGGACCCGCAGATCTTCCTGATTGCTATCCGCCGAATGGGCATGGAGCCCGCCCGGTGCGTTGTGTTCGAGGACGCCCCGAGCGGCGTCCAGGCCGCGAAGGCGGCGGGCGCCCGCTGCGTTGCCGTGACCAATACGGTACGCCCCGGGGAGCTTTCGGGGGCCGACCTGATCTGCGATTCTCTCGAAGAGATCGGCATCCGGACCGTTCGAGAGCTGCTTGAGTAGCGCCGCCCAACCTGCGACCGCTTCGGCTCCTCGGGCGTCCCGTGCTACAAAAACTCACCAACTGGAGACTTCTTCCAGGTCGTCGTGCGATCCACACATAAGTCATTTCACTGCAGTGAGTTACATTGGCCATAGAGATTGCGTTTTTCGCATCTGGGATACCAGCGGCCAGGGAGATGTGCCTCGCGGTGAGCGGAAAGGATTCCCGCCGCCGGTTGAGGGGCGGTGGGGGCACGAATTGCCGCTGGCACCCTTCCAAGCGTCAAACGCAATGGGTTTGGGCTGGGGGTAGAGCCGGGCTATTCTATGGGCGTCGCGCCGGGGGTGAGGATTCTCTCGCAAGATTCAAGCATTGTGGAAGGCGTCTTCTCTTGCCGAATGTATTGATTTGCCCGACGTTCTGGCGTATCATCTACGATGTCGGCAAAGGTACTCTGGATCTTGTGAGTGGGCAAGATGCAACGAGATGGCAGTGATAGTAGACAGTCGTTCATCCGAAGAAGGGAAGGCGCAACCATGAGAAGTCGCTGTTATATGATGTGGTGGGTCATGATGGTCTCTGTGATGTCGGTTTGCAGCCTGGCCGTTGCAGAGGGCATCGATGTGATGGCTCTGACGCAGGAAACGCAGAGGATGTCTCAGAAGCCGGATGAGATGACCCTGGTGTGGTGGATTCCCGAGGAGTTCTGGGCGGCCAGTTTCGCTCAGACGCCGGACATGACGGCCGCACAGACGGAGGAATTCCTCAAGGTCGTCCGGCCGTACACGATGATGGCCGTGGTGGATGGCACGATGGGCGCCTTCGGCGGGATCACCTATAAGTCCGAAGAGTACATTCGCACCAATACGCGACTCGTGGACGCCCGGGGCAAATTGTATCCGCCCCACAAGGCCGATCAGGTGGACGCCGATACGAAGAACATGCTCCAGATGATCAAACCGATGCTCGCCAACATGCTCGGGCCGATGGGCCAGAACATGCATTTCCTCTTGTTCCCGGCCAAGACCGAGGAGGGGGTCCGAATTGCCAACGCCAAGAAGAAGGGCCGGTTCGCGGTCAAGCTGGACGACAGGCAGTTCAAGTGGCGACTGCCTCTCGACGCCTTGCTTCCCGCCAAAGTCTGCACGGGTTGCGGCGAGCAGTGCAAGGGCTCCTGGAACTTCTGCCCCTGGTGCGGCACGAAACTCCCGGAAAAGTAGAGGGCAACAGATGCCTAATATCACGATCGAAGGACCCGTTCTCGAAGATGTAGGCCGGAAGCGAAAGCTTGTTGAAGAGATGACGGATGCTGCCGCCAGAGCGTACGATCTGCCACGCGAGGCAATCGTCGTTCTCATCAAAGAGAATCCCCCTGAAAACGTGGGCGTGGCCGGAAGACTGATCATCGACAGAACGTAATCGGCGAGCCAGCTCCTGCGAGTAGCTGCCGACATTCCGGAAGATGGCGCCCGAGAACTCACTGTGCGCACCAACCGCCGACTCATGGATAGAACAGGTCTTAGGGCGACATCAAGGGAATACCTGGTGGTGTCTTATGCGAACCCCAACGAGGATTCTCGCATCTCATGCCAGTCCATCTGACTATTGTTAGCCATATGCCCGAACCGTCCAAATGAACCGGAGTTTGAAATGATCATAAGAAAAGAAACGGCGGCGGATATTGAGGCAATCACCCAAGTCACCATAGCTGCCTTCAGGACGCTGGCAATCAGCCAACACACGGAGCAATTCATCATACGTGCATTACGTGACGCAGGTGCGCTGACTCTCTCGCTTGTGGCGGAAATTGATGGACGAGTGGTCGGACATATTGCCTTCTCGCCTGTGACAATTTCTGACGGCTCAACGGGCTGGTACGGCCTCGGCCCGGTCTCCGTATTGCCGGAGTATCACAAGCAAGGCATTGGGAAAGCACTGATCGGCGAAGGGTTGTCTTTGCTGAGAGAGCTGGGCGGCCAGGGTTGCGCTCTGGTGGGGGACCCGGACTACTATAAGCGGCTCGGTTTTCGGAATTATCCACAACTCGTTCACGAAGGAATCCCGCAAGAGGTCTTCCTGGCCTTACCGTTTACCGAAAAGGTCCCACAAGGGATCGTCGAGTTTCATGAGGGCTTCTCGGCAAAAGGCTAACAGACCGGCGGCGCCTGCAAGTGGATCTTCGAGAGTGAGCGTCGGCTTCCGAATTGCCTGGCCAATGCCGCGCTGCCCCTCACCGGCATTCGCAAGATGATCGAACGCCGGGGTAGCCGCTGACAGCGCATGGCGTCCATCACAAGGCACTGGGAACAGACATCGAGGACGATACTGTCGGTTCTCGCTTGATCTTGCGGCTGGGATTTGTTGGCATACGAACATGAAAGTTGTTACGGGTATGGTCGTTGCGGGTCGAGTGGTCATCGAAGGCGAGCCCTTGAAGGAGGGCTGTGCCCTGACGGTGCTGGCGCCGGAGCAGGATGAGGCGTTCGTGCTGGATGCCCAAGCCGAGGCCCTGCTGCTCGCGGCGATGGCCCAGGCCGATCGGGGGGAATTGATCAGCGGCGAAGAGTTGATCGACAGATTGCGAGATTGAGCTTGAGCGAGAAGCTCCCCATCCAGGTCGCCCAGAGTGCGGCCGACCAGATCGTTGCCGCGTCTGCGTGGTGGCAGGCAAATCGTCCCAAAGCGCCCGGCGCCTTGCGTGAAGAGATCGAGCGAGCCCTCGAGCTTCTCTCCGCCCAGCCCCAGATCGGGGTGACGGCGGCAAACGTCAAGCTTGCCGGCGTGCGGCGCATTCATCTCAGTCGCGTTCACTATCATCTCTACTATCGAGTCAGGGAGTCTCCCGCGGTGGTTGAGATTCCGGCTTTGTGGCACACGAGTCGAGGTTCTGGACCGGAACGATAGTCTCCTGCGTCTGCGTTGTCTCAATGGGTGTGTGAGGTCGGCTCAAGGTTGATGATGGTCGTCGAAGGGAGTTTGCGGGTGATGATCTCGGCGGCGAGGTTGGTCCATCGGGCGCAGGCGTCGAGGATGATGCTGTCGGTGGTGACTACGATCGTGTCGGTCTTGCTCAGCTCGGCATCGGGGCTGATGGTCAAGCGGATTTCCCAGGGCCAGTTGTTCTCGCGGGCGATTTGGGCGATCAGGGTCTTGAGCCGGCCGCTGTTGGAGACGGGGCTGTCCAGGAGCCACAGGGCCTCGGCGATCTGGATTTCGGAGAGGAATGCGCCGATGAGCTGCACGGCGGGGATTGTTTCCTCGACCTTGCGGTAGGTGCCGTGGATGCTGGCTAAGTCGCGGAAGCAGTCGTCGCGGCCCTTGAAGATCAGGCCGCCACTGAGGGCCGCCTCGACCGTGATCAGCAAATTGTAGCCGTCGATGGCGATGGATTGGCCGGCCAGAGCGTCCACGGCCACGCGGCGTTCAAGCCGGGACTTCAGGTGCTGGTCCGAGCAGGAGCTTCGCATCACGGCCAGCCGCTGCCGCTGCGTCAGACTGAAATGGTCGCCGACGAGCTTCAGGGCGCTCTTGTCGGCGTAGCCCTTCGTCAGCAGCAGGGAGAAATCCGCCACGGCCTCGCGGAGGCACGGGACCATTCCCGGCGCGAACAACGCCGCGTCGTCAGGATGCGGTCCTCGATGGATTCGCTTATCCGGCACTTTGCGATTTACGATTCACGATTTACGAATTATGATTTGCGCGGGCGCGGAGCACAGCGGCCGGGCGTCCAGAAGACAGATAGTAAATCATAAATAGTAAATGGTAAATCCAAATGCCCAGTCATAGTTTAGCACGCGTTCAAATCGATGATCTCGACGTCATCGGCTATTCCGTCGGCGGGGAGGAAACGGTAGTGGCCGTCCCGCAGCTCGACGTCTGTTTCGATATCGGCAAGGCCCCCGACCAGGTCATTTCCATCAACCACGTCCTGCTCACGCACGGGCACATGGACCATGCGGCCGGTTTTGCCTATTACCTGTCGAACCGCAATTTCGGAGGGATGGCGCCGGGCACGATCGTGGCGCCGGCCAACCTGATCCCGGCGATGCGCGAGATCCTCGCCGCCTGGGGCCACCTCGACGGCCAGCGAATCCCGGCCAACCTCGTCGGTATCCGGCCCGGCCAGGAGCATCAGGTCAAGCCCAACCTCTTCGCCCGGGCCTTCCCGACCAAGCACAGCGCCGGCTCCGTCGGCTTTTGTGTCCTCGAGAAGCGCAAGAAGCTCAAGTCCGAATTCCTCGAACTCACCGGCCCGCAGATCGTCGGACTCAAGAAGCAGGGCATCGAGATTGACTATCCGGTGGAGATTCCCCTCGTCAGCTACTTGGGCGACACGCAGTACGTGGATTTCTGCCAGCTCGATTACATCGTGAACAGCAAGATCCTGATCGCCGAGTGTACCTTCTACGAGGAGGGCCACGCGGGCCGGGCCGAGGCGGGCCGCCACATGCACATCAACGAGCTGGCGCAACTGCTGTCGGGCATGAAGAACGAGCATGTCATCATCACGCACACGACGCAGCGTACCCCCATGCAGGAGGTTCGCCGAGTCCTGGAGGAGGCCCTGCCCCCCGAGGTCTACGCCAAGACGACCATCCTGATGGACCGGCGGGGCCGTCGCAAGCGCGCGGGCAATCGCTGATATCGCCGCAGGCCGGGGCCCCATCGTCGCTGTATTTCCTGTGCCGCGCCACCACGTCGCCTTCGAGAGGCGAGTTGTCAATCGCTGTTTCCGAAAAACCCCGATTTCGTTTTCCGCAGTGCTACATTGGCGGGCGGGAGTCGGTCAGGCACAGATCGACGAGCTCGTCGATGACGGCGGTGCCGGCGCACATGACTTTGTCGGCGCCGCCCCAGTAGAGCTTCAGCGTGCCGTCGTCCTCGGGGACCGCCCCGCAGGTGAAGACGACGTTGTGGACGTAACCCACGACCTCCCAAGGGTCCTGGGGTTGGAGGATCCAGCGGTCGCAGACGCCGAGGATGTGGGCGGGGTCGTCGAGCTGGTGCAGGGCGACGCCGAGGCGGTAGACGCAGCCGTCCATGGTGGGGAAGACGCCGTGATAGATGTTGAGCCAACCTCGCGCCGTCTTGATCGGCGGAGCGCCGGGGCCGATCTTCATCTCATCCCAATGGTACTTCTCCGGCTTCATCACGACGCGCGAATCGCCCCAATGGATGAGGTCGGGCGAGTAGCTGATCCAGATCGACCACGGGCTGATCTCCGAGTGCGGCCGGTCGAGCCGGACGTAGCGCCCGCCGATCTTCTCGGGGTAGATGACCGTGTTGCGATAGTCGGCCTGGGTGATAAGCGAGATGCGCTCGACGGACTCGAAGTCGGGCGTCTTCGCGAGCGCAATTCGCACGCCGTGCCGCGAATAGGCGCTGTACGTGATGTAGTGCGTGCCTTCGAGGCAGGTGATGCGCGGGTCCTCGACGCCGTACTCCTCGTATTCCAGGAATGGGGATTCGGCGCCCGGCGTCAGGAACGGCTCCGGGCGGACCTTGAAGCGGAAGCCATCCTCACTCTCAGCCAGCCCGATGATGGAGCGCCCCGTGGCCAGGTGGGAGCGAAAGAGCATGATGTAGCGGCCATCGTACTTGGTGACGCCGGCATTGTGGACGGTCTCCACAGGGTAGGGAACATCCTCCGGCGTGAGGATCGGATTGCCTTCATAGCGTGTGATGAGTTTCTTGCTCATGTGCGCGTGTTCCTTCCACACGATCCGCCGGCTACATACGCCGCTTCTGTGCCTCGCGACGGAAGATTTCTTCGTAGACCCTCTCGTAGCGTTCGGCCATGCGGGCGATGGAGAAATTCTCCTCGACATGCCGGCGGCATTTTCGCCGGTCGATTGTATCGATTTTGCCGACGCCGGCAACCGCTTCTTCGACGTTCCGGACGAGGAAGCCGGTTTCTTTGTCTTTGATGACCTCGCGGCAGGAGCCGAGGTCCATCGCGATGACCGGGACGCCGGCCGCCATGGATTCGGCCATGACCAGGCCGAAACGCTCCGGGATCGTGTTCAGGTGAATGACGGCGTACGCCTCTTTGAGCAGTGCGTCGCGCTGGACCGGATTGACGGGACCGATGTATTGGATCGACGAGTCGTTCAGGTGCGGCTTGATGCGTTCATTGAAGTACTGCTGGTCCTGGATGATGCCCGTGATGATCAGGTCCATGCCGCTGCGTTTGGCGACCTCGATGGCCAGATGCGTACCCTTGTCCAGGTGGATGCGGCCGTAATGGACCAGCTTGTCGCCCGGCTGCTCGCGGAAGGTCAGATTCGACAGGTCGATGCCGTTGTAGACGGTGGCGACGTAGGGCAGCTCGGGGTCGCGGTCGGAGTCGCTGATGGAGACGTAGTAGGTGTCCTTGTGGTCGCGGTAAACGCGGAGGATGCCCGGGTCGGAGAAACCGTGGATCGTCGTGAGCATGGGCGTCTTGATGAAAGGCAGGTACGTCAGCGGCAGGTAGTCGAAGTTGTTGTGGATCAGGTCGAATTCGCCGGCGCGCTCCAGGGCTTTGGAGATGTGCAGACACGTCGAGACCAGCGGAATTTGCGACTTGTCCTCTTCGTAGCCCTTGTCGATGAACGCGACGAGGTTGGCGCTGGTGATTGAGTCTCTCGTGGCGAAAAGCGTGATGTTCTTGAAGCCCCGCGCGACCAGCCCCTCGGCGATATTGCTGGCGACGGTCTCCCATGCCCCATAAGCCCGCGGCGGCGTCCGCCACGCCACCGGCGAAAGAATCGCAATCCGTTTGTCCCTGATGTCCATGCATAGCCTCTGGAAGTTCATCGGTCCCATGGGACCGATGGGACGAATAGGACGAATGGGACCTATGTGCGATCCGCAGACCTCTTGATTTCTTTCTTGATCCTCTGGATGTGGCCTCGGCCGAGGGCTTTGACCTCGCAACCGAGCTCGAAGTAGCGGCGGATCTTGTCGTCGGGTAGGATGCCGAAGCAGTCGATCACCGCCAAGGGAGCCCCGGCCCAGCGGACGACCTCGTCCGGATCGAGGGCCAGATAGGGCTCGTGCGGCACGGCGAGAATGACGGCCTCCGCCCCTTCGAGGGCTTTGGGCAGGTCCTTCTGGACAACCATCTGCGTCAGGCCGTCCTGGTTGCGGAAGAAGCGCGACCAGGAGTGTCCGGGGGCGGGGTACTCATCCTGCAGCTCAAGCTCGTACCAGTGCTCGACGTATGGGTCGTGGACGCGCATCTCGGCGCCCATCTGCGTGAGCTTGCGGACGACCATCTCGCTGCCGCTGTAGCGCGTGTCGCCGACGTCCTGCCGGTAGCTGGCGCCGCAGAGGAGCACCTGCGCGGCGGCGATGTAGCGGCCCATGTTACGCAGGGCGTCGCGCGTCAGCTCGGCGACGTGCAGGCCGCGGGTATCGTTGATGTCGATCGCCGTGGGCGTGATCTTGAACACGCTGTCCCCGTCCTCGAAGCCGAGGATGTGCTTGTAGGCCCAGTAGCCGAGGCCGCCATCTTTGGGCAGGCAGTAGCCGCCGACGCCGGGGCCCGGGAAGATCATGTTGCTGTGCGTGGGGCGGACCTTGATGGCCTTGGTGACCTTGATCAGATCGACGCCGTTGCGCTCGGCGAACAGGCTCCACTCGTTCAGGAACGCCAGGATCGTGGCGCGGTAGGAGTTCTCGACGATCTTGGTCGTCTCCGATTCGATGGGGCGATCCATGACCGTCAGCGGGAACTTCTCGGTGTTGAGCACTTCCGTGAGGAACTTGACGACGCGGTCGCGGGCCTGGGGGGTGCACCCGGAGCAGACGCGCCAGAAATCGCGGATGCTGGAGACGTATTCCTTGCCCGGCATGACCCGCTCGAAGCTGTGGCTCAGCAGCGGGACGGAGTCGATGCCGCGCATCGCAAAGGCCTTCTTCATGATCGGCCAGGCGACGAATTCAGTCGTGCCCGGCGCGACCGTCGTCTCAATGAGCACGAGGCACTCGGGCCCGATCTTCTCGCCGATCGTGCGCATGGTCGCCTCCAGGGCGGTCATCTCCGCCTCGCCCGTGCGCATGTTGCCCAGGTCGTGCTTGGTGTAGTCGCACTGGACGTCCACGACCACGCAATCGGCTAACTTGAGGCAGTCGCTGTTGTAAGTGGCCGTGAGCGTCTTCTTTTCGAGGACGCAGCGGGCGATCATGGGATCCACCTGCGGGTCTTCGGCCTTGACGGGGGACTGGCCGCGGTTGAGCAGAGGGATCTTCCAGTAGCTGCGGGTGCTCGGCCGCTGGCAGCCGATAACGAACTTGCCCGGCTTGCCCGTCTTGCTGTCCACGGTGTCGGCGACAATGGCCGCCATGACGGCGCCGACGAAGCCGACACCCATTACCACAACGATCTCCCGGCCGTCGGCCCTGGCGGCCTGAACCAGGTTCTCCAGACGCTGGAACTCCGCGTCATATTCTTGCGGTTTCGGCAGGTCGAATTTCTCGCCGGCGGGACTGATAGAGTATTCACTCATGCTCGGTCACCTCGTATCTGGCCCTATTATAGGGCCCGGTCGTTCGGATGGTGCTTTGGCCCTGTACGGACATGTCGGGCTCGATAAGTGTATCAGCAATCGGCCTCACGGCAACGTCTTTCCCGGGTGCAAGGTAGCCCGGGCAATGAAGAATCGGCTCCTGAACCTTGGTACTTGAGGGGCAAGATGGTATAATGGACGTACAGACGACAAGTGAATGACTCCCTTATCCGTTCGGCAGCGGAGGAGCTGGATGTATCGAGCAGCCTGGTGTATCCTCGTGATTTTGCTGAGCCCGTATCTGCGTTTGGGTCGGGCCGGGCAGGCCGTTCTCGAGTACCCGACCGCCATGCTCGACCTGTATGACGCGGACGGGAGCTGCTGGAAGGGCATGGATGCTCTCGGGAGTTTCCCGGTGGCCGTGGTGCCGGAGCGATGGCTGGTGGGGCCGCCACTGTCGGAGGAGTCGGCCGTCACGTTCCCGACGGACCACTGGGTGGACTTGGCATTCTCGGGCGGAATCGTGGCCGGCGACGGCAACGATATTACGCTCGTGGAAACGGGAAGGGCGGGGGAACAGGCACTGGTGTTTGTGACCGACGGGGCGGAGCAGGAATACCTCCTGACGACGGTGGTTGTCGAGAACGTGATGAGACAGGAGTTGACCCGGTTCGGAATCGATCTGGAGGGACTCCGGCTTCCTTTTGTGCCTCGCGCCGTTCGCGTTGTGGCCGTGGACCGGGGGGGGCAATCGCCCGGTTTCGACCTCTGCCATGTGCAGGCCCGCGTATCGCACGCGTGCGAAACGACGGCATGCGACCCCACTCCCATCAGCGGGTCCGTCGGCGTCGGCCCGGATACCGAGTTGGTTTGGAGTCCCGGGTGCTCTGCGGACGGGCACGTCGTCTACTTCAGCGATATCGCCTCGGACGTGAAGTCGGGATCGGCGGCCGTGCGGTATCCGGCACAGCCGCCGGATGCGAACACGTTCAAGCCACCGGCGCTTCGGCTCGGTGAGACCTACTACTGGCGGGTGGACGAAATCGCGGCAGGGGATCCGAACCGTGTCCGGCCGGGCGATGTCTGGTCGTTCACGGTCGCGGACCGTCTCCTGATCGATGATTTCGAGTCGTACGGCCAAGCTGAGCGTCTCCTGTACGATGTGTGGCATGCCCGGGGGCTCGCGAGTGTTTCCATCGAGCAGCGTTTCATGCTGAGCTGCATCCAATCCATGGGGATCTGGTACCACTACGAGTTGGGGTTTACCTCGGAGGCCCTCCGGATTTTCGAGGAGCCACAGGACTGGACGCGTCTGGGCGCTGCGGCGCTGCAGCTCATGCTGCGCGGCGAATACGACAACGTCACGACCGGACAGATGTACATCATCATCGGCGATGGCGAAAGGGAACAACAGATACCGTACTCGGGCGATATGGCGGCCCTGGGCGAGCCGCAATGGTTTCCGTGGAGGATTTCTCTTGCCGATTTCAGCGAGGTCGACCTGACGCACGTCACGACCATCGCAATCGGCCTGTGTCACGAGAGGACGGACCCGGCGCCGGCCGGCCGGGGAAAGCTGTATATCGAGGACATTGCCCTGTACCCGGCACGGTGTCTGGAAACCCACCGGCCCACGGCCGATGTGACGGCCGACTGCATCGTGGATTATCGCGATCTCAATCGGATGGCGCTGGACTGGCTGGATGACCGCACGCAGGTGCACCCCGTAGCCGCTCCGAACGAGCCGATTCTCTGGTACCCGTTCGACGGCAATGCCGATGACATTGCAGGCAGCGCTCACGGACACACGCAAGGGCGGTTCAACTACGCCCCGGGGATCTACGGGCAAGCCATCCATTTTGCGAACCAGGGCGATACCGTGAGCGTTCCGGAGGCGCCGGCCGTCTTCGGACGGGCCCGCGAGGCGATCACGATCGCCTTCTGGCAGAAGGGGGATGATTCGTCACACCGGAACGATACCATCTGCTGCTCGAATTACGTATACGGCCAGTCGAACCCGACCATCGCCATCCATCTCGGCTGTTGGCGGGACCCGGGCCGATACCGCTGGGATTGTGGGTACCCCTGGTCGTTCGAAAACCGTGTGGCAGGCGTGCACCGAGACAAGTCGGACTGGACCGGGCGGTGGAACCACTGGGCGTTTACGAAGGACGTCTGCGTGGGGCCGGTGGGGCGGAAGGGCCGGATGGAGATCTACCTCAACGGCGTGCTCTACGATAGTCGCGATGGAACGGATACGCCCATAACCGGAATTACCGGGTTCGAGATCGGCTCCGGCTGGTATGGCCATTATGACGGCATGATCGACGACTTCCAGGTCTATGACTACGCCCTGTCCCCGGCCGAGATCGCCTATGTGGCCACCGACGGATTCGGCGTCTTCCACCACCGACCCGCCTCCAAGGCCGACCTGGACGGCAATGGTGAGGTCGATCTCCACGATTTCGCTATCCTGGCGAGCGAATGGCTCGAAGACCAGATGTGGCCTTGAGCCCTGTCCCGTGGCCGTCCCTGGTATGCCGTCCGCCTTGCGGGCGCGTGGCCTTGTCTGCGTCTGCATCCTGTGTTACACTCCCGGTTCATCCAGACTGTTAGGGACGACAGAGTATGAGTAAATCGAGAGAATGGGTACGGATGCTGGTGCCGAGCGTCACCGTCTTCTTCGCCAGTGCGTGCATCATGATCCTGGAATTGGTGGCGTCGCGGCTGGTCGCCCGTGACTTGGGATCATCGCTATACACCTGGACCTCGATCATCGGCGTGGTGCTCGCGGGGATTTCCATCGGCAACTATCTCGGCGGGCGGATCGCGGACCGCTATCATGCCCGGCGGGCCCTGGCCGTGTTGTTCGGGCTATCGTCGGCCGCCTGCGTGGGCATCGTTGTCCTCAATCATCTCGTCGGCGACTGGACGCTGCTGTGGCACTTGAGCTGGCCGAGTCACGTGTTCTTTCATGTCTCGCTCGTATTCCTCTTGCCCTCGGCGCTGCTGGGGACGATCAGTCCTGTCGTGGCGAAGATGGCCCTGGACCAGGGCTTGGCGACCGGGCGGACCATCGGGAGCATCTACGCATGGGGTGCGGCCGGGAGCATCGCCGGGACCTTCCTCGCGGGCTTCTTCTTGATTGCCACGTTCGGCAGCGTGACCATCATCTGGTCGATCGGCGCCGCCATGCTGGTCATGGCGCTGCTGTACTGGGCCAGTTGCTGGGTGATGTACCTGTGGGCCATGGTGTTTGTCGCCCTGTTGACGATGGGGATGGCCTCCCCGGAGTGGGCCGTCGAGGCGGGGGCGGGCGTGCGTCTGCGGGAGCGGCCGGACCCGAACGTGCTCTACGAAGATGAGACGCCGTACTGCTATGTGGCCGTGCGGCAGGTCTCCAAACGCCCCGACCGCCGGGCCTTCATGCAGGACAAGCTCAAGCACAGCGAAATCGTCATGGGAGAGGTCACCAGCCTTCAGTATTTCTACACCCGGATCTACGCCGGCCTGACGCACGGCCTGAGCGGCGGCCGGCAGGACCTTTCCATGATGGTGATCGGCGGGGGCGGGTACGCCTTTCCTCAGTATCTCAAGACCTCCTGGCCCGTCAGCCGCGTGGAAGTGGTCGAGATCGATCCCGGCGTCACCACCGCGGCGATGGAGGCGTTTGGCCTGGACCCGAACACCACCATCGTGACGATCAACATGGATGCGAGGAACTACGTCGACCAGCTCCTCGCCACGGGACGCGAGGGCGAGGCAACGAAACGCTACGATTTCATCTACGAAGACGCCATCAACGATTATTCCGTGCCGTTCCAATTAGTGACGAAGGAATTCAACGACAAGATCGCCAAGCTGCTCGCCGACGACGGCGTCTACATGATCAATCTCATCGATACGTATGAGAACGCCCAATTCCTGGGCGCCGTCGTCAATACGGTGCAGCAGACCTTTGCACACGTCTACGTCATCACCAACAAGGTCAGTCTCCCATCGGTGCGGGATACGTTCGTCGTGGTGGCGGCGAAAAAAGAACTCGATCCAGGCCGCACCCTGCAAGCGTACAACAAACATCTCAAGCTCTGGCTGCTCGACGACGCCGAGATGGACTACCTCAGAGAGCAGTGCGACGGCATCATTCTGACGGACGATTATGCGCCGGTGGAGAACATGCTGGCCCCGGTCGTCCGGCAGAGCGCGCGCGAGATCCTCGCCCGCAAGTATCTCGACGAGGCGATGCGGCTGCAGCAGAGCGAGCAGTACGAGCAGAGCATCCGGAAGTACCGCCAGGCCGTGCAGCTCAATGCGTCGATGGGGCTCAAGGCGTACAATGAGATCGGCATGATGTGCGTGGCGCAGAACAAGCCGGTCGAAGCGGTCCAGGCGTTTCGCGACGCGATCCTGTCGCAGCAAGAGGCCGGCGGTGAGCAGACGGCCGTCGCATCGGTCTACATGAATCTTGGCATCCTGCTCGGGCGGATGAACAAGCCCGATGAGTCTAAGAAACAGTTGGCCAAAGCGGCCGAGTGGTTTCGCATCGAGCTCGAGGAGAACCCGAACGCCGTCGTGTCCTGGGAGTGGCTCGGCGACACGCTGGCCATCATGGGCGATTTCAAAGGCGCGTCCGATGCATTTGAACGAGCGGCGGCCCTTGAGCCGGCCAATCCATCGCACTATCAGAAGCTGGCCAAGGCCCTCGAGTTCCAGCGGCGGTACGACGAAGCCATTCCCGTCGTCCGCAAGCACATTCAGCTTATGGAACAGCAGGGCCGACGGGACATAGCCGCACAACTCCGCCAGTACGTCGAGTTCCTTGAGTACCAGAAGGTCAAGCAAGCCAGGTAGTCACGGGATCTGGGCCGCTTCTCTCTGAAAGACCAGCAATTTGGTCTCGCCGTAGGTTTCGTCGGTGGACAAATCGAAGGACGGTTCCTCGGGGGTGTGCGCCGTGTAGCGGGTGAAGGTGGTCCACTGTGCCTGCCATGTGCCTTCCGGGGAGATGGGGCCGGTGAAAACATCGGTGCTGGACCCTTCGAGGATTTCGTCGCCCATCTGCACGCGCACGTGAGCCATCGTGATCTTTACGGTCAGTTGGCTTGTGGCGGGATCGTAGTGAATCGTCCAGGGGCCGGGGGGGAAGACTCCCTGGTCGCCGCTCTTGGTGGGCAAGGTGGTGGTTCGGCCGGGGATGATGCGGACGCGCCCGAGACTGATCACGGCCGAGGAGATTTGCCCGTCCGGCTCGAAGACAAACTCCCAGCCGTGTCGATCGGCTTTCCATTCACCGACGAGAGTATCGGGGAACTCGCCGCCGCCCTCGATTATCACTTCCACCGGTCGGGCCGGAGGATTCAGAGGGCGGCTGCATCCGGCGGCCATCAAGGCGCAGCCGAGAACGACCAGAGCCCATCTTCGTTTCATGCCAGAGATCCTTCCTGTACGTACGAACGAAAACCTGCGTCCGGGCATTGTACTCGTGACGGTGCGAGAAGGCAAAAAAGAGAGAGGCAAGTCTGAGACTTGCCTCTTTTCCTGTACTCTTAGTTGTTGGTCCTGGCGACGCTGGTTCTACCGGCGCCGATAGAGAAATAGACCACCAAGTCCCAGCAGAGCGATCGTTGCCGGCTCCGGAATCACGGTAATGTCCACCGTCTGTAGGACATCTAGCCCGTCTTCGGCATAGAGCTTCAGTTGCGTGGTGCCCTCACTGACGCCGATCACGTTCACGAGAAGATGATCCCCGGCCAGGATCTGGTTGTCCGGGTCCAGACTGGTAACACTGAACTCGTACGACGCGCCGTATATAGGCCAGAACGTCATGGCCGAGTCGCCTGCCGGGTCGCCGGCCGGGGTGAACGTCGGGTCGCCGTCGAAATCGGCCACGGCCGGGTCCGTGATCTCCAGCCAACCGACGTAACCGCCGTCTTCGCTGCTGTTGAGGGTGAGTGTGGCTGTTTCTCCGATGTCGATCGGTTCGGTCGGGAGGTCCACCAACGACAAGGCGGCGCTTGCTCCCGAGGCCAATCCCAAGACCAACATCAAAACGAGCAGTTTCTTCATCATTCAACTCCTTCCGTTCTTCCACGCACAGGCTCCTCTTCGGAGGGTGCGTCATGTGGCCGCGGCACGTTTCTTCGTCCGCGGCGAGTGCCTGACAGCAGTGGGCGACGCTACGGTTCCAGATTTCCGCCGCAATCGCCGGGGACGCCGGGCTCCTTAACCATCCAGTTCTCGATCAGGATGTTCAGGTCGCTGTTGCCGACCCGGTACCAGCCGGATTTTGCACTGCCGTTCAGGTCACGGGCAAAATCGGCGCAGATACCGTTTTCAGTGGAAGCGATACCGGGGCCGTCGGGCGACTCCTTGATCTGCCAGCCGTCAAGGAGTACCTTCAGGTCGTCCTGACCGACGTAATGGAAGCCGGACTTCTGGCTACCCTGTTTCTTTCCGTCGGCATCACCGTGACACTGCCTGGGATAGGCCCAGCAGGCGGGCTTTCCCACGGCGACCCACTCGTCGTAATCCGGGTGGCCCGGCGGAAGCAGATCCCCGCTCTCGCCCACGGCCACGCCGGTCGCCAAGCTCAGGTCGACATCGGCAGCCACCTCCGGGTCCGTCAGCACGACACCGCCGCGAATCTCGTTGAGCGCGATGCTCAGATTCGCCGGCTCGCTGAGCGTGAGCTTGAACAGCAGCCCACTATTGGGCGGCGCATTGGGCGAGGTATCGTCTGTCGGGTAATACAGTGCGCCCATCTCGACGGTAATTCCGTCGGTGCCCAGACCGCCAAGCGCGCCGGGGTCACAAGGATCAGCCACCGGCGTATAGTCGTTGACGTCCCATGTGGCTACCTCGCCAGTGTCAGGATCGACGGTGATGTAGCGGCCGAAGTTCGCGGGGAAGATACCGTAGCCGGGATTGGCCGCGGTGCTTTCACCACGGACGAAGTCAGTGATGGCTTCGATGGCGCCCTTGTCTACGGTGATGTCCAGGGCGAACGCCCGTACCTTCTCCCCATCCGTTTCATACGTGATCGCCGCTGCTTCACCTTCCGGCGTAGCAACAATCCTCACGGCGGCCCACGCAGGGGAGGCAAACAGAAGCATTGCCAGCAATAAGCTTAGCTTCCTCATGATACAACCTTCCTTTCTCTCTTCTTCTTCGCAGGGCGACAGGCCCCGCAGCATCTTGGCTTTTGTCTTGCTTCCTGCATCCGCCAAAATAACTCGTACGCGCTCACCGGCCTCTTGGTGGAGCCATGAACGCGATCATCCGACTCGCAGGAAGAGTCGGTTACGGCTTTTTCTCCCTTTGTACTCCTCCTTTCCCGCCAAGTGGCGAAACGGTGTGCCCCGTATCAGAGGCACTGATTCACAGACAAATCCTTACTTTCAAATTAGCAGAAACCGGGAAAAAAATCAAGTCAAAAAGTGAAAAAAGGCCCCGTCATACCGCCTTCGGGATGCGCGGGCCATCTTTCGGGGAACGACGTCCAGGCCGGGGCTGCGGTCGGCCCCGTCGTACGGAGGCCCCCAAAAGGGCCGTGCAGGCCGCAATACGACGTTCGGCGGGAGGCTGGGGGCTCCAGGAGGCCCGGTTTTGTAGCGGCCGCATTTCCTGGTCCCCAGAGGCCATTGCCGGGGGGGGCGTCACCGGCAAACTGTGGCTTGAGCCTGCCCCCGGGCGTCCTGCAGCATCGGCGCGAGCAGCGCGCTGGGACATCAGGATATGAGCGGCGTCCTCCTGGGCCTCGTTTTGTCAAGCGAGAATTGGGCATGAGCCGAAGACAGGTACAGGGGGATCGCAGCCCGTCAAGGCAACGGCCTTCATTTGAAGGCTCCCTCGTGTACGGATCGCAAAGCGTATGATATCGTGTCGGCATGCGTAATTTCCTGAAAGGACGGCTCCTGTTCGTGCGGCTGTGCCTGCTGGCCAGCGTTCTGGGCCTCGTGGCGGTCGGGATTCTGACGATCTATGCGATCGGCAACCCGATCGAGAGCAGTCCGGCCACGGATATGGCCTCCCTGGCCGGCAATTGGAAGAAGCAGCTTGTGTTCGCGGCGGTGGCCTTGGCCGGCTTCGTGGCCGCGAACCTGGTGAACTACCGTCGGCTGGGGGCCGTTAGCTTCTCGCTCTATGGTGTGACTCTTGCTCTTCTGGTGTATCTGGTCATCAGCCGGTATGTGGTGCAGCTCCCGTTCGCCGCACCCAGCCGCGACGGCGTCCATCGCTGGCTCGTGTTTCATCCGTCGCTGCCGCGAGTCCAGCCATCGGAATTCTGCAAGCTCTCCTACGTTCTGGCGCTGGCGTGGTATCTGCGCTACCGCAGCAATTATCGCCGGTTCCGGTCCCTGATTGGCCCGTTTGCACTGACCTTGCTGCCCATGGTCCTGATCCTGATCGAGCCCGATCTCGGGACGGTGCTGCTGATGATGCCCGTTTTCTTCGCTCTGTTGTTCGTCGCTGGCGCTCGGGTCAAACACCTTGCTCTTGTCATCCTGCTGGCCGTGCTCGTGAGTCCGGGACTCTGGCTCAAGATGCAGGAATATCAGCGTACGAGGATCAGTGGCGTCGCGCTGCAGAGTCCCTGGATCCGTGCGAAAGCCGAGCAGGATGAGTCGCTTGGCAGGCTCCTCGTCGGCCGCAAGTTCACCGAGCGACAGTGGCGCAACGATTGGGGCTATCAGCTCATCCGGTCCAAGTTTGCCGTGGCCTCCGGCGGGCTGACCGGCAACGGGTTCGGGCAAGGGCCCTTCATCAAGTACAACTTCCTGTCGGACCGGCACAACGATTTCATCTTCTCGGTCATCGCGCACCAGTGGGGCTTTCTGGGGAGCTTGGTCTTCCTCGGCCTGTACGTGATTCTCATCGCCTGTGGCCTGGAGATTGCGGCGAGCAATACGGACCCGTTCGCCCGGCTGCTGGCCGCCGGGATTGTCGCGATGTTTGTCGTCCAGGTGGTTGTGAATGTGGGCATGACGCTGGGGCTCATGCCCATCACGGGGCTGACGCTGCCGTTTGTCAGCTACGGCGGCTCCAGTCTGCTCGTGAATATGATGGCCGTCGGTCTATTGAACAACATCGGCCGATGCCGCCCGTTCAGCGTGGCGCCGAAGAAGTAGAGCATCGAGCCGCGAATTGCTCTGTCGCTTGTCTGGAAAGGATGCCTTTGATCAGAGGGTTTCGACAGATCGTCATCCTGACGACTCTGAGCCGGGTCCTGGGAATGCTGCGGGACATGGCGTTCGCGTACTTCCTGGGGGCCAGCGGACTGATGGACGGCTGGGCGATTGCGTTCAAGATTCCGAATCTGTCGCGGCGGCTCTTCGGCGAGGGGGCGGCAACGTCCTCCTTGATCCCCGTCTACAGCGAGCAGCTCCAGCGCGATCCGAAAGGGGCCAACCGGCTGGCTCTGTCGGTCGTGACGGCGGTCTTTCTGCTGTTGGCCGCGATCACTGTCTTCGGCGAAGCGTTGATCTGGCTGTATTACCACTTTCTCGCGGACTACGACGGCACGAGACTGAAGCTGTCGTTGACCGCCGTCATGCTGCCGTACATGGTATTGATCTGCACGGTGGCTGTCCTCGCGGGCATCCTGCACACGCACCGGCACTTCGCCGCTCCGGCGGCCGCTCCCATTTTGTTGAACATCTTCATCATTGGGGCCCTGTGCATCGGCGCGTGGGTGCTTCGCGTGCCGAAACGCACTCTCGTGTTTGTCACGGCCGCCGGCGTGCTGCTTGCCGGACTGGCTCAACTGGGGATTCAGTTACCGCCGCTGTGGAGAAGAGGCATCCACGTCCGGCCGACATGGGACGTCCGGTCGCCCGCGTTTCGCAGCGTGTTGGTGCTGATGGGGCCGATGGTCCTGGGATTGACCGCCACTCAGATCAACACCCTGCTTGACGATTTCATTGCCCTGTGGTTGTCCGGGTCCGCCGAGAAAGGGGCGTTCTTCACGCTTCTGGGGCACGGCGTCAAGTATCCTCTGTGGGAGGGGGCCGTGTCGCATCTGTTCTATGCACAGCGGCTCTACCAGTTTCCGCTCGGCGTCTTCGGCATTTCGCTCGCGACGGCCATCTTTCCTGTGATGAGCGCCGACGCCGCGAAGCGGGACTTCGAGGGGCTGTGCCGGACCGTATCGCGCGGGCTGCGCTGTGCGGTCTTTGTCGCTCTTCCGGCCACCGTCGGCCTGCTGCTGCTCAGCCGGCCCATCGTGTCGGTCATCCTGGAGCGGGGCGAGTTCACACGCGCCGACACGGTGAAGACGGCCACCACCCTGTCGTTCTATGTCCTTGGCTTGGCGGGGTATTTCGCCCAGCAGGTGCTGACGCGGGCGTTCTACTCGCTTCAGGAGTCCGCGGTCCCGGCTCGCAGTGCGGCGGTCGCCGTGTTGGTCAATCTCACCCTGAATCTGACGCTGGTCTGGTTCCTCCAGACCGGTGGTCTGGCCGCGGCTACGGCCATATGCTCGTATATTCAGGTCGTGATCCTCACCGTGGTTCTCCAGCGGCGCCTCGGACACGGTGTGTTGGCTGGACTGGGCAGGGCGCTGCGCGATACGGTCGCGGCTACCCTGTGCATGGGCGCGTCGGTCGGTGCCATGTGCTATCTGCTTAACGGGCGGAACGCTTTGCTCATCCTTCTGGTCGGGGTGCCCGTCGGTGCGGCCGTTTATGTTGGGGCCGCACGGTTGTTTCACATCGAGATGTTGTCGCTGCTCTGGGGTGCAAGACGCCGAGGGGCGCCGGGCCGGGGTGGCGACCAGACGCCTTGAAATCGAGGTCCCGGTTATTAGGAACATCATGGTCTGAATGCACTACGACGGCCGGATACGAGAAGAATCATGAGCGATGTCACACGGATTCTAAATGCAATTGAGCAAGGAGATGCCGAGGCCATCAATACACTGCTCCCGGCCGTGTACGAAGAACTCCGCCAAATGGCCGATCGCAAGCTCTTGAGCGAAGGCCCCGGACATACGCTTCAGGCGACCGCGCTGGTTCATGAGGCATACCTCCGTCTTGTCGGTTCGGAAGGCGGCCGCTGGCCGAGCCGGACTTACTTTTTCGGTGCGGCGGCAGAGGCCATGCGTCGCATCCTGGTTGAACACGCTCGAAAAAAAGGTAGCAAGAAACGTGGCGGAGACCGCCAGCGCGTTGATTTCATGAGTGCAGATGCGATGGCGGATGAATCCCCGGACGACCTGATTGCCATGGACGAAGCCCTCACCAAGTTCTCAGAAACCGATCCCGTCAAGGCAGAATTGGTGAAATTACGCTTCTTTGCGGGTCTGAGCTTCGAGCAGGCCGCCGAACTCCTGGATATCTCGCCTGCCACAGCGAGACGGTACTGGAACTACGCACGGGCCTGGCTTTACGGCCAAGTCTGCTCCACGGATTGACCCCGCACATTTTTTTCATTTTTTCTGTAAAATCGTGATTGAACTCACGGCCGATCTGCGCAGGTCTTAACGAAAGGACAAATGCAGGACCTTGGCCGCTGTCAGAACAGGTAAGAGTCTTTGGTTATGGCGCCAGAACGAGACCCAGAAGAGCTATTCCACCGGGCCCTGGAGGTGAAGGACCCCGAGAAGCGGGCTGCCTACCTGGATACCGCCTGTGCTGGGGATGGAGAATTGCGGGCGCAGGTCGATGCCCTGGTCCGGTGGGATCGTGAAGCCGGGGGGTTCATGGACGTGCCAGACAGAGACCCCAATGTCACCCGAGATGCTACCGCTATCCCGGACATGACAGGTACAGAGATTGGCCGCTATAAGCTTCTGGAAAAGGTCGGCGAAGGCGGGATGGCGACCGTCTACATGGCCGAACAGAGGCACCCGATTTGCCGCCGCGTGGCCTTGAAGATCATCAAGCTGGGGATGGATACCAAGCAAGTCATCGCCCGCTTTGAGGCGGAACGTCAGGCGCTGGCCATGATGGACCATCCCAATATCGCCACGGTATTGGACGCGGGGACGACCGAGACGGGACGTCCTTACTTCGTCATGGAGCTGGTCCGAGGGCTGCCGATCACGAAGTTCTGCGATGCTAACCACTTGACCACGCGGGAACGTCTGGAGTTGTTCGTGTCCGTCTGCCATGCCGTCCAGCATGCCCATCAACGTGGAATCATTCACCGGGATATCAAGCCCTCCAACGTGTTGGTTACGCTGCACGATGGCAAGCCGGTCCCCAAGGTGATTGACTTCGGGATTGCCAAGGCCCTGAATCAGCGACTGACGGAGAAGACCATCTTCACTCGGTATTCCCAAATGATCGGTACGCCGGAGTACATGAGCCCGGAGCAGGCCGAGATGAGCGGGCTGGATGTAGATACGAGAACCGATGTCTTCTCGTTAGGCGTACTCCTCTACGAACTGCTCGCGGGCGCAACCCCATTCGATTCGGAGTATCTGCTGAGCAAGGGCTATGGCCAGATGCAACGGATCATACGGGAGGAGGAACCGACACGCCCATCCACCAAGGTCAGCACTCTGGGAGAGGCTCTCATCGACATCGCCAGGCACCGCAGGGTGGCGCCGGAAGCCTTGAGAAGACTGATGCGCGGCGATCTGGATTGGATCGTGATGAAGACGCTGGAGAAAGACCGGGCGCGTCGGTACGAGACGGTGCACGCCCTGGCCGAAGATATCGAACGGCACCTGCGGAACGAGCCGATAACGGCGTCATCGCCCGGCACGATCTACCGGCTGCAGAAATTCCTGCAGAGGAATCGCACGAGGGTGGTGACGTGGTCGGCCGTTGCGGTTATCGTCATCGGACTGCTGCTCGTCCCCGGTGCTTATCTGCGTTTCCGGACCGAGCGAATGCGGAGCGACCACCTTCGGACCATCGCATTGGCCGAGGATCTGGTCACCAGCGGCGACTATGAGCGGGCGCTGGCGGAAGTCAAACCGGTCCTTTCCAGCCGGTTTGTCGGCCCGGAAGCGGGGCTTCTCAATGCGCGCATCCTGCTGGAGCTGCAGAATCCCGACGCCAGCGTCGAACAGTTGTACAAGCTGCTCAACGAACGGTCCGAAATCGCCGCCAACGCTCACTTTCTCCTCGCGCGAATCTATCTGGAGTCCGCCGCCCGCGATCCGCACATGAAGGACAAAGCCCAGGTTCACCTGCAGCATGGGGAACAACTGCTGCCGAGAACGGCGGAGGCCTATCTGCTGCGTGCCGTCGTAGCACAGACGGTCGAAGGGACTCTCAGATGGCTGGAAGAGGCCCTGCAACTGGATCCGGCGCATTACGATGCCCATCGGGCCCGCGCCCTGACTTGTTTCGCACTCGGTGAATACCACGATATGGAGACGGAGGCATCCGTAATGATCGGCAGTCAGCCGAAGAATCCGGTGGGCCATTCGCTGCGTGCCATTGCGCGGCGCGAACTGGCGCTGGCCCGGAACGGCAGCGAATTGCTCAACGCAGCTCTTGCAGACCATAACCGCGCGATAGGTCTGACGGCGCCGCACGACAGCCGCCTGGCGGATCTCCGGAATCAGCGTCACCAGACTCTCATGCGGATGGGGAAATACGACGATGCTCTCGCCGATATTCAGATATGTTTGCAGATGCAGCCCCGTGACCCGGCATACCATTTTGACTTGTTCTGTGTGCTGCTGGCGCAGGGTCATTACGAGAAGGCCCAGGCGGAATATGACCGTATTCTCAATTCCGGTCTAATGCACCAGATGCGTTTTGGCTGTTTGGCAGCCAAATACGTTTCCGACAGTCTGTGGTCGAGAGGGTCGTGGCACCCTCAGGACAAACCGCCGTTGGGGACGGCCTTCGAGAGCATGCACGCTGCGGCCAGGCAATACCATCAGCTTGCCGAGCGGGCCAGGCGTGTCGTGGCTGAGGGTTTCCATCCGAGCTTCGCGCCGGACGGCGCCCAGGTGGCATACAGTAGAGGCGTGCTTGGCGCCAGCGGCATTGAGATTCTCCATCTCGGCACGGGCAAGACCCGGCTGTTGACCGTGCCCGGCAAAGACCCGGCATGGTCTGGCGATGGACAGTATATTCTGTACGTTCGTGACCGGCAGTTCTTGTCCATGCAGGATTTGACATTGCCGGGTGAGGGGAGGTATCAGTCGTGGAAACAGGAGGAGGTCTGGATCATCAAAGCCGACGGCAGCGAGCGGCCGCGGTTTCTGGCCAAGGGGGGCTGGCCGAACTGGTCCGGCGATTCCCAGAGGCTCTACTACCACAGCCGTCTGGACAACATGGTGTATTCCATGTCGATCGATCCCGACCACGCGAATCCGAAGGAAGTGTTCACATGCGAAACCCAGTTTCCCGTGGTGTCGCCGGATGAGAAATTCGTCGCATTCGTCGAGAAGAAGACCGGCACGTTCAAGATCGTGAATTTAGCCGATGGGTCGGAGGCAGCATCCTGGTCGGGGCTTGGTGGAAACGGGCCATTGTTCATCTGCTGGTCGGCGGATGGGAAGCGGCTGGCTATCGGATGTTATTGGCAGGGAGGGCTCTGGATTTATGACATGGACACAAAACAGGCGACCCGGGTCGTCGACGGTTCTTTTGCCTGGTGCGCTTGGTCGGCTCCCGATATGAGCCGCATGGTCATCGAGCGCGCGTTTGGGTCGTGGCATCACGAGATTTGGGTCGCCGATGTGGTCAAAGACGGCGTCCCGATGGTTACCCGGGAGAGTTCAGACGGACAGGAATAGCCACAGCAATATGAGAAAGGAGCAAGAGATGAAAACAAAAGTAGCATTGGCAGCGGTTGTCGTGATGGTGACAGCTTGCAGCAGTTTCGCGGATTGGCCGCAGTATCTGGGGCCGAACAGGGACTCAACGTCACCGGAAAAAGGACTTCTGCGCTCTTGGCCTGAGAATGGGCCGGAGGTCCTGTGGACTGTTGGTGTTGGCAGAGGTTATGGCGGGCCCGTTGTCAAAGATGGCAAGGTCTATCTGCTCGACCGGGATGATAAGGTCGGTGATACCCTTCGGTGTTTCGATCTCTCTAATGGCAAGGAACTCTGGAGTTTTGCCTACGACGCTCCCGGACCTCCCGTCATGTTTCCTGGCTCGCGCAGTGTACCGACCGTTGACGGCAATCGTGTCTACTCGTGCGGCCAGAACGGGGACCTATATTGCATCGACACAAACACACACAAGCCCGTTTGGAATGCAAACGTGTGGACGGATTTCGGCGGTAAACCGGCAAGCGGCTCGTCGGGTGGATTTGGATCACGCGAGCCCGGCAGTTTTCCCATCTGGGCAATTACGCAGTGCCCATTGGTTTACGGCGATTTGCTTGTTGTTGCCTCGCAAGCTCCTGAGGCCGGCGTCGTGGCCTATGACAAACTCACAGGTGACGTGAAATGGAGAACCCCCAATCTTGGCAACGAATCCTATGCCAGTCCTTCCGTTGTGAAAATAGACGGAAAAGACCATGTGGTAATGGTCATTTCATCTACGAATCCTTTTGGAAATCCCGGATCGTCACGAACTCTGGGTAATGTTGTTGGAATGGAACCCCTTACAGGGAAAATCCTGTGGGAATACGATAAGTGGAATTGCCACATTTCCGTACCGAGTGCTGTTGATGCCGGTGACAACAAGGTGCTCGTCGTTGGTGGATACGAACTCGGCGCAACGATGATAAAGGTCGAAAAGAAGGCAGATGGCAGCTACGGCACAACAGAACTCTTTACGACTGAAGAATTTGGCGATCAAACAAAACCGCCCATACTGCATAACGGTCATTTCTATGCTCAGTACGGAACCAACAGGCGGCGTGACGGCCTGGTGTGTATGAGCATGGATGGCCAGATCGTGTGGAAAACAAAACGCGAACCTGGTTTCAACAAAGGCAGTATGATTCTGGTCGATGGCCTGATTCTGGCCACTGATGGAGCCAACTCATTGTATCTTATTGAGCCTGATCCAAGCGGATTCAAGCCACTTGCATCAGCAGAGCTTCTTTCAGAAGCAGGAACAAACAGTGAAGGGATAGCCGCACGAGTCGGCGGTTCCACTCAGAACTGGGCGCCAATCGCTCTCGCCGATGGCAAGCTCCTCATCCGAGACCACAGCCAGTTGAAGTGTGTCAAAGTCGCTGAATGAGAGATTATTCATGATGACCATTTCTCTGAAGGTCCGTGCCGGAAGATGGATTATTGCCTGCGGCATAGGATTGGTGTTGATATCACCTGTCCGACACGCTCCAGCTAAGACCAAAACGGATCTGCCCGCTGATACGAACGTCGCAAGCGACTTTACCTCTTCTGAACACATCTTGGAGACCTGGACCGGTTTCCGGGGCCCGGGCGCCAACGGACTCGCCGCTCACGCGAATCCGCCTCTGAACTGGAGTGCAAAAGAGGGTAGGAATATTCTCTGGAAGACCAAGATACCCAAGCACGGCATGAGTTCCCCCGTGGTCTGGGAAGATCGGTTATTTCTGACCGGTGCTGACGATTCTACCCGTCAGATTCACTGTTTTGAAACAGACACAGGCAAGCTGCTCTGGCAGCATGATGTGAATGGCCTTCCCGGATCTCCGCCTGACGGCAAGCTGCCGGATGTGTTGGACGAAACCGGATTCGCAGCGCCCACTGCGACAACAAACGGTCGATATGTGGCGGCCGTTTTTGCAACCGGTGAACTGGTTTGTGTGAATATGAAGGGACAGCGCATCTGGGCTAAACATCTGGGGATCCCCAAAAACCCTTACGGTCATGCTTCCTCTCTGGTAAGTCACAGGAATCTGCTGATTGTTCAATATGATCAGACGAACAACTCACAAGTTCTGGCATTTGATCTGGCGTCGGGCAATCCTGCATGGCAAGTCAAACGCGGCGCAGTTTCGTGGTCCTCTCCCATCCTCATTGACAACAAGGGGAGGATGGAACTCATTCTGACCAACAGTGAAGCAGTGGATAGCTATGACCCGGAAACCGGAAAGCTTCTCTGGCATGTGGAATGTCTCGGCGGAGATGTCGCCCCTTCAGCCGCCTATGCGGATGGCGTCGTGTTTGTTGCTAATGACAGTGCAACTGCTACAGCCATTGATGTTGGGAATCACCGTTCGGAGCCGAAGATTCTCTGGCAATGGGACGAGGCCCTGCCCGATGCGGCCAGCCCTCTGGCCAATGAAGATTATCTAATTCTGCCGACAGCGTTTGGAGTCATCACTTGTCTTGATGGGAAAACGGGAAAGGTTTTCTGGGAACATGAATTTGACGAGGGCTTCTACAGTTCTCCCATCTTGGTGAACGATCGTGTCTACATCATCGATCTTTCCGGGGCGATGCAGATTTTCAAGATGGACGATGAGTTTGAACTTCTTGGAGTTTCTGAGATAGCCGAAGCCGCCTACGCGACGCCGGCTTTTGTTGATGGAAGGATCTATATGCGAGGAATTACTCATCTGTTCTGCATTCAGGAGCAGAAGTGAGATGAACTGTGGTGTATGCGGAGCATACAACGGTGACATCGTTTCATCGTTATATGCCCGCGCACGTGCCGTTTCGGCTGCGCGCGATGATTTCTGAAAGGAGCAGGAAATGAAGGCAAAAGTAGCGTTGGCAGTTCTCGTTGTGATGGTGACGGCGTGCAGCAGTCTGGCCGCGGATTGGCCGCAATTGCGCGGGCCGAACCGGGACGGCAAGTCCGCGGACACGGGCCTCCTCAAGGAATGGCCGAACGGTGGGCCACCGCTCGCCTGGAAGATCGACAAGCTCGGCGGTGGCTACAGCGCTCCGTCCATCGCCGCCGGGCGGATCTTCGGTATGAGCAATCGCGGCGATGAGGAAGTCGTCTGGGCCTTGTCCGAGAAAGACGGAAGTGAAATCTGGGTAGCGCCCCTGGGGCCGGCCTTCGCTCAGCGGGCGTCGCAGGGAAGAGAGGGGCCGGCATGCACACCGACGGTCGATGGGGAACACCTCTATGTCGAAGGTTTGGCGGGTAATGTGGCGTGTCTGCAGATCCGAGACGGCAAGATCGTTTGGCAGCGCAGTCTGACAGAAGATTTTGGCGGGAGCGTACCCATGTGGAGCTACCGAGAATCGCCGCTGGTTGATGGTGACAAGGTAATCGTCACCCCCGGCGGTGCAGATGCGATTCTCGTGGCCCTGAACAAGGTGACCGGCGAGACGATCTGGAAGGGCCAGGTGCCCGCCGATTCCGGCGGCAATTCGGGCGGTCGCCGAGGCGGTCGGGGCCGGGGCGGGGGTGGTTCCGGCGCGGCCTATGCCTCACCCATCGCGATCGATGTCGAGGGGCAACGGCAGTACGTGCAGCTCATCTCCAATACACTCGCAGGATTTGCAGCGTCCGACGGGAAGTTCCTGTGGCAGTATGACACACCGGCCAACCGCATGGGCATCAACTGTTCCGCACCGGTGTTCGACAATGGCTTGGTGTTCGCCTCGTCGGCCTACGGGGCAGGCGGCGGGTTGGTTAAGCTGAGGAAGGATTCTGATGGCGGTGTCAAGGCCGAGGAAGTCTATGCCACCACCGACATGCAGAACCACCACGGCGGCATGATCCTTGTGGACGGTTATCTCTACGGCGCCAACGGAGGCAATGAGGGCGGCGCACTGGTTTGTCTGGACTTCCAGACCGGCAAGGTCATGTGGGATCAGCGTCAGAGCGCAGGTCGTCGCGCAAAGGGCTCGCTGGCCCTGGCGGATGGTCGCTTGTACTATCGCATGGAAGATGGCACGATGCTGTTGATTGAGCCGAGCCCGGAGCAGTACCTCGAGCGCGGGCGCTTCGAACAGCCGGACCGCAGCAGCGCGCCGGCCTGGCCGTACCCGGTCATTGCCAACGGCAAACTGTACCTCCGCGACCAGGACGTACTGCTCTGCTACGACGTCAAGGCCAAGTAACGAAATCCGCGCAAGCGCCGGCGAACAGGACGATTGGGCTATGATAGCCGCTCCATTGGGCGGTTTCAGAAGGCCAGGCGGCCCCGGTTGGCGCAGGTCGGACGTGGCCTCTCAGTCCAATACCGGGAACTTATGGGACGTATGTGTGTCTAATTCTCTGAACATCCGTACCTCATGTGGCGATAATGCCTAAAGCACGTGTGGGTGTTGCCCGAAATAGGGGTAGGTATGGCCTTTTCCCCGGGTTTAAGGAGAAACGAATGGTCACAAACAGGTCGATCGCGGTGCTTCTGGCGATAGTCCTGTTTCCTGCGCTCACATCGGCACAGACGTGGGGTTCCGGGCAGAGCCCTTCCCAGCCTGCTCGCACTGCCACGATGCCCGAGGCGCTGTTCTCACCCTCGGCCGCTGCGCGATTCTTGGAAGTGGCTCACGAGCTGGCCCGGTCGCCGAATATCACCGGGCCCCAGGCGGATCAGGCGATCCTCCTGCTGGCCGCGGCCAAGTGGCTGGACCGCGGGGCCCCGAACGTCGAACCTCTGCTGCTCGAACTGGCCGTTCACCACGCCGAGAAGGACTATTCGCAGCAGGTCTTCGTATGGTTGGAGAGCTACGTCAGCGAGTCCGCCGACCGCACGATCGTGATGGACGCCGTCCGGTATCTGCTGGACCGCTTGAATTCCCGCGAGCAGCGCAAGGCATTGCTCGAGAAGCTGGTGAACAGGGTCGGCAACAGGAACCCTGTGGTCGATTCGGAACTGGCCACGATGCTCGGTCTTCTCATGCTCGAAGAGTCGAATACCGAGGCCGCAAAGTTCTACTTGGTGCAGGCATACACCAACAACAAATACAACAAGGTGGCCTTTTCGAAGCTGGGCGAGCTCGCTCCAAAGGAGATTGGCCCGGCGACCTACCTCGAGCACTTGCGCCTGGCGCTGCGGGAAGATCCGTTAGACATCCGTGCGGCCCTGAACTTCGCGCAGTACGCCGAACGCCTGCAACTCTATGATGTCGCCGCTCAGTCCTACCAGTACGCGGCCGAGCTGTTCCGGTACCTGTATCCCTCGGAGCTGCTGCCGCCGCACATCTACCTGCCCTGGGCCATCAGTTGCTACAACACGCAGAGTAGCCGGCACATTTGCCTTCAGATCGCCGAGAACGTTCGCAGGCAGGGGCGTTTCGATATCCTCCTGGAGGCCATCGCCGGCCGGGCGGCCGCCAGGACGGGCAATGCGCAGGAGGCCCAGCGGATCTTCCGCCAGGCCGAGCAGAGGGCCCTGCAACTGCTGCAATCCGGGCCGGCGGTGTCCCCGGCGACCGGCCAGGCCGCGGCGGCCGCTGTGCGAGAAGTCGATCCGAAGCAGTTTGCATGGTTCTATTGTTTCGCCGACCCGAATCCGGCCCAGGCGTTGGACTGGGCCAACAAAGCCTATTCGGCCGAGCCGAACTCCCCGTCGGCGGGGGCCTTGCTGGCTTATGCCCTGAGCATCAACAATCAGTTGGAGTGGGGTAAGCCGTTGCTCGAGTCCTTCGAGCACACGCAGATTGCGGACTTAGTGCAGGCCCGGGTTGAGGTCTCGCAGGGCAGGACGGCGCAAGCCGTGCAAACGCTGAGGCTCGCCGTTGCCAAGGATGCCGGCTCGCTTGCCGCCGAGCAAGCCAAGGAGATGCTCAAGGCGTTGGGCAGCGAGTACGCCCCGCCGATGGATCCGGCCGTGCTGATGGCGTCGCTCACCGAAAAGCTCGGCAGAACCCTGGTTCCGCAGTTCATGCCGCCGGACAAGATGATGGACGTGCAATTCAGCATTCGCGGCACCGAGTTTTCGTATGGCAGCGAACTCGAAGGCGTTGTCGCCATCATCAACAACAGCCCCGAGCCGCTCGTCATCACATCCGACAGTCTCTTCCGCGGAGGTCTCCGCGTCAGTGCCCGCGTGACCGGGGATATCAAGAAGGAGATTCCGAACCTCGTAGCCCGGACGATCCGCACCGACCTGACCGTGCCGCCCGGCAGGAGCCTCGTCCATCTGCTGAGGCTGTCCACCGGGGAGCTCCGGCAGCTTCTCCTGGCCTATCCACAGGCCTCTCTTGAGATCGAGCTTACCCTGTACCTCGACCCGGTGATGACCGACAGCGGGGCCGTGAGCAATCGGCTGGTGGATGTGAAACCGGTGACGATTACCGTCACGCGTCCGCGTGTCGAGGTGGCGGCAAGCTACGTGCGGAACCGGTTCAATACCATCTCGTCCGGGCAGGAAGAGCAGAAGATCCAGACGGCTCAACTGTTCACCGGCCTGCTGAAGGAACAGTACGCCATGGCCGAGCATGGGACACTGTACGCCTTCAAGTACGCCGAGTGGCTGCCGAACCTGCTTCGTTCGGCCCTGACGAGCCCTTCCGGATTGCTCCTCGGCCGGGGGCAGAAGGACTGGGTCGTGAAGGTCCACACCATGGCCGACATGCGGTCCATGCCGATGGACCCGGAATTGGCCACTGTGGTGGCAAAGAACCTGAACGATCCTCAATGGCCCGTCCGATTGATGGCGGTCTACCTGCTCGCCAGCACGGGGGGAGCCGACTTCGGCAACGTCCTCAACTGGGTGGCCGAGTACGATGCGAGCGAGCTCGTTCGCGGCATCGCGGTCTCGCTGCAATCGACGGAGCCGGTCGCCACGGCTCTGCGGCCCGGCTCGCCGCCTCCGGTCCTAACAGTCTTTCGCTGAAGCACCCCGATTCGGCCCTTCTCCACATGCGGGCGACGGCCCTTGCCGCCGAATCACGCCGATCCTGAGGAACCCCTGGGCCATTGGAACGTATGACTACCTGAGTTGGCCGGGACGATACTTTTGTCCTCAATTTCGGACTTTTGGGTTGTATTGACCGGGCCAGACGGTATGATTCCATATTTTCCAAAGGCATTTGTGGTTGTTTTTGAAAGGGTTACGGCATGCCGGCTGAGGTGAACAAGGAAAAATGCACAGGGTGCGAGTCCTGTGTCAGTGAGTGCCCGAGTGACGCGATCAGCATGGTGGACGGAAAGGCCGAGGTCAACGCCGATAGCTGCGTCGACTGCGGCGTTTGTGTTGACGCCTGTCCGGAAGAGGCCATAAGCATGTAGAGCCGCAGGATTCTGCGTCTCTCTCCGGTGGGCCCCATCGTCTAGGCAGGTCTAGGACACCGGGTTTTCAACCCGGCAACAGGGGTTCGAATCCCCTTGGGGCTATTCAAGCGACCATCTCCCTTGGTCGTATCGCCGAGTTCGCCCGTGAGAGATGGGTATTGGCGTGCGCATAATTCCCCCTTCACCGGATTTGTCCAAATTCCTGGGCGTGGAAGTCGAAGGACACCTGCGCGCAAGTTGACTTGCAGCGGGTACTACCCTTGACGCCAGCGGTTTGTCACTTCTTTCCCTGCCCCGGGTTGGTCTCCGGCTTGCCGTGGTTGCCGGGGTGGTCTTCCGGTTTGCCGTCGAGACCGGGATTGGTTTCCGGCTTGCCGGCACGGCCCGGATCGATCACGCGGATGATGTCGCTATCCGAGAAGATGACCCCATCGGTCAGTACGCCGGTAACCGTGATGGTTACCGCGTCTCCGACCTCGAGGATCTCTTGCACGGCGGATCTGTCAAACTTGACCATCAGACTTGAACCGCCGTCGCCATCGCGATCTCCTGTCGCGGTGGGCCGCAATTCTGCGGGGACTTCGCCGTTGAGCAGCACCGTATTGACGTCGATGTCCCGCACGTCATAACTCTCTCCCAGATCGATGCGGCATGTGATCCACCGCCCCTCGCTCTTGAGATTGAGGGTGTTCGGCTCGATGGCCAATCCGCGAGCCGTCGGCGCGGAGGTAGCCGTGACCTGCACCCATTCAACCTGGGATTGGGCATCGCTGTTGTACAGGTCGGCAGAGACAAAAGACGTCAGCCGATCGTCCCGTACGAAGTTGGGATCCACGTTCAGCCCGTCGAGGTACAAGGACCACCGTCCTTCTGCGTCTCTCGCCCATTCGAAGGTGTGCCATCCGGCCAGACTGCCGCCGCCATAGGTGAAGACCTGCTCGATGCCGCCGGCGTCACGCAGCGTGAATATGGCGCTGCCGTTGGAGGAGCTGCCTTCGTAATAATGTCCAACCGCGCCCTCGGTCTTGCTCCACGCGAGAAGGGATGAAAGAGCATCCGGGCCTGATGCGGCACGCATCGCAAGAGACAGCTCGGTAGTACCCACCACATTCAGCGGATGCGTAATCCCGGCCGGCATTGGCCCAGCTCCGCCGACGGCGAAACCCTCAGGAGAGACATAGAGTAGCGGGGGGCCGGCTGGAGTCACCACTGTCCAGCCGTCATAGTTCCCATCGTCGAAGTCATCGGACACGGTGAACGATAACGCGAGGGCTACCGCCGGACAAAAGACAGACAATAGTGCCGTCATCATGGCGAGTCTCAGGATTCCTGCGCGCCTCATTTGTGTTCCTCCCTTCCCAGTGTTCGTGCCTCGCTCGCGTGTGGCCCCTCAAGAGCACACATCCCGAGCTTCCACACGGACAACTTCTACTGTTTCTGCCGGAGCTCTTCGATGTGGTTCCTCCTGCGTCATCCAGCACCGCCATCCGTAGGGCCCTTATAAGACTACCCCTGAATCAGGCGGCTGTCAACGAAAAACTGCTCTTATCGGACGATTTGTCCGCCTTTCGGATTCCTTCGGCCCTAAGCGTCACAACGGCCCGGGTCACTCGCTGTTGCCATCGGCAGCGGCCTTCCCGAGCGTCAGGATGGCCGCACACACGACGACCGGTAGTTGCGGCCATGCCGCTATGACCTTCGTCAAGTCAGGGGCAACCGGGGGCTTTTCGCCGTCAGGTGCGCCGGATTCTGCGTGCTCATTCTGAGAAATCGGCGTTTTCGGGGGCTTGAAGGGGGATTGTTCGAATCCCCTTGGGGCTATTGGGCCCTCCAATTCACGACTTACCATTTGCGATTTGACTTCTGTCACAGGCGGGACGGCGATTCGCCAAGAGCAGGTCGCAGGTGGTCAGACGCGCATGCCGGATATGGTGGCTTCGAAGGCGAGGGTCTGGCCGACGACTCCCTGGACGTCGCAGACGTACTTTCGGCCCCGTCTGGCCTGAGTGATGTGGCCGAGCAGGTAGAGACGGCTGCCGGGCTCGATCGTGGCTCGGAACTTCGCCCGGTCAATCCCGCCGAAGCCGACGAAACCCTCTTCTTCGTAAATCTGCTTCACAAAGAAACTCAGCAATTGGGCGGCGGCCTCGATCTGGATGACGCCGGGCATGAGAGGACGCCCCGGGATGTGGCCGCGGGCCCAGAACTCCTCGTCTGTGACGTCCTTATAGCCTAAAATATACCGTTTCTCCTTGTCATACCACGCGATGCCGTCAAGCTGCTGCATCTCAAACCGCTGCGGGTTGACTTTGCAGATCGCCTCCTTATCGAAGACAGGTGTACCAGTCAGGTCAATTTGTGCCAAATCAAATAACAAAGCAGGCGCCATGGATAACCTCAATCGTACTTGCGATTCATGGCCCTCAATGCCTGGTCGATGTACTTGGCGCACCGTCTCCGTCTTGGACCCCGCAGTGCAGTGGAAGGCGAATCCTGAATCGCAAGTAGTAAATCGCAAATGGTGAATTCGCCGGGGGCGTCTCTCGGCTAATCCGTGGATCGGATCTCGAGAACGCGATTGCGGACGGTCTGTGCAGCTTGTTTGACCGTCTGCATCTGCTTTCGGACTCGCGTTCCGGCCGCCTTGTTGCCGCCCTCGGCCTTGTTGATATCCGACTCGATCTCTGCCACCAGTCTCTTCAAATCTTCATATTCCTGCATTTAGGCAACCTCCATTTGTTGGGTTGAGATTGCGGGGAATGTAACGACCAGCCCCGTTGTTGTCAAAAAAAAACCGCTGTTTCATCAAAAAAACGCATGTGGCACGACCACGGTATTTGGGCGGGTCGGCGACGGGCGAAGGGTCACGGATTCAGCCTGGCGGTCAGTGCGGCGATTCTCTGGCCCCGGCGTTCGCACTGCTGGATGACCTTCTCGTCGGGTTTCCCGATGGATAGCGGGCCGTAATGGGCCCCCTGGGGGTCGCCCTGGACGATCATGCCCGCGATGAGCATCGCCTCAAGGATGCCCATGATGGTCGTTTCGCTGCCGCCCCCGACGTTGGCGGAACTGGCAAACGCCCCGCCCACCTTGCCGTTCAACTGCCCATGCCTGCCCACCAGATCGTCGATGAGCTGCTTGACCGGACCGGCCATCTGCCCGTAATAGCAGGGCGACCCGATCACGATGGCATCGTAGCTGGGAAGGTCGTCCGGACGCACCTTCTCGGCCGGTTTGCACTCGGTATCCAGGCCGGAGTCGTTCATGGCTCTGGCGATCGTCTCGGCCATCTCCTTCGTGTTGCCGCTTCTCGAGTGGTAGACCACAATTCCCTTTGCCATCTCTCTTTCCTTTCCCGTAATGAAACCGGGCAAACCGGCGATAGTTGCGTCCTTGACTGTGTGGCGCCGGAGCGATCTCATCCGTCCCAGCCCCCCCGGCTCCGGCCACAATCTACGTGAGCCGCGTCGAATTGCCGTCTGATATACCCTCGGATGGTCCTCGCGTCCAGGAATTCTTGCCGTGAGGCGTGGTTATCGCCGCAGGTAGGCGAGTTTCCTGGGCAGGGGAACGTTGTTACCGAAATTGTCTTCCCCGTAGCCGCATTCCGCCAGAAGTTGAATGTCGGCCAGGACCCGCTTATCACCGACGAACTGAGCGGTCATGTCCGTGCCGATATCGATCTTCCCCATCGCCAGCAGGCGTCCGGTCTCCGCGATGACCCTTTCGACGAGCGTTCCCTCGGTCCCGCAGATTCGTTCCGGCAGTTCGAGCGGCTGCTCGTACAGGAGCAGCTTGCCCCTCTCGGCCAGGGTCAGCGCGACGCTGCGCACGACGGCCACAGGGTCCTGGGGGTCGGCGGGCTCGGGAACCAGTCCGAGCCGTACGATCTCCCGGGCGAGCCATCGCCGCTTCTGCGCGTTGATTTTCTCGTTGGCCCGGAACAGGTCGAGGGAGGAACCGGCGTCGTAGACGTCGTCGCCCAGCAACATCTGCACCTTGCTGCCGTAGTGGCGGACCAGTTTGGAGATCAGGGTCGAGGGTCGTACGTGGAATCCCCGGTACTTCGGGATGGGGACTTCGATCCGGCCCACCTCGGCGTAGCGCTTCAGCATTTCCTGGCAGAGACTGACGGCCCGGCCGATGTAGAGATCGATGAACGTGATCGAGTAGTTCATCAGGACCGACAGCAGGGCGTCCGGTTTCACCGGCAATCCGGCAAACGGCGCAGTCGCACAACTGGGCTTGTTGACGTGACGCTCGTAGTAGTGCGCGAACAGCGTGGCGGTCTTGAGCAGATGGAAAACGACGCTGGCATGCCCTCGCAGAATGGGCAGGTCCCTATCCTGGCGTTCCGCTTGGGTCCCCGAGACATGCGTGTCGTATTGTGACTGCAGATTGTGGAACTGGAACTCGAGGCTCCGCAGGTGTTCTTCGCTGATGGCCCCCGAAAGGCGGATGGCGTATTCCTGCGGCCGGCTACGGCTGGCGGCGCGGACATCCTCGCTTTCCGAGGCGAGGTTCAGGAACGCCGTCGCCAGCAGAGCCACGGTCTCCGCGACGGTATCGACCCGACGGGCCCCGCAATCGTGTGCAAGCCGACCGGCCGGCAGACGCTCCTCGAACGTGTCCCTGATGTCCTGCCTGGGAAAGACCGACAAATCCAGCTTTCGAACCTCGTGCATCATCTCCCGGGCCGCCTGGGCGAGGACGGAGCCCGTGAACTTCAGGGCCTCCTCCGTGGCCGCCACGAAGTCGCTCTGGACCGGCATGAGTCGGTAGCTCGGCACGCGGTGTTGAATGTGCACCAATTCATAGCTGGCGTCGGAGAAGAGCTTCACCGTCGCGGTGAGCGAACGGAGATTGCGCCACCGGCAATTCTTCCCGGCATCGTACGTATCCACGAGCTCCTCCAACTGCATCGCCTGCGACAGGAGCTCTCCCAGGAAGGGACGGTTCAGGACCTCCCGCGGCGCATCACACGCGGCGAGAAAATCCACCATGGCCAGCAGCGTCCGGGCTCGCTTCTCAATCAGCCCGGAAAACTCCTGTTCGTTGACAAGATTGGTGTCCATCGTCGCATGCCCCCTGTTTGACCGTCGCTGCCATCGGAGATGGCCACCATGGGTGTTAATTCTTCGGTGTCCCTTTGTCGAGAGGAATCACGTCTACACTGAAACCCTTCGGTACGTAGACCTGGAACGTCTTGTCTTCCATCTCGGCGTTTACCTTCGGATCGATGAGGCGGATCTCGTGGATCTCTTCCTCCGTCGTTGCGGCTACGACCTTCGCCGGCAGCCCCGCCTTCTTGTCGATCCAGAAATCGATCGTGACGTAGTCGTCCTTGTAGACGGACTGGGGCTTGACCTTCAGATGCAGATGCTGGAACGCGGACTCTGTGTCCTTCGGCTCGGGGACAAGCGTCACCTCGAACTGTTTGTGCAGGTCGTTGATCCTGGAGAAACCGAGGACGGGGACGTGCCGGCTGGCCAGGGCGAAGGCGTCGATCGGCTTGTTGGGTTCCGTCAACTGGCGGCGCTCCACCCGCTCGGTCTGGTGATCGATATGCCACAGGTAGACGCCGTCGAAGAGGAACTGCTCCACGTATCGCTGCTGCTTTTCCTCATCCTGCTGAAGCGTCTGAAAGTCGATTCGCAGACTCGACCGCTCGTCGGATCGGGCGTAGTACAGCAGGCCCTTGCGGCGCTGCTGTGATTCGAGCAGCGGCTGTTTGACGACGTAGTCGATGCGGGCCTGGTAGGACTTCAGACCGGCGGCCTTCTCCTGCAGGCCTCTGATTGCCGTCTCCACTTCGTTGACATCCTGGGCCTTGACCGAGCAGCACGGGCCGTTCGATGGCGGCTCGGCAGCGGGTGCGAGTCCGGCCGCCGCAAGAGTCAGTGCGAATCCCATCAACAATGCGAGTCTATGCATTCTTGCTCCTGCACTCAGCAAAGAGGTTCACCTGTCCGATTATGATTGTCAACGATCGGGAGTAATTCTTCGAGGCTTTCGATGGTGAAGTCCGCATGTTCTGCGAACTCGTTGTTTCGGTCGTGGTGGACGATGAGGACGGCGATTGCACCGGCGGCGCGGGCGCAGAGCAAATCGAAGAGGTAATCGCCGACGAGCAGGGTCTCACGCGGCTCGACGCCAAACTGCCGGCACAGGTGCAGCACGCCGAAGGCGTTGGGCTTCGCCGGTCCGTCCTCCCGCCCGACGACGGCGTCGAAGGACAGGCCGTGCTTGGCCGCAACGGCGAACGCGTTATCCCTCCTGTTGCGGGTCAGCACGCCGATGCGGATGCCGCGCTGCCGCAGGCCGGCCATCGTCTCCGAAGCCCCGGGATTCAGCGTCGATTCCGTCACGGCCTTCTCCTCATGGACATGGAGAATCGCCTCGGCACGCTGCCGCTCCGCGGGTGTCATGGTCTCCATGGCCTCCAGAATGGGACCCCCATCGCGGCTCAGTCCGATCTCCTCCCGGATCGCATCGAAATCGAAATACGGCTCCGTAATTGTTCCATCCAAATCGAAGATCACTGCTCTTGTCGGCATATGCGGGATCGCCTCTTCCGCCGAAGTTTCAAAAAGACCAAAACCAGCCCTGGAACGTTCTCCGTCCCCACTACTACGTCGGCCGGCCCCAGAGGTTTTGCCAAGCTTGCACTGCGACAGTTAGTTTACCGGGCGAGGGGTCCGTGGGGCCAGCCCCCCGGACGTTTTCCCAGCCCTATTTTGCTTGTTTTCTCAGCAATCCGACGAGATAGCGTGCGGCCGGTCCCAGGCTTCGCCCTTTGCGAACGATAATTCCGGTGGGACGTACAAACCGGTCGTTCGAAAATGGGATGGCCTTCAGTGTTCCGGTGACCACCTCCTGCTCGATCGTCGGCTCGGGCAGGATGCTCACGCCGGCATTGATCTCCACCGCACGCTTAATCGTTTCTATGTTGTCAAATTCCATCACGGGACGCACCGTCACATTGTAGCGGGCCAGGATACTATCCGTCCAGACGCGGGTCGGCACTTCCTTGTCGAACGCGACGAAACGCTCGAACTGCAGCTTGTGAATGTCCGCCTCGGATTCCCGGGCCAGCGGGTGTCTGGGGCTGCAGGCCAGCACGAGCGGCTCGTCCTCGAAATCGTACACCTCCACACGCCGATCTTTCTTCGGCACGGCCACGACCCCGATATCGACCTCGCCGTTCAGCACCAGCTCGTAGATCCTGTCGGCGCTGAGGTAGTCGAGGTGGACGTTGACGTTGGGATATCGAATCATGAATCTCTTGATGTGGTCGGGCAGGCTGTGCATCCCGATGCTGAAGATCGCCGCGACGTTGATTCGGGTCTCCCCACCGGTTTTGAGGGCCTTCAGTTCGGTCCGGAACTGGTCGTACCGGTCCAGGATATCCTTGGCGGCCTTGAGGAAGACCTGGCCGGCTGTGGTCAGCTCGATGGGCCGCTTCTTGCGATTGATCAGTTGGCACTTGTGTGCCAGCTCCAACTGGGCCAGTTGCTGTGAGACCGCCGACTGGCTGAGCAGGTGTTTCTCCGCCGTCTTGGAGAAGCTGCGGAACTCCGCCAGATCGCAGAATATCTTAAGTGTTTCTATGTGCACGCTCAGCCTTTCTAATGCGATGCATCGTCGCAAGAACCTTCTTTCATTAGCTATTGCACGATATAATATAAAAACCGCTAATGAAATACAAGGCCACGGTCTATTCCTGAAGGAACTGCAAAGGGAATCCATAGCGGCCGAATGCCAAGGAAGCTGTGCAGACTGCAGCGTGCTCCCGTTGTATTTCGCCGGTTTCGGGAATCTGCGCCCGATGCATCCCCTGCGGAATGGCCGCCTGGAGGGATCAAGCCGAGAGGATCGTCAACGCTTGATCGTCACGGCGTGACATCCGCCATGGGGCCTCGCAGGCGTTTTCCCCTTGGCACGGGGCGGCATCAGCGATAGAATCCCTGCATGACGAAGGAAGTGGATTTGAACAAGGTGGTTCGTCAGCACGCCGAGATGGAGAGCTTCTTCACGGGGTTTGCGATCAAAGGGAAAAGTGATACGCCCGCGCCGGCACCGAAGCCGAGCCCGGCGGAGATTGCCGACGCGGGCAAAGAGCTGGAGGCGATTGCCGGCGAGGTTCGTCAATGCCGCAAGTGCGATTTGGGCTCGTTGCGGACCAACGCCGTGCCCGGCGAGGGCAGCCCGAGGGCTCGGATCATGTTTATCGGAGAGGCCCCGGGGGCGGATGAAGATGCCCAGGGCCGGCCCTTTGTCGGCAGGGCGGGGCAGCTCCTCGACAAGATCATCGCGGCCTGCGGCCTCAAGCGCGAGGAGGTTTTCATCGGTAACATCCTCAAGTGCCGCCCTCCGGACAACCGGGATCCCCGTCCGGACGAGATCGTCAGTTGCCTGCCCTATCTCCAGAAGCAGATCGAGATCATCGCCCCTGAGGTCATCGTGGCGCTGGGCGCCCATGCGGCCAGGACCCTCTTGGACACCAACAAGCCCATCGGTCAGCTTCGCGGCCAATTCCAGGAGTACTGTGCCGGCATCGGCCAGCCGCCCATCAAGCTCATGGCCACCTACCACACGGCCTATCTGCTGCGAAGTTACACCCCGGAGAACCGCCGACGCGTCTGGGAAGACATGAAAAAAGTTCTGGCCGAGCTGGACCTGCCGATCCCGGAGCGCGGCAGGAGCTGATTTGCAGGCCCGGCTCTCGTGTCCGATTGTACCATCTCCATCTGTATCCGCCGCTGGAGGCCGCGGTCCGTAAATATATGCCAAAAGACGGGCTTTTCCCGTAATTCTGTCGCGTCTCATGCGTCTGATATCACAGATACGATGTGAGAGACAGTAGGCAAGGGCAGTCTCCCGGCCGGGCGTCGGGCAGTGAGTATCGCTTGCAGAAACGCCCGTCTTCGGGTATGATGAGAGCTTGGCAGGCTACTCGGAGGCAGGTCCCCCCTATAACTGTCACCTGTCACAGGCACTGATTCGGAAAGGGCGATCTAATGAGACGAGACACAGTGTTCGGGATTATGGCGTTCTCAGTATTCGCGGCTACCGTTTCGGCAGCCACGCTGAACGTGCCGAGCGAGTACCCGCGGATCCAGGCGGCGATCCAGGCGGCCGGCGACGGTGACGTGGTCGTGGTTGCGGGCGGCGTGTACTACGAAACGATCAACTTCGGCGGCAAGGACATCGTCGTCACGAGCATGGACCCCAACGATCCAAAGGTGGTGGGCTATACGATCATCAATGCCGACGAGGACGGCACGGCCGTGACCTTTGAGAACGGCGAGACGCCCGCCGCCATGCTGATCGGATTTACCATCACCGGCGGCTTCGGGACGTTCAGCCAGGAATTCACCAACGAGGTTGGCGTCCGGACCTTTGCCGGCGCGGGCATATACTGCTATTACGCCTCTCCGACCATTACGAAAAATGTGATCGTCAACAACGCCGGCCCCTTTGACGTGAGCGGGCCGACCGATGCGGATATCATGGTCGCTTTCGGCGGGGGCATCTCCTCCTACGCGGGCAGTCCGGTGATTACGCACAACATCGTTCGACAGAACAGCGCCTGGGTGGGAGGCGGCATTCTGTGCTGGTTTGGCACGCCGACGATTCACAATAACATCATCTTCAATAATTCATCGTATGAAGGCGGTGGCGTCTTCATGTTCGCAGGCTCCCTATTTAACAACACCATTGTCGCCAATGACGGTGAGCTCGGCAGCGCCATCGCCGCGGGCGAAGGAATCGGCGCCAACGTCTTTGTCACCTTTGCGCCCGAGTTAGGCTACACGCGTGTATCCAACAACATCATCTGCCAGGGCGTCTCGGGGGGTGGCATTTTCTACCAGGGTGATCCTTCCGCCGGCCTGCTTGCCTTCAACAATGTCTGGGGCAACACGTCAAGCGATTACGGCAGCGTTAACATGCAGACGGGTGAGCTCATGTACGGGGGGCAGGCCGATCTGACCGGCACGATGGGCAATATCTCCCAGGACCCGCTTTTTCTCAACGCGTTCAACAAAGACTATCACCTGACGTTTGAATCGCCGTGCGTGAATGCAGGCGATCCGGACGCGATTGTGCTTCCGGGCGAGACAGACATCGACGGTGATGACCGAATCTTCGGCGCTCGGATTGACATGGGGGCCGACGAGTATGTCGGCTACACCAAGCCGGTCGCGGACGCCGGATTCGGCCGGCACCTTCTGGAGCCGTCCCAGCCGGTGACCCTGGACGGCGGACAGAGCTTCTTTTACGACCCGTGCGGCGTGACCCTCTTCCGATGGACGCAGGTAAGCGGGCCGGCGGTGACGTTCGACGATCCGAACGTGGCGACGCCGACGTTCACGCCCGAAGAGGAAGGCCAGTACGTCTTCGCGCTGGTCGTGGCTGATGACCGGTACAGCAGCGAACCCGACGAGGTCCTCGTCTTGATCGCCGAGAATCACGCTCCGGTGGCCGATGCCGGCATGGACCGAGTCTCTGCGATCTCGGGGCGGACTGTCCTGGACGGCACGGGCTCATACGATCCCGACGTGGTTGACCAGTTGACCTATCGATGGACACAAGTGGACGGGCCGCCCGTCGCACTGGAGCAGGCGGATACGGCCATGCCTTCCTTCGTGGACGAGGCAGGGGGGCAGCGCGTGTTCGAGCTGGTTGTGAACGATGGTTTCGTGGACAGCGAAGCGAGTCGCGTGCGATACGTTAGCGTGCCCGTCACCACAGCGGCGGAGGTCGTCGATTTGGCCCAGGGCATACCGGGACGCACCCACCATCCGGATGTCTCCGGCACCAGAGTCGTTTGTGCATCAGGGGGCGTGTCGGTCGATACGTGGAGGATTGTCAGCAAGGACCTGATAACCGGCGAGGTCGAGACCGTTTCCGCGGGCGGCATCAATACGCAGCCCAAGATCGACGGCGATCTGGTCGTCTGGTCCGGCGGCACGCCTGCCCGTGTTGCCGGTCGCGAGTGCACCAGTGTACTCGTTCAGAATCTCGGCACGGGCGTTCGGCGCGTGTTAGCGGCGCAGGGTGAGATCCGCTCCTTCGGGCATCCCGCCATCTCCGGCAACAAGGCGGTGTGGGTGCAGCATCTCAATATCGACCGTGCACTGCCCGAGCAATGGCACGACATGCCGTACGATATCTGCGGGGCCGACCTGACGGATATCGAGGCGCCGGTTTCCTTCACCGTCGCGACCGGGGTCGGCCGGCGCGATCCGTTCCCGGTGGATGACCCCGCCGCCGACCACGACGACGTCGTCGATATTTGCGGCGACATTGTCGTGTGGGAAGGCAATGGTGACATCTATGCCGCGGACATCTCCGATTTGAATCAGATTGCGGTGTTCACCGTATGCGATCATCCGGCTCGTCAGTACGATCCGGCGATCTCCGGGCACACGGTCGTCTGGACCGACGAGCGCTATGACGAGGGCGATCTGTACGGGGCCGACCTTAGTGATTGGGAGAACATCCGGGAATTCGTGGTCGTCCGAGCTTCCGACATGCAGCAGCAGCCGGCGATTGACGGGCCTCTCGTCGCCTACGTTGACGGCGCTCCCCAGCGCGGTCGCGTTCGCATGGCGTGTCTGACTCGTGCCTATGGCGTGTTGATGGTCGAGCTGCCGGAGCTTCTATTCGGCACGGCGCCCGCAGTGGACGGCCGGATGCTGGCCGGGCTGGGCGCTGACTACGGACCTCTGCGGGGGCTGTCGCTGACATTCGGCTATGCTGTAGGCGATGGGGTTGTACAGAACGTCACGGCGGGCGAGCGATACGATTACATTCAGCACGCCATTGCTCGTGCAAACGATGGTGATGAGATCGTCGTGCCGGAAGGCGTTCATGAAGAGAAGATCAGCTTCCTCGGCAAGGCCGTGACGATCCGCTCGACGGCCCCGGACGATCCGGCGGTCGTCGCCGCGACGGTCCTTCGCAGCAGTGGGACTCTGGTGAGCTTCACCGACGAAGAGGGGCCGGAGAGCCGGCTTGACGGCCTGACGATTCCCGGCGGAAGCCAGGGTATCTACTGCCATGGTGCAACGCCCACGATCACGCGCTGTGCCATCACGGGTCATGCGCAGGCTGGCGTCAAGCTGACAGGGCAGAGCGATCCAACGATCACCCACAGCCGGATCGTGGCCAACGGCGCAGCCGGCATTGAGATGGCGACGGCCGGGACTGGCCGAATCACCAAACGCAACGCCATCACGATTCGAAATTGCATCATCGCCGGGAACCGCGGGCAGGGCATTCATGGCGACGAGCCGGAGGTCTTCAACTGCACCATCGTGGAGAATTGGCAGGCGGGCATCGACGCGTATGCCCCGAAGGTGCTCAACTCAATCCTGTGGCTTAACGATGCGGACGCCGACAACATGCAGATCAAAGGCGCTCGCGCCACGGCCGGCATCTCCTACTGCGCTGTCGAAGGCGGCTGGTCGGGCGAAGGCAACATCGAGGTCGATCCATCCTTCGTTGCATGGGGTTCGTGGGCCGGCACGGTCTGGATGCCCGGTGACTATCACCTGCGCAGTAGCGGCTGGCGGTGGGATGCAGGGCAGGGCTCGTGGCTCTCCGATGATGTCACCAGTCCATGCGTCGACGCGGGCGATCCTGCGTCCGATCTGTACGATGAGCCTCTGACAGCTCCAGACGATGTCGGTGGCGCGGTCATCAACCAGCGGATCAATATGGGAGCCTACGGCGGAACGGTCGAAGCGAGCCTGGCGCCGCCGAGTCAATGATGCGCTTCGGCAACGGCCCGGCTATCGCGAAACTCAGGTGAAGGGCCGGGCCTGCGAATAGATGGCAAACTCCGCTCGGGAACACATCTCGATCGACTACGCACGCTCTCGGAGCAATTGCTCGAACCGCTGCAATTCGCCGGGCTTCATGTGGTAGCTGTGCTCGGCATCGGGGAAGCGGCCGGCTTTGACGTCCTCGGCGTAGCCCCGCACCGCCTCGACCGCGAGGGTGCCAAGATCCGCGTACGCTCTCGCGAACTTGGGAGGCTGCCCACCGGAGAGCCCTAAGATATCCGGGGCAATCAGGATCTGACCATCACAGCCCGGGCCTGATCCACAGCTAATCACGGGCACCTCGGACCTCGCGGTGATGATCTGGGAAACTTCAGCAGCCGTTCCTTCGATAAGCAGGGCGCTTGCGCCGGCGGCGGTCATCTTCTCTGCCAGGTGGATGAGCAGAAGAGCCGTTTCGGCCGTGGTTGCCTCCGCGCGGAACCGGCCGAACATGCCGATCCGTTGCGGGCGGATCCCGATGTGCGCCATGACCGGGATGCCGGCGTCGGTAACCGCGCGGATCGTGTCGAGGTAGGCCTCCGTTGCCTCGATCTTTACCATCTGCGCGCCGGCTTCGGTCAGGAAGCGTCCGGCGTTGCGAATCGCCTCGGGGATGCTCGTGTGGTAAGATAGGAAGGGCATGTCCGCCACCAGATAGACATTTGGGGCGCCTCGCCGGACTGCGGCCGTTAGCGTGACCATGAAGTCCATCGTTGCCGGAAGCGTCGTATCGAAGCCGAGCATCAATTGGGCCGCGGAGTCGCCTACGAGGATCATCTCGACCGGGGTTTGGGAGACGAGCTGCGCAGTCGTATAGTCGTAACAACTGACTGCAACGATGGCGCGGCGTTGTTGCTTGGCTTTCAACAGATGCGCTATGGTAATGCGCTCATTCATCCCTCGTCGTCCCCTTGAAAATTAACAATGTTTCAGTTATAAAGAGAGAACAAAACCGCCTGACGCCCCGTAAAATGCAATAGTTGAAGGTCGATAATGAGACCATTGCCGAGCGAGCGAACGAAAATTTGACGATTTCATAATTTAACCCTTGAATTTCCTCCGGCAAAGCGTAATTCTTCTTGTGTCCTTGGTTTTCATTAAAGATTTTCACTGGTTCTCTACGATGTAAGAATCAGGTAGACTGCGGGAAACACCAAAGGCTATCGAAGGCCAATAAATAGCTTTTCATCACCCTCCTCCGAAGCCAGATTCTGTTTAGGGATCTGGCTTTTTTAGTGCCTTATCAAGTTATTATAGGGAATCTGCGTAACGTAGCCCATGTCCAGAATGGTCGCATCCTCGACCTATGTTCTTTGATTGATGCAGGGCACCGCACGTGCGCCGTGGGCAGCCGCGGCAGGGCAGTTGTGCTCGGTGGAAAGTTGCTGTAGGATTCGATGGGCCGCGCACATCCGGGGCCGGCCGCAGAGCAGTAGCATGATGGAGAACGAACGAGAATGGTTCCGCAAATCGCATTGTCCGAGCACGGTCCGCATGTCTCGCGGATCGTTCACGGCCTGTGGCGCCTGGCCGAGTGGAACAAGCCGGCGACGGAAATCCGCGAGCTTATCCATGGTTGCCTGGAACACGGGATTACAACATTCGATCACGCCGACATCTATGGCGATTACACCTGCGAGGGCCTCTTCGGGGCCGCCTTGGCCGAAGCGGGGGTGGACCGCGCGGCGATACAACTCGTCACCAAGTGCGGCATCAAGCTCATCTCGAAGAACAGGCCCGAGCACCGAATCAAGTCCTATGACACCGGTCGCTCCCACATCATCGCTTCGGTGGAGAACTCCCTTCGAGCTCTGCGGACCGACTATATCGACCTGCTGCTAATCCATCGGCCCAATCCGCTGGTGGATCCGCGAGAGGTGAACGAGGCTTTCGTTTCTCTCCATGAGTCAGGCAAAGTGCGTCACTTCGGTGTTTCCAACTTCCTTCCTTCTCAGTTCGAGGCGCTTGCTGCGAAACTGGATGTTCCGCTCGTGACGAACCAGATCGAGTACTCGGTCATGCACTTGGACGCGCATGCCGATGGGAGTATCGATCTGTGCCAGAAGCTCGACATTCGGCCGATGGCGTGGTCCCCGCTCGCCGGAGGCCGGCTGTTCCGGGAAGATTCAGAGCAGACCGAACGTTTGCGGGACACTCTGACCCGGATCGGTCGCGAACTCGGCCGCGCTGCGGTCGATCAGGTTGCCATCGCGTGGGTCCTCATGCATCCGGCCCAGTTCGTCCCGGTGCTGGGCACGGGCAATGCTTCTCGCATCACAAGTGCCGTCGCAGCGCTCGATATCGAGTTGACGGCGGAACAATGGTTCAAGATCCGCCAGGCTTCCATGGGCCAGGACGTTCCGTGACTACATCGTGGCTCCGTGCGGGCTGTTCGGCCTACCTAAGGCGACTAAGGATCACGCCGGGCGCCACAAGCAGCGGCTTTCCTGCAAGGTCCGGAGTGACTTCGGCGCCGAAACTGACGGGTGACGCGTCGCTAATGATTCCCCTCGGGGCTTGAGAGGATGTAGTCCAGCACCTCACTGAGCTTGGCCGTGGCGACGGCAATGCTGGAATCCGCGGCCCCATAGTACATGCGGAGCTCATCCGCCTCCCGATGGACGATGGCGCCGGTAGGAAAGACGACGTCGCCGACGTCCCCGACGCGCTCGTAGTAGGCGTGCGGTCCGAGGATCCACTCGTCGCTCCGACGCAGCATCTTCCAGGGACGCTGAAGATCCAGCAGGACCAGGCCCAGGCGGTAGATTTGACTGGCCGTTGTCGACCGTACGCCGTGATAGAAAACGAGCCACCCCTCAGGCGTCTCGATCGGCTGGCAGGCCAGGCCGACGCGATGGCAATCCCAGTAGGCATGACGCGTGTGGACGAGCAGTTGGTGATCGCCCCAGTGTTTCAGGTCCGGTGAGAAACTCAGCCAGATATGGGCCTCGCCACGCACGATGGGGCGGTGGAGCAGTGCGAACCGGCCGTCGAAGCGGCGGGGGAACAAGCACGCGTCCTTATCTTCCGGCGGCAGCAGGGCCCCGAGGCGGGCGAACGTACGGAAGTTCTTCGTGATCGCCAGCGAGACGAGCGGACCGCCCTCGCTGAACGAGACGTAGGTCACCGCGAACTGTTTCTGTTCCTCCAGCCATACGATGCGCGGGTCTTCAAGACCCCATCGTTCCTCCCGCGAGTGGGGGTCGGCCGTCATCGTCGGCTCCGGATCGATCTGCCAGTCGGTGAAGCCATTCGGACTGCGGGCCACGGTCAGATGGGAAAAGCCGCGCATGTCCTCGACGCGCGCCAGCAACAGGGTGTGACCGTCGACCATGGCGGCCGCCGGATTGAACACCGCGTTTGCCGGATAGGGCCAATCTTCCGGCCCCAGAATCGGGTTCCCGTCATACCGCTTGTATAGCTCGTGTGCCTTTTGTTCTCGTGCTCGCTGTGGCATGTTTTCTATCCAATGAAAAACGGTCCGTTCGAAACCTGCTGCAGGATGACATACTCCTGGGAAGCTCGTTCCCGGCGATATCGCTTCTTCTCCGGAGCACGCGCTTATGCCTTGATCAGTTGCGTCTCATAGAGCGCCTGGTATACGGTGCAGGTTCGCATCAACTCCTCATGCTGGCCCTGGGCAATGATTCGCCCGTTGTTCATCACGACGATGACATCCGCCGCGATCACGGTGCTGAACCGGTGGGCGATGATGAACGTCGTCCGGTTCTCCATGACTTTCTCGATGGCCTCGTGGATCTTGGCTTCGCTGTCGGCGTCGACCTGGCTGGTCGCCTCGTCGAAGATCAGGATCGCCGGGTTCTTCAGGATGGCCCTGGCAATGACGATTCTCTGCAACTGCCCGCCGCTGAGCCCGACCCCTTGTTCGCCGATCAACGTATCGTATCCCTTGGGGAACTGGCAGATGAACTCATGGGCATAGGCCCGTCGGGCGGCGGTCTCGATTTCATCTCTCGTGGCTCCCTGTCGCCCGTAGCCAATGTTCGCGGCGACCGTATCGTTGAAACTGATGACCTGCTGCGTCACCATGCCGATCTGGTTGCGGAGGCTTTGCAGCGTCACGTCGCGAATGTCCGTGTCATCGATGAGGACACGGCCGGCATCGGGATCGTAGAACCGGGGAAGCAGGTTCGCCAGCGTCGTCTTGCCTGAGCCGTTCGGACCGACGATGGCCACGTTTTGGCCTGCCGTGACGACGAGATTGATGCTGTCCAACGCCGATCGCTCGGCCCCGGGGTATGAGAACATGACGTCCTGGAATTCAATGCTCCCGCTCACCGGAGGCAGGACCATGGCGTTCGGCTTCTCCGCCTCGGTGGGCTGTTCGAGCACGGCGAAGATTCGCTCGGCCGCCGCATTGGCCGCCTGAAGCTTGGTCCAGATGTCGCTCGTCTTTCGCACCGCCTCGGCCGAGGCGCCCAGCAGCACGAGCAGCGCCAGGAACTCCGGGCCATCCAACTGCTGCTTGGTCACCCAGATCATGCCCACGACCAGGGCTGCCGAGCCGGCAAACATCCCCAGCACTTCCAGCACCGGATGGGCGGCGGCGTCTACCCTTGATATCCTGAGTAACTGTTTCAGCAGACGATCGTTGATGTCCTTGAACCGCGCCTGCTCGTACTGTTCCTGATTGTACACCTTGACGACTCGCAGTCCGGCCACCGTCTCCTGCAGCTTGGCCAGCATCTGCGCGCTGGCGACCAGGGACCGGCGCGTGGCTTTCTTGATCTTTGCGCCGAAGGTCCCCAGCAGCAGGAGGACGAAGGGGGCCGAGCACAGGAAGACGAGCGCCAACTGCCAGTTGATGTACATGGCGACGCCGAGCATGAACACGGCATTCATGGGTTCTCGAAGCGCCTTGCCCAGGAGTACGCGAATGGCGGTGCCCATGGTCACCGTGTCGCGCACGATTCGGCTGATTACATCGCTCGGGCGTTCATTGGCGAACACCCCAATCGGCATGCGCATCAGATGTGCGAAGACCTCCTCACGCAGACGATTGACGCCGACCTCAACGATCTTCTGGCCCAAATAGTCCTGGTAGAATTTGGCGGTGCATCGGATGAGCGTAAGGACCCCAATACCCAGTACGATCACCAGCACGGCCTTGATCGGGCTCTCGTCGCGGGGCAGCTG
>Ga0207752_1000018_pt1 | contig 68576 bp, 55 predicted proteins | sample Pon2CUnioCityCA_6_FD_187272 | JGI IMG/M metagenome (GOLD analysis project Ga0207752, IMG submission 187272) | Marine sediment microbial community from Union City, CA, USA - Pond 2C Sediment 2 (SPAdes) | ecosystem: Environmental > Aquatic > Marine > Intertidal zone > Salt pond sediment ... | reverse complement strand
CCTCAGACACCGTGATCCGTCCCTCAGACCATGGCCGTCAATACTCGCGATACTCTCGTATACTACAGGGGATTCCTCTTGCCAAGCAAGGAAAATCCGCGCAAAATGTCGTCATTCAGGGATGTTGAGGGCCATCGTGGGCATGCCGGGGAATGTAGGGTGGGGCTACTTGAAGGAACTGGATGCCGTCATCCAGGAACTGAAGTTCGTGCGAGAGGTGTTCCTTCGGGAGGAAACCGTCGGGGGAGGACGCAGGGCTGAGCGTCCACCAACGATCACCCCTGGTGACAGAGAAGCCGGACAGAAAGACTTGATCTCGTGTTTGACCGACACAGAGTGGCACATCATCAGGACCCTCGGCAAGAACACTCTAACAGCCGAGAAGATCGCCCGCAATGCCGGGTATGACTGCAATACGCATTTGAGGACTGTCCTTGCGGGCCTCCGAAAACGCGGAATATTGGGAAACAAGGCGCCAGGCTACTTTCTGCAGCCGGATCATCATTATCTACTTGAGTCTCCCGATCAATGTCACGACTAATGTCAGGACTAATGTCAGGACCAATGACAGGACTGACAAATCTCCGCGTCTGACCTACCTTCGCCTCCAAACAACATAACCGTTTGCTAATGGTCAGGTTTTGGAGGAAACCTCTCGCATATCCCCCCGTCGTTGAGCGATGCACTCTGCCGGCTGTCCACAGGTGGTGGCTTCTCGACGCGGGAGCTGTACACGGACGACGAAGAGATCATCTTCGATTCGATGCGTCCGGTCCTGATCAACGGGATTGAAGAGTTGGCCACGCGCTCGGACCTGTTGGATCGTGCCATCTGCCTGTATCTGCCCACGATAGGAGATGGCGCGAGACGGACCGAGCAGCAGTTGTTCGCGGACTTCGAGAACGAGCGACCACGGATTCTGGGCGCCTTTCTGGATGCGGTTGCGCAGGCCCTGAGGAACCACCCTAATACGAAGCTGGTGAATCCACCCCGCATGGCGGACTTCGGCGTCTGGGCGGTCGCCGGAGAGCAGGGTTTGGACTTGCCGCCCGGTGCGTTCCTGTCCGCTTACCAAGCCAATCGCGCCGATGCGAATAGCCTGGCGCTGGAGGTCTGCGTGTTGGCACCCGTGATACAGGAGTTCGTCTCCGGACAAGGTCTTTGGGAGGGAACGGCACAGGATCTCCTGGACGAGTTAGACGGGATGGACAGGACCGAGAAGTTCAGAAGCCGTCGCGACTGGCCGAAGAGCGCTCAGGCAATCGGCAAACGACTCAGACGGATCGCTCCGAACCTCCGCCGCGTCGGCATCGATGTGGATTTCGATAGGGGCAGTGGCAAAGAGCGGAGGCGTATCATTCGCCTGGAGCAGGTGGCGACCGACCTGTCCGACTCGTCCGAAAGCAGCGCCGTCGATTTCGTGTACGAGGGGATCGCGGACAAGTCGGACATGTCGGACGATGAAATGCACGAGGACGTTCGCGATGGGTGAGCCTCGTTATCTATGGGCAGGAAAAAGTGAGCAAGACTGTTAGTTTTCTCTTGCAAACTATTGATACCCATGTAGAATGGGGACATGAAGAGCCAGGTCATGGACATTGAGCAACAATTGCGACAGGCGATCATGGATTCAGATATGAGTTGCTACGAGATCGCCAAACGATCGAAGGTCACGAAGGCCCAGTTGAGTCTGTTCGTCAACGGCAAGAGATCAATGACATTGACCTCAGCAAAGAAGATCGCGGCCGTACTCGGGCTGGAATTGCGACCGGCAAGGAGGGGACGCACATCCTCTCAGAAGGTAAGGTGATACCATGGCGAGCATATTCAAGCGGAAGCGGAAGATCACGCAGCCCAATGGCAAAAAGATCGTGCGCCAATCAAAATGCTGGTACGTGAAGTACAAGGATGCCGACGGCATTGAGCGGCGGGTGAAGGGGTATCCGGACAAGGAGGCCACGAAGCAGATGGCCGCCCGGCTGGAGAAAGAAGCAGCCCTGGCCAATGAGGGAGTGGTGGACCGATACAAAGATCATCGGCTCCGCCCGTTGCAGGAACACGTCGCCGATTTTGGGCAGTCGCTGCGGGCCAAGGGAAACAAGAAGGGCTACGTCGATACCGTCCTGGCGAGACTCACTCGCATTGTCGAAGGTTGCGGATTCACTCGCTGGGGTGACATCCAAGCCAGCCAAGTTCAGAGATACCTCGCCGGTCTGCGGGACGGCGAAGATGGGATATCTGCCCAGACGTTTAACTTCTACCTGCAGGCCGTCAAGCAGTTCTGCAAGTGGATGGTGCAGGACCAGAGGGCCAGTGAATCGCCGGTCGGCCATCTACAAGGGCTGAACGTGAAGCTGGATAGACGCCACGATCGCAGGGCCCTTGAGCCCGATCAAGTGAGGCATCTCCTGGCGACTACCGCGGCCGCTCCGAAGCGATTCGGCGCGACCGGACCCCAGAGGGCCATGCTGTACCGGTTGGCTGTAGAGACGGGCCTGAGAGCCAATGAACTGAGAACGCTTAGGGTTTCGTCTTTCGACTTTGACACATGCACTGTCACGGTGCGGGCCGGATACAGCAAACGAAAACGCGAAGATGTCTTGCCGTTGCGACCTGACACCGCCGCAGAGCTTCGGGGATTCCTATCGGGCAGGCTCCCGGCTGCCAGAGCATTCAAGGTGCCAGGCAAACCGGCGGACATGCTCCGTGCTGATCTTGCCGACGCCGGCATTCCCTATGTGGATGAGGCAGGGCTCTATGCCGATTTCCATGCCCTGAGGCACACAACCGGAAGCTGGCTCGCCGCCAATGGCGTTCATCCGAAGATAGCCCAGGCGATCATGCGCCATTCAGACATCAATCTGACCATGGGCAGGTACACTCACATACTCAGGGGCCAAGAGGCACAGGCCGTGAGACGGCTGCCGGATCTGTCACTCGCCAAGAGTCAGGCCAAGGAAGCAACCGGCACAGATGGCCGAGAGGAGTGGACACCCCAGTGGACACCAAAATCGACACCTACTGCTTTCTCCGCATGTTCACGGTTGGCAACAGATGGCACCGTCAAGTCTTCGGGACATGTCAAGTCGGCAATTCATAAGTATCGAAATACGGGGGAGTTATGCGCCGAAAGTGACCACTCGGCACCTGCTGTCGCAGAGCCAAGCGAAAAGCCAACGGTCGGATTCGAACCGACAACCCCTGGTTTACAAAACCAGAGCTCTACCGTTGAGCTACGTTGGCCAGTTTCTCACTGACCGTATACCGGACGCAACCGGCCGGCCGCGATACGATCCTGCCGTGGCGACTATACCGCAATTGGGCCGCGTCATCAAGGACATTCACCGCCCGGACGCCTTTGGCCGTCTGCAAAGGGCGTATCGAATTACTTGACCGAAGGGCTTTTCTGGACGATAATAAGAACATAACCGCCTCCAATCGGTATAGAGTCCCGTATTATCCCGCTTTGGAGACGAACCCATCCTTCAGTCGGAGTATAACGATGAAACGAGTTGTTGTTGGAACCGTCTTTCGTGGCCTTGGCCTCGCCGGATTATTCGCTATCCTCTTTGCAGTCAACGGTTTAGGTTGCCGCCAGGAATCGCCGGTCGAGCCGGAGGCGCCCGCGGCCAGCGCAGCGGCGCCGGAGGCTACTACGCCGGTCGAGACGCCGGAAGTTACTACGCCAGCCGAGACGCCGGAGGCCAACGCCCCGGCCGAGACGCCTGAAGAGGCCGCCGTCGAGCCCCAGGAGGACAAGGTGCTCGTCACCGTCAACGGCTCGCCCATTACCTCCGCCCAGGTGCGGCAACGTATCGACGTGCAGTACAAACCCAGACTGGACAAACTCGCCGCACAGTCGCCCGAGCTGGCCGCCCAGCAGACGAAGATGCTCCAGAAGATGTTCACGGACCGCCTGATCAACGAGCGACTGCTGGATGAGCAGGTCAAAGCCGCACAGATTGAAGTGACGGAGGAAGAGGTCGTCGCGGATATCAGCAAGCAACTCGGCGCTCTGGATACTCCGATGACCATCGAACAGTACAAGGCGATCGTGCTCGCGCAGGGCGGCGATTTCGAAGCCCAGAAGGACTATCGCGTGAGGGGCATGGCGTATGAAAGGTTGCTCGCGGCCAAGAAGGGGGCCGAGATCGGTGTCGCCGAAGAAGAGGTGAAGAAGTACTACGAAGAGAATCCAACGGAATTCGAGGTGCCGGAGCAGGTTCAGGCCAGCCACATTCTCCTGTCCACGAAACCCACCGACCCGAACGCCGATCCGAATGAGGCAAAGGCCCAGGCGAAGGAAAAGGCCGATGAGTTGCTGAAACAACTCAAGGACGGAGCGGACTTCGCGGCCCTGGCAAAGGAACATTCGAGCTGTCCGTCGAAGGCGCGGGGCGGGGACCTCGGCCAGTTCACGCGGGGCCGGATGGTCAAGCCGTTCGAAGAGGCCGCCTTTGCCCTCAAGACCGGCGAACTCAGCGACGTGGTCGAGACCGACTTCGGCTACCATATTATCAAGGTGACCGAGCACACTGACGCGAGCACGACCACCTTCGAGGACGCTAAGGACGGCATCATGGAGAAGTTGAGCCGGCAGAAGAAGGCTGAGGTGATGAAGGCGTACCTCCAGACTCTCCGAGACAGCGCGAAGATCGTGTTTGCCGACGGCAGCACGCCGCAGGCGAGTCCGCCGGTGATTACGGCCCCCGTTGAGCCCAATCAGGGGTAAGACACCGAACGGTACATCGCTTCCAAACGCACAATGACCAGGGGATCCCACGCAAGTGAGATCCCCTGTCTTTTCTATTCACCGGCCCTCGTCGCTTGCAGACGATTCGTTACAGCAGGGTTGCGGGATCGAGATTCGGGGCTTCGACGTCCTTGAAGTATCGAGCCGTGCCGACCTTCAGCTCGAGCGTAGCCTCGTCGTCGCAGACGATGAGGCCGTCTGGGTGCATCTGCAGGGCGCTGATCGTCCACATGTGGTTGACGCCTTCCTCGATGGCATGTCGCAGCGCCCTGGCCTTGTTGGGCCCGTTGACGATGATCAGCACCTCGTCGGCGTCCATGACCGTTCCCACGCCGACGCTGAGCGCCGTCTCCGGCACTTTGTTCGGGTCGTTATCGAAGAATCGCGAGTTGACGATCCGCGTGTCCGAGGTCAGCCTCACGACGCGAGTGCGCGAGGTGAGCGAGGAGCCGGGCTCGTTGAAGGCGATGTGGCCGTCGGCGCCGATGCCTCCCACGAACAGGCGAATCCCGCCGACCTGCCGGATTCGCTGCTCGTACTCGGCACATTCGGCGTCGAGGTCGGGGGCATTGCCGTTGAGGATGTTCACGCTGCTCTTGGGAATGTCGATCCGGCTGAAGAGATGCCTCCACATGAAGGAGTGATAGCTCTCCGGATGGTCCTTCGGCAGGCCGACATATTCGTCCATGTTGAACGTGATGACGTGTTTGAAGGACAGTTTGCCCGCTTTGTTCAACGCGGCCAGCTCGTTGTACATCCCGATCGGCGAGGAGCCCGTCGGCAGGCCGAGGACAAACGGCTTGTCGGGACCGGGTCCGAAGTCCAGAATCTTTCGCGCGACGTAGTTCGCCGCCCATTGGGAAATCTTCTCATAATCCGGCTGAATGATGACTCTCATGACGCCTGTCCTTTCTCAGGAAACCCTTTCACGTACCGGCCTGCAAGGGCTCGATTCGACTCAGCAGTTCATTGCCGAGTTCCGTCTTCGTTTCGATGTGCTTGCGAATCTCCGCGACGAACCGGTCGGACTCGAACGTGCCGCGAACGGCCGCAAAGTCGCACTCCTTGGTCCGTTCATCCCCGTTCACGCCGAAGCCGATCTGGGCCGTCGCGGCGAATTCCTTCTTCGCGTCGGCGTAGAACAGCTCATCGAGATCCACCACAGCCTTCTTCCATCGGTTCGTCGTCTCCACGACATCCGCGGCGGTGATCTCGTCGATCGTTTTGTGCAACTGCTTCTCAAGAACGTCGACCGCCCAGGCCCACTCATAGGCCGGGTAGTTTTCGTGGATGGAGGCAAACCTCGCATCGAGGTCCTCGAGCGAGTCGATCGCGCCGCTTTCCACGTCGTCCAGCAATCGTTCAATGGTTTGCTCGGGCGCGAACATGCCCGCTAAGTCGCACCACTTGCCGGGCTTGATGTCAGTGCCGGGTCGCAGCGCCTCACGGAGATCGTGCACGCTCTGGAGCTGCCGGTCCTCCAGCCGCTTGATGAGGCAGTTGCCGATGTACTTGTCGATGCCGAGCTGGTACAGCGCGATGCCTCGCTCCAGCGCGTGGTTCGGGATCTTGACGCTCTGGTAGATAAAGTAATCGGAGGTCGGCCCGGCGGCGGCCTTGAGCTTGAGCAACAGGTCGCGGCCGTTGATCATCTTCTGGATCGTATAGGGGCTGAGCAGCTTGAAATTGATGTGGTCGAGCTTCCTCGGGTCCCTGCGTCGGTCTCGCTGCGGCCACTTGCGTGCGTCTCGGACGGTCCCGACGCTTCGCAGGTTCACCCCCGGCGCCAGCACGCTTTCATCCTCATGCTCGATCAGATACGAGAACGGCAGGTCCGAGGTATCGGAGTTTCGGTAATGCCGGCCCATGACCACGGTGAACGCCCCGACCTTGGCGGGCCAGAGCATGTAGGAATCGCTGCCGGTTTTGGACCCGCGTTCGACGACGCCCTGATGGACGGGCCCGAGCTTGTACATGTGGTTGCTCTGGTTGGTGCCGCTGCCGGCGTTGAGGAAGGAGAACAGGCCGGCGATCAGGAGCGTGGACTTGTGGTGCGTGACGGTGTACGGCCCGGCGAAGATGGCGCAGGCCTCCCCGTGAAAGCCGCCGCAGTTGGCGAAGAAGGCGGACTGCTCCGCCGAGTACTCCTTGGCCAGGACACAGCCCTGACCGACGAAGCAGTGAGAAATGATCGTGCCGTCGGTGATCTTGGAGCCGCTGCACACGATGAAATCCTCGGCGTAGACGCCGGGTCCGATATAGACGGGGTCCTCAACACAGCTATTGACGGACCCGTTCTGGAGCCGATTGACACCCTCAATAGATGTGGCTGGGCCGATCTTGACGTTCTTGAGGAGCCGGGAATTGATGATCCGCGCGCCCCTGGCCACAAGGCCCATGTTCGAGCGGACGGAGGCCGCGTAGCCGTCGATCATCGCTTTGAGTCTCTCGATCACCTTCGGCCGATGCCGATAGAACACGAGCACGTAGGCCGTATGCGCCGAGAGGTAATCGTAGATCGGGATCTCCCGGCCTCCCGCTTCGTTGACCACGGAGACCTCGGTCCCGTTCCCGAACGAGCTTTCGCCTTCGACCGCCAGCAGGTCGATGTTGTCGATGACCGCGTCGTCTTCGATGAGGTAGTTGGCAATGTAATTTCGGACCGCGCTGATATAGACGTTGTTGCCGACCGTACAGTTATGGATCGTGGCATGGCTGATGCCGGCGGGCTTGGTGACACCGCCGAAGAAGGAGACCTCCTTCTTGAACACTCCCAATCGGATCTCACCGGAGAACTGCGTCGTCCGGACGCGGTCCGCGCGGAACCCGTCGGCCACCTGCACGCGGGACCAGTCGGGGCAGGTGCAGCCCTGCTGCGAGAGCTGCGCGATCTCGTCCGCCGATAAAGCTCGCCACTGCGCCACCGTCGTTCTCCTTTCTGCTCACAGACATCGATCGGGCCTTGATGATTGGCCGTCTGATGGAGCGAACGGCTCAGCATCCGTCGTCAATGATCCGTCATCCATTCACAGGATTGCTGTTATGAGACGTGCGAATATAGCCGGACTCGATGCGCAGGTCAACCCGTTCATCGAAAGCAATGACGAATCCGGACACAATCCATCGCACGGCGAGAAGAACCCGATGTCCTATGTCACTCGCTGCACGTCGAGCCGCAAAAAGTCGTGCGCAACGAAGGGATTTTTTCGCAAAATTTACAGGAGCATACTGACAACTGCCGATGTAGTAGGGTATAAGAAACGCGCTCCGCTGCAATATCCATTATGGCAAGATGTGGGGTGCAGGTCTGTGGGCCGCAGGGTGGGAGTGGACGAGTATCTATGTCGAACCAGCCAAGGGTAGTCAAGGTTTTAGCGGCACTGTTGGTTTCCATGACGGTGGGAGCGTTCGTGCTGATGGCCCTTGGCAACAATCCTCCTTCGGCCGGTCCTTTCTGCCTATCCGCCTACTATCGGCTGACCTCCGTGGATGAGGCGGTCCGATCGAAAGCGTGTCAGTCTCCCCATCGCTGGAACAACATCGAGATCTTCTTCAGCGGGACGCAGGGCGGCAGTCTTCAGAACCCTTCCGGGGCCGTGGCCCGGAATTCTCATTTCCTGATCTGCAACGGCCTGGGCGGCGGCGACGGCGAGATCGAGCCCGCGCAGAACTGGCAGAAACAGTGGTCCATCCGGCCGGACCGGACCTGGCAGGGTACGGATAAGACGATTCGCATCTGCCTGATCGGGGACGGCGTAAAGACGCTCCCAACGGATTATCAGCTCAAACGGCTGGAGATGTTGTTGGAGGTCCTGTGTCGGAAGTTTGACATCCCCGCCGAGTCCGTGTATCTGCCCAGCGATTGCCAGTAATACGGCTTTCCGCGGGGAAACCCAGAAGTGCTGCAGACCGCTCCATGCAAATGTGGAGCCTTTTTTATGCGCGCTAAAAGCGATGAGTGGCCAAGGTGGCCACTCATCTATGACGACGCATGGGCGTCTGGTTGCGTGGGATTGTCATTCTAAGATCACAATGACAGACGGTGCCTTTCTGCTGTTTATTGCATGGGCGAAAAATAATTTGGCCGCTTGACGGAACGGTACCGGTCCCAAAACGTGAGCCCGGCCCCTACGCCTTATCGTGCGGACGTTTGCGGGCGTCGGTCAGCAGATACAGGATGATCCCGGTCACAAGCATGACCACGAGGACGATGAGGCTTCTGGGCTTGGCCGCCTTGGCGTAAGTGAGCGAGCTGTAGATGAGAAAGGCACAGACCCCGCTGAAGATCAACGGGGGCAGGGGGTAACCGGTGACCCTGTACGGCCGCTCCACGCCGGGGTCCTTGAAGCGAAGCACGATCACCGAAAGCGACGTGCCCAGATAGAAGGCGTACACGGCGGCGGCCGTGTAGAGAATGGCGTCGATGTAACCCCCGAAGGCGAGGATCAGGCCCAGGGCGATGAGACCCTGCACGGCCAACGCCCAGACCGGGGTGCCGGTCCGCGGGTCCCAGTGCCCCAGGGCCCGGAAAATCCGGTGTTCTTCCCCGAGGGCGTAGCTGATGCGGGCACCGGTGAAGATCAAGCCGTTGACGGCCCCCAGCGCGGAGATGCAGACCAGGGCGCTGATCAGCCGGGAGCCCACCACCGGAAAGACCGTCGAGATGCTCTCACTCGCCACCGCTTCCGAGGCCGCCAGTCCCTTGTAGCCCAGGGTGTAGAGAAATGCGCCGTTGACGAGGAGGTACAGAGCAATCACCGCGACGGTGCCGGTCACGAGGGCCCGGACGATATTCCGACGGGGGTCCTTCACCTCGGCGGCGACATAAGCCATCTCGTTCCAGCCGCCGTAGGTGAAAAGCACGAAAATCAGCGCCAGACTCAACGGCAGCGAATGGACCTCCGGCGCCGTGCCGGCACTGCGAGGGGCGACGACGGCCACACCGACGATAGCCAGCAGCCCCAGCGCCTTGACCGTGGTCAGCAGGTTCTGCGTCCACTTGCCCTGCTTGACCCCGGCGATGTTGATGAGCGTCAGGATGACAATGGGGACGGCGGCGAAGAGTCTTTGACTGACGCCCGGGTGCGCCGCGAGCGGATCGTAGATCGCCCGGGCATACGTCGCGAACGCAAAGGCCATCACGGCGATATCACCCGGACGGATCACCGTAAGCTGGCCCCAGCCGAACAGAAAGCCGGCCCACCGACCGTAGGCTTTCGTCAGATACACGTAGTCGCCGCCTTCTCTCGGATACGCCGTGGCCAGCTCCGCATAGCTCAGGGCCCCGGCCAGCGAGAGCAGCCCGCCGACGATCCAGAGGGCCAGCACGCCCCAGGCCGAGCCCGCGCCTTTGGCGATATCGGGCGCCATCTGGTAGATGCCCGCGCCGATGATGATGCCGACGATGATGGACGTGGAATCGAACAGCGACAGCTCTCTCTTCGGTGTCACGCGCATCCTATGTCCCCTCTAACGGTCCCTCACAGCAGGTTCGCAACGAGGTCTGTACAGCCATCGGGATTCGCACGCCGCAGGCAGCCTCGGCGCGACCGTGGCGGCACGGAACGCTCATCGCTTCTTGAGCGTAATGCTGACTCCGCTTCGTACGATGGTCTCCAAGTCCGGATTGGCGGTGATGGCCTCCATGTAGCGCGGATCCGCCATGCCCGGAGTAATGTTGTGGGCGACGATGAGTCCGCCGGGGCGGATCAGCGGCAGAAGCTTGTTAAGGTAATCGATGTAGCCTTCCTTGTCTGCGTCGAGGAAGAGAATGTCGATAGGGTCCTTGAGCTTGGTCACGTTCTCATGAGCATCGCCTTCAACGAGCGTGACGATCTCGGCCATACCCGCCCGCTTGAAATTGGCACGGGCCGTGGCGGCACGTTGAGCGTCGATTTCATACGTCGTCAATTTGCCGCCGGTCTTCTGAAGCGCCAGGCCGAACCAGATCCCGGAGTAACCCGTCGACGTCCCAATTTCGACGACCGTCTTCGCATTCATCGACTCCGCAAGGAGGCGGAGCAATCGCCCATCATTCGGCGGGACGTTCCGGTATCGCTGACGGGCGAGGATATCGTCCAGGACACCGAGAACGTTCTTTTCATCATCGTCGCTCGGAACCGGAGGCTTTTCGAGCTCCGCGTCTCCCTGTCCCCTGCCCCGGAAGGGACGTTGCGCGAGGGCGGTCGAAAACAGGATTCCCAGGATGGCCATGATGACAATGCTGCCGACTACGACGGTTGACCGAATAGTCTTCTTCATCGTGCGCTTCTCCTTGATGCTGAATTTGTTCCCAAGTTACGGTTCAGTGGTAGCCTGGAAGGCTTGGGCGTCCGGCATGCCCTTTCCCATCAGAAGGCCGAAGTCTTTGCCTTCGGTCAGGAGGACCCAGGCCCGCAAGTCCTTCTTGTCGATTCGTATCGGCTCGATCCGCCGAACGTCGCGCAGCCAGACCAGAAAGCCGGACTTGCAGTCCATCATGCTCTGCCAGACGGCGTCGCCGCCCCCGATCTGCCGGTGGTAGCGCCGCTTGATTCCGGCAATCCGCTCCGGCGAAAGATCCTCATAGTACTCCACGCGCGCGACGGCGGCCGTCGCGCATACTGGGCCTCCACTGGCCTTGAGAAACAGCCGATCCTGCCGGGATACGCGCCCGCATGCAGGCCGCCGGGCCCGCGTCAGTCGCAATTCAACGGTCTTCCGCCCGCTCAGGATCAAGTCCAGATACGGCTTTTTCAGGATGACCAGGTGGTAATTCAATTCTTTAGTGGCGCCATTGTGACAGCGGTTACAATTTCTCGAACCGTTGACGGACGGCCCGGATATGGTCCGGGGTCGTGCCGCAGCAGCCGCCGACGAGGCGGGCCCCCGCCCGGACACACTCGCCGATGCCGTCGGCGAAAGGTTCCGGCTCCATGTCGAAGATCGTTTTGTCCCCGACCAGCCGGGGCCGGCCCGCATTGGGCTGGGCCGCGATGGGCTGGTCCGTTTCTGCCCTGAGTGTCGCGACCACTTGGGCCATCTGGGCCGGATCAAGGCTGCCGCAGTTGGCCCCGATGGCGTCCGCACCGGCATCGGTCAGTTGCTTGACGCACTGTTCGGCCGTGTCGCCCATCATCGTTCTGCCCCCGTCACGATCCGTCTGGAACGCAATCGAGACGATAACGGGCAGCCGACAGCTCTCTTTGCACGCACGCAGTGCGCACAGCGCTTCGCGCAGGTCGAAGACGGTTTCGATGAGCAACCCGTCGACGCCGGCTTCGGCCAGGACCTCCGCCTGTTCCGCGAAAGCGTCGTGGCATTGCGATTCCGTGCAGGTCCCGTAGGGTTCGAGAAGCTGGCCCGTCGAGCTCATGTTGCCCAGAACGTACCGGTCGGCGCCCGCGGCCTGCCGGGCCAGTTCCACGCCGGAGCGGTTCACATCCCGCACGGACACGCCGACGTTGTGCGTCTCGATATGAATCCGGTTCATCGTCAGGGTATTCGTCGTCAGGACGTCGCATCCCGCCTCCAGATACTCTCGATGGATGTCGAGTACGGCCTGCGGCGCCTCCAGATTGGCCCGCCCACGCAGCATCAAGCCCTGCTTATCCAACTGCGTCCCCATCGCCCCATCCAGCAGGACGACCGGCCTGGTCTTCAGGAATCCAAGAAAGTCCATAGCACAGCTCTCTACTAAGCCCGCACACCGAGTGCGGCTAACTCCTGCGTCACTTGTTCGAGATTCCGGTACAAGATGGCCTTCATGCCGGCACTTCGGGCCCGCGCGACGAAGTCGAGCCGGTCGTCGATAAGCACGCATCGGGACGGCGCGGCGGCGAGCTTTCGGGCCGCGATCTCATAAATCTCCCGCTCCGGCTTGGCCGCCCCCTGTGCACAGGAAAACGTCAAAGCGTCAAAGACGTCGTAGCCCAGTTCCAGAAAGAACTCCATGGCAGGCTTCTCCGTGTTCGACAACAGGCTCGTTCTGTATCCGGCCTCGCGCAGCCGGCCGGCCAGCGCAAAGACCGCCTCGCGCGGTGCGTACACGGCCCGAAACGCCTCGCCCCAAAGTGAGGGCTGGCGCGGCATGGAGCACTGCAGACCATCGCATATCCGCTGCCAGAAGACCGCTTCCTCCATCAGGCCTTTCTGAAACTCCTCCGCATGCTGGTTGTGGACCCGCGTGTAGTCCTCCACCGGAACGCCCAGCGCCCTGGCGCAGTGGTCCATCAGCCCCGGCGCCGGGTCGTCGATCAGGACGCCGCCCCAGTCGAATAGAACCGCCTCGATCATCTTCACCGCCGACCCTGCCCACAAAATCCTATCGCGTTCGCCCCCGGACGATACTGAGGGACACGGCTTGTGGCAATACTTTTCTGCCGCGCCCCTCCGTTCGGCCCTTTCGACTTCCCCCGCCGTCCGCTATAATCCTTGCGTTGCAGGTCGATCGTAGAGTGCTTTTGCGGGGTTCTCCTCATGGAATACGTTGTGGGTCTTCTTATCGGAGGCGTGGCCGCGGGCCTGATCGTCGCTGCCGTGGTCCGCAGGCGAGTCCGCGAGCTGGAAGCACAGCAAGCCGAGGAATTCCAGCGCCGCGTCGCGGCCGAGCAGCGCAGCTCCCGCATCCCCGAGCTGGAAGCCCAGGTCGCCGCCCGCGACCAGCGGATCGCCGCGATGCAGGATGAGTATGCCTCGCTCAAGGCCGAGATCAGCCGGCTCTCCACCAAGCTCGAGGAGCAGGAGAAAGCCGCCAAAGAGAAGCTGGCCATGCTCGACGAGGCCCGCCAGAAGCTCTCCGACGCCTTCAAGGCCCTCTCCCAGGAGGCCCTCAAGAGCAACAGCACGCAGTTCCTCGAATTGGCCAAAACGAACCTCGACAAGTACCAGGAGGGAGCGAGGGCGGAGCTCGAAAAGCGGCAGAAGGCCATCGACGAGTTGGTCAAGCCGTTAAAGGAGTCGCTGACGAAGGTGGACGACAAGCTCGGGCAGATCGAGAAGGAACGTTTCACCATTCTGGGCGAGCAGATCAAGGCGCTGGCAACGACTGAAGCCGAGTTGAAGAAGGAGACAGCTAATCTCGTCACGGCCTTGCGTGAACCGCGCGCCCGTGGCCGCTGGGGGGAGATTCAACTTAAGCGCATTGCCGAGATGGCTGGTATGCTGCCTAAGTGCGATTTCGTGGAGCAGGAATCGGCGTCCACTAGTACCGGCCGGACCAGGCCCGATATGATAATCAGGCTCCCGGATAAGAGAAACATCGTTGTGGATGCTAAGGTGTCCCTGCACGCTTATCTTGAAGCAATCGAGGCTCAGGACGATTCACTGAAGAAACAGAAGCTAAAAGAGCACGCGCAGCAAGTCAAAACACACATATCTAACCTAGCGGCTAAGAACTACTGGGAGCAGTTTCAGCCAGCTCCCGAATTCGTGGTTCTTTTCCTGGCTGGAGAGGTGTTTTTCAGTGCGGCTCTCGAACAAGACCTCGGTTTGATCGAATATGGTGTGAGACAGAATGTCATCCTCGCAGGGCCGACGACTCTCATTTCAATCCTGCGCGGAGTCGCTTATGGTTGGCAACAGCAGAGAATGGCAGAAAGCGCCCAGGCCATCAGCAATCTCGGCAAGGAGTTGTACGATCGCATTCGCGTGCTCGCCGGCCATTTCGACGAGATCGGCAAGAACCTCAACCGCGCCGCCGAGGCGTACAACAGGGCCGTCGGTTCCATGGAGAGCCGCGTCCTCGTCTCCGCCCGCAAGTTCAAGGAACTGGGCGCCGCCACCGGAGACAACCTGGCCGAGCCCAAAACCCTCGACGCCCGAGCCCGAATCCTCCAGGCCCCCGAGACCGAATCTGCGGAAGCCCCCCCGCCGGACGCGCAAGACGAAGCCGGCGGCACCGAGCAACGACCTGCTGACAGCGCTTAGCCGACTGCGCGAATTGCCCGATATCCGGCTGAGAACGCCGTCGATGTGCGGCGGTACGCTCATGGAGCCAAGTTCAGGTCGGAAAGGACGCGCTCGACTTCTGCAGGATTCCAGATGTCAATCGCACCATTGGAGCGAGAGACCGCTAAACGCCGGCCATCCGGGCTCCACGAGTAGATTGGGGTCGAGTCTCAACGGGCTGTCGCCCAAAGGGTGTGCCGGGCGGTTTGGTGGCGGGGCCGCAGGGCTCGATCTGGCGGAGGGACTTGTCGCGCAAGGCGGCGTAGCAGTCGGGCAGATCGAAAGCCGTCAGGATGTTCGGCACCAGTGTCGAAAGCGGCCAGGCGTAGTCCTGCGACTCGGCGATGTCCTGGTACGAGGTCAGCGCGTTCTTCAATGTCACTTGCTTGACCCGGTTCGACAGCACCGCGGCAAAGGTGGCGGGCAGAGCGCCCCAGCCCTTGCCGACGAGGTGAATCTCGTCGTGGCCCGCGCCAGCGAGCCAGTCGAGGACGCGGAGGACATCGTAGGTCCGTTGTCCGATGTACGGGCGGTCCAGCATAATCGAGTGGATGGCGTAGAAGTAGTCGCTGCCGTACGGGTTGAGGAAGGAATTCTCGTCACAGGTGTCGGGGCGTGATTCGCCGATCCCGCGGACGTCCACCGTGTAGAGGGCCGCGTCCGGCTCGGCCTGGATCAGCTCGCGGATCAGCGGCTCGCTTCGCAGCTCGGCGTCGCTCGAATGGTGCGCGACGTAGAGGATGGCCCGGCTCGTTTCGGCACGAGGGCGGGACAGCAACTGCTCCTTGCCCAGGCGATACACGACAGCTTGGATCCCCGGCTCGGTTTCGACGACGTACGTCGTCCAGCGCGGCTTCGGGTAGCCGCGCGAACGCCAGTTGCGCAGGATGCGATACTCCGGCGGCGCGTCGTCGGCCTTCGGTAGACGCAGCAGCGTGCGGACCTGCGCTTGCAGCTCGGGTAGCGTGAATTTCTTCGGGCGCTTCTTGGCCAGCGCTTTCGCCTTCTCTGCGGTGAACGAGTAGATCGGCCGCGAGTTCAGCTCGCAGACCTGCCCTTTCGGGGCGCACCAGAGCGTCTCGTCTTTCTCGATGGTGAGTGCGGGTTCGGTTTGCGCGTCGCTGATGCGGGTTGCGCGGTTGAACCAGCGGTACATCGCCTCACGGCTTTCCTGCGAGTAGCCGTGATAGCCGGGGCCGATGAACAGGCCGACGTTGTCCTCCTCGCCGAGCAGGCCGTACAGCCGGCGCAGCCGCTCGTGCGCCGTGACGCTGCCGCGAACGTCGAAGAAGTCTCTTTCCTTGGCGAGAATGATGGCGGGCCTTGGGGCCATCGCGGCCAGGAAGTCGCAATGGTCCAGCCCGAGCGCGAGCGCCTGAGGCGGGCATTGCTCGGTGTCGGCAGGCAGCTCGTTTTCCATGTTGCGCAGGAAGGTGGTGACGAAGCAGCTCGGTGCGGCCATGGTCCATCGGCGCTCGACGCCGCAGAGCCACGTCGTCATGGTCCCGCCGCCGGAGTTGCCGGTGACGCCGACGTGTTTCGGATCGACCTCCTCGCGCGTGAGCAGGTAGTCGAGGGCGCGGATGCCGTCCCAGGCCCGCCAGGCGCCGAAGAACTCGCCGACGAGGAACTGCTGATTGCCGGCGTAGAGATGCTCGCGGACGCCGACGCCGATGCGCGACTTGAGCTTCTCGTCGGGATACTGGAGCCGCTCGCCCTGGCCGATCGGGTCGTAGATGAGCACGACGTAGCCGAGCCGGGCGAGGCCCTGGGCGAAGCTTTGGTAAGGCTCGACGGCCTTGCCGTTGCTGGAGTGTCCGCAGGTGCCGACGACGCCGGGCAGCGGGAACGGCCGGCCTTTCGGGATGTAAAGGTTCGCGGTGACGAGCAGGCCCGGGCGGCTCTCGAAGATGACGTTCTCGATCGTGTACTCATCCCGCTCGACGACGCTCGTGACGCGGGGATTCAGTGGTGTCTTCTCAGGCCAGGGGCCGAAGCACCGCTGGATCTTCTCTTGAACGTCGCGGACGTACGCCTGCGCCTCGGTCCGGCTGTCCAGCCCTGCGTAGCGGGCTTCGACCTGCCGATCCACCGTGCGAACCTGTTCGACGAAGTACTCCTGCACCATGCGCGGAAACCGGTTCAGCGGCGCGAGAGTCTCACGGCCCGACGATGCTGCGGCCGCACACGTCGACAGACACAACAAACAGAAAGCAACAAGACCGGCCGGACGGCGCAGTCCGGACCTCATCGAACGCGCTTGCGATTGGCTGACGTCGGACATCGGGCGATCCTCCACACGGATGTTGTGTTGGCGATACGACGCAGATCGACCGACGCATTATACCGGCGGACGCAACGAAACGAAAGCTGCTCAAAAGTGTCGGAGGATTTTGACGAGGAAGTCCACGAAGTGCGGGCCGAGGACGAGCAGACCGATAACGACCGACCCGATGGCCGAGATCAAGACGCCGCCGGCGGCGACGTCCTTGGCATTCTTGACGAGCGGATGGAATTCGGGGGACGCGGCGTCGGCGAGAAACTCGAGCGCCGTGTTCAGGGCCTCGGCCGTCCAAACGGCCATGATGGCCAGGATGATCCAGCACCATTCGGGGTCCGAGAGCCGGAACAGCCCGCCGACGACCAGGATACAAACGGACGCAAAGGCGTGCAGCCAGGCGTTGTGCTGCGATCTGAGCATCAGGGCCAGGCCGTAGGCGGCGTTGCGGAAGCTGTGCAATCGGCCCTTTACGGTGAACGGCCCGTTGTTCCCGTTCCCGTGCTGCTGCGCGCTTGTATCCTCTGAGTTGTGGGTCGATTCAGCCATACAAAGTGTCTGTCCGTCGACGGCCATCTTCACCCCGTCCGCATGCAGAAGGATCAACCTTCCGGGAAACACTGTCATCTCATTGTCACCAGAGCGGTTCGCTTCTGGCATTGTACCCTGCGAGGTCGTACAAGGCCTCCTCTATATCTATCGACAGACGGGCCGTCCGGCTTGACTTCTTGGGCTGGCCAACGCGGTGCTTCCTGCGTCTGGGGAATCCGTTGACGGTCCGCGGAGAAACTCATACCATCCGGGAAAGCCGGCAAAGACAGGGTATCAGAGAAAATGGGTGCGACGCACGATGGATTTTCAGCTCGGGACTACGGCAGCCCTGGTGCAGCCGGGGGCGCCCCGGGTACGGGCCGCACTTCGGCCGGACCGGTTCGGCGATCCTTCCGCGCACGTGCGGCTCGCTGGTTCGGCGGCTGTTTCTACGCCTGCGGCAACGAGCCGTTGCCCGGGCGGATCCGTTGCCTCGACGGCGAGTACACGCTCGATAGAATCCTCAAGCACGATTTCATGGCCGCGACCGCGGTATACAGGGCCGTCGATCCACAAGCCGGACGGCCTGGCAAACTCGTCTATAAGCTCAATCGCCGCATGCACTTCTGTCTGGTCCCGCTCGGCTGGCTGGGCCGGCTCGTGACCCACAACGAGATCCGCAACCTCCGCCGCTGTGAAGGGATTCGCGAAGTCCCCCAGGTCCTCGCCCGGCTGCACCCGAACGTCTACGTCTGCGAGTATATCGAAGGCAAGAACTTGGGCGAAAAGCCCGACCTGCCCGACGATTATTTCGAGAACGTGCTGGCCGCGGTCCGCCGGATCCACGCGCGCAACCTCATTCACTTCGATCTGCACAAGCCCGGCAATCTCCTCGTCGGCGACGACGGCCGGCCCCACATCATCGACTTTCAGATCTCCATGCACTTCGGCGACCGCCTGCTCCTGTCCCGGCGGCTCAGCAGCGCCGTCCGGCGGCGGCTCCAGGCCTACGACATCTACCACGTCTGCAAGCACAAGCGCCGGCTGCAGCCGCACCTGCTCACCGAGGACGAGACCCGGCTCTCGAGGAATCGCAGCCTGCCCTTGCGAATGCACCGCGCCCTCGCGAACCCCTTGCGACGAGTCCGCCGCGCCTGCCTGCGCTACCTCCACGCCAAGGGCATCCTCACCAACGACGAGACCTCCCGCGCCAGCGCCGAGACCGACCCCACCCGCTGGGCCCGGAAGTGACGCTGCCGACCCCTTGTGACAATCAACACTCGAGGATTCACATTGACCGAACGATCCGCATGGGTTACTCAGTATGCGGTGATAATTCGTGCACGGTCGTGTGCTGGACGGTGATATTATGATGCGACAGGTTCGTTCGATGAATTCGACAAGCTTGCGAAGATGGAAGAGACCACGCGTGATGTCTTGTGCGGCGGTGATCCTCGCGCTCGCAGCCGGACTCTCCTGCCGCAGCATAGCGGCTCGGCGGGACGCGGAGCCCCCGCGCGTGCTGGAGCTGGCCGGAGACCTGCGCGCGCATGACCCCGTCATCATCCGCCAGGACGATACGTTCTACGTCTTCTGCACCGGCGGCGGACGACGCTCCGGAATCATCCCCATTCGATGTTCCAAAGACCTCTACAACTGGACGCGGTGCGGGCAGGTATTCGAGACGCTCCCCGACTGGGCGACGAAGGAGATCGCCGGCGCGCGAGGTGCGTGGGCCCCCGACATTTCGTACTACAACGGCAAGTACCACCTCTACTACTCCGTTTCGAGGTTCGGCAGGAACGACTCGGCCATCGGCCTGGCGACAAATCGCACGCTCGACCCGAACAGCCCCGACTACGAGTGGGTCGACCAGGGACTCGTCGTCCGCTCGCGCGAAGGCCAGGACGACTGGAACGCCATCGACCCGCAATTAGTCATCGAGGACGAGCGCAACGTGTGGCTGTGCTGGGGAAGTTTCTGGGGCGGCATCATGATGCGCCGCATCGACCCGCAGACCGGCAAGCCGCACGCGACGGATACCACACTGCACAATCTCGCGCGACGCTCGCGCTCGGGCCCGGACGAGCACGGCGCGATCGAAGCCCCGTTCATCGTCCGCCACGACGGCTGGTGGTACCTGTTTGTATCGTTCGACATCTGCTGCCGGGGCGTCAACAGCACGTACAACATCCGCGTCGGTCGCTCGCGCGACGTCACCGGCCCTTACGTGGACCGCGCCGGCGTGCCGATGCTTGAAGGCGGCGGCACGGTCGTCGTCGAGGCCACGACGCCGCACTGGCGCGGCCCGGGCCATCAGGCCCTCCTGCAGGACCGCAGCGGCGACTACCTCGTCTTCCACGCCTACGACGGCCAGACCGGCCGGCCCGAGCTGAAAATCTCCACCCTGCAATGGCCCAACGGCTGGCCCCAGGCCGGCGCATTACCATAGCCTTCATTCCAGTACACGTCCGGGCGAGGGTAACATCGGCGTGGCCCCATGCTGCTCAGGAGCAGTTAGTTCCGTATTCGTTCGAACTCATTACCTTCGTACAGCCATAGACGACTGTCTACTTCGCCCATTTCACGCGATCGCCGGCAAGTTCGTTGAGATACATTTCCAGATTGGTATAGCCCTCCGGCGACCCATTCGTTTTGTTGCCGTCTTCCTTATTCGAGGGATCAAGGCCATGTGTCGTTTCCCACGCATCCGGCATGCCGTCATGGTCGGAGTCGACAGGAGCTGGTCCGCCTTGCAGATTCGGCCATCCACCAACATCGCTCGGCGTAGTAATAATACCGTTGTTTCCACAGGTTGCAGTACCGTTACGGCTTTCTTCGATGATACGTCTGTCAATAGTATCGCGATTGGGCTTTGAGCAGCCGGCACGTTCAAGAACAGCATGGTAGGCATCTTGCGGGGATTCCTGGTTTATCCGCATGGCGTCCCAAGGCGCGCTCATCTTCCTGTATGAGTCGCCGTCTAAACCCAGCCAGTTGTTTGCTGTAACATCGGGGAAACCATCCACATAATTATCAGCAACATACCAACTGCCCTTGTCGTCACTGCCGCGTGCGGAAGGTTCAGCAATTCGGTCCCTCACCCCACCGCCCGTTGCAGGCCCCGGTTTGTAGTAGTTGGCGACCATGTTGATGGTGGAGAATTCGATCGGCGGGCTGCGCCTGTCGTTCACCTGATGTGCTTCGGCGCCATAGCAACTTTGATATCCCCAGTTGTACAGCACATTGTTTCTGTAATCGTTGAATCCGCAACCCGAGGCCCACCGCGGATTGCGACTGTCGTTGTGTGCGATCAGGTTGTGATGGTAGGTTGCATATTGGTTTCCCCAGACCCCACCAAATCTATGCCCGCTACCGGCTTTGGCGCAGGCTTCGGTGATCATGCACCATTGAATGGTAATGTTTTCATTATGGTAAAGGGACAACACCTCATCGCTGCTCCAACTGGCCGACACGTGGTCCAGGATGATGTTCTTCTTATACCTGCCACCGATTGCATCCGTTTCAACCGTTGGGTTTGCCCTCACGCGGATATACCTAACGATCACGTCGTTGGCACTGACGCCAAGACTTCCTCTAATGCAAATGCCATCTCCCGGGGCGGTCTGGCCGGCGATAGTAATATTGTCATTTTTGATATTGAAATTACCCTCGATGGTGCCCGAAACACGGAACACTACAGTTCTTGGCCCCGATGCTGCAATGGCCTCACCCAGACCGCCTGGACCGGAGCTACTTAGGTTCGTGACTTCGTAAACATTGCCACCCCTTCCGCCCACGGTGTACTTGCCATATCCTTCGGCACCGGGGAATGCAAGCTGCTTCTGGGCGAAACTGATTGCAGGGTTGAATGATAATACAATGGCCAGGCAGCCTGCTTTGCATGAGTATTTACACATAAGATGACCTTCCAATAGAGTGCTTACATTTTCTTTAAATATGATTCAAAGCAATCACGTTATTTCGGACGCCCTGCTTCACTTAATTCGTTGGTTCAAACACTATTCTGCGGTAACTGCTAAGGTTATGCGTGCCATCGTCGGTCACCTCGCATATCACATGAAAGCTCTTTCCCGCTGAATCGGACGGTACATTGACCGTGGCGATACTGGAGCTGCTGCTGGAGATATTGACGTTCCCGGAATAGGTCCCCGCGTCGGATTGAATCCACCACTTGAACGTCAGATTGTCACCATCCGGGTCAGACGTCTGCGATGCGTCGAGGGTGACCGTTGTGCCTTGCTTGGGGGTTTTCGTCAGAACGCTAATACCGTCGTCACCATCAAGAATAATGACCGGATTTCGGTTTCCGGCGCCATCCTTTGCCCAGTCCATTCGAGCCGCAAAATTGTTGAAGGCGGCCGGATAGAAACGGTCAAAAAACGATCGGCAAGAACTGCTTGGTTGCCACAAATTGTTTGCGTTCCCTTTAAACGTTCCACCCCAGCTACATTGCGTTGGATCTTCCGGGTTATTGAGCCCGGTGGGCATCAGATAAAGGAAAGACGGAGTGTCACCTTCAACGCCATATTTGTATTTAGGATATTGGCTGCCCATGTGACCATGGCCCTGGATATGCGTTGCATACTGATTCCAGTTGCTTTTCCCGGTGCCATTATGAGCTTTCCAGGCACTTTCATCCCAAATGAACAGAAGATTGTCTCCAGTCTGTTCACGCATCCATCCATGAGCGCTGACGTCAAGCCCTTCTCCCCTATAGTGACGGTCCTGATCCGTTATGGCATATACGCGGATTTTACGCAGGAAGGCCTTGAACTGCTCTGCGGTTCGATCTTCCTTGACCCGGTAGATCGACTGGGCAACGGTGTTCCCGCCTCCCCACACGGTTACCCAAATGGGACGAGGGTCATCTTCATCGGCCTGCTTGATAATAAGGTCGCTTCCTGGGGAATCATTGTCATCGCCTATGAAGCGTTTCCCTCTATTCAGGCTGCCAAACATAGTACGGTCTCTCAAGTATTTCAGGCTCGGCCAGTATCCGATTTCCTGTCTGGCACCATCGAATTTATGTCCCACCTGTTTGGAACGCTTCATCACGTTGGGCAAATCCTTGGCGTAGGCATTAACCGCGCCATGAGCGATATTGATAAAATCCTTCTCAGGAGACTTGGTGAGGGTCTTAATACTGTAGCCGGTTGATACAACCAGACCCTCGATTTCGAACATGTCAGCATGAGCAAGGAGCCGGATCAACGACTCATGGTCATCGGTTTCCCAGGTGGAAATGTCTGTCAGTACTACCAGGCGCGGCTTGAGCGGTGCTGCAAGGGAGGAAGAAGATATCGCCAACGAAAGCATCAGAAGTATCGTTATTGAGTTTTTCTTAATCATAAATTCTCCGTTCAGTTTATTGTGGTTCAATATTTACTAGTACGCTTGTGTGTCTCGTCAACTGCGGTTCTCTCTCATCATTGACCTACACACCAGTCTGCGCGCTCTGCAAATTCCTTCTGGTAGTCCTTACGCCACTTGGAGATGCTCGGCCCGCCGGGCCCATCAACATAATGATTCTTATCGCCATCTTTCCTGAATTGCCCGCCCCAGCTTTCCTGGGTGGGATCGTCGGGATCGTTCAACCCGCGGTTCGCGCTCACCAGCCACAAGAACGAAGGCGAATCCCCTTCACACACCCCGGTGCATCCCATCCCTTCATGCGGATACACCGCACAGAGAGGTCCGTGGTTATTGCGAATGTTCTTGTTGACCCAGGCGAGGTTCGAAATCGGATCACGTCCGCCGAACATACCCTGGTAAGTCCTATGCGAGTGGATTATCAACAATTTCGGGAAATTATCGCGCAACCAGCCAATCGTACCATCCTGGGTCGCGATTTGATGGATACGCAACTTGCTAAGGAAGGTTTCCAGTTCGGCAGCGCTGCGCGTATTCTGTACCTTCCATACCGCTTGCGCTATGACGCTGCAATCGCCCCAGATGCCAATATATACCGGCCGGGGATCCGGCTTGTCCACGATGGCAATGAGGGCATCCGAAGCCTCGCTGTCTTTGCCCTCACCAATATTGACAGTGCCCTTTCTTCCCCAGGTGCCACTACGGCCCTGGAAGGTCACCGAACGCAGATAGTCAGCAGTGGGATACTGGGGATCATGCTTTTTCAGGTTATCATAGACCTTCTCGTAGCGGTCGAGCACATCCAGTATGTTTTGTTTCCTGGCTTTATTGGCAAAGGTGCCTGCTGAAGCTATCAGTCCTTCGATGTCAAACTCATTGGCATACAGCAGGAAACGGACCATCGACTGCATATCATCAGGGTCGCTTTTTCGATCGTTTGGTGCATTGCCACCCTTGACGACACCTATCGGTGGAAAATCCGACGACATGATTACACGCAGCCTGCCATCTGTGGGTTTGGGTTCGACTTTCGCTGACGCCGCATTGGAACCGGCGCTGAGAGCGACGGCAATCAGGAGAACACGTAACAAATTCATTTTCAACCCACACTTTCCAAATTGTCTTGGCCCGGCGACTGTGCGGGCCTCTTAACCCATCCGAAATCTCCCATATGACGTTCGCCCGGTGACGATGCCGGTCTCGTGAACCATGGATATACCGCCATCGCCTGGGGAATGCAAGTCCAAGACGCTTCCATGCACGATGATTGACGGGGAACAGAGGCAAGAACCGGCGTTCGGAGTGCCGCGACAGCCGATCTATCCCCGGATTGGCAATACCCATAGCGTTGCCCCCTCCGTCCTTGTCCAACAGGTTCTTCTTAGACCCGGTCCTATCGGCGCGGCCCGCGGCGGAGTGTTTGCGAATCGCCGTATCCTATCCACGGCACGTCCTCCGACGACATGACGCATGACCGGATCGACCCGCAGACCGGCTGGCCCGAGCTGAAGATCTCCACCCTGCAATGGCCCGACGCCTGGCCCCAGGCCGGCAAATTGCCATAGCCCTTATCCTGGACTCCTGCGGCTCTTGCGCCCTCTCGGGCACAACAGCACCGACGAACCGGGGACGCTGTCCCCGGACCCCTGGCATTTTTCGCTTTACGCCAGCAGCATGGTATCCGCGCAAGACGAAACCGTCAAAACGAAGACATCGCCCATGCCGCCGGACCGCTGTGCCGTCGCGTCGCCTGCCGCGCCGCGCCCCATTGTCCGCAGCACTACACTCGGCTCACCTGCAACGGCGATCGTCGGACGTACGGTGGGTTCTCAACCCACGAGTTAGACACGCTACGATCGGGCGAGCACACAGGTCAAGGACCCACCCCGCCACTCATGCTATTGGCCCAATGCGACAAATGCCGTTCTCATCCTGGCCAAGGCAACTCCACATTTCCGACCTTGACGGGACACCTGCCTATCTGGTATACTCGTTACGAGCGTCACGGAGGAAGGACCAATCCGGTTCGACCCCTCTGGAGCGCCCCAACGAGAAGAGCCACCCTTGCATGGCTCTAACGGAACCTGGGGGATTGGAGGACGATGGCATGAGACCGACCCGAACCGCTCGAATGATCCCTTTGCTGATGGTTGTCTGCCTTCTTACCCTTCGGGCTCCGGCCCAATACTCCGGAGGTACAGGCGAGCCCAACGATCCGTACCAGATCGCCACAGCCACCGATCTGATCGCCCTCGGTGAGGCGCGAGGAGCCGACTACGAAAAGCACTTCATCCTTACTGCCGACATCGATCTGGATCCGAATCTGCCGGGGCGAAGGGTCTTTGACAGGGCAGTGATTGCGCCGCACGGGTCGGCATGGTTTGCCGGTGTGTTTGACGGCAGGGGGCACATGGTCTCGAATTTGACGATCGAAGGTGGGAATCTCCTCGGTCTGTTCGGACAGTTGAGTCATCCTGCGACGATCTGCAATCTGGACATCAAAGCGGCAGAGGTCAAGGGAACCAACCAGATCGGCACCCTCGTGGGCTACAACTCGGGGTGGATCGTCGACTGCCACAGCACCGCTGCGGTAAACGGTATCTGGGCGGTTGGGGGCCTCGCAGGCTACAATGGTGGCCGAGTCATGACAAGTTCCAGTGCTGGAACAACAAATGGAGATGATGTTGTCGGCGGCTTGATTGGAAATAACGGTAGGCCAGGGGTCGTGACGCACTGCTACAATGCTGGGACGGTGAGTGGCACCGACACAGTTGGTGGCTTGATCGGAGAACATAGCGGTAGTCTGGCTCGGTGCTCCAACACCGGCGTAGTTGGTGGTACCCGTCACTGGGTCGGGGGAGTGGTCGGGTATAGCCTAGAGGGAGATATAGCCAGTTGCCACAATACCGGTGCAGTCAGCGGCGAGTGGGATGTTGGTGGGTTGGTGGGAAAGAATGGCAGCTGGGGAGGAGGGGAATCCTCGATCCTGGATTGCTATAATACCGGCGTGGTCAGCGGCGAAGGATGCATCGGCGGTCTTGTGGGTTACAACAACAGCGATGATGTCACACGCTGCTACAACGTCGGTGCCGTGATAGGTCGCGATCAAGTGGGCGGTTTGGTGGGGGGCATTGGAGACGGTGCGGTGCGACGCTGTCTCTCGGTCACGGATGTCCGGGGCGAGGCTGAAGTTGGCGGCCTGGTAGGCTTCAGCCTCGGACTGATCGACAATTGCTACGCCATCGCCGCAGTGACCGGCGAACGAGATGTCGGAGGTCTGCTTGGTCGTAACGGGAGGTCTGGGGGAAGCTCTGGAAACGTGTCCAAGTGCTTCTCAGCAAGCCGGGTCTCCGGCACTCAGAACATCGGCGGTCTGGTGGGATCCAATGAACTTGGCACGATCACCGCTTCCTTCTGGGATGTCGAAAGGAGTGGCCTGCCTGGAGAGCCTGCAGAAGGGGCGAAGACCACGGCGCAAATGCAACAGGCCAGCACATTCCTGGAAGTCGGGTGGGACTTCGTGGACGAAACGGAAAACGGTGCGCGCGATACTTGGGGGATTGACGAGGGGAGGGATTACCCACGGCTCCAGTGGTATTCGGGCCGAACACCATACAGTGGTGGCGGCACGGGCGCGCCAAACGACCCATACCGGATCGCCACGGGCGAGGATCTGATCCTGCTGGGCCAGACTCCCGGGGACTACCACAGGCATTTCATCCTGACCGCCGATATCGACTTGGATCCCAATCTTCCTGGTCGTCGCGTCTTCCACTCTGCCGTCATCGCGCCAGAGCCCGACCTTCCGTTTGCCATGAATATAGGTTTCCAAGGGTATCCCTTCACAGGCGTCTTTGATGGCAACGGTCACAAGATCTCACATATGACCATCGACGATGCGAGCTACCGGGGTTACTTGGGTCTGTTCGGGCAGTTAGGCTTGGGCGCAGAGGTTTCGGATCTGGGCCTGGAGGCGAGAGTCATCAACGCTGCTGGTGACTACGTCGGCGGCCTCGCGGGCGAAAACCACGGCTGCGTCGCCACAAGCTGCAGCACCGGCACCATCGGTGGTTCCGGCTGGCACTTCGGTGGGTACTTCGGCGGTCTCATAGGGTCGAACAGGGGTTATGTCACTGCAAGCTATAGCACCAGTGCGCTCAGTGAGGGGAGAGGTCGCGGCGGCGTGGCGGCCGAGAACTGGGGCCGCATCACCACGTGCTACAGTGCTGGTACGCTCGATGGCTGGGGCTGGCAGGACACTGGTGGCCTCGTGGGCTCCGGTTCGGCTGCCAGTATCATTTCGAGTCTCTGGGATGTCCAGACTTCGGGCGAGGCAACCAGCAAGGGTGGCACGGGCAAGACCACCGCCGAGATGCAAACCGCCAGCACCTTCCTTGGAGCCGGCTGGGACTTCGTCGGAGAAACGGACAACGGCACGGACGACATCTGGTGGATCGACGAAGGTCAGGACTACCCGAGGCTGTGGTGGGAAACCGCACCGAAATGAAGGGCAGTCGCAGATGAACGCCGGCAGGAACGGAGGGGCGCGATCAACGCGTGGCTTGCGTGAGAATTCGGCGGACGTGCTGCAGCAGACGACCGACCTTGTCGACGCTATCCCGCCTGTCAATATCGCCTTCCAGGTCTGGGAATGCCTCGTACCGAAAGGCTACGCCAAAATCGGTGAACTCCAGCAGTGCAGAAAGGAAATCGGGAATCGTTTGGCGCTTTTCCTCAAGCAGAGCACCCAGCTCATCCAGGTCATGGGTCCGCGGAAAAGGCGCTCCTAGACAACACAGCCAAGCCTTCAGGGCCTTTTCTACCGCCTGCTGGACGTGAAATCCAAAGACCTCGGTCGAAAAGACCTGCGCATCCCCCATGCCGCACAGGGCGCGATAGTCCCTATCGGCCATGGCAAGAAGGTTTCTGGCTTGTTCAAGGTCTTTCATAGAGGAGCTTTCCCGTCCTGACGGCATGGGCCACAACGTGATTGACCGAATCTTGCCATCTCTCGAACTCGTCTCGGCTGTAGACCAGTACATCCTTCGGAATGCGGAATCGCCTCAAGATCCGGCGTATGCGCTGCAATTCGGACCAGCGATTGCGGTCGGGACCGAACCCTTCGTCTTCCACAATGAGCAGATCGACGTCAGAGTCGGCTGTCTGGCTTCCTCGCGCACATGAACCGAAGAGATAGATGCGGCGCGGCTCGACCTCCTCTACAATGGCCTCAACCATTCCCTCAATCAACTGCTCGGACAGGCTAACCACATTCATCTCCTTTCGTCATCACCGGTACTCTAACGGATCGGATGCTTCGCGTCCATATCCATCTGTGGCGGGGGTACGAAGCTCGAATACCGAGATCCCGAGCAAGCACGAAGGCGTGAAATCCGAGTATCCACGACCACGGGGCCTTGGGCCCATCTTTGCGATCTCTATCAGCCCCGGTTCGAACCTCTTTCGGATTTCCACAAATGACGCGGGGAAACAGGCATCCGCGCGCCGGAGTGGTCGGGTCTCGTGCTTCGAGCCTGCCGGTCTGTCTCATGAGCTGTGGGGCTACCTGGCCGACCGGCCGACCATCTCATGGCAGCTCCGTCCGGGAATACCCTCGGCCCCGATGGCCTGTTGCCGAACAAATTCCAATTGGGGTCCGATAAGGAAGGTTCAATCAGTATGAGCGCACGCGGCGCGGGCGAGTGACACGGATTGCGCTTGACTCGCAGTTGCCCGTTTGGTACAATACGTCCATCAATCAAATTGGGGTGGATGGCCGCGGTGCTTTCGCGGCTAACATGATTTCTCACAAGGATGGTTTCGAGCTGTTGCGGTCTATTCGCACAGACTGATGGAACCGGGGGGTGGTGAAGATGAAGTGCACCTATCTGCACGGTGGATCGTGTTTTGACGAAGTCACGCCTGACGGCCGGACGGCGGCGCGCCGCATTGCCCGCCTCGTGAAGGCGCCGATGCAGACCCTGTGCGCCATTGCCATTATTGCTGCGCTCGCAGTCGGCTTCGCGGTGCTTCGACGCCCTACCGCTGCGTCCGGTAATACCATACCCGATGATTTCAGCATGAACGATAATCGCCCTTCCGACGGAGCGCCGCGTGAGATCCCCGCCGGGATACAGGATCCGATCGACCCAGAAGCGTATATCCAGCAACTCGCCGCACGCATGAGCCAAGATCGCAGGGAGCTGCTCCTCATGGGGACGACGCTGTTGAGTGCAACGCCCCGCCCGCAGGCGACCTCTGGACAGCCGGCCGGGCAGCGCGGGACCGCCCCGTCGTCTTCGGCCTGGCCCGCGCCTCCGATCCCTGCCGCCGCAGACATAGCGGACACGCCGGCAAGCCAGGCAAAGACTCTCCCCTCGACATTCGGCGGGCCGGCTCTCGGCGTCCAACCGCCCGAGCGTCGAACGCGACTCGGCGTCGTAGCCGACCACGATCCCCGGACGTCACAGCCGGCCTTCTCCAAAACGGTTCAGGTCGGCGGCATCAGTGCGTCTCTGGTGACACCGACCGTGACCGGCGGCGCGACTCCGGCCGATGCCGGTCTGCGGCGATCTGCGGCCGCCGGCGCCGAGCCGACACTGGGCGCGCACTGGGGCGATCCGTCTGCAGCCGGCCGTCCGAGCCACGAGAGGCCGTATGGATTGCAGGCGTCGGCCTTTCCGAACCAGCCCGCCCTGCCGCGGCCTACCGGCGTTTCCAGTGCTGGTACGCCTGTTTTCGACCGGACAGCCGGCGCGGTGAATTCGGCACAACGAGCCCAAGCATCCGCCAGGACCGGTCCGACAGTCTGGAGCGGCTTGACCTCGAGAAACGGCGCTGCGCAGAAGGCCCTTCAGCAGATCGAGGCGGAACGGGCCGGCCAGGCATCGGCGGCGGGAGCCGCAAGTCCTCCAGCGCAGGTGGCGCAGGCGGCGCCGACAGCGCCGAATATGCGGCCGCAGATGACGGTGGACGAGCAGATTCGCATGGCCAGGCCGGGGCTGACCCTGTGGGTCGCGCCGTCGCCGGCCAACCTGGCGGCAAAGATGCAGGTCTCGGATGGGCAGGTGCCTCCGCCTACGGACCCGGCGGATGTGCCCTGGTCGCTGGAGGCCGACCTGGATAAGTATCGCGCCCACGCGGTCAGGGAAGGTTCACGCGATTCCGGCGAGAGTCTGATGAAAGCGCTCGAGCGGGCGGGAATGGCCCTCGAGGACGGAGCGAACGTCTTCGTGCTTGGCTACGGATCCGAGCGAGCGGAACCGTTCCGCGCCAACGACGGCAAGGGCTGGCTCGAGGAGCCGCACAAGGTGCCGGAGCGGGCTGGGATCACCATCGGCGAGGTGGGCGACGGGCTCTATTCGCTCGCGGACCTGATCGCCCTCGACTCCCTGCCGAACCCCGAGAAGGGTGTCTACGAGGATAACAATCCGCTCGTCAGGCCCCTACTGTTTACGGGCCGGACGATCGGCGGGGCCTGGAAAACGACCGAAGAGGTCGGCAACGCCCTGAGCTGGGGCTATTTCGACAATGTCACGGGCTGCATCGGTCTGTGCATTGAGAGCATCCTTGAGCTGTTCAAGCATACCGGCCAGGCCGTCACGAATCTCGCCAGAGGGCCCGTCCAACTGATCGGCGGCAAGAACGAGGACACCGAACGGGCGATGGATTGGATCCTGCTGGTGCCGCTCGAATTCGCCAGTAATTCTGTCGAGATGAAGGGGATTGCGAACACCGTCGATTACGAGAACGCGTTTGCCGACAAGGGCGTGATCGGGTCGCTGCTGGAGTTCGGGGGTTCGACGTTTCTCGTGTACCGCACCGTCGACGAACTCATCGATGAGCTTGAAGACGACGGCCACCATACGCGGAGGAGCGAGGAAGCGTCGACACCAGACGAGCCGTCGGAACCCCCCTCTCCGCCGGCCGAGCCGCCGTCTACGCCGAGTGGGTGGGACTTGGTCTGGGTGTGGAATGATGGGGAAGCCATGTCCGACCTTGTCTTCCGACCGTGAGATTGCCTCAAGCCGTGTAACGCGGGAGACAATCAGACATCCTGCATGGCCGCGAGCCTCACAGCCTGGCGCGCCCGGCGCAGTGCTCCGACCTCACGCACAGCCCATCGCGGCCTAGCGGCGCCGTCTCGCCCCGCTCAAGCCCCCTGCTGGCCGAGCCACTGACAGTGCCCGATGCACTACAATCCCCTTACCGCGCGCGGCACCGGCTGGCACGTCCGTCCGATAAGGCGCGGCGTAACGATCACGATAGCTGTGTCCTGCGCTCTTCACGCCGCATCGGCATCAAGCGAGGCGGGACTCAGCGTCTGTGTCGAGAACGCGATTGCCTACTCTGCCCCCACGACCCTACCACCCCAACCCGCCCTGCTATGCGCGCGACAAGCCCCCCATGCCCCCAATCCTGCGGTGCATTACAGAAATGCTGGGCTCGACCTGCGCCCCTCTGAACCCGCGGGGCATCCGCCCTGCTGAATGCTGGTAGACGTAGACGACAACGAGTCGCGACCCTCGAAAGGGGGTATGAGAGAAGAAAGGGGGCCGGGAAGGGCCAGACGTTGGTGTGCAGTTGCACGGCATTTGCGGCCGGGTCGGGCCGTTTCAGGGCTTGCCTGTCGAGGGGACGCACGGTAGCGTGGCGATTCGGGCGCAGATCGATCGGGCCAGCGAGTGACCAGTGCTTGGCAACGAGGCCGAGCCAATAGGCGGGATGCGCGTTCCACGTGCAACAATTCGGCCGTGCTGGTCGATCCCTATGGTGCTCTCCTGCCTGTCGCCCAGAACGCGCCACCTGCACTCCAAATTCCGAAGCAGCCTGGCGGCACGCGCCTGCGCGTTTCAGCCTGCAATGCCGGCCTCAGCGGACCCACGCGGTGCAGCTAGAAGCTGCTCTTGCACGTATGCCGCATCCCGACCGCCCTCCGAAGCGACAATCTCTCTGTGTCATACCCCCCTTTGCTCTGGATCATGTCGCCCCATCTCGCGCCGCCGCAATCGCACCGCGCCGTCATCACAACAGTAGGTGACACCTCGCACGCAGACCCCTCAGCCCAAACAGATCGCGCAAACGCACTGGGCCACTTCGACCCTGGCGCCTTATCATCGAGCTGGGCGCACGGCCATCTCGACGCCAGTTCCACTGGATCCGAGGCGCCCCCCCCATCGGCGGCCTTCCCGTTCCACGTAGCACACCACTACACGGAACATGCGCGAATGCTGCAAGCGACAAACACTTGACGGCCAACATCACGCCAAATCCAGCCCATCCGAACGCCTTGCCGTTCCCCGCGGATTCGGACATAAGCAGCGATTCCACGCGCCCGCGGCACCTCATACGACAGGCCGGCTACCCGATCTAGATGTCGCCGCTCCAAGTCATGTGCGACTGGCGCCGCGCAACTGCCGCAAACCCATCCGCGGCCGGAACACACGCCTGCATCTGATGTGGAGCGTCGGCCCTCGCGTCCGCCCTGCCACCCTGTCATCGGGCCACCTCTCGCCGCGGGATAGGGCGCCGGTCGAGCCAATCGCCAGCAGGGCCCGCCGATCCTCGCGAGGTGAAGCCCCCAGCATTTGCGAAGCGCTGAAGGTCTGCCAACACTGCCCCCATTGACGCCCGCCACATGCAAACGACCAGCCCCGTGCAATTTCAGCTCAGGCCCCGGCGGAGGCAGCTGCCGGCCTTAGCCGGAACATCGCACGTACAGAGAACCCGGAAATGTGCAGAACTCACGCCGCCATTGCCGAAATATTTCTTGAGTGGTGTCACCGGTCTGCGATAGGATGGCCCGGCCAGCTTTCCAACTGATTCACAGGGTGAAGGAGCATAGATATGGGTACCGCCAAGGGCGAAAAGGCAAGACACTTGGGTAGGGGGCTTGAGGCGCTGATTGGTCCTATAATGAGTGGGCCCACGGTCACGAGAAGCGACCCCGCCATGGGTGAGCAGGTCGGTAAGTTGCCTCCAGATAAGGAGTTAGAGGGATCGCTGCGCGAATTGCCGCTGGCGAGCATCTCGGCCAACCCCTATCAAGCCAGGGCGGTCTGGAACGAGCAGGATTTGCTCGAATTGGCGGAATCGATCAAGGCCAACGGCGTCATTCAACCGGTGATCGTCAGGCCGTTCCAGGGCAAGTACCAACTCATTGCCGGCGAGCGCCGCTACCGCGCGGCCGAGATGGCAGCGATGGCGAGGATCCCGGCGATCGTCCGGGAAGTCAGCGAGGAGCAGCTCTTCGAGTGGTCGCTCATCGAGAACATTCACCGCCGCGACCTCAACGCCATTGAGCGAGCAAAGGCGTACCAACGCTATCTCAGCGCCTTCAACATCACGCAGACTGAGGCGGGAGAACGGCTCGGCGAGGACCGCTCCGTAATCGCTAACTACTTACGTCTACTGGACTTACCGGAGGAGATCAAGCAGATGCTCATCGACGGGCGGCTCAGCATGGGCCATGCCAGGGCGATCCTGTCGCTGCCTACGGACGAGCTTCGCCGCAAGCTCGCCAACCGTGCACTGGCAGGGCGGCTCAGCGTCCGCGAGGTCGAGCGGCTCGTCCGAAAGTGCCAGGAGCAGAACCAGGCAGCCAAGCCCAACGGCCGGAGCAAGGCCCCGCACATCGTCGATCTCGAGAACAAGTTGTGCCGCCATCTCGGAACGCGGGTCTGCATTGAAACGAAGCGGAACGGCCAGCGAGGTCGCATCCTGATCGACTTCGATTCGCTGGACGAATTCGATCGCATCACGGATGTGCTCGGCCTAGCGTGCGGCGAGCCGGCGTAGGGCCCCTCACGGCCGATAATCCCGGCGCTCCGCACTTTTCATCTGCGGCCTTTGCCGATTTCGGGTATAATAACCACGTGAGTTCTGCGGTCCGTGTGTCGCTGCAGAACGCTCAAATCATGTGTATCAGTACTGAAAAGGGGGCATTGTGAAACAGGCAATGATCGTTGTGACAGGCTTGCTGCTGTCTGTCGCAGGTGGGGCGGGCCGCGCCGTCGCACAGGATAGCGAACCGACCATGTCGCTCCACACTGCGGCGAGGACCGGCGACATCGAGCAGTTGAAGGCGCATATCGCGAAGTACGCGAATCTCGATCAGCAGGACCAATTGGGCTTCACGGCCATCTACTGTGCCGTCTCGGCCGCACGGCTGGAGGCCGCACAACTGCTGCTGGACTCCGGAGCGAATCCCAACGGCACCGGGCCGAACGGCCTGACACCCCTGATGCTGGCCGCCTTCATGGGGCGCAAGGACCTGGTCGACCTGCTCATCGCGAAAAGGGCGCTCATCGAGGTCCGCGACCGGCAACAGAGAACGCCGCTGCACTTAGCCGTGTATTCCGGACGGCGTGACGTGGTACAGGCGCTCGTCGACGGCGGCGCCGACGTCAACGGCGGCGGCCGGGGCCAGACGCCGTTGAGCCTTGCAATACAGACCCACCAGACCGGAATTGCCGACTATCTGCGCGGGAAGGGCGGCCAGGAGACGCAGTTGACGCCCTACGGCGGCGATGCCGCATACGAGCAGGCCGTGCCGACGCCGCAAGAGACGACAACGTACCGAGCCCCTGCAGCGCCGGGCGCTGTGCAGCTCGATCCCAACATCGTCGCCGAGCAGATGAAGCAGTACGAGGGACTCGCGCCGGCGCTGGCGGCGGTGGATGCGAACAGCTCGACGGAGCAGCGCGCGTGGACGATGCGCAGACTCGACAATCGCACGAGCATGCTCGGGGCCGTCGAGAAGCAGTTCGGCCAGGAGATGGCGTTCGTCAAGAAGATCGCGACGGAGGAGAAGGCCGAGCAGACGATCCAGGCGATCGACGATCTGTCCACGAGGCGCAAGGAGCGCTACGAGGCGATCGGCGATGCGCTGCGGCAGCAGCGACGGGAGGCCCTGCAGCAGAGCCGCAATTCCGCGGGCACGGCCTACGGCGGCCGGGGCCGAGCGTCGCGCACGGGGCGCGGCACGGGCACGCAGGGGGGCACGGGCGCCTACGGGCAAGTCCCAGGGGTCGTTCCGGGCCAAGCGGAGCCGAACGAGCCGCAGTTCGACCAGGAGACGCAGAACCAGATCCAGGCCTGGCTGAACACGAATGTGGGCGACAAGCAGAGTCTTCTGGACGCCACGCACAACCTGGACGTGGCCGAGTTCAGTGCGCTGCAGCAGGTGGCGGCCGAAGAGCAGGCCGCTAAGACCGCCGTGGCCATCGCGGGCCTGATGATGGTCCGCGAGCAGCGCATCACGAAGATCGTGGATAAGTGGATTGAAGACGACGAGCGGGCCGCGCGGATGCAGCAGCGCCTCGGCACGCAGGGCACGCAAGACCCGATGGGCGGCCGCCGACGAAGACGCTGAGGGCAAGCAGGGGGGCACAACGTCGAATTCGAAATCCGAAACAAGCGCAGCGCGGCCCGTTCGACTTCGCTCAGGGCAGGCTCTTCGGCCGCAGGGAGGAACCTATCCTCTCGCCAAGGCGCCAAGAACGCCAAGAAGACAGGATTGTGATGTACTCACACTTTGCGACCTTCGCGCCTTTGCGAGAGATGTAGTCCGTTGAGTCTCGCAGGCTTACGTTATCCCGACAAGGAGTGAACGATGAATGACGACGGAGCGGCACACGAGTTGACGCCGGAATACCTCAAGCGGGCTTTGAAGGCGTTCAAGAAGCGTTTGAAGCTGACGCGGCTGGACGCCGAATCCAGCCTTGGCGGCGGCCCGTTCAGCGGCGGCCGCGACTCCGGCATCGTCGCCATTCAGCCACCCAACCAATACCCACGCGAGGTCTGGAACAAGCTCGTCGAGATGGGCAAACTCCGCCGAGTAGAAGGCGGACTCTACGAAATCGTCCAACAGCAGAACCCTCACTAAGAAGACTGCGGCCGTGACGCGTGCTGGTATCAACGTGCAGCACGGCCCGGTCAAGCAAGTGACACCAAGGAACGCCCTGGGCACGCACCACGAAATCGCCAATCAGAATCGAGCAATAGCGATTGGGGAAGGCTGCCTACTCTCCTGGGGCGAATGATCCAGATATGGCTGCTATCCCCTTGCCCCAAACGTGTGCGTCAATGGAGATCACTTCGCTGGCCGAGCCTGCTCATAAGGCAAAGGACTCAGCCTCTAACCCCTTCTGGACAAGGCAATCCATTCGCGGACTAGGCCCGGCAAGCGTGTCACGACTTCGCGGCCAAATAATACCTCGTCTACATACCCCATGTGCAGCATATCGAGAATCCGGCAAAGATAGGACCGGCCACATACCCACCATGTATAGTGTGCATCAATCATAAGGTAGTGCTTTACATCCATGGCCTCGTTTTCACGCAACTCCTCGAGCTCCATGCCATCAAGTAGACTCTCATATACACCGTCCGCCACGCGGCTGCCGAACGTGGTCGTATAGTAGTACTCCTTGATTTCCCAGACAGCGACAGGGTTTATCGCCGAGGGAAAGGCGCCGTCGATACGTCGTGCAAGCGTTCTAAGCGGTCTTCCATCTCGTGTGACCGTTGTCAGCACACGCGGATCATAGTCGCACTTGTTTCTCCCTGCGTTTGCTTCAATGAGCATATTGATGATCCCGGTAAAGAATGCAGGGCCTTTCTTTTCTTTAGTCTGCTTGTTTTGTGGGATGGGGCATGCGTATTTGCGCTTTGCGCGCAAAGCTTCAAACAGATCTCTCGCTTGCTCGGCTGCCATCAGGAGCGGTTCCACACGCTCACATAAGGCCCTGGCCCTATAGGTAAAGTACTCGCAGAGGAGGCTACCGTACTCTGTCAGGTTCCCGGTTCTGTCCACGATGTGCCGCGGGTCGAGTGCAAGCCTCGCAAAAGCGTTTCTTATCTCCTCAACGGATGGAATCTTGATCGTTCCCTCGCCTCTATCTGTATAGCCAACCTCTTGGCCGATAAGCCGTACATTGGCCCAGAAGTCTCTGGGCAGATCTAAGAATCTCGGGTCCGCTTTCACGTGGCTCGCTTCTCAAATTGTCGTACAAAGCTCACTAATGATGTCTTGAGTGCTCGGCAGATGACGCGCAACTCAACTAGGTCTAGTCGCAGCTCTCCCGCCTCATATTTGCTGACAAAGGATTGACTTCTCGCCAGGCGCCGGGCGAGTTCTGATTGGCTGAGACCAGCCCTTTCTCTCACCTCTCGCAATAATCTGCAGAGTTCAGCATGGTCAGGGCTATAGATGCTCTTCTTCATGGATCCGACTTTAATCTCGTTTCACGAGTATTCCAAAATGGAATATGTGAGGGGGGATCATCCTGGATAATGCTTGACTATCGGGATACAAGGAGGATAATGCGCGCACATCGGATGGGGCAGTGAGCCCTGTCTAACAGACTCGTGATCCATAAATGTAGAAGGGAATAGGCTTCTGATGCAGAGGCTCCTTTTTGACGACCCTGGCTTCGTGAAGGAGGCGGCCAAGCCGCCCAGGACGCAGCTCTTAAAATGGATCGGAAACAAGCAACGTTTCGCGCGCAAGATTGTTTCGTTTTTCCCAGACGAATTCAATATGTACTATGAACCGTTCTTGGGGAGCGGGGCTGTCTTGGCGACGTTGGCGAAAGATGGTTCCGTTGGTGGCGATAGTTTCCTGCCTCTAATAGAGATTTGGCAGACACTTCGCCGGTCCCCGGGTGTCCTGAAGCGTTGGTATGAGGAACGCTGGCATCTCGTGATGAAGAGGGACAAGAGGGATGGTTACGAGACAATTAAGGCCTCATACAATTCGAAACCGAATGCGCCGGACCTTCTGTTCCTCTGCCGGTCCTGCTACGGTGGAGTCGTACGGTTCCGTCAGAGCGATGGCCATATGTCGACACCATGCGGGATTCACTCGCCGATCTCGCCCGAGGCATTTTCAAGGAGAGTCGATGAATGGTATTCGAGGGTAAGATTCGCCCACTTTCTCCACGCTGAGTACGAAGAGACGATGGGTGAAGCCAAGAAGGGAGACCTGGTGTATTGCGACCCCCCATATAGTCACACGCAGTCAATACTATATGGCGCCCAATCATTCAGCCTTGAACATCTACTCGCGGTGATCGAACGCTGCAAGTCGCGCGGAGTATTTGTAGCTTTGAGTATTGACGGTTCAAAGCGTTCGGGCAAGCTGCAATGCCACTTGCCGATTGTAAGGGGATTATTCCTGAGGGAAGTGCTCTTGGACTGCGGTCGGTCGATGCTTAGAAGATTTCAGATGAACGGGCATTCACTAGAGAATGAGGTTGTTCATGATCGTCTGCTTCTCACCTATTGAGAAGCCCACGCAGGGCCAATACGATACACTGGGGCAAAAGCGGCAACTGTAACCGCGTAGTCTCAGGGCCCGGTCTTTCATTTCCTCACGAGATGCGCGTATTTGATGACAATGTCGCTCATGTCGCGTACTCCATTTTCAGGATCATAGGCTGTGCAACCGATAGATCGACTACTTATAGGTAGCAATCTGCTTTGGATTTGCGACTTCCGATTTGCGATTGAGGGGGCGGGGGTTTGGGAAGAGGTTCTCACACAGAGCCACGAAGGTCGTGAGCAGGCATTTCCACCTATGGGGCCGACCGGAAGAAAATGGAGTTGCGCGCAGAGGCGCAGGGGCGCAGAGTTTAGAATCTGTCTTGATCGCGATCTTCTCTGCGGCTTAGCGTCTCTGCGCGAGTAGATCTCCGTTGCGGCCGGCGGCCGTGCTGTCGCCTTTGTGGTTTCAGGAGCTCTCTGGTTTGTCCGCGTCTGGCGGAGGGGGCTTGTCGTTGGGTGGGTGGTTGTAGATTTCTTCGGGGAGGTTGAGCCAGGCGAATTTGCCTTGGAGCTCGAGGGCCATGCGGTCGCGGGCAAAGGCGTCTCCAGACGGGTCCTCTCTGGCGCAGACTCAGCCAGCCTGAGCCCTTGTCTGCGCCCATCAGTCAAAAAGGCCGCAGGAAGACATAACCGGTTGACCAGCGGTCGCCGATCGGATAGCATCAAGTAGCTTGGATGTGGACTTCAGACGACGAATCGCCGTTGGATTCCTGCGGCGTTGGCGGTTCAGATGGGCCGCCCAAATACCTGCCGAGCTACCTTGTGTATGCCGAGCATGAAGGCGAGGTCTTTCACATTCAGATAGCGACCGATGTAGCCGGCGACCGCGTAATCATCGTTACGGCGTACCGGCCGACTCCCGAGAAGTGGGAGGCGGATCTCAAGACCAGGAGACGATCATGATTTGTCATAATTGCGGTGGGCAATTGGAGAGCCTGATCACAAACCTGCCCTTCAAAATCGGCCCCGACTCGATTGTCATCATCAAGGGCCTGCCTGTCCTGCAGTGCGCCAATTGCGGCGAATACCTCATCGACGATCCAGTGATGGAGAAGATCGATCGTATTCTCAAGAGAATCGACAAGACGACAGAACTCGAAGTGCTCAGCTACGCCGCAACGGGATAGTGCCTGCAATGCTCAGGCTGTGATTCATGACATTTGCACAGCGCGACCGCAAGGACGCCAAGTGGAAAGTCATTCTGGCGTGTTCGGCGAGAAATCGTCTTGGCTGCGGCCGGAGGCCGTGGTGTCTCCTCTGTGGTTTCAGGGGCGGTTCGGTTGGTCTGCGTTCGCCGGCGGGGGGTTATCGTTGGGTGGGTGGTTGTAGATTTCTTCGGGGAGGTTCAGCCAGGCGAATTTTCCGTGGAGCTCGAGGGCCATGCGGTCGCGGGCGAGGGCGGCTTGGCGCTCGTCGTCGAAGAGGCCGAGCGGGTACTCCTTGCCCTTGTGGGAGATCCTGGCGGCCCATTTCTGGCCGGCGGGGTAGACGCCGGCGAAGCGCGAGCCCGCGCCGGCGGGGGCGCGGTTGCAGGCGTTCTGGCGGGGCGTGCAGGTGCGGAGGTTGCGCCGGCGATTGTTCAGGCCGTTGCCGTCGAGGTGGTCGACGACCAGGCCGGGGCCGGGCTGCATGATGAGGCGGTGCATGAAGATGGTGCGTCGGCCGCGACGCCAGCAGGCATACCACTTGCGGCCGAGCCGCTTGGCCGTCCACGGGTAGCGGCTCAGCCACGGGTAGTCGGCGGCGTCGACGATCGCGACCTTGCCGTGGGTCAGGCCGATGTAGCGGATCGAAGGGTCCGCCGGCTGGAACGGCCTGTGTCGGGTAGGGCGGGTGCGTTTCGGGCGGAAGTTGCGGCAGACGTGCTCGGCGTTCACCTCCGTCAGTTGGCCCTGGGCGGTGGGGCTGCTGGCGCAGAGCAGCAGGCCCGGCCAACGCTCCAGGAGAATGCGGAGCCAATGGCCCTTGGGCCGCACCGCGTACACACAGTTGCGACAACATCGCTTCGCCATGCTCACCTCCATTGTCTCACGGCCGGGACCCACGCCCCGGCAACGGATATGGCGTTTCTCGCGTTGTTCTGCCTCATATAAATATACGTTGTGTGTTTGTCAATAACTCAATTATTTTTTTGTGGGATTACAACCCCTCTGGCGGGCTATTTCCGCCGGCCGGGGACCGGAGGGTGCTTGCGTGGACATGCTCCTTGCGCCGGCTACCCCATTACCACGGGGCGGTGCGGCGGTGAGGAGTGGGGGGCTGGAATTTATTTGCGGGAAGTGACATGGCGGATTTTGCGGGCGGCGAAATGTAGCGTATACTATGGATGAAAGGGGTAAAAAAGGACAACAGCACTGACAAGTGACTCATAATACTCCTTCCTTCTTTCCAGGGGGGGCGGCAGGCCAAACAAAATTTTTGGGGGGTCGCTGTCTCCCTCTTTTTTTGCGCGCGTTTCGAGCCGGAGCCGGCACAATCGGCCCAGCCGGTATGGTGGGCTTAGACGGTGCCGCCTTCTTCGCGGGTGATCTGCGCGCCGAGCGGGTTGAGGCGTTCTTCGATGCGTTCGTAGCCGCGGTCGATGTGGTAGACGCGGTTGATGGTGGTGGTGCCCTCGGCGGCCATGCCGGCGATGACCAGGGCGGCGGAGGCCCGCAGGTCGGAGGCCATGACCGGTGCGGCGATGAGCTTCTCGACCCCGGCGACGACCACGACCGATCCTTCCTTGCGCAGGCTGGCCGCCATGCGGTTGAGCTCGGCGACGTGCATGAAGCGGTCCGGGAAAATCTTCTCGATCACGATGCTGTTGCCGTGGGCGAGGGCGAGGGCGACCATGAACTGGGCCTGGAGGTCGGTGGGGAAGCCGGGGTAGGGCTGGGTCGTGATGTCGGCGGGCTCGATGCGCTCGGGGCCGACGACGGTGCAGCCGTCGCCGTTGGGTTCGACGGTGACGCCCATGCCGCGCAGGCGGTCGACGACGGCCATGAGGTCGTCGGTGCGGCAGTGGCTGATCTGGACGTTGCCGGCGGTGGCGGCCGCGGCGGCCATGAAGGTGCCGGCCTCGATGCGGTCGGGGATCACGCGATACTGGACGGGGTGCAGGTGGGCGACGCCCTCAATCGTGAGGCGGGGCGATCCGATCCCGGTGATTCGCGCGCCCATGGCGTTGAGGCAGTTGGCTAAATCGGTGATCTCCGGCTCGCAGGCGGCGGATTCGATGATGGTGCGGCCTTTGGCCAGAACGGCGGCCATCATCACGTTGGCCGTGCCCAGGACCGTCGAGCCGAACGGGCCTCCGAGGAAGATGCTCGCCCCTTTCAGGCCGCCGGGCGCCTCGGCGATGACGTAGCCGCTTTTCAGGTGGATCCTCGCCCCGAGCTGGCGCAGGCCGGTCAGGTGCAGGTTGATGGGCCGGTCGCCGATGGCACAGCCGCCGGGCATGGAGACCTCGACCCGGCCGCACCGCGCCAGCAGCGGGCCCAGGATGCAGATGCTCGCACGCATCTTGCGGACGATTTCGTAGGGCCCAACGGGATTGTCGATCGTGGTGGCGTCGATGGCGAGCAGGCCGTCGTCCTGCCTTTCGACCTTACAGCCCAACTGGCCGATCAACTCGCGGCAGACGTTGATATCGGCGAGGTTCGGCACCCCGATGAGCGTGGAGCGGCCCGGGGCCAGCAGCGTGGCGGCCATGATCGGCAGCGAGGCGTTTTTCGAGCCGTTGACTTCGACGCGGCCGGAAAGTCGGACCGGTCCTTCGATCTGAAATACATCCATGTCGGGATTTGCTGTTTACTAACGACGATTTACGGATTACAAGGGGCTGGCAACGAGGCAGCAGCCTCCAATATTCAATCGGCAATAGTACCGTGGAATCATAAATTGTAAATGCCCAAACCCGTGTCGAGTGGAGCCGAACAATCCGTCTGGTCCATCACAACGACCGATGCCGTGATCGTCCTCGTTGGCGTGGCCCTGTTCGGCTCGTGGCTGCTGGGCACGTCGCTGGGTCGCAAGGCCCTTTTCGACTCGCGGCCGCGGCGCAACCGCATGGCCCCGTACACGCCGATTGCGCTGTTCTTCGTATGGCTCCTGGGGACCGCGCTGCTCCAGTCGCTCGTCGGGCAAATCCTCGGCGACATCGAAGGCTGGCGCGGCCTGTTCGTAGTCAATGTCGTCTCCTCCGTGGCCTCAGCGGCGACGGTCGCCATCATCCTGATCGTCGCAGCGTACCAGTTCGCCCGGGGGCTCAAGGGCTTCGGACTGCGATTCAAGACCATCCCGCGAGACGTGCTCTGTGCTTTCGGCACGCTGCTGGCGGTCTGGCCGCTCGTGGGCGCGATCATGCGGGTGACGGAGGCCGCCACGAAGGCCCTGTTCGGACGAGACTTCCAGGTCCCCCAGCACGAGGCGCTGGAGCTGATCAGCCAATCACCCGCCCCGGCCCTGGAGATCGTCCTGATCGTCTTGGCCGTGGTGCTCGCCCCGCTGGTTGAAGAGATGCTCTTCCGGGGCCTGTTTCAGTCGATGATCCGGTCCCATCTCGGCCGCCCCTGGATCTCGATCGTGCTGACGTCCATCCTCTTCGCGGGCATCCACGCGAACCCGACGCACTGGCCGGCCCTGTTCGCGCTGGCCATGGGCCTGGGCTATGCCTACGAAAAGAGCGGCTCGCTGGTCCGCCCGATCCTCATGCACGCCATGTTCAACGCCGTCATCATCGGCACCGTCCTCCTGCAGCAGCCCATCCCGGCCTGAGCGTCACCCCGGCGACGAAGCCCCCAATCACTACGGCGCCGTTGTTGGATGCGCTCGGTGGTTTTACGTCGAATTTACAGGGCTTTGCCTTGACTTCGCGCGCCGGCGTGAGAGAATGAAAGTGGATGGCGTGCGGTGCCATCTTTCACCACAATCGAAGGGAGATTGCTATGAGACGGAAACAGTTCTCGATCGTTCTTATCGTCCTGATGGCCGGCGGTGCCGCAAGGGCGGAATCATCCCTGACCATCTACAATCAGAATTTCGCCGTGGTGCGGAATCCACTGGCCCTCGATCTGCAGCGGGGCGCCAACGAGGTGCGTGTGACGGATATCACCGCCCATTTGGAGCCGGACTCCGTGATCCTGCGCGACCGCGCCGGCAAGCGCGCCCTGCAAATCCTCGAACAGAACTACCGGGCCGATCCGGTCTCGCAGGGCCTGCTGTTGTCGATGTACGAAGGCAAGGAGATCGATTTCCTCGTCAGGAAGCAGGAAGAGGATGAGATCGTCCGCGGGCGGATCATCCGCAGCGGCTATGTGCCGCACCAGTCCGGCATGGAGCGGTACGGCAGACAGTACCGCGCGAGTCAGATGGCGTACGCGTCCGGGCCAAGCGGGCAGCCTATCGTCGAAGTGGAGGGCGTGCTGCGTTTCCGTCTGCCGGGCGAGCCGCTGTTCCCGTCCCTGGCCGATGACACGATCCTCAAGCCAACGCTCCACTGGGTGCTCGAAACGGATAGGGCCGGCAAGCTGGATGCGGAGCTCAGCTACGTCACCGGCGGCATGAGCTGGGAGGCCAACTACAGCATGCTCGCCAAGGAGCAGGGAGACGCCGTCGATGTGATCGGCTGGGTGACCATGGACAACCAGAGCGGCCGCACGTTCGAGAACGCCCGCATCAAGCTCATGGCCGGCGACGTGAGCAAGATCCAGCCACAAGAAGCCGAACTGTACGCCTACGCCATGAACGCGCGTAGCGGCATGGGCGGCGCTATGGCGCCGCCGGTATCGGAGAAGGCCTTCGAAGAGTACCATCTCTACACGCTGGCTCGTCCGACGACGCTGCACGACCGCGAGACCAAGCAGGTTGAGTTCCTGCGCGCCGAGGGCGTCCAAGCCGAGCGGCTGTACGTCTACGACGGTGCGAAGATAGACTGGAACCGCTATCGAGGCCATTCGCCGGAGAGCCGTCGCAGCAATCGCGACTACGGCACGCAATCGAATCCCAAGGTCTGGGTCATGAAGGAATTCAAGAACTCGAAAGAGAACCATCTGGGGATTCCGCTGCCGCGCGGGCGCGTGCGCTTCTACCGGCGCGACGACGACGGCCAGTTGGAATTCACCGGCGAGAACCTCATCGATCACACGCCGCGGGATGAAACCGTCCGCATCTATACCGGCGACGCCTTCGACCTCGTCGGAGAGCGGCGCAGAACGGACTACCAGATCGACACCGCCCGCAACTGGCTCGACGAGGCCTTCGAGATCAAGCTGCGCAATCGCAAGGAGCAGGGCTCGGTGGAGATCCGCGTGGTGGAGCATCTGTACCGCTGGATCAACTGGGAAATCGTCGAGAAATCAAACCTATTCCTCAAGACCGACAGCCAGACGATCGAATTCCGTGTCCAGGTGCCCGCCGGAGAAGAGAAGATCGTCACGTATAAGGTCCATTATACGTGGTGATCGACGAGCGCCGGCTGAGACGGAAGACGCATCCTGCCGGCATGTCATAAAATTCGTCGCAGGAGGTGAGAGCGGCATGAATAGCGAGCGAACAAGTCGAATGCGGATCGCCCGTTCGTGTGTCATGGCACTGATCGGGGCGATGGTCGTTCCCTGCGTGCATGTGAGGGCGGCCGAACAGTGGCGGCTGATCCCTGTCGAGGTGGACGGCATCACGAATGCAGCAGTCACCGACTTTGTCATTGGGGCCGACGGCACGCCGTGGGTGACAGTGCCGGGGCGACAGCCGGCCGTTTGCTTCTGGCGTGAGGGCAAGTGGCGCCGAATCGACGGCGAGTACTCGATCGATCCCCATACCAGCCAGCTCCACCTGTCGCCGACGGGGCGGGTCTACCTCAGTCAAACCACGCCGCACCGCTACCGCCGGGGAGGGACGCCCCCGAAACCACACTTCGGCGCCTTGTATCTGCTCGAAAACACCGAGGCAAAATACATCACAGAGTTCTACTATGAAAGGTCGCACTTCCAGCGACCGCTGTTCTTTGACAGCAAGGGCCGGATCTGGAACTGGGGAACTATGTTCCTCGCGAAGTACGAGGACGAGCAATGGGAGAGGGTGGAGGCCAACATTGGATGGCGGGCATCAATCATCGAGGATGCCGATGGAAACGTCTACTGCTTCGGAACCACGGTATCGTACTGGCGCGACGGGAGGTTCACGGTCAATGTTAAGGCTCCTTCCTTTCCTCGGGAGCAACCAGCGCTGAAAGGGTACCTGTGGGGGACAGACAAGGCGCTCCTCATCGCGAGCGGCGACCGGGGCGCGGTGGTCCTTGACCTCGGTACGATGACGGCTTCCGATGTCCTGGACAGCCGACCGCTGCCGGACAGCGTCATGCGCGAGCTGTACGCAGGCCGGGCAAGGGGAGAGACTCGGCAGACGGCCTGGCAGAACCTGCCGCTCATGGCACGCTCCACGTTTTGGGATGGATTCCGCGACACAGAGGGCAACGTCTGGCTGCTGACTCACAACCAGAGCAGTCCAAACTACTTCTATATCAAAGTCTGTGCGGCGGACAATAGCGTGGAGGAACGTCTGGAGACGGCGGCCATCGACTGGGGCAACGGCATGGGCAACGCGCGCAAGCCGGTCCTGTGTGCAAGAGACGGCGCGATTTACTTCGGAGCAAGCCGAGATGGGGTGTACCTGTATCGCAACGGCGAGCTCACCCACGTCAGTTGGCAGCAGGGTCTGGCGATCAACCACACGCGGTGGGTCTGTGAGCACCCTGATGGGACCATCTGGTTTGCCTCGCGCCGCATGGGTATCGCTGTCTATGACCCCTGCGGCGTGCCGGGCACGGGGCCCACGTCACCTTTTCAGACTTCCTGGGAGGAATACCCGCTCGCCGCCAGGCCGATGCTTCGGGATTTCGAGGGCCATCTCTGGTGCTTCCTCAAGGACCACAGCGGGAAGATATCGCGCTGGGATGGCCGAGCGTGGGAACACTTCGACCTGGGCGTCGAGGCGTTCTACCTGTCGTGTCTCTGGGCCGACAATCTGCGGCGCATTCACGTGGTTGCCACGGTGGACCGCGACCGATTTGTCTGCCGGCTCGAAAGGGGCCGCGTCGAGCACTTCGCAGATGTCAAAGAGATGCTCTTGGACTCCGTCCGGACGGGAGCGCGTGAATTCAAGAGCGGTCCTGGCTATTTCTCGGCTCCCCTTGTGACGAGCGATCAAGAGATCTGGTGCAGACATACATCGATGGCACGCCTGATGCGATACAGTTCGGGCGTGTGGAATAACATCGAAATCGATCCATTCAGTACGAGTCTGTTCACGCACAAGGCCGATCAGGTGCTCATCCGCTCGAGAGCCGGATTCACGACGTTGGACCGGGGGCAACTGGTGGAATTCACGGATGAGCACACACGCAACCAGGAGTATCTCCTGAGCGAATCGGGCCTCCAGCCGTTCGACAAGGATCTGTACGAGGCGCATCCGAGAGAGTTCTTTCCCGCACGCCGGACCGAGGATGCTGTGTATGTCTTCGACAGCCTGACGGATTTCCACGACTTCCAGGAGGACGATGTTCCTGCCGGCACCGCCAAGTTCTCGCAATACTTTGATCGCATCTGGTTGGCTGAAGGAGGATTCTGGGCCCATTCGGACAACCTGTGTGAACTGCAGCGATGCTACGAGGGACTTCTCCTGAGGGTCGATCTCGCCGTCACCCCGGTAGCGGCGGACCTCGGGGCCAACAACTGCGATGCTTACGAGGACGCCAACGCAGATCTGTGGATTCGTCGCCATGAAACGCTGTTCCATGTCAAGCGACCGAAGCTTGATACACGCATCGTTGCCCCGCAGGTGACGGAATACACGTCGCCGTCGTTGCGCATCAAGTTCGGCGGGGTATCGGATGGTCCGGTTGTGGAACCACTGCGGTATGCCTGGCGATTGGACGGCGGGCCGTGGTCCACGCCGACGGTGGAGGAACATGCAGATCTGGAGTTCACGCGCCCCGGGCCGCACGAATTCCAGGTCCTTTGCGTCGGCCGGATAGGCAATATCGACACGACGCCCGCCACGATGACGTTCGATGTAGAGCTTCCCGTGCCGGAGGTACGCATCGTCTCAGCCCCGCAGGATTTGGTGACGGATTTGAATGTCGCCATCGGCTGTGAAATCGTCAAGCAGTCCGAAGGCTCCGCGGTGACCTGCCAGTGGCGATTGGACGGCGGGCCCTGGTGCGATACTCAAGAGACTACCATCCGGCCCTCACCTCTCGAAGACGGCGAGCATCTCTTCGAGGTCAGAGCCGTCGCAGATCACAAATACATCCAGGCGGAGCCCGCATCGGTCAAGTTCACAGTGAGGGTGGATTACGAGACGGCTGTCGCCCTTGCGGTAAAGGATCTCGGTTCGGCCGACTACGCCGAGCGCGAGGCGGCGGCCAAACGGCTCGTCTCCCTGGGAGACAAATGCCTGCCCCATTTGAAGAGGGAACTCAAGAACGCCAACGAAGATGTACGCTGGTGGATTCAAGCCGTCATCTCCGAGATGGAGGAGCGATAGAGTCATCCTCCAGGCCGGAAACGGCCTTCTTGACGTTTCCAGCCGCCTTTCTGCGGCGTCCAGGTGATCGGTGTAGGTCTTGTCCCCATCTTCCGATCAGCGCTCGGACTGCGCCGGGGGAATTTCTGGATTTTTCCCTTGACTTTTAATTACGAGTGTAATAGTTTGATTTGTAATTGCGCACGTAATTGCAGGAGAGTCGCCATGAAGGGACTGCCCAGGATCTCCGATGCGGAGTGGCTGGTGATGCAGGCGTTCTGGTCGGAAGGGCGCTTGACCGCCGATGAGGTGGTCGAGAAGCTCGCCGGCAAGGTCCGGTGGAATGCCCGGACGATCAGAACGCTCATCAACCGGCTGCTCACGAAGAAAGCCCTGAAGTTCGAGAAGGAAGGACGCAAGTACCGGTACTTCCCCGCGGTCGGCGAGGAGCAGTGCGTCCGGCAGGAAAGACGCTCGTTCGTCCAGCGCGTCTATGGAGGCACGGTCACCCCGATGCTGGCCGCCTTCATCGAGGAGGCCAAGCTCTCCCACGAGGACATCGAGGAGCTCAAGCGGATGTTGGATGAAAAGCAGGGGAGGAAATAGGCTTGGGTCATCTCGGCGTGCACATCGAGCCATTCTTCAACTGGCTGCTGCAAACGACGCTGCAAGCGAGCCTGCTGATCTGCCTGATCCTGCTGGTTCAGAGGATGCTGGCCCGCCGCCTCGGCGTGCGCGGGCGCTACTTCTTGTGGCTGGTTCTGCTGGCTCGCATGGCCCTGCCCTGGGCGCCGCAGAGCCGCCTGAGTGTGTACAACCTTCTGCCCTTCTCGCCGCCGGAAGGACACCGGCTATCCGCCGCCGGCGAGGCCGGCCGTCCCGGCTCGACGCCTGTCGTGCCGGATGGAACCGCCGCTACGACCGCGTTGGCGAGCGCGCGCCCGGCGCGCGACAGCATAGGAGGGACAGAGTCTGAATCGCACAAGGGGCACTGGCCCGGGTCACGAACCGTGGTGTTCCTATCGCCGTTGTGGCTCATCGGCACCGGTGCTCTGGCGGGCCATATCCTCGCTGGCAGCATTCGCCTGTGGCGCATCGTTCGACGCGCGCGGCCTGTAAGCGACCCGCGGATTCTCGATCTGCTGGATGAGTGCCAGCGCCGGATCGGCACGAAGACGACGGTCGCAGTACTGGCGACCGATGAACTCGGTTGCCCCGCGCTGTTCGGATTTCTGCGGCCGCGCCTGTTGCTGTCCGGAAGCGCCGTGGCCGAGCTGAGCCTCGACGAGCTCCGCCACGTGTTCCTGCACGAGCTCGCTCATCTCAAGCGGCACGACATCCTTGTCGGCGCCGTCGCCAGTGCGCTGCACGTCTTGCACTGGTTCAACCCGCTGATCGCGTTCGGCCTCCAACGAATGCGGGCCGACCGCGAATTGGCCTGCGACGGCCTGGCGCTGTCCGTGCTGGCCCCCGACGAAGCCTGTGCCTACGGGCGGACCATCGTTCGTCAGATCGAGCGGTTGCTTGCCGTACGGCCGCGCCCCCTGCTGGCGGCGCTTTCCGGAGACCGAGCCCGGATCAGACGAAGAATCGCAATGATCTCCCGGTTCCCCAGAGGGGCGTATCGATGGTCGCCTTTGGCGATCGTGCTTATCGGATGTCTGACTTGCGTGGCGTTGACCAACAGCCGCGCCGTCAGCCCGCCGCTACGCGAGGCCGTCGAACCGGTCGTCGTGGACTGGGACGAGTACGCGCGAGAGGACTTCCCCACGACCCACCAGGACAGGCACGCGAACATCCAAAGGGCCTGCATCCGCAATCTGCACACGGGCAAGTACCTGGTGGTGACCGGTGACACCGTGACCTGCGACGCCAATGAACCGGGCGAAGCGGGCTTGTGGGAATACCGCTTTGATGAGATCGCGAACCGCCCGGACAGCACGGTATACTTCTACTCGGTCCCAGCGCAGAAGTACTTGACCTCGGACGAGCACGGGAACCTCGCGCTCGACGCGACTGGGCCCGTGAAGGCGGCAAGCTGGGCAGCGTACCCGTGGCCCGCGGGCGTTCGCATAATATCCCATGGATTCAAGAACGGGCACCTCCGTGTCGACGAAAGAGGCCACGTAAAAGCGGCCTATTTCCACCGCGACTCGCGAGCCCACTGGGACATCCACACCGTCTGGCGGGTCAAGACCGGTGATGACCGAGGATCGAATCCCCAATGGCAGAGAGAGAAGATACCAGGACCTGATTGATATCGAACGAACTCAAGTGGCGATATGTCCGCCTGGAGGAGGATGGCCAGGTCAGAGCCCAGTGGTGGGGTCGTGACCTTCGCTCCCAATGGGACGTTATCCAACTGGACAAGATCCGGTGACGACCGGTCCTGACCAGAACTGATATTGGCTTGGTGGCTGGCAACAGGTCGCCTACATTCTTAGAGGTGTGACACCTGGATAAGTGAGTGTATGCGCAGACAGTGCGCGCCCGCTCGTGAACCTTGACGTCTTGTGAGCGAAGTGAATTGTCCATTTCGGAGAACTCTTGCAGAGGGCGCGCAGGATGGGGCGTTGGATTGCGTATATATATGGGGCACGGGCGAAGAGGTGGTGCGGCGCGCCGGCCCCGTGGTGAGAAGAGGGCCTGAAACGCAAGTGCCATGGACGACGAGAGCAAGACATATCGCATCGCGGTTTTCGAGAGCGGCAGGCGACTCGCGACAAAGCTGCGGGCCGCCGTGCGGCAACAAGACGACCCGCCGCGATTCGTCGTCGCGTCGCGCTCGCAGCCGCGGGTGCTTTCGCCGCATCCGCGAAAGCTGCTGATCATCGACATCGATGGGCAGGCAAATCGGAAACTGGAGCTGCTGGCCGAGTGCCGGCAGCTCTATCCCTACTTGCCGGCGGTCGCCCTGGTCGAGCGCGGGCAAACGGCCACGGCGGTCGCGGCGATGAAGGCCGGAGCGGCGGACTGCCTGGAAAGACCTGTAGAACCGGGGCGCCTGCTGTCATTGGCCGAAACGATCCTCCAGCGGCGGCAATCGGCCTATCAGAACATCAGTGAGGCTCTTACGAAGACGGAAGCCAGGGTGCTGGATCTGATCCTGGCCGGCAATACGAACGTCCAAATCGCCCGCCAACTGCATCGCTCCAAGCGAACCGTCGAGGTCCACCGCAGCCACATCATGCAGAAACTCGGGGTCTCCAGCGTGTCGGAGCTGGTGTGCAAAGCGTTCGGCGCAGGTCTGATTGGTAGGCAACCACGCGACCGTTTGCCGGCAAGTGGTGAGTAACGTCGCAAGAGTCTGTCCCCAGAGACTTCACGTGCCGAACGGATCTACGTCGCCAGTGGTACGGGGCCGACAGCAGCGGGGGATTTGTGCTTTTTTTCTACCCATGGCCGCTCGGGCGCATAGAATAGGGGCCGAACGCCCGCGTGGAGGGCCGACTGACACCGGGGCCTGCTCCGGGAGAACGAGCGACAGGTTGGTTTTTGGGGCACTGAGCGATTCATGGAACCGAACGAGCCACAGCTTATCGTCGAACACGGGACCGATGTGACGATCGTAACGATCGAGGAGGAGAATATCCTCGAGGAGCCGCAGATTCGCCGGCTCGACCGGGCCCTGATGCCGGTGATCCAGCGGAATCTGGACAAGCGACTGATCCTGAACTTTGAGAGCGTCAAGTTTATGTCGTCGTCCTTTCTCGGCCTGCTCGTGAAGGTCCACAAACGAGTCCTCGAACTGAACGGCCACCTGCAACTGTGCAACCTCGACCCGAAGATCTACAAAGTCTTTGAAATCACGCAGTTAACGAAAGTCTTCGACATCGCGCCCATCCGCCGGCAATAGTCGCCGCGCCATAATGCCCGGCCCCTCGCCCCCGGCCCGGGATGACAGTGCCCTGCTGCCGGGGAATTTCCCCTGATCCGCATCAACCGTCCTGATTGGCCTATCCTTAGTTTTTCGCTGGGATTTCAGGGGAATCATCCGGGCCGTTGGAGCGCGATTCGGTGGAGCCCGGCGGTCGGGAGGCAAATGTCCACTCAGGAAATTATTGAAAGATATATAGCCAATTGCCTATCGTTGTGTTACCATATCTATCCGCTTGGCTTTGATGATCCTGCGAGAAAGGTCTATCGTAATTCAACGGGGGCAGGATTGCGCGATGGCGAAGGACGCCGGATACGAGAGGACAGGTGAGAGACGCCGGCCACGCGGGACCAGCGAACCTCTGCATCCGAAGATCAGGCAGAGGCCGCTCGGCCGCATGGCCGAGGCGCATTTGGCCGAGCTTGAGGCCATGGTCGAAGGCATCACGGAGGGATTGCTGGTTTGTGATGTCACCGGGAACGTTCTGCGCATGAACCGGCGCGCTCGGGAGATTCACGGTGATCGATCCGCTGAAAAAACGCGGCGGACCTACGCAGACTATACGAACACGTTTGACCTGTGCGACCCCGAAGGCCACCCGATCCCTATGGAGCAGTGTCCCCTGGCACGCGCGGCGCGCGGTGAGACGTTTCGCAAGATGGAAGTTCGCATTCGCGAGAAGCACAGCGGCAGAGAGTGGACCGGCTATTGCGCCGGCGTCCCCATTCGGGATGAGCGGGGGAATGTGACTTTCGGCGTGCTGACGTTCCGCGACGTGAGCCGGCCGGGACTGGCACAGCAGACGGAGTTCGTCGAACGCAGGCATGTCGAAGAGGCGCTGCGCGAGAGCGAACAGAGGTATCGTTCCATTGTCGAGACGGCCAACGAGGGCATCTGGGTCGCCACGCTCGAAGGCAAGACCACCTATGTAAATCCGCGCATGGCCGAGATGTTGGGCTGCTCTTGCGAGGAGATGCTGGGCCGCGGCACCCTGGAGTTCGTCTTTCCTGAGGACCAGTCGGTCGGACGCAGAGAGTTCGAGCATTGCTGGTCGGAGGCTGCCGGCCGACGGGTTTGCCTGCGCTACCGCCGCCGGGGCGGGTCCGAGCTATGGGCCGAGGTCAGCACGAGCACCCTTCGCGGTCCGGACGGCAAACCCCGCGTCGTCCTCCGGATGCTCACCGATATCACCGAACACAAGCGGGCCGAGGAGATCCTGCGTCAGTTGAACGACCGATTGGAGGAACAGGTTGTCCAGCGGACGGAGGAACTGACCGCTACCATCGACCGACTGCAGGACCAGGTGGGCCGACGGATTCTGGCGGAAGGAAAGCTGCGAAAGCACTCGCAGATGTTCGAGGGGTTCTTCCAGCACACGATCGCGCCGCTGGCGTTCATGGACCGCGACTTCAATTTCATTCGTGTCAACGACGCCTACGCGCAGGCAGACGGCCGGCCCCCGGAATTCTTCGTCGGCAAGAACCATTTTGCGCTCTATCCGAACGAGGAAAATCAAGCGATCTTCGAACAGGTTGTGCGCACCGGGCAGCCTTATTCCGCCCGTGCCAAGCCCTTCGTCTATCCCGATCATCCGGAGCGCGGCATTACCTATTGGGACTGGCGGCTCACTCCGTTGCTGGACGAGTCCGGGGACGTGCAATCGCTCGTCCTGAACCTCGAGAACGTTACGCAGCAGCAGGTGGCACTGCGCGAGCTGGAGCGGCGTGCCCGGCAGCTCCAGAAGCTCACGCTCGAACTGTCCGAGGCGGAGGATCGTGAGCGCAAGCGCATGGCCGACGTGTTGCACGACGATCTGCAGCAGGTGCTGGCGGCGGCCAGGTTCCAGTTGGGCCTGTTGAAAGATGGGCCCCGAAGCGATGGCCAGCATCGTCAGATCACCGAAGAGGTCAGAGGGATGCTGGAGGATGCGATTGAGAAGTCGCGCAGTCTGTCGCATGAGCTCAGTCCGGCTGTGTTATCCCAGAGCGATCTGGATGAGACGTTCGAGTGGCTGGCTCGCCAGATGGAAAGCAAACACGGCCTGACCGTTCATGTGGAGATTCGCGGCCAGGTCGAATCGCACTCGGAGCCCCTGCGGGCCTTGCTGTACAAGGCGGCCCGGGAGATGCTGTTCAACGCGGTCAAGCACGCCGATGTCACGGAAGCCAGACTGCGATTGCAGCAGGTGCGCGGGCAGTTCTGGTTGACCATCTCGGACAACGGCAAAGGCTTTGACCCCACCTCACTGGCGGAAGCGGCCGGGCTCGGGCTGCTGAGCATTCGCGAACGCGTGGAGCTGCTCGGCGGTCGCATGAAAATCCGCAGTATCGAGGGCAGGGGCAGCACGTTTCTCATCGCGGTCCCCGGCGAGAGTGTACCTCCCTCCGACGAACACAGCGAAGCATAGAGATCGAACGACACGCCCGTGCAAGCGCCGACGGCCCATACTGCCCTGGACGACCGTCGACCCTCGCCACAATCCTTAAAGGCCTTGAAATCCCACGATAGTTTTCGCAGAATATCTGCGGTGGAAGAAGCGACCCAACGTTGGGGAGTCGGCATGAGTGACGTCACTCGCATCTTGAACGCGATCGAGAGGGGCGACGCCCAAGCCACGGACGAGCTCTTGCCCCTGGTCTACGAAGAATTGCGCCTCCTGGCTGCCCAGAAGCTGTCGCATGAACCGCCGGGGCAGACCCTTCAGGCGACTGCACTGGTGCACGAGGCGTATATCCGCCTGGTGGGAGATGAATCGCAAGGCTGGGAGAATCGCGGGCACTTTTTCGCCGCGGCCGCTGAGGCCATGCGAAGAATTCTCGTCGAGAACGCGCGGAGCAAGCAATCGCTCAAGCGTGGGGGCCGGCTCCAACGCGTCGATCTGGATGGGACCGCATTGGCCGATGGAAGCGAATCGGCGGCCAACCATCTGATCGCGGTGGACGACGCGCTGGAGAAACTGGCCCGGCAGGATCCTCTGAAGGCGGAACTGGTGAAGCTTCGCTACTTCGCCGGCCTGACGGGCAAACAGGCGGCTCAGGCTTTGGGTATTTCCCCCGCCACGGCGGACCGATACTGGAAATACGCCCGGTCCTGGCTGCGCCTCGAGATCCTCCGCAGTTCCAGGTCCGACTGACCTCGCCCCAGGCTTTCTCGCTAATTGTTCATTTTGGTGACGCAAAACGGCACGCGTTTTTCGCATTGTACGGTGAAGGGGACCCCAGACGCGGCTCATCGCGTTTGAGGACCCGGGCAGCCGTCGGGAGTCCAACGATGACCGGTGACCACAAGAAGACAGAAGAGGCCATATTCTACGCCGCCCTGGAGCGGCCCTCGCAAGCGGCCAGAGCCGCCTACGTGAACGAGGCCTGCGGCGGCGACAGAGACCTTCTCGAACGGGTGAAGGCGCTGCTCGCGGTCAGCGAGATCGAGGACGCCTTCCTGGAGAATCCGCCCACCATCCTGGACGCCCCGACGCTGGATGAAGCTCCGCCGGAGACGCCGGGAACGGTGGTCGGCCGATACAAGCTGCTGGAGCGAATCGGCGAAGGTGGCATGGCGGTCGTGTACATGGCCGAGCAGACCGAGCCTATCCGCCGCAAGGTGGCCCTCAAGATCATCAAGTTGGGCATGGATACAAGGCAGGTGATCGCCCGCTTCGAAGCCGAGCGCCAGGCCCTGGCCATGATGGACCATCCCAATATCGCCAGAGTCCTCGACGCCGGCGCCACGGAGACCGGCCGGCCCTACTTCGTCATGGAGCTCGTCCAGGGTGTCTCCATCACCGAGTACTGTGACAAGAACAACCTGAGCACCAAGGACCGATTGGCTTTGTTTGTTCAGGTCTGCCACGCCGTGCAGCACGCCCACCAGAAGGGGATTATCCACCGAGATATCAAGCCCTCGAACGTCATGGTCACGCAGCGCGACGGCAGACCTGTTCCCAAGGTCATTGACTTCGGCATCGCCAAGGCGACCAATCAGCGGTTGACGGAAAAGACCCTCTTCACCCGCTACGCCCACATCATCGGTACGCCGGCCTACATGAGTCCCGAACAGGCGGAACTGAGCGATCTGGACATCGACACCCGCACCGACATCTATTCGCTGGGCGTGCTGCTTTATGAATTGCTCACCGGGACCACTCCGTTCAGCGAGGAGGAACTTCGCAAGGCCGGCTATATCGAAATGCAGCGGGTCATCCGGGAACAGGAGCCCGCCAAGCCCTCCACAAAGCTCAGCACCCTCGGCGAGACGTTGACCGACACAGCAAAGCATCGTGGCTGCACTCCTGACCTGCTTCGGAAAGCCGTCCGGGGTGACCTGGACTGGATCGTCATGAAGGCCTTAGAGAAAGCGAGGGAGGGACGCTATGACAATGCTTCGGCTTTGGCGATGGATGTCGAACGACACCTCAAGAACGAACCGATCCTCGCGCGGGCCCCCAGCACCACATACCGTCTGCGAAAGTTTCTGCGTCGACACCGAACCCAGACAGTTGCGGCGGTGGCAGTGCTGCTCCTCGCCGGCATCCTGATCGTTCTTGTATCACTCTGGAGTCGCAGCCGACACCAATTCGAAGAGGCCGAATCTTCCAGGCATAGAAGCATCCTCGACGAAGCTCGCAGATCATACGCGAGGCAGGACCTCGTTGTAGCTCTCGGTGCTCTCAACTCGATCGTCACAAGCAAGCACATAGGTCCCGAGGCACGCGTTCTTCACGATCGCATCGTAAGCGATGCTCGGGAACAACTGCGGCACTACACCCGAAAAATCGAAGCTGACCCCGAGGATGCCGAGAGTTATCTCCATCGCGCGCGACACTATCATTACTTGCAGGATCAAGGATCATTTCTTGCAGATATGAATCAGTACGTCGCAATCCTAAGTCCGTCGGGAGAAACGACCTCAGACGATGAGCGGTTCCACGATTTCCTCACCGGTCTCTGGCGAAATACTCCCGCAAATCTTGGGCCAGCTATCAACAGCCCCTACGATGAGAGTGTGCCGAGCATCTCGCCTGACGGACTATCGCTCTTATTTGTCTCTGACCGACCCGGTGGGTGCGGCGCTCTTGACCTATGGGTCACGAAACGAGTGACAACTAACGATCCCTGGAGCACGCCCGTGAATCTTGGTCCGCCTGTCAACAGTCCTTACAACGATGGTGTTGCGAGCCTGACGGGCGACGGTCTGTCGCTCCTATTCGTCTCCGAGCGACCGGGTGGATCAGGCGGCGCGGATATATGGGCGTCGACACGAAGAACAGCGGACGACCCTTGGGGGACACCTCAGGAGCTTGGACCGCCCGTCAACGGTCCGATTCACGATTGGGGACCAAGCATCTCAGCCGACGGCTTGTCGCTCTTCTTCGACTCTTCCCGTCCTGGCGGCTTGGGGGGTTCCGACATATGGGTGACGAAGCGGGCAACCGCATCCCACCCATGGGACGAGCCGACAAATCTCGGGGCACCGGTCAACAGTCCCGCGACGGACGGTGCCGCAAGCATTTCGGCTGACGGCCTGACACTCTTCTTCATTTCCGGTCGGCCTGGCGGTTTCGGCCAGGAAGATATATGGATCACGAGGAGAGCGACAATCAGCGCCCCCTGGCGCCCGCCCATAAATCTGGGGCCAAACATCAATACGCCCTACCGGGAGGGCGATCCGAGGATCTCAGCCGATGGACTGGAGCTCTACTTCGACGACGTTCAAACGCCCCGGCCCGGCGGCATCGGCGGGTCCGACCTGTGGCGAGTGAAGATTACCCCTCAGGCGGAGCCCTCTCAGAACGGTGGGCATGCTTCTACTACTCGCAGATGAAATGACGAATGAGTGAGAGCGCAAGAAGAACCGGTCGGTGAGTGTCATACGGCTAAGCAGATAACTCACCGGCCGGACCCGACTCGGGCGGATGGTCTGCACGCCCGAGCCCAGGGTCTAATCATAATACCGCAGACCCAGGATAGGACAAGAATGGAGGTATGGATTATGTTCTGGATGCAGCAGGTAATGCGGTGTCGTGGCACGGTGTTGGTGGCGGCGAACAGGGCCATTATTGCAGGGAAAGGCATTTGCCTGCTGGCATTCCTCAGTTCCATGATGGTTGCTGGCAGAAGCGTGCAGGCAGACTTCACCTTTGGAGCCCCTGTGAACTTGGGGCCGGCCGTTAACAGTTCCGCTGGTGAAGGCGCACCGAGCATCTCGGCTGACGGCCTTTCCCTCTACTTCGCCTCCCTGCGGCCGGGCGGGTACGGCTCGTCCGACATCTGGGCGACGACGCGGACAACCGTCTCCGATCCATGGCGTGAGCCGGTGAATCTCGGACCGGCGGTGAACAGTTCCGCTTGGGATGGGGAACTGAGCATCTCAAGTGATGGCCTGTCGCTGTATTTCGGCTCTCAGCGTTCCGGCGGGCAGGGTATGACTGACATATGGGCCGCGACGCGGGCGAGCGCCTCCGATCCGTGGGAAGAGGCGGTGAATCTTGGGCCAATGGTCAACAGCACACGTGACGACGTTGATACCACTATTTCGGCCGATGGCCTGTCCCTTTACATTGAGTCTAATCGGGCAGGGGCCCATGGCGGCACCGACCTGTGGGTGGCAAGGCGAACAACAGATTCAGACGCATGGGGAACACCAATGAACCTCGGGCCAACGGTTAACACTGGGGCAAGTGACGGGGCGCCGAGCCTATCCGCCGATGGTCGGATGCTCTTCTTCAGCGATCACCCGAGCCCTCGCTCTGGCGGGTACGGCGGGACGGACTTATGGCTTGCCATGCGGGTGACTGTTTCCGACCCGTGGGGTGAGCCGATGAATCTTGGGTCAGTGGTCAACAGTTCAGCTAAGGACCAGGGACCGAGCATCTCGGCCGACGGTTCGACGCTCTATTTCTTCTCCACCCGCCCCGGTGGGTTGGGGGATTTTGATCTGTGGCAGACGTCAATTATCCCAATTGTTGACTTCAACGGGGACGGCAAAGCGGACGGCAAGGATGTGGTGATTCTCACGGAGCATTGGGGGCAAAGCGATTCAGTGTGCGACATTGGTCCGTATGCCTGGGGCGACGGGATTGTAAACGAGGAGGACCTTTTCGTCTTGGCCGAGTACCTCGACGCGGAGGAACCGTTTGTCGATCCGACCCTGATTGCTCACTGGGCCCTGGACGAGACGGAAGGCATGGCGGCTGCGGACGATGTCGGCGGAAGTGACGCGATGGTGATGGGCAATGCGGCCTGGCAGCCGGAGGGCGGTAAGATCGGCGGCGCACTCGCCTTCGACGGCGTCGATGATTTCGTGCTGGCGGATTTCCCTGTGGGATTAGGAGATGAGCCGTTCAGCGTTTGTGCCTGGATCATGGACGGCGCGCCCGGACGAGACATTGTGTCTGCGCAGGGAGACGCGAGATGGCTGTACACAAACGCCATCGACGGCAGCCTTATGACCGACCTGGGCACGTCGGCCTGGGCGGGAACGCCTCTATTCTCCGATGCGGTCGTCACGGACGGGCAGTGGCATCGCGTTATGCTCGTGTGGGATGGCACAAGCCGCATCCTGTGCGTGGATGAGCAACAGGCGGCCACAGAGCCGTTGAGCGAAGTGAGTGCGCCGGCGGGCAAACTGATCATCGGCGGCAGCGGTAGCCTGGAGCCGGAGAGCCTTTGGTCCGGCCTGATCGACGACGTGCGAATCTACAACCGCGCCGTCAGGCCGTAGGGCGCTGTGCTCAGAGGAGAGATCGCTGGGATATCAAAAGGCCCCGCTTGAGGGGCGGGGCCTTGAGGGAGATTGCTGTGGGGATGCTCAGCTGGGGGAGACCCGGGTGGCCTCCATGCCTTTTCGGCCCTCGGCCGGGGTGTACTCCACTGCCTGACCTTCCTGAAGCGACTTGAATCCGCCGCCGTCGATGTTCGAATGATGCACGAACAAGTCCTCGCCGCCGTCATCGGGAACGATGAATCCAAAACCCTTCTGATCGTTGAACCACTTCACTTTACCTGTTGCCACGTGTTCTTCTCCTCAGGCCCATCGGGCCTGTAACGCTATATCCCTCTGTTTCGAACGCAAGGGGGAGACTTCGAGGGAGGAAAGCAACCACCTTTACTAACCCTGTAGTCTATCGGTTGGGCGACACGAAGTCCACAAGATAAGTCGGAAAAAATGGAAAAAGTGCCGGAATCGAGCGATGGCGCCGGCGCGTCCAATGGCGCAGCGCCGGCGCGAGCACAACCGTCAGGATTCTCCCGGGTTTACGTCGAGGCGAACCGCGAGTGTACGCTCGCCAGACCGGTCCGCGGCGGGCGACCTTACGGCCCCGTTACGGTGCATAGGCATACCAGGCGATGCCCTCATAGCCCCAGACGTCTGAGAAGTTGTCCATGATCTTCTGCTTCTCACTCTCACTGATCGTGTAGAAGTGCCGCATCAGAGAGTCGGACCAGAAGCGGTGTACCGGCAGGGCCTCCGCCGGCTCCAGTCCCACCGGGTGGGCGTAGAACACCGGACCCTCGAACGCCCAGACGTCGGCGAACTCGTTGACCAGCTTGTCCTTCTCCGACTCGCTGATCGTGTAGAAGTGCGCGTCATTCAGGTCGGACCAGAAGCGGTAGACGGGCAGCGTATCCGGCTGGGTGTCGTCCAGGAACACCTGGTACACGGGGCCCTCATACGTCCAGACGTAGTCGTAATTGTCGACCAGCTTCTGTTTTTCCGTTTCCTTGGCCGTGTAGAAATGGCTCATCAAAGAGCCCGACCAGAAGCGATGCACCGGGGCCAGCTCCCCCGGCACGGGCGGCTCCTCGGGGACCTCGCCCGAGGTAATGTACCGAATCGTCAGGGTCGAGCTGTGCAGAGTGACCCGATGGCCGCCGCTGCGCAGCTTGTCGATATCGATCCACATGTACAGCTCGTCCGCCGTCCAGAGTGTCTCGAGGACCTCCGCCGGCAGGTCAAACACGGTCGTCGACCAGTAATTCGCGGCGAATACCCCCCCCGGCTGCCCAGCGTAATTCCATGGAATGTCGGGCGTCGGCGAGACCAGGTAGCTGTCCAGCAGGCCAAGGTTGACCCCGTCGGCGTAGATCACATCCTGCTCCCCCGGCTTGTCGAATTCCTCGCTCCAGTCCGGACTGTCCACACCCCATGCGACGATCGTGAGCGTGGCGGAGGCGATCCCATTTGCGTCGGCCGGCACCAATCCGGTGGGGCTGTGGGTCCAACCCCAGTCCTCGTCGGAGATTCGGTGGTACGGCCAGTGGTCGAGGACCTCATCGGCTGGGATGAACCATATCCCGTCCTCGATGTTCCAAATGTTGTAGGTATAGTCCACGATCTGTTGGACCGTGGTCGTCGCGGCGCCCGCGGTGCCGCCCAACAGCAGGACACCAACGATCAACCCAAGACCTGCACGAAGCATCTTCATCACTGTTCCTCCAGCGCCCAGGCTCTCCCACGCCACCGCTCCCGGAGCACGAATGGTCCCAAAGTCGCCCTGTTCCCCCAGATACCCGTCATGCAAAAACAAAAAGCCACGGTCGAAATATCGGTTCCGTCCGCGGCTGCAAAACTCTAAATACACTTCATCTGCCGGGAGGCAATCCTCCTCTACAGATGCTCCAAAACGTTGCGCAAACCCACATGCAGGCTTTGCATGTTTCCTATATTGCCCATATTGTAGCCGTTTACCTATGTCGAGTCAAGCATTTCCTGCTGCAAGTCAAGAAAAAAGACGTATCTCAAGCTCTCAGAAGGGTTTATAGGCCACTTGGGCTACTACTTATGGCGTACTTTCACGCTCCTGGCATGTGCGTCGAGGCCCTCGACTGCGGCCAATCGGACGATGTGGTCGGCGTCGGCCGCAAGCTGCTCGGCGCTGTATTCGATAAGGCTGATGGATTTGACAAAATCGTTACTGGTCAGCGCGCTGGAGAACCTGGCCCGTGTCCCGGTCGGCAGGGTATGGCTGGGTCCGGCCCAATAGTCACCGACCGCAACCGGAGTGTACGGCCCGATAAAAATAGCCCCGGCATTGTTGATTCTCTCCGCAATGTCGCGGCTCCGCTTGCCACACTGGACTTCGAGATGCTCGGACGCGAACTCATCGGCAAGCCGGACGGCCTCGTCCATGGTCCCGACCACGATGACGCGACTGTAGCGCTTCAAGGATTCTGCCGCCTCGGCCGCACGCGGCAGTGCATCGAGCTGCCGGCGCAACTTCTCGAGGACGGCCTGCGCCAGCGGCTGCGAATCGGTCAGAACGATGGCGCTGCTGTCGGCCGCGTGTTCGGCCTGGCTCAGCATGTCCGCCGCCACCCAGGCGGGGTTCGCCTCCTCGCCGGCGATGATGAGCACTTCGCTGGGGCCGGCGATCGAGTCGATACCGATGGAATCCCCCGCCAAATTCTTCTTCGCCGACTGCACCCATTTGTTGCCGGGTCCGACGATCTTGTCGACGCGGCCGATCGTCTGCGTCCCGCAGCCCAACGCGGCTACCGCCTGCACTCCGCCGATGCGGTAGACCTCGTCGACCCCTAACTCGCGGCAGACCGCCAGAATCACCGGGTGGATACTGCCCTGATGCCGCGGCGGTGAGACCACCGCGATTTGGCGCACGCCCGCCACCTGCGCCGGGACGACCGTCATGATCACGGTGGACGGCAGCGGGGCCGCCGCCCCGGGGACGCAGACGCCAACCCGTCTTATCGGCGTGTACTTTATGCCCGTACCGTGCGAGAATTCGGACCGCTTGCCGATGAAGATCCTCTCCTGGTAGGTCCTGACGTTGCGGATGGCCTGGCGAAGCGAAGCCAAAAGCTGTGGATCGGCGGCTTCGTGTGCGCGGGCAAGCTCCTCGGCGCCGATACGAAATTCGCCGGGCGTCAGCTCGACGCCGTCGAACTTCTTCGTGTAATCCGCCACCGCCCGGTCGCCCCGCGCCGCCACGTCACGTATGATTTCGACGACGGTCCGGTTCTCGTCGCTGTCGGCGCCGGCGAATTGGGCAGGCCCCAGCATCTGCGACCGCAATGTCTCGAGCTCCGTCTGAAAATCAGGCTCGGAAGATACGAGAAGAAGATCCTGCAGCGATTGTCTCATGATCGTCTATCTGCCGAAATTGTCATAATTGTATACGGGGATGGCCCTTTGCAGCAGGAGAAACGTGCCGCCCTTGAACTCGGCCACAAGGCCGACCACATTGAAGCGGATGGGCTCCACCGTTTGCTCTTGCATGCGGATCGCTTGCTCCAGGGCATGGCAAGGCAACAGTTCATATCGGATGTCGCCAATATTCCATCCGAGGGCGTAGGGGATGAATGTGAGCCGTTCGCGTTCCGCTTCGATCATGCCGACACGGTTCACCAACATGCGGCCGAGCACCGGTGAGGCCGGCTCGCTGTCCGTGGGTTCACGCCGGGGCCCGCGGATGGGACGGTGACTCGCGAATTTCTCCAGCACTGCCTCCGGGACCGGCAGGTCGGGGTCCACCTGTCCGACGTCTGCCTCAGCCGGCTCAGCCGTATCCGGCGGCGCCGACGCATCCTTCAGCTTGCTCAGCGGCAGGAAGTACGTGGGAAACAAAAAGTTCTTCCCCTCGTATTGCGTGACCCGAACGGACAGCCTGTATGTTGGCACAGAACGTTCGTTCACATCGGCAATCAACCGCTCGAGAACGGCCGAAGGCAGAAGCGGGAATCGCGTCCCGGCCGGCACATTCACATCGACGCGATTGACGTCCGCAGCCAACTCAAACAGCCAGGTATCGTTGGCGTCCACGTGAACGACCCTGCCGTCAACGGCGCTCAGAACGGTCGCCTCGGGCAGCAGCGTCCGTGCACTCCGCTCGGCGCCAATGGCTCCGCGCGCCCACGGCAGGGCCGTCGCAAGGTTCAACATCAGGATGACCAGGACCATGCTTCTCACGCCGACAACCTCGACTCACGTATCCAAAGATTCCTTGATCAGATCGACGGCTCGACCCGGCTCTGCGGCAAACGCCACGGATCTCGCACAGCGCGGATCGTCCGTAGCGACGAGATCGACGAGCGGTCTCCAAAACTCGCCTACGAGGATAATCGGTTTGGCGCCGTCGAGAAAGCCCTTGTTCTTCAGCTCCCAAACAGAGGCCAGTTCCAGGAGCGTGCCGGTTCCGCCCGGCAGCACGACGTACGCCCGGCCGGCCTTGACGAGATTATGCAGCCGCTCCTGGAGTGAATCGGTCACGACCTCTCGCGTGACAAACTCATTAGCGACGCTTCTTTTGAACGCCCGGCACGTGACGCCGATGACTTTGCCGCCCGCTTCCGCTGCGCCCTTGGCCGCCGCGAGCATCGTGCCGCCGTAGCCGCCATTGGCGATGGTGAAGCCCGCCTGCGCCAGCGCCCGGCCCACCTGCTCGGCGAGCACGAACGCCGGCTCGCCCGGCCGGACCCTGCCTGTCCCGAAGATGCTGACTATGATCTCATCCATGTGATTTCTGCCGCGTATAATTCAGCAGGCCCGCCGACAGCAGGATTTCGCGGTCCCGGCCGGAAAGCTCCAGCACGCCCGTGAAGGAGAACGAGCCGTCTTGCTTGCGGATTGTGATCTGCTCGCTGTCCTTGATCGCCGCGAGAAGCTCTTCGATCACCAGCTCATCGCCGGCGTCGAGCCGGTCGTAGTCGGATGGGTCCGCGAAGCGAATCGGCACGATGCAGAAGTTGATCAGGTTCGCACGGTGAATCCGCTCGATGCTCTTGGCAATGACCGCGCGAACGCCTAAGTACATCGGGCACAGGGCCGCGTGCTCGCGCGAGGAGCCTTGCCCGTAGCTTTCGCCGGCCACGACGATGCCGGCCTTGCCATCGTTCTTCAATCGCAGCGCCCGCTCGGCGAACGTCGGCTTGCCCGGCTCGTTGAAGCAGTTGAACACGACCTTCGCATATTCCGGGACGTTCGAGCGCAGCTTCAGGAACGTGCCGGCGGGCATGATATGATCCGTGGTGATCTTGTCGCCGCACTTGAGCAGGACCTGGCCGGCGAGTTTCTCCGGCAGCGCCGGCGGCGCCTCCGGCACGACAATGGTGCGGCCCCGCAGGACCTCGACCGCCCCGGCCTCCGATGGGCTCGGCGGCGCCTCGATCATACTGTCGTCGATATGGAACTCGCGCGGCATCCGGATCCGAGGATACTTCAGGTCGAGCGTTTGCGACAGATCGCGCGGGTCGGTGATCTTGCCTGTGAGTGCCGCCGCGACGGCCGTTTCCGGGCTGACGAGGTACACCTCGTCGCCCTTCGTTCCGCTGCGACCGGCGAAATTCCTGTTGAACGTCCGCAAGCTCACCGTCCCGTCGGCAGGGGAGAAGCCCTGGCCGATGCACGGCCCGCACGCCGATTCGAGGACCCTCGCCCCGGCCTCGATCAGGTCCGACAGGGCCCCGTTCTCGGCTAACATGTTCAGCACTTCCCGGCTGCCCGGCGCGACGGCGAACTCCACCATGCGGTCGATTCGCCGGCCCTTGAGCACGCGGGCCATCATCATCAGGTCGGTGAAGCTCGAATTCGTGCAACTGCCGGCGACGACCTGCCCGATCTTGCGGCCGGCGATCTCGCGGACCGCCTTGATATTGTCCGGCGACGACGGGCACGCCGCCATCGGCTCCAGCTTCGACAGATCGATCTTGATGACCCGGTCGTATGCGGCATCCGCATCCGCCTCCAGCGGCCGATAGTCCTGCTCCCTCTTCTGGGCCGCGAGGAACTTTCGCGTCTGCTCGTCGCTCGGGAAAACGCTCGTGGTCACGCCCAGCTCGGCGCCCATGTTCGTGATCGTCGCTCGCTGCGGGACCGTCAGGGCCTTGACCCCTCGGCCGGAGTACTCGACCGCCCAGCCGACGTTGCCTTTCGTCGTCAACTCGCTCAGCAGTTTCAGAATGACGTCCTTGGCGGCCACCCAGTCGCCGAGCCTTCCGGTCAGCTTGACGCCGAGCACCCTGGGGCATTGCAGATAGAATGGTCCGCCGCCCATCGCGACGGCGACGTCGAGCCCGCCGGCCCCGATGGCCACCATGCCGATTCCGCCGCCGGTGGGGGTGTGCGAGTCGCTGCCGAGCAGCGTCGCTCCCGGCTTGCCGAATCGTTCGAGGTGAACCTGGTGGCAGATCCCGTTACCGGCGCGGGAGTGGTACACCCCGCTCTTCGCGGCAACGGTCTGCAGGTACAGATGATCGTTGTGGTTCTCCGGCCCGAAGCCGGCCATGTTGTGATCGACGTAGCTGACGGACAGGTCGGTCTTCACGCGACCGACGCCCATCGATTCGAACAGCAGGAACGCCGTCGTTCCCGTCGCGTCCTGCGTCAGCGTCTGATCGATCCGTATCCCGATCGGCGCGCCGGGCGCGAGGGCGCCCTCAACCACGTGCGATTCCAGGATCTTATAGATTAGCGTCTTTCCCAATGTCGTCACTCCTGAGAGATCCAAAGACGCTAATCTACCAGAAATCGCTGCGGCTTACAAAGGCAAAGCGGCCCCACGCCCCCGCGCGCGGGGCCGTTTACGACTCCCTTCGAAGCCAGGTGGGAACGACTATGTCCCCGGTCGTCTTGGTGGGCGCACAGGCGGGCCGCCCGTGAACACATCTGGGTCATGCACGAGGATGGAATCCTTCCGGTTCGTCGGCTGGCAGCCGGGGATCACAGGCAAATTCCCTCTGATCGAGCCCTTGCCGTCGTTGCGCTCCGAGGTCAAATAGATGTTGTCGTCCTCCAGGGAGCACCACGCGCGTTTGGCGAACTCGACGTGTGTATCGAGGAACAGCACCTGCTGACCATCGTTCTGGTGGGCGATGGCATTGCCGAGGCGTGCCTGATCGGCGGTTCCCGGGTAGCCGGTCGCGTCCGGCTGGAATCGGGTGTAATTCTGCGGATCCGGCTCCCCCGCCGGGCTCTGGATCCACGGGTTGCGGTCGGCGGCCACGGCGAAGCCCGGCTCACTCGACGTCGTCAGGGCGTACTTCCCGAACGGGATGTGATACGCATAGCTGCAGCACGCCCATGCGTCCGGGCCGAAGTTCCACAGATCGATCAGCTCCAGCGTCGAGCCGGGCCCGACCACGTCCTGGATCTTGAACTCATTGGTCCCGGCGTCGCCCTTGCAGATGAAGGACTTCGGCGTCACCTCGGCGTACTTGACCAGCAGGTAGAAGCACGAGCCGATGTTGGCCGTGCCCGCGCTGCCCGAGGTATCCACGCCGTACGCCGCGTACCGGCTGGGGGCATCCCACGTGACAGCGCCCCACGTGCTCTGGCGACCGCCGGCACGGGGCAGCTCATCCTCGTAGTCGTTGGCATAGATCAGCATGGCCTTGCCTATGCCCGACAGGTTCGTGCCGCACGTCAGCCGGAAGGCTAACTGGCGCACGCGCGCCAACGCCGGCATCAGAATGCCCATCAACAGAGCGATGATCGCAATCACGACCAACAACTCAACCAATGTGAACCCTTTCCTTCTCATTTTCTTCCCCTTTCAACTTGCGGAAACCGGCGGGACCGACCGTTCCGGCGCGCGCGGAGGAATGAGATGAATGCACCATGGCGACACATTCGCGCCGGCGGAATCGACCCGGGGCGGGACAACCGTCCTGGGTGTCAGGCTCCACGTTTCGCGGTCCGCCGATCTCCGGGTGATGTGAGTGGACAAACGGCCGGTCAACAAGCAGAGCCTGACCGATTGTTCACGAAAAGATCAGCACGAGCACACAACGTGTGCGTGAGAATGGATGAGCGTAAGGAAACCGCGAGGTTCTTGTGAGAACGTCGCGCATCGGCAGCGATGCTTATGCGTCAGGCAGTCGCAGGCCTTGGTGCGCGGGGATGAAATCCATCAGCTCGAAGTCGGTCCGCACGGAGGCAATCGCCTCGCCTCGCTGGACGATCCGTTCTTCCCGAATCGTTCCGAGCCGATGGGCAGCGATTCTCAGGTAGAGCACCTTGCGCGGGTCGATCCCCATGATCCTGGCCGCGGTGGCGTCGGTGGCGACGAGATCGGTCCCCATCACGATGACGCCCGCGGGTTTCGGCATGCCCATGATCGGCCCGTCGCCTTCCATTCCGACGATGCCATCAATGATGGCGAGATGCGGCTTCACCGTCGCGTTGATATCGAGGATGGACGGCTCGATCCCGGCCCAGTGAAAGACGTTCTTGGGCCACCCGTAGACGATGCCCGGCATCAGGCCGAAGAGGTTCTTCATGGAAAGCGTCACGCCGACCCAGTGATGCGTCTTCATCTTCGGCATCGAGACCACCCAGTCGACCTGCTCCACCGTCGCCGGCAGCGTCAGCGTCTCGAAGTGGCTCATACCGCCCGCGTTCCGTTTGACGATCAGGTCATCGTTGTTCAGATCGACGAAAGGCGTCTTGCACTCGACGAGCGTCTCGGCCGTCCCTGTTTCTTCAACGACCCTGGTGGTGTCCCGGGAATGCCCCGAGCCTTCGCCGACCACCACGCTCGCAGCCCCGAATCTTCGAAACGTCTCAACGGCGGCAACGATCACTTCCGGCTGCGTGCAGATGTGCTTTGCGCCGCGCACCGTCTCAATGAAGTTCGGCTTGAGCAGGATCCGTTCGCCGGGGCTCACGAACCGGTCAAGTCCGCCGAGAAGCTCGACTCCCCGCCTCAGGGCGCCGTACACGACGTCCGGATCGTACTCCGCACACTTCACCAACGCGACTGTGGATTGATTCATCGGTACACCTCTATGCCGGGGCCTCCTGCCTGGCGGTCTTGCCCCAGAATGCGGACACGACGGCGCACACGGTCGAGCGGGGGACGAATCTACTCAGCGTCACGATCAACCGATTGACGAAGCCCGGGACGATCACCGCCTTCCCCGCCAGCATCTCCCGGATGGCGTATGCGGCCACCTGGTCCGCATCCATGCACGTGAGCCGGGCGGCCAGGCCATGGGCTTCGAGCTTCCTCCGGCCGGCCTGGTTTGTGCGGATGC
>Ga0207752_1000017_pt1 | contig 69080 bp, 46 predicted proteins | sample Pon2CUnioCityCA_6_FD_187272 | JGI IMG/M metagenome (GOLD analysis project Ga0207752, IMG submission 187272) | Marine sediment microbial community from Union City, CA, USA - Pond 2C Sediment 2 (SPAdes) | ecosystem: Environmental > Aquatic > Marine > Intertidal zone > Salt pond sediment ... | reverse complement strand
CCATTTGAACCGCGAAATACGCGAAATACGCGAACAAAGATGGAACCGCGGATGAAAGCTGATACACGCGGATCTTGTCATTGCGAGCAACGCGCGGCAATCCACCGATCTACGCAGATCCAATTATCAATAGTCAATCGTCAATAATCAATCCAAAGCCTCCCCGAGCCGATTTGGCGGAGATCGTGGCGGTTTGACCGGACCTGCTGGAGTACCTCAAGGCGGCGATCCGGGCGCTCATCTCCAGCGCAGTGGCAATCCGAGGGAGAAATCAGGCGTGGAGCAAAAGGGCGTTACGGGGATGGGGCTGGAGTGGGGCGTAGATGCCGAGCGGCAAGAAATGTCTACGATGACAAACGAGGCAGGGGATGGTTAACGGTTCGGCTAACCGTTCGCTGGAACGCGAAGCGTGTAAGCGATACGGTTGAGCCGATTGTTAGCCCTGTTCAGTCATCAACATCGTCGAAGATACTCCTCTCCTCTTGACTCATGGGCGACGAACTGGAGCTGTAGTAGTCCTCGTCCTCCTCGTATGGGTTCTCTCGCTCGCTCATCAAGCCATTAACCTCATCATCAATGTTGGACAGAGCCGACTCCAGCACATCTTGAACCTCCTCGTCTTCCTCAAATTGATCACGATATGTTTGAAGAGCATCCTTCAGCGGCTCGAAGTAGCTGTCGGGTTCGTAGGAACTGTCGTAATTGGACCTCCAGTCCGAAATAGTGGAATCTATATCCGGAATAAGCTGCTCCCTCACCAATTCCAGGAGAGACGTCACCTCGCCTTCAGTGAAGACCGCTCGTATGCGCCCGTAACCGATCCAGTCGGAATCGGGCGTATCGATGGCTAGTTCACGTGTGCGATCAACAAAGGCCTTCCTCGCTGCTTCAGGTAGAAGACTCAACTCGTGAAGCCTGGCAATGACCGAGACTTCGCGCACGGATCCCATGAATGAGCCAAAGCTCAAGAGGGATTCGACAAAATCGGGGTGCTTCGCAATGTAGAGTTCCAGAAAAGCTCGGTCGCATCTGTAAGCCAAGAACATGTATCGGGCGTCTTCATTTGCCAGGGCGTCCAGGCTTTCGAGAATTCGGTCATACCGGGAATGTGGGATCACAACGGCGCCTTCCAACCCCGTCTCACCACAAGTAATCTCCCTGATAAGCTTGTCCGGCCTCACCCCTCCAAGATAGATGTCAATAAGCTCCGGGTTGCTGGACAGCAAGCGTGCATAGGCGTCTCCAATCGTGGGGTGTTTGTACGTCCACCTGCTGGGTTCGCTTCGCACCAGTCGCAAGATGTCTCCATCCAAGGCTGAAAGAGCCTTTCGCACTCTTGATTCGCTCGGCCCAAGCAGGTTCAGAGCGGTGGCCTCCTGAATTGAGAGTGACACTGGGTGTCGGATCTGCCCGCCATTCATGAACAGAAGGCCAATAGCGGCCTTTGAATCAGCGTCAAGACTCGAGAGAACATCAGTCAAATAGTCTAGGGGGTTCTCAGTGAACTCAGACACATGTTCTGCCGTGAAGCGGAATTGCCTCGTGAACAACTGCGTGCCCAACCGTCGCGCTATTTCCGGCAGGAAGTAAGGACTAGAACTTACCAGTTCTAGAAACGGCTTGACCTGGGCCTTGAAGCTGGTTGGCTGATCCCCTAACTTCATGTGATTGTACACCATCTGTTGCTTCTCGGAAAGGTGAAGCTCCCGCACGTTGATGATAACTTGGGATTCCTTGAGAAGGGGGAATGCACTTGTCTTGATATCATTCAGCGCTGCTTTGAAGATGTAGTCGCGAGATGTGAAGACAATCCTGATGCCTGCGTGAATCGCTGCAGCCATATGGGGAAAGAGGCGGTTCCACGAGAGTACCATATCGCGTTGGTATTGGGTAGCGCCAAAAGCGTCATCAAACCAGAGAAACTGGCGGGGCTCATTCGGATTCCAGTGAGTTTGGAAGTCTTTCGGTTCAGTCAGCTTCATTGCTTGACAATTCCATACATCGATTGCCCCGAGCGCCAAGGTTGCCGCGATCATGGATTTGCCGGACGCTGGCTCACCAAGCAAAATGACGAACCCATGCGAAAGGATTGCGTTCGCCGCCTTGTTGTGAGCGTCCGTGGTCACGAACTTGCTCAGGTCAGTGCCAAGTGTGTCGAGAATGGCACGCGCCTGATCATAGGCGCGCTCATCCAGGATTTGGCTGAGATCTCCAAGTCCATAGACTCGTGGAACTAGCATTCGGAGGCGAGGCGATTCGCGTATTCTTGCGTTGATCCATGTGCGGCCGAAAAGCCCGAACCACTTGATTCCGGGCACGGTTAGGAATGCGTCGCGAATTGCCTCTTCTGAGGTGCCGGACACGCCGTAGTTCGTCATCAACAGGTAGTTGTCAGCGAGCCCGCTTTCTGCGAGACGGTGCGCCTTGTCCAGTTCATCTTCCAGGGCAGAGACGGACAGGTTGTTCGTCGGAACCGAGGTGTGTTTGCATTGAACAGTGTATGAGCCCTTGACTCCACCTGGAGTGACATCGCTCCAGGCACCCAAGAAAGCGCCGTCACGTCCGCCGTCATGTGTGGGCAGGAATTGCTCAACTGTCTGGCCCAAGACTTCGGTCAAAACCGTGGCACACAGGTCTTGAAAGGCCTTCCATCCGAGCGTGTGCAACTCGTAGCTCGGTTCGCTTCCGTGGGCTTTCGCTCGGTTTTTCATTGGGCTAACGCTGCCCCTCAGGAGCGACGCGCCAGCGGCGTCTCACTGCAGGGGCTTGTTATGCTTCTATTTTCGACGAAGACATCTAGCAATCATTCTTAATGCTCGATTAACTCCGTCTGGATCTTTATAGTAAACTTGTCCAACATTATCGCTCAGCGTTTGAGCATTAATTCTGTCGAAATCCGCTACGGCTCTGTCAAATGCTCGTCTTTGTAAGTATCTCATTCTCCGCCTAATAAGTTTGATATCCTGCTTGTTGATTGAGAAGTGATGAGCAGATCCAGCTTTTACTTCGACATCAACGTTAAGAATTAGGCGATCTGCTATCTCATTGAATTCTTTCCGCCGTTCATTGTTCAACGCAAAACGGTAGCCAATGAAGCCTCCGACAAGAATGCTAAAGATTGAAAGTAGAATTTGTTGGATGATTAGGTCCATGGACTTTCATATATATGAGGTTTGTTAATTTCGCTAAGGGATAACATTGAATATGCAGACTGCATAAGACGCCGCAGCCGGCGAAACTGCCGTATAACATCCATAGTAGAAGATAGGTCAATGTCGCTAACGCCTTGTATATCAAGCCTTTATCGCCAGTGGTCGATTTCGCTGAGGATGTTATACAGTCTGCATAACAACCCCTGTACACTCGACGTCTATGATCTATGATCTAATAGGGACGCACCTGCTCTGTATAGAACATGGATTTCATGGGGACGCACCCTATTTTCCCGGTTCTCCTTTTCGACTGTCTGACCCTCTCGGCTGTCAATAATAGGGTACGCCCTATTCGTCCTCTATTGTTCCTTCTTCGCTTGCAGCGGCCTTTACAAAGATCGCTTTTGCTCTACGTCCAATCAACCTTGCTTCATCGACCTTGAATCCGCAACCGCTCAATATCGTCTTCGTTCCTTGCACTGTCAGTTTGTGTGCCGTAGGTGGAGGCTTTCCGAACGTTTTCAAATAACGATATATCAATCCCAGTTTGCTGAATACGCTCATCCCTTCAGTAGTGAAGCTGACGATTATCAGCCTGCCATTTCGCTTCAGTACTTTCTTACACTCCTGAACCGCCTTTTCCGGTTCAGGAACAACATGTAACAGATTCGCCATGACGACCGTATCGAAGCTGAACTCAGGATAAGACAGACTAAAGCAATTGGCCTTTTCAACAGTAACGTTTTCCACACTCTCAAATCGCTGTTTTGAGAAGGCAACCATTTCATCAGAATAGTCGGTGGCGGTAAGGTGGCGGGCTTCACGTGCCAACACCTCGGAATAGGTTCCACTCCCACAGCCAAGTTCAAGCGTGTTGCCCAAATCTGTTTGTTCTGCCAACACTGCCTTCATCAGCTCTATGTGATCGTTACCGACAACGTAACTGGTTCGTTCTTCAAAATCCGCGGCAAATCTGGACCAATACGTTTCCTTTTCCGTCATGTTTATACTCTCCTGGATCTACTAGGGACGCATCCTATTTTCCCCAATGTCTCTTTTTATAACAGTGGTCCCACACTCATCACAATACCAGGCTGGGGGATTCACAGTCTCATCTATTTTTCCAGAACGATAATCATTCTTGTTGTGGACGATGACATGTTCTTTACCTGATCCACTGGGCTTAAACCAGCAATGCTGAGCAGAGAATCCAAAGAAGAGAAATCCGAGTGCTGTACTGCGAATGTAGGCTTTGCCTTCTTCCATTTTCGATGAGCATTCAGGACAGTTCATTGTTAATGTCTCCCATTACGCTGGCATTTAACTACTGATTATATGGTTTCCGCATAAGAACCCGCAGCCGCCTCACTGTCCGCATAACACGCATTTTTCCTCAACGTGTAAGCGCCTTTCATAAAGACACTTGCGCCAATCTGCTTTCTTACCTGGCGCCTTATGTGGTTTCCATATAACACCCGAAGTCGTTTGCGGCTCAAAGCGAGTCTGGCGGGCGTGCGAACCCCGGCGGGCCCTTGGCTCAGAACGGGCGTGTATGCCATATCGGCCCAGACTCCGTCCCTGTCAGCGTCATGCAGGCCCAACAGGGCGGCGTACGCTCTCTCCGGCGAAACTACAAATCAAGCATCCACTTTATCCATGCTATGCTGAAACAGCCGGATTTCAAGAAAAAAACGAGGTTGTGCGACGAAATACTGCCGCGGGCGGCAGCCTGGCGACCGCCCCACGGACAGGCCGTTCGGGCGCGCCCCTGGCATTGACAGCCGATGGCTGATTATTGCTGATCTTCTCTGCGTCTTTGCGCCTCTGCGAGAGACCCGTTGGATTGATTATCGATGATTGGCTATTGATAATTGAATCGGCGCAGATCGGTGGATTGCCGCGCGGTGCTCGCAATGACAAGATCTGCGGCTGCGGCAGACAAGACGGTGGGCATGGCCCACCCTACCGCTGTCGCCCATCCTTTGCCCCTCTTCCTATCCAAGTGCCCTCTGCGCCTCCGTGGTGAAGAAGAACCCGCTTGGTTCTCACACAGAGCCACAAAGGTGGGAAACCATTTCTGCCCCGCTCTTGTTCGTGATCTTCGTGCCTTTGTGTGATTACATTCTCTGGTTGCGGCCGAAGGCCGCACTGTGTAATTCGTGCCCTTCGTGGTGAAGCCGTAACGGGGACTGGCCACACGCCACACTCCCAAAGGCCGGCGGCTCAGGTTATTCACGCATAGCAGTGGGCCGGGCCGATGACGGAGGGGTAAAGACCCTTGCCGAGAAAGAACTGACGGATATGCGTGCACAGATGGCATTTGCCGGCGTAGGCAGGCAACTCCTTGTAGCCGTGTGATTCTGCCTCCTCAAGCAGGCCCATGGGGCCTTTTTCACACAGGACCCCGATAAACTCCTCTTCCCGGGGCTGGAAGGTCCTCCAGATATGGTCGAGGGGTGTCTCGCGGATGTTGCCGAGGATGATGCCGCTGCACGTGCCGCTGAAGACGTTGCCGTAAGGATCGATGTGCACGCCCTTGGCGCCCAAGAACGCGCCCATGCAATTCACGCCTGCGAACGCCTCAGCCGGTTTGGACGCGAGCAACTCCGCGACGTGGCCCGCGGCCCGGCCGGTAAAGCGAAACGGGTGGTCGCGATACGCTTCGACGTATGCCTGGTCCCGTGGCGAGGGCGTCTCGCCCTTGTACATGGCGAGGGCATCTTGCCCTTGCTCTTCCGTGGCGAGGCCATCTTGGCCTTGCTCTTTTGCGGCGAGGGCATCTTGCTCTCGCATCGCGGGCGAGACGCCCTCGCCACGAAGGTACTTCTCCCAACGGACCAGCACGCGGTCCGGGCCGAACGCTTTGAGGGCAAGCCGGGCCAGCCGCTGCACGGGCTCGATCTCCACATATTCCTGGTGGAACGGATCGACGCTGATCTTCAGTCGGCGCACACCGAGCGCGATCAGCGCACCGAGACGTTCCTGCACGAATGGCTCGTCGGTGGCCCAGAAGCCGTTGGTCTCGACCAGGTCCACGGGGCCGAGACCCTCTCTCTTGCCGGCTTCAAGGATTTCGACCAGATGCTCCCAATAGAGAAACGGCTCGCCGCCGGTCAGATGGATCTTCGCCGCATCGCCGGCCAGTGTCTTCAGCGAGCGCCAGGCGGCGAGGCAGGTCTCGACCGGCATCAGGCCGCCCTTCTGCGGTGAGCAATGATAGTAGCAAAACTCGCACGCCGCGTTGCACTTGTACGTGAGCAGCAGCCCGGCTGACCGCCACAGCTTGAACTTCGCCGCACTGCGGGGCAAATTGCGGTTGTAGATGTTCTCGGACAACTCGAGCATTACGTCACGCTGTGTTCTCGTCGGCGGTGCGTCGGTCGGCGCCGAAGTGTTTCTTCAGATGAATCTGAATGACGGTGACATCGGCCGGGGTGATGCCGCTGATGCGCGAGGCGTGGCCAAGCGTTGCCGGCTGGAGCGCCGCAAGTCTCTCGCGGGCTTCGATCCGCAGGTGATCGATCGTCGCGTAGTTCAGGCCCGGCGGGATCCTCTTGCTGTCGAGGCTTCGCTGCAAGGCGATAAGCCGTTCCTGCTTGGCCAGATAGCCCTCATATTTCGCATCGGTGATAACGGCGTCGAGAATGTCACGCCCATATCCGGCGGCTTTGACTTCGGGTAACTCCGACAGCTTCCCGGGCAGATCGCTATCGGGCCGCCGTAATAGGTCCCACAGGCTCACGCCTTCCGGACGCGTGCTCCGGAGGGTCTTCTTCAGGCTCTCGACGGCCCCGAGCTTGCCCCGGAACCGGTCCCAGCGATCCGGATCGACGAGGCCGACAGTCCGGCCGATCGGCGTCAATCTCCGGTCCGCATTGTCCGAGCGGAGAGCCAGGCGGTATTCGGCCCGGGAGGTGAACATGCGATACGGCTCGTCGATCCCCTTGGTGAGCAGGTCGTCGATCATGACGCCGATGTAGGCCTGGTCGCGGCCCAGGACCAACGGCTCCTGGCTCTGGAGCTTCCTCGCGGCGTTGATCCCGGCGAGGATGCCCTGCCCGGCGGCTTCCTCATAGCCGCTGGTGCCGTTGATCTGCCCCGCTAAGAACAGACCGTTCACTCTCCTGGTCTCCAGGCTCGGCTGCAGTTGCACCGGAGGGCAGTAGTCGTATTCGATGGCGTAGGCGTAGTGGACGATACGAGCGTTCTCCGTGCCCGGCATGAGGCGCAGCATTTGTTCCTGCACGTCGCGCGGCAGCGACGTGCTGATCCCGTTGCAGTAGATCGTCGTCCGGGCCTCATCCTCAGGTTCCAGGAAGACCTGGTGCCGGTCCTTGTCGGCGAAGCGGACGATCTTCGTCTCAATGCTGGGACAATAGCGTGGACCGATGGACTTGATCTGCCCCGTGTACAGCGGCGCCCGGTCCAGGTTCTCGCGGATGAGTCGATGCATCGACTCATTCGTATAGGTGATCCAGCACGGAGTCTGTGGACGGTCGATGCGGTCGGTCAGAAAGGAAAACGGATACGGCTCGGCATCCCCATGCTGAATCTCCAGCTTGTCGAGGTCGACAGTCGTGGCGTCGAGGCGGACCGGCGTGCCGGTCTTCAGCCGCTGCAGTTCCAGGCCCAGCCGCATCAGGCTTTCCGACAGCTCATTCGCCGCCGGCTCGCCCAGTCGCCCGCCGGGGAACTGCTCGTCGCCGATGTGCATCAAGCCGCAAAGAAATGTCCCGGTGGTCAGGATGACGGTCGGCGCCGAAAACGTCGCGCCGTCGCCGCATCGAACGCCGCAGACCCGCTCGCCATCCGTCAAGATCTCCGATGCCATCGCCTCGACGACGGTCAGGTTCGGCGTCTCCTCCAGTCGGGCGCGCATGAAGTCCTGGTACCTGTATTTGTCCGCCTGGGCGCGCGGCGATTGCACGGCCGGACCCTTCGAGCGGTTGAGCAGGCGGAATTGGATCCCGGTGGCGTCGATGGCCTGCCCCATCAGCCCACCGAGCGCATCGACCTCGCGGGCCATCTGCCCCTTCCCCAGCCCGCCAATCGCCGGGTTGCAACTCATCTTCGCTATCGTGGCTTGGCTGAGCGTGATCAGGCAGGTTCGAGCGCCGATCCGGGCGGCGGCATGAGCCGCCTCAATCCCCGCGTGCCCCGCCCCGATCACGATGCAGTCAAAGTCGTTGGTCTTCATCGGAGTGAGCCAAGGCGACGGCCGAGGCAATCGCGAAACTGGCGGTATGGGTAATGCTGATACTCACGTGCTTGATGTTCATTCGTTCGGCGATCTCTTTCACGTCGCCCGACAGGGTGACTTCAGGCCGCCCGGCGGGGTTGTTTATCACCTCAATGTCGGTCCAGGCGATCTTGCCCCGCCAGCCGGTGCCGATGAGCTTGAGGATCGCCTCCTTGGCGGCAAAGCGACCGGCGTACGTCTCGGCCGAATTCTTGCGACGGCGGGCATACGCCTGCTCGGCGGCCGTGAAGACGCGATCGACGAACCGCTCCCCGTGCCGCTCGATCATCTTCTCGATGCGAGGAAAGTCCACCAAGTCTATGCCGTGCGCGATAATCTCCATCGCCTCATCCTGCAACAATGTGTCCTGCCCCGCTATGGGGCGGGCGCCGGCTCATTCGCCAGACGGTAGAGCCTTTCCAGGCAGTAGTCCACGAATTCACTTGTATCCACCAAGTCCACCTGCCGCCCGATCTCGGCCTCAAGCCCCTGGCGTGCCTCCTGCCACCGCTTCTCCTGAATCGCCTTCCTGACCTCTCCCTGTACCTCGCTCAACGACTGATATCCGGCTTCCTGCTTCTCCTCCAGCTTCACGACAAAGAAATGCCCCGGCGCCTCGATGGGACCGGCAATCTGGTCCGGCTCCATCTCCTGCGCCTTTTTAGCGAGTTCGTCGTACGGCGTGGCCAAAGCCTCCGGATCTCTCGGCCTCCACAGGCCGCCCATCTCACGCCGGTGACCGTGTGAATACTGCTTCGCCAGCTCCCCGAAATCCTCGCCGGCCTCGATTCTCCGGCGCAGTTCCTCGGCCCGATCTCGCGCCTTGCGAACCGGGTCTTCGTTCGGATCGTCCAGCTCGATCTTGTCAACCTGGAGATCGATGAGCCGGAACTGCAGAACGCCTTCCTGGGCAAAACGCTCATCCTTGATCCGGTCGTACTCCGCCATCAGCTCGCGACGTGTGATCGGCAGGTCCGGGACGTAGCGCGACGAGACCACGTACTGGATGAGCGCCTGTTTCTTCACCCAGTCCTCATAGGTGGCTCGGTTCATTCCCATCTTCCGCAGGGCTTCATCGGCCTGGGCCTCATTACCCCCATGGCTTTCGAGAACGAACCTGCGCCATTGCTGTTTGGCCACAGTCTCCAGGCTCTCGTCGTTTACCTTGTCCCCGAGTTCCCGTCGAGCCTGCTTGTAGAGCACGACGCCTGCGATGCTGCCGTTGAGTCCCTGAAGCCTCCGCTGGATCTGCGGCCGGGCCAGTTCCATGAACTGCTCCTGGGTCGTCTGCCTGGCCAGCTCCATGAGTTTCTCCCGCGGAAGCGAAGCGGCCACACTCTCGTCGGGCGTGGAGGCCATGATATCGTCGCACGTGATCGATTCCCCACTGACGGTCAACTGATCCGGTCGGCTCGGTTTCGGCGCGTACGTCAGACGTGCGATCTCCGCTTCCGTCAAAGTCGATTTCTTGTTCCCCTCACAGCCCACGCAGAGGACTGCAAGAATCAGATGGCAGACCAGCAAAGGAGTGACACCCCACCTGGTGACGATTTGCCTTGCCCCGGCCTTCGGATACTTCACGCACACTCCTTTATGCTCCTGAGAACCCACTTCACGCATCACTCGCCGCTTCGCCCTTGAGCCCGATCTCTTCCGCCACTTCACGCATGCCCATGATGGCATCCTCAATCAGTTGGCTGAGCTCAGCCCCGAGCATCGCGGCCCCCTTTTGGATGACCTCGCGATTGACGCCGGCCGCAAACGACTTCTCTTTCCATTTCTTCTTTACGGACTTGGGCTTCATATCGAGGACGCTCTTGCTGGGTCGAACCAGGGCCGTGGCCGCAATCAACCCCGTCAGCTCATCCATCGCGTAGAGGGTCTTTTCCAGGTCCGTCTGCGGCTCCACGTCGGTGCAGATCCCCCAGCCGTGGGATAGCGCGGCGCGGATGTACTCCGGCGGCCAATTCTGCGCCTGCAGAATCTCCTCGGTCTTATGACAGTGCTCGTCCGGGAACTGCTCGTAGTCGAGGTCGTGGATCAGCCCGACGACGCCCCACTCGTCCTCATCCTCGCCCCGTTTGCGCGCGCTATACCGCATCACCGCCTCGACAGCCAGGGCGTGCTTGATCAGGGCCTCATGGGCGTTGTACTGCTTCAGCAGCGCCAGGGCCTCTTCCCGTGTCGGTTTGTCTTGCGCCATCTCTCAAATCCTGCCTATTTACAGGATGGGCGTCCGGGCCGCCCATGCGGATTCTGTCGGGATTCGTCCCAACACCGGGATGACACTTTAACCTCAAAACCCGCGAGTTGCAATTGTGATTCGGCTATCTGCGAAGTGGCCCCGTGCCGCGAGGTCCGCTACCGGAACGAAACCGACGCGGTCTGGTCGGACCGTTTCAGACTGACTACCGCTTCTTCGTCGCCGGCGATGACGCGGTGTTGGCCGTAGAACGCGCGGACCTCGCACCTGCCCTGGGCATCGGTCCGCCCGCGCCACGTCGTCCACCACTGCTTGAACACGAGGTCGCGGTAGGCGTCGGCGGCCGGCGTAGGCGTCCAATCCCGGCGGTACAGGGACGACACGGGAATCCAGTTCGCCCTCTCCCAGAACCCCCACATCAGAATCCCACGCACCGCCGGCTGCGCGAAGCAGATGCGATAGTAGTCCGTCAAAGCCCTGGCCTTGGCCTGTTCCTCCTCGTCGGAAAGGCGCTCGCCGCGCTGGCGGTAGTGCTTGGATCGCTGGCCGGGGAAATTGAACTCGGTGATGCAGATGGGCAGCTTGAACTCGGCAAGCCGGGCCAGTGCCTTCTGCAAAGCGGCCGGGTCGAACGAATCTCCGTGCAGGTGCCCCTGCACCCCGATGCCGCCGATAGGCACGCCCTGATCGAGAAACCGCCGGATATGGGCCATGTAGTCGTCCAGGCGTCTGCCGGTGAGGATATCGTAGTCATTCAGAAAGAGCACGGCGTTGGGGTCTTCCTGCCGCACCCAATTCGCCATGTCCCGCGTGATCAGGGGGCCCAGACGCTCCTCGTAATAGTTCGCGTGGAGCATCTCGTTATTGAGATCGTATTCGGCGAACCGGCCGCGGTAGCGACGGCCCACGTCCAGCGCACGGGCTTTGAGGGTCTCGCGCAGCGTGGCGTCGTCCATGGCCTTCTGCCAGGGCTGAACGCGGTTGGGGATTCCCCAGAATATGTTGTGACCGCGCAGGGGAATGTCATGCTCGTCGGTCCACTGGAGAATCGCGTTGACGATGGAATAGTCCACCTGCCCCTGACGCCGCTCCATGGCGTGCCACTTGAGGGCGTTCTCCGTCACGGCGGCGTTGAAATTCTCCAGGAAGACCTTCTTGTACTGGGCCGCATCCTCCGAGTTCATCCGCCCGCCGAACATCTGGCTGGCCAGGGCGGCCCCAAACCAGAACTCGTGGCGCAGTTGCTCCACACGAACCTCGACGCCCGGCGCCGCCTCGACCACCAGCGTGCCCATGCGGACCTTGCGAATGGCCTCGTCCAGGTCGGAGCCTGCCGCGCGTGGCAGGCCGGGAAAACAGCAGCACATAATCACGACGAGAATCACGCCCTGGAAGATTCTGGTGCTGGAATTCATAGGGATTTGTCCTCCTAAGGTTTGCCGGATGCTTTCGCCTGTTCGTAGGCGACGAGGTCCAGGATGAGCAGGCCGCGGCCGACGCCGGCGGGATCGCCGATCCGGGCGAATTGGAAGGCGATGAACTTGCCGTCGTCGCTGACCACGGGGTTGGAGGCCTTGTAGCCCGGGTAGTCGCAGAAACGCGTGATGCGCTCGATGTCGCCCGAGCCATCGAGAGCCAGCTTATAGAGATCGACGTACTGGCTGCCCTTGCGATTGTGCTTGTCGCACTCGACGAGCGCGTGCCTGCCGTCGGGGAAAATGCCTTCGGGCTCGTCGTATTGATCGGGAGCATCGGAGTAGTTGGTGACTTTGCCGGTCTTGAGGTTCAGTCCCATCACGTCCGTGCCCTGGTAGCCGTAGGCGCTGAAGATCAGCTCGTTCTCTTCGGGCGGGCGGAAGCTCTGCGTCTCCAGGCCGCAATCGAACGGCAGGTCCTTACGATCGAGGATCTTCTTTCTGTTTGCCAGCTTCGGCACGCCGGCCTCATAGACAATATCCGCCATGTAGAAGGCCCCGCCCTGCGTCCAGGCAATGCGCATGTTCCGGCGTGAGACGGCCGGGCCCTCGGAGCACTTCTCGCCTAACGGCGCGGGCGGGCCGGAGAGGTCCTTCTTGAGCACCCAGAGCTCGGCCTTCTTCTCGCTGCGGCTCGGCCAGGGATCGTTCGCATCGAACGTCCGGGAGCCCGACAGCAGGATGTCACCATTGCTCAGGTACAGGGCCCGCGTGTAACCCTCATGGAAGTACCGATGCGTCATCGGCCGGATGATCCCGGTCGCCAGTTCGACCTCGTAAACGTCGCCAAACGTCTTCTCGATGAACAGCAGGTGCTTGCCGTCGTGCGACCAGTCCGCCCGCTGCCCGAAGTGCGTCACCCTCTTGATATAAGGCGGCAATTCATCTAACGGGGACTTCCCCTGCTGTGCCTGTGCGACGACCGCGCTCGCGCCGAGAACAAACAACGCCATCAATGCGATCCTACCGCTTACGAATCCCGTGCGCACGACAAGTCTCCTTTATGACGGGTCGAGAACCAATCGCAAACAATGGCCCTACTTATACGTCCGGCCGAGGTATTCGACAATGGCCTTCTTCACCTCCAGCGCATCGATCATGCCGACGTGGCGGTAGAGGATCTCGCCGCCCGGCTTGACCAGGAGCGTGTACGGAATGGGCCCGGGCCATTTCGGATCGACCGCCTCGATGAAGGCGTAGACGTCCTGCCCGTCGTAAACGTAGTTGGTGAACGACGCCTGGTTCCTCTTCAGGAACGATTGCACCCGGTCTCGCGCGCCGAGGCCCTGGACGTTAACGCCGACCATCTCGAATTCGCGCCTGCGATACATCCGGTTGATCTCGACAAGCTCCGGGAACTCGGCCACGCACGGGCCGCAGTACGTGGCCCACATGTTGATCAGGCGCAGCTTGTTCGTGTCGTTCTTGACCAGTTTCCGGGCATCCTCGATGTTGAGCGTGTGCAGCGCGACGGGTTCCTGCGCCCATCTCTCGAAGGCCTGCTTGACCGCGTCTCGCTTGTCGGACCACTTGATGGAGCAGCCGACGGTCTTGGTCTTCTCGACGGGGACCGGCTTGCCGGCCAACAGCGCCTCGATCGCGTTGCGGGTATCGTGTGATTTGACCTGCTGCGGATTGCGTTCGTTGTCGTCGATGCGGCCGACGTAGCGGAGCTTGCGCTCAGCATCGAAGACAAACACATGCGGCGTGGACATCGGGCCGTACGCCTTGGAGACCGTCTGCTTGTCGCCGTCGTAGAGGTACGGGAAGGTAAAGCCCTTGTCCCGGGCCCGCAGCTTCATGTCGCGGAACGAATCGCTGACGTCGGTGTACCCCAGCTCATCGAGCCGGACCGCCTTGGGATCGTTCGGCGAAATCGCCAGCAGGGCCACGCCCCGGTCCTTGAAGTCCGCCGCCAGCTTCTGGATCCGGTCCTCGTAGGCCTGCGCCGTCGGGCAATGATTGCACGTGAAGATAATGACGAGCACCTTGGCCCTTCGGTAATTGGCCAGGCGGTGCATCTTGCCGTCCACACCCAGAAGGGCAAAATCCGGGGCCTGCGCCCCAATCTCCAGCGTCTTGATTTCCGTCGGCGCCGCAGCGGCGGCGACCGCAAGGAACGAGCCAACAGCAATTACAATGAGGGCTTTCAGGATCGATCTGTGCATCCGTATTCTCCTACCAATCGAGTGACATTACGTGTCCTCACTATACGTCCCCACGGAGCAACAGTTTACGCCTTTTTCACTTTTCCCGCCAGCCCGTGGCCTCGATCCGCCGGAATTCCGCCTGGATATCGTCGCCCTCATAGAACGACAGCCAGCCGTGGAGAACGTGCTTCTGCCCCATCTCCAGATCGGGGAACTTCGGGTCCGAGTGGAAGCACGGGCAATCCTCGTTGCCCCAGGGCCGGTCGCAACCTTCCCAGGCCGTGATGATCCAGCGTTGGCCGTCCTCGGACCGGCAGGCGACATAGGGATTCGCAAAGACCTTGTTCTCGTTCGTCTGCTGTGCGAACCCCGCCGCCATCTTCGTCATGACGCAATTCTGAACGCGCAGGTCCCAGAGAGATCCGGTCGTCCCATTCTCGATCCACATCTCCATGCGGACGGCTTCCTGCGTGGGCAGGACATTCACGCCGAACGCAAGGCCGTTGGGCAAGGTCCGCTCGATGTCGAGGCTCCCATCCGGCCGGCGATTCCATTCGAGCTTGGGCAGCTCGATTCCCTGCTTCGTCCAGATCGTGTCGATGTGCGTGTGCGCCAGGTACGTCAGCCCGAGGTTCGACCAGATTGCCTCCGGCACATCGACCACGACGTAGCTGTTCGGGTCCCACGGCGTAAACACGCTGAACTTCGTCTCCCGCTGCGGATCGATCGCCCCCTCCAGGAACCCAATCCGAGGATGCCGCCCTCCCGGATACGGCAGGACCAGCAACGGCGCATCGGCTGGACGCATGGGCCGATTGCCTGGGCGAATGCCGAACTTTTCCCGCGCTGCCCTGATCTCCTCAGTGTTCAGACCTGTCGCGGAACGGACTTCCCCTATGGAGAAGGCGTGGTACCCGATCATGTTCGTCAACCAGTAACGAAGTTCGGAATCATCTACTGGACGTCGTGCCCCTTGACCACCTTGGTCCGCAGCGTATAGGCAGTTTGAGCCCACCACGGTCAGGAAGACAGCGAGCGATCCTGCCAATAACCTGTTTCTCACTCCCAGAGGTGGACTCTCAACAAATCCTGCAACCATTCATTTTCTCCAGCCGGTCATCTCCTGAGGATCACGAGCCGTTCAGAACTGCGCACATGCCTCTCTCACAAACGCACCTCAGACTCCACGATATGGAACGTCCGGAACTTGTATGCGGACATGCTCATACCCTTTTTCCCGCAACATTATCTCACAAGCAAGCTTCGCCTCTTCTCTGCGTGCCATGGGCCCGATCAAGATTTCCGTTATTGGAAGCAAGTCGCGCCCCGCCGCGTCTTCCTCTTCCAGTCTACGGCGTTTCAGTTGAACAGGCGTTTCTCGTCGTACTTCCTCGCACCAGTTGGCTTGCATCTCTGAAGACGGAACGAAGAATTTCACGTAAGGAACAGGTATCTTGTAGGCGGGATGATCTCGAAAGTGTATTGGCGGCTCTTTGGCAAACATACCGGGACTGCTGGAGTAGGGCTTCCACGTGTGATTAGATATTGCTGCAAGGCGAAGCTCCTTCTCACCCTCGTAATATCGACTCTTATACTTCGTCGAAGCTACAGCCAGCAATTCACCCGCAGCCATGAATTTCTGCCGGTCTTCAAGGGAATGACCGTCCCATTCACCAAGACCCGATTTGTGAAGTATCCATTCACGGATACCATGTCTTGTGTAGACGCACTTGTGCCACCTGAAACCCTTACGGGCCATCTTGGTCACATCGAACCCGATGCAGAATCCCCCGTAGGCACGCCATTGTTCCAGGGAGTCCCCCTTCTCGCTAAATGACGCAATGTAAAGGGTAGGGGTGTTGCCTCCGTCAGATGCATCCGCGTGTGAACGCAGGCGGGAATCCCAGCGTTTCCATACAAACTCATTTCTCAGATCATCCTCAGCGAACAAATCCGTGAGTTCCCACAAGGCGCGGCATTCTGTTGTATCGTTCACGAACGCAGTGTTGGTCAACCACAGTTCTCCCCGCTCGATAATCCCGCTAAACCCTTCAGCAGATGTGTAGTGATAGACCGTTCTGCCCTCCTCAAGGTCATCGTGAAACGCATCCACAAGTGCTTTGAATTGCTTGATTTTGTCTTCACGTGACAAGGTCAACTCCTTTGGAAGTAGCCAGCTATGCAGATATGTTAGATGCCTCTTTCATTTCGTCAACCTAGTTCGCTCATCTTTCTTCTCGCAAAAGTCTCCGCAAGAACGTGACCAGCGTCCCCGGTTCGAAGTAGTTTTCGCCGAGGCGGAGGCGGACGGTTTGGGGGTCGGGGATGCGGATTTCACCTCGGATGTTGGCGAAGAGCGCGTTCACTCTTGTGGCGAGGGCATCTTGCCCTTGTGCCTTTCCCTCAAGAGATTGAAGCAAGGGCGGGACGCCCTCGCCACGCTGCCTGATGGAGAAGACCACGTCGCCAGTTTTGCCGGGAGCGGGCGGGGAGGCGATGATGCTTCGGATATCGTGCTTCGCCGCAGCGATTCGCACGCCGCCGATATCGAGGAGCAGTCTCACCTCGTCGGGCAGCGGGCCGTAAACGTCGGCCAGCTCCGCCTCGATCTGCTCCAGGTCGGCCGGCGTTCGGGCGACGGCGATCTTGCGGTAGGTGTCCATGCGGTGGCGGTCGATGGGGATGTAGTTCTTCGGGATATACGTCGCGAAGCCCAGGTCGATGTTCACGGCCGGGATCGGCTCGACCTTTTCATCCCGCATCTCGCGGACGGCGTTGGCCAGCATCTCGCAGTACATCTGGTAGCCGACCAACTGGATATGGCCGGACTGCTCGGGACCGAGGATGTTGCCGGCCCCGCGGATTTCCAGGTCGCGCAGGGCGATGCGAAAGCCCGCGCCGAGGTGCGAGTATTCCTCGATGGCCTTGAGCCGCTTGGCGGCGACCGGCGAGACGGGCCGCGTGTTCGGCATCAGCATGTACGCGTAGGCCCGGTGCTTGTACCGCCCCACCCGGCCACGAAGCTGGTGCATCTCGGCTAAGCCGAAGCGGTCGGCGTCGTTGATGAAGATCGTGTTCGCATTCGGGATATCGAGACCCGATTCGATGATCGTCGTGCAGACCAGCACGTCCGTCGCGCCGAGCACGAAGTTGATCATCGCGTCCTCGAGCTCGCGCTTGCCCATCTGGCCGTGCGCGATACCTACACGAGCGTCCTTGGCCAGCTTCTGGATTTCCCAGGCCTTTTTCGCAATCGACTGGACGCGGTTGTGCAGGAAGAAGACCTGGCCCTGGCGGTTCAGCTCGCGGTAGATCGCCTTGCGGATCAGGTCGGGATTGTAGGTCGTGACGCTGGTTACGATGCTGCGCCGGTCCAGCGGCGGGGTGGCTAACGAGCTGATGTCACGCAGGCCCAGCAGCGCCATGTGCAGCGTGCGCGGGATGGGCGTGGCAGTCATCGTGAGGATGTCCACGTTGACGCGCATGCGTTTGAGCCGCTCCTTATGCTCGACGCCGAACCGCTGCTCCTCGTCGATGATGAGCAGGCCCAGGTCCTTGAAGGCGACGTCGCCGCTGAGCAGACGGTGCGTGCCGATGAGGACGTCCACCTTGCCGGCCCTGGCTCGCGCGACAATGTCCTTGGCCTGCTTGCCCGTCTTGAAGCGGTTGAGCACCTCCACGACCACGGGGAAATCGGCGAAGCGCTCTCGGAGGGTCCGCTCGTGCTGAACGGACAGGACCGTCGTCGGAACGAGCACGGCGACTTGCCGGCCGTTCTCAACCGTCTTGAACGCCGCTCGCATGGCCAGCTCCGTCTTACCGTAGCCGACGTCGCCGCAGAGCAGCCGGTCCATCGCGACGGCCTCCTGCATGTCCGCCTTGATCTCGCGAATGGCATTGATCTGGTCCGGCGTCTCCTGGTAGGGGAACGACTCCTCGAACTCCATCTGCCAATTGGAATCCTCCTCGCAGGTGATGCCGCCCACCGCTTGCCGTTTCGCCTGGACGTTCAGCAGCTCGGCGGCTAAGTCGCGAACGGACCGAGCGACCTTCTCCTTCTGCTTCTGCCAGCGTTTCGAGCCGACCTTGCTGAGCGTCGGCCGCTTGGGGCTCGTGCCGATGTACTTCTGCACGAGCGCGATATTCTGGACCGCCACCTGGATCTTCACACGGTCGGCGTATTCGATCGTGAGGTACTCCGCCTTGCCACCCTTCTCTTCGATGGTCTCGGTGCCGAGGAACTTGCCGATGCCGTAGGAGGCGTGCACGACGTACTCGCCGGCCTGGAGGTCGGCTAACGAATCGACGGGCATCGTGGCGCGGGCCGGCCGCTCGCGTCGGCGAAGGGCGTACTGTCCGAACAGCTCGTGATGGCTGACGATGATGGTTTTAAGCGATTCGACGACGAACCCCTGGTGGACGTAGCCCAACGGGAGTTGGAAATTGTGGGGCACGTCACCGTTGATCTCTTTAATGATCTCGGTGACCCGCTGAATCTCCGCCGGACTCTCGCAGTACAAAAGGACGCGGTTGTGGTCCTTCGCCCGCTCGATCAGCTCTTCGAGGGCGGCCTTATGTCCGGCCCAGAGCGAGGTGGCTTTGCGCTCGAACTGCTGAATGCTCCGGACGTCGAGCTTGTGCCACCCGTCGCCCTGGCCGGCGGCGAACCGGCAGACGTACAACTGCATGAGCCGGACCAACGACTGGTGAATATCCGTCCAGGAGTACAGACGGTCTGCCTTCTCGACCCGCGCCAGAAAGACGCCCGCCACCTCCTGCACATCGCTCGGCTCCTCGAAGACAACGATCGTGTCACTCGGGAGGATGTTCGGAAAGAGCTCGCGCTGCTCGACGACCGTTGCGGAAGCGGCGGCGACGATACCGATGCTCTCGATCTCCTGCGTCGAGCGCTGCGTGTCGAGGTCGATCTCGCGGATGCTCTCGACCGTATCGCCGAAGAACTCGATGCGAATCGCCTGCGACCGGTCCGAAGGCGAACCGTTGTCGCCGGCGCCGCGCAGCACAGCGCCGCTGGTCAGAGGCGCGTAGATGTCAATGATGCCGCCGCGACGGGCGAACTGACCCGGCAGATCCACCGCGTCGACCCGCTCGAAGTTGTTCCCGACGAGCCATTCGACCACTCGCTCCGGATCGACCGTTTGCTCGACGCGCAGAGCAAGCGCACTGGCACGCAAGGCCGAAGGCTTCGGAACAGGCTGACACAAGGCCTGCACGGGGGCGACCATCACGAAATCCTTGGGCGGACCAGCCTCGGGGTCGGATAACAGCGAGACGATCCGCAGCCGTTCCGCCCGCGTCTCGTCCGTCGCGTCGGCTAACTCCTCCTCGCCCTCCCAGGCGGGCAGCAATTCGACTCGCTCGGCCCCGAAGGTCCTGAGGTCGTCGAACGCGCGATCCGCATCGTCGATATGGGGGCAAACATGAAGAATGGGCCGATGCAGCGTCTTGGCGATGTGGCCGGTCAGCAGGCGCGCAAAGGATCCCCACGTCCCTTCGACTTTCACCGGCCCTTCCGCCGCGTCGCCGAGTCGGGAAATCACCTGCGCAACCGTCTTGTCTTGTCCCAAATCCATAGGACGCCGTACCACAACCACAGTATACCGGTTATCGGCAGGCTCGTCCCACAGGATTTGCGCGGAATGAAAGAACCTTGGGCCTTCCGCAGTCGGCTCAGGAGGCGTGACGCCGCCGGACGCCCTCGGCGAGAGCCCGAAAGAAGGCCGCCGAGCCGCGTTTGAGATTGCGGAGGTTGTAGCCGCCCTCCTGGACGACCAGCAGCGGGACATTCAGCTCCGCCAGGCGCTTGCCGACGGCCCGCAGGGCCTCCACCGAAAGCAGGAACGTCCCCGTCGGGTCGCCCTTGAGCACGTCGAGCCCGAGACTGACGACGAGCAGGTCCGGCCGGAACCGCTCGATCCGCCCGATAGCCCTCTCGAACGTCTTTAGATACGCCTCGTCGGACGTATTCGGCGCCAAGGGAAAGTTCTGATTGAATCCGAGCCCCGGGCCCTCGCCTGTCTCACCGGCAAAGCCGCTGAAGTATGGAAAGGAATGGTCCGGATGCCCGTGGATCGAGACGGTCAGCACGTCGGGCCGGGCATAGAAAATGTCCTGCGTGCCGTTGCCGTGATGGAAGTCGATGTCGAACAGGGCCGTCCGTCCGTGCAGGGAGAACTGATGGGCGGCAATGGCGGCGTTGTTGAAGTAGCAGAATCCGCCGTAGACTTTGCGCTCGGCGTGATGTCCCGGTGGCCGGCACAGCGCGTAGGCCGCGGGCACACCCGCAAGCACCTCCTCCGCAGCGGTCATCACCACGTCGACGGACCCTTTGGCCGCCACGAACGCATTGCGATCCAGCGGCGTGCAAGAGTCGATACAGTAATAGCCGGCCTGAACGGGCAGGTTCCGTGGACGCCGATCCGCCCGGCGGATGGGAAACGTATCCGGATAGACGGGCCGCGGCGTCAGTTTCGTGCAGACAACCTTCAGATAATCGACGAAGTGCCGGTCGTGAACGGCCAGAATGACCTTCTCGCTGAAGTGCCGGGCGGGAACTTCCGTGAAGAGGTTCAGCGGCTCAATCGCGTCGAGCACCGCGCCGACGCGGGCGGGCCGCTCGAAGTACCCGCGGCTGTGCACGTGGTGAATGGCGTGCTGCCGGCTCGCCACCAAGCTGAAGAGCTTCGGAATACGTCCCGTGGTCACTTCCCGGGCGCGGTCCGCGGACGGCACATACCGCGGCGGCCGCAAGCGGACGGGATCATCGACGAATGATTCGACGACGTGGCGGATGTAGTCTTCGGTCACGACGTGCCCGAAGCGATACGTCAGGATCGTGCGAATGGCCGTCCGCACTTCGGCCTGCGAAAGAGCGCACGTCCGGTTCAAGGGGTCGAACAGCACGTACGCCGTCGTAGGCGGATCGCCCACGGGGGTATGGTAGGCGTTGTTGATGATCGGGCGCACGCCGTAGCTCTCGTAGAAACGCATACGCTTGCGGCTCTGCGCGAACTCGGCCGCCTCCGGCGTCAGAGCCGGGTCGTCCGGCTGGACCTCGATGTACAACCCACGCGACGACAGGCCCTGGCAATACTCGCGCACGGCCTCGTACAGGGCGCTGCCCAGTCCCCCGCCCCACCGCTCTTGCCGCACCGCGAGGAAATCCAGAAAGGAAATCTCGATCCGCGGAAAGTGCATCAAAAGCGCGAACCCCGTCGCCTTGCCGAGGCTCGTCTCCGAGACCATCAGGACCGTCTGGTAGTCGTGACGAAACGGGTCCGCCAACAGGTCCGGGATCCGGTCGGTATAGCCGGCTAACTTCGGGAAATTCTCGCGGAAGATCTCTTTGACCTGCTCGATTCGGTCGCGAGCGATGGGCAAGGCAGGGCTGGTAATCGTACGGATGCGAATCATACCGACTGAAGCTCCTCAAACATACCGACAACCCCTATCCGCCGGCTTTTCATCCGGCCCGACCGTGAGCCAACCTGCCACGCCCTTTCCTGGGGCGCCGGCTCCACGCAACGAGTATACAGCATGGCGTGACCTCTGTTCATCCCGTCTCGCCTACTCCCAGCGGAGGCGATGTAACTCCTCCTCGGTACGGATAAACTTGACGCTGCCGTCGTTGAAGAGAACGCACCCACCTCTCGGATCGTGGTTTTCGAAGGTAAAAAGTTCCGGCCCGCCATGCTGGTTCCAGCCCGCCTTCGTCTCAAACAGCAGCACGGTATCCGGCGGCGAATTCGGCTCGCAATTCGGATTCATGGCGTAGTGGCATCTGCCTTCTGGTGCGCTGGGACACACAAGAGCGTCCGCCGGTCGGCTATCAGGGCGGTTCAGAATTCGAAGGGCTTGCATAACGGTATCGCACCATTCGGATGGCACCGGATACTCGCCTTCCTTTCCGGGCAAACCGTGCAGTCTTTGCCACAGCGAGCATAACCTGAGTGCGCAAACCAGCCGCCATTCAAATGGGTGGACCTCAGGTCTCAGCTGATATAGGCTCCTGGATGGATGACCGCCTGGAAACTCGAAAGAGTGTCCATCCTCGGTCTCCACACGCCTACCGTACGACGTGATGATGAAGGACGTTGATAGCTGCGAATCCCGGTAGCAGGCGACACGCACGAAGTATCTCGGCTGGAGCTGCGCACGGGGAACAGGGCCCTCGTACCATCCGAGCGACAGATCATGCGCCAACGCTTTGATATCTTCGGGATCCTCGGTGACAAAAGACCGCAGAGATCCCAGATACTGCTCCTCATCGGCGGTCAGGAGGCTCTTTTGGTCAGCGCCTCCGAAGCAATACTCCAGGATGGATGGTTCGTACTGAATCTCAATCCGCGTGCATTGGCTGAGATCCGGTGGAGCCGGCTCCGACGGTTTTCCGCGGAGGGTCTGGTACAGGCTAATCGTGCCGGGAATCCCCACAACGGCCACAAGAAGGCACAGTAGAGGAATCCACCCAAACAGCCATTCTACTACCCTCCTCTCCTTGTAGGCGCTGTCTCCCTTCACGTTACACCTCGCGTAGCCCCACCTTTACTCTATACCCGGTTCTGCTGGCTTATGCCGAGGAGGCGGGCGGCGATCTCGGCGGCGGCGCCGGGACGGGCGACCTGCCTGCACACCTCGGACATCTCATGCCGTTTCGCATCGTCCGTCATCAGATCCTGCAGCTCCTCCCAGAGCCATTCGGCACGGTCGTTCGCATCGGGAACGTCGTCGACGATCACGGCGGCGCCGACCTCGACCAGCTTGGCGGCGTTCAAGTACTGGTGCCTGTCCTTGTGGTGTGGGTACGGCATACAGATGCTCGGGACGCCGGCGGCCGCGTACTCGGCGACGCTGACAGCACCGCTGCGCCCCACGACCAGGTCGGTCGCCGCAAACAGGTCCGGCATGTGATCGTAATAATCCAGCACCTTGTGGCTGATGCGAGCCCCCTCATATCTCTCCTGCACGGTCCGGTAGTTCTCCAGACCGGTCAGGTGCACGATCTGCCAGTTGTCGGTGAAGCGTTCCAGTTTCGGCAGCAGCCGGCAGACGGCGTCATTGATGCTCGCCGAACCGCTGGACGCCCCCGTGATCAGCAGGACGTTCTTGCCCGCCTCGAGGCCCAGCTCCTCGATGGCTTTGTCCGGGTCCGGATTCAGGAACCCACTTCGCAGCGGGCAGCCGACGATGTTCACCGCCGCCCGGCCGCGTCGGAGGTGCTCGGCGCTTTCCTCGAATTGCACGAACACTTCGTCCGCCCAGCGGGCGCTGAGCCGGTTCGCCCGGCCCGGCAGAAGATCCACGTTGAGCAGCACGACCGGAGCGCCCAGCTTGTGGCCCGCCCGGCAGACGGGCGCCGCCACGAACCCTCCCGCGCCGATCACGACCGGATTGACGCTCTCGGCCATGACTCGTCGGGCCGTCTGGTAGCTCTGCTGAAAGGTGCGACAGAAGCGAAGGAATTTCATCGGCTGCGCGGATAGGCCGCAAGCCGGCAACGGCGTCCGTTCGAAATGGATCTTGTCAAACACCCGCTCGTCGACCGCTCTGGTGCTGTGGAAGAAGTGCACGCCGGCGTCCGGCTGCCGCGCCAGCAACTGCTCGGCGACGGCCAGAAGCGGATAGATGTGCCCGCCCGTACCGCCGCCGGCCAGGAAGAACGATACATTACTCACGCTCGACCTCCATGTCTGTCCCTTGCGTGCTACCGGTTCCGGGCGCCATGCTTACGCCGGCGCAAGCATGCGTTCCCATCGGCCCCAGCATGGCTACGCAAGCGCAGCCATGGCACCCGGTCATCCTACTCGCTGGAGAGCCGCTCTGCACGCGATTTTCGCCCGCCGGCAGGAGCCTACCTCGGCGATACACCGAAGGCCTTGCCCCCACAGCACCATTGGCGGGCCAGTAGCGTGAAATCCGCTGTCGCCGTGCGGCCGTCGCGGCTCAAGTCTGTTTCGTACCTTGGGCCAGGTCGCATCCAAACGGCGGTCATGTGCGCCAGGTCCAGCCAGTCCACGGCGTCATCGTTGTTCATATCCGCGAGCAGCGCCCAGCCGGAGGAAGCCAGGCTCGCTTCGGCCGTGCCGCCGTAGGCCCCCATGTTGATCCGCGGGTTCACCGCCGCCGCATGGTCCGGATCGTCCGGCACCGTCGCCGGCTCGTCGCCCAACGGCCAGCCCGGATTGCCCGCGTCGATACAGGGGCTCGTCACGGCATCGTAAGTCCAGCGATTGAGGAGGCGGTCCCACCGCCAGGCTTGGCTCTTGAGATGAAAGTCCCCGCCGTCTGAATCGACAAACAGGGGGTCGCAGCCAAGGTTGCCGAATCCATCGAGCGCTCCGCTCCAACCCTGCACGCAACAGTACCGGATATCGACGCCGCCGCTTACGACGATCTGCGCCGACTCGGCTTGTCCGCCGCTGTCGCCACCGGTGTTGCCCCAGAGAATGCAGTTGGCCAGCCGCACGTCGCTGCCACCCGTGCTGCGGATGCCGCCGCAGGATCGCTCGGCGTGATTGCCGCTGATCGTACAGTTGGCCAGCACGACCTCGGAGGCAGAGTCCGTTATCGCCCCGCCGTCCCTGTCTGCCACGTTGCCGCTGAAGACGCAGTTGACGAAGGCAGCCTCGCCCCCGTTTCTGTTTGCCACCGCCCCGCCGGAGCCCTTCGCCCGGTTCTTGGTGAAGACGCACCGTTCAAACGTCGGACGGCTGTCGTCCCAGTTGCCGATCGCGCCGCCGCTATCCTCACTGGAGTTGCCGGTGAAGGTGCAGCCGGTGACACGCGGGCTGCTGCCGTCGAAATTACCGAGGCCGCCGGCGCTGTACCATGCCGAGTTGCTGATGAACGTGCAATCGGTAACGACGGGACCGCTGCCGTGCCGGTTGGCCATGCCTCCGCCCCGACCGGACGAGCGGAACGATGCACACGAGTTCTCCTGGAACGTGCAATTGGTAATGGCCGGGTGGCTCCCGTAGCAGTTGCACAGCCCGCCGCCGTATTGACTGGCGGAGTTCTTGATCACGATGCAGTTCCTGATCGTCGGACTGCTGCCGACGCAGCGAATGCCGCCGCCATAGTCCACGTTGCCGCCATTGCTGATGGTGAAACCGTCGAGAACGCTCGCTGCGGTCTCGCCGCTGTGGAAATGAAAGGCCCGACCGCGTCCCTCGCAATCGATGATGCACGACGCCGGCCCGTTCTCGCTGCGCACCGTGATCGCCTTGCCGAAGAAATCGACTTCCAGGTTTCCCTCGCCCGAATACGTACCGTCGGCGACCCAGATCGTCTCGCCGTCTCCGGCCTCGTCGATGGCCGCCTGAAGCGTTGGATACGCCTCGGGGACGCGGAAGCCGCGGAAACTACCCTCGGCGACAAGGGAGTAGCCTTGGCCCCCATCATCTGCAATCGCTTCGTTGCCCGCTGCATCGGTGAGCGACACGATAAAGCAGTATCGCATCTGAGGGATCAGACGGCGCAATTCAATCTCGTGCCGGTCGGTCAGACCGGAGCCCTTCACAACGAGATCGTAGGGGCCGCCACAGATTGTGCCGTACCGAATCTCGGCAACCGTCGGCTCGCTGGTCACCACCTGAATGGTCGCCCCCGCCCGCTGCGTCTCAATCTTCAGATCGGACACCACCGGCGGCTCATAGTCAGCGGGCGCAACCGCCTGCCGCCATCGATCTTCCTGGCCCGAACCATCATCGCCATCCACGTAACGAGCGTAGATGTTCTCGCCGTGTTGCACTTGTAGGACGCCGTCATCCGGCCTGACCGCTGCCGATGTGCTCGCAATCATGCCCCGGAAAACACCGAGCGAGACCTCGGTCTCGGTCAAGATCAGCGTTTCGATGTCGCCGCCGGCGCTTTCCATCAGCACGGGCTGCCGGCCAGCGCCTCTCAGGTCCCAGTCGGCCAGGAGAACACCAATGTCAACACTCTCGGCGTAATGGGCCCGATCCAGCCGAATGGTCCCCTCCGGGGGGATAGCCGCCCGCAAAGCCTTATACACGTTCAACCGGCCATTTGAGGCGCAGATGCCGGCCGCAATGGGATCGGCCGTCGATAACAGCAATTGCTCAACTTCGTCACGCGTGAGCAATGGGTTCGCCGAAAGCAGCAGCGCACATGCACCGGAGACATGCGGCGCGGCCATCGACGTGCCTGACGTTCTCCCGGTGAATTCCTCTTCGTCGCTGTCCGCGGATTGCACCTCCGGCCGAATCGACAGGATGTTGCGTCCCGGCGCCGCGATATCCACCCAGTCGCCATAGTTCGAGAGGTACCAGCGCCGGTCGTCGGACTCCGTAGCGGCAACGGCAAGAACCGACGAGTAGGCGGCCGGATAGAATGGCGTGTCCGACCCCTCATTGCCCGCGGCGGCCACCACGATCACACCTTCACGATGGGCATACTCAATGGCTTCCTTGATCGCCTCCGAGGGATCCTCGCCGCCCCAACTTCCTGAGATGATATCGGCGCCGTTCGCCACGGCGTAGTAGATCGCCGGGACTGCATCGGCGGCACTGCCGTCGCCGTCGGATCCAAGGATCTTCAGCGACATGATGCGGGCTGTCCAGCATACGCCCGTGATGTCGAGGCTATTGTCTCCCGCCGCCGCAATGATGCCGGCACACTTCGTTCCGTGACCGTGATCGTCCGCCGGATCGTTGTTGTTGTAGGCGAAATTGTATCCGTAGATGTCGTCGACGTAACCGTTGTCGTCATCATCCAGCTCGGGCTCGCCGGTCGCTTCCGCCTCGTTGATCCACACGTTGCCCCGAAGATCTCGGTGATCGTAATCGACGCCCGTATCGATGACCGCGACGACAATGTCATGGCCACCCCGGCAGGTTTCCCATGCCTCAGCGGCCTGGATCTTGCTGAGCGCCCACTGCTGTGCATACAACGGGTCGCTGGGCGTAGCACAGATCGCGATGGTCGGGTTCCGTTCGGCATACTCGACGTCCGGGCAACTTCGATACGCGGCGAGCACTTCCTCCAGGCTCTGCCCGGCTTCGAGATCCAGCCTCACCCGATAGATCCTGCCGAGGTCCGGTTCTCTGCCGGTGTCCAACAAACGCTTGTCGCGCGACAGGTATCTCTGTTTCCGCATCCACCGCAACTCATCATGAGCCCGCACCGTCTCCAGCCTTGCCTGCTGCCGATCGAAGTCCCTCAGCAGGGGCGTCATCTGGCGCACACGATAGCGATCCCGCAGGTTCCGTAAGCCATGGCCCAGAGGCAGTTCGTCGCTCTTCGCCAGTTCGGTGAGCCGGCCGCTGCAGTCCGCCACCGACGGGCGGAACTTCACGATGATCTCATCCGGGACCGCACGGACGTGCCCGAAGCGCGTGGCAGTGGCCGATGGAGCCCCAGCCCACACAACACAGACAACAGCCACGAAAAGACACGGCCTAATCGGATCACCCTTTCTCAAAGGCTACACAGCGCCCCCCATACCCTCACCGACCTGCGGGCGCAGTCACAGACCCGCACGACGTTCTATTGTAGCAAAAAGTGGTGGAAAAATCACGCGCAAAGCCGCACGGCGTCATCGCAGGAAGGCACTTGAGGTCCGATATACTCTAAGCTTCGTCTGTACCGGCGGTTCCGGCGAGACTGCGCGGCGGTGTCCGGGCGGCGACACTCAGCAGGACCCCCACCGCCGCAGACGACAGCAGCATGCTCGTCCCACCGGCACTGAGAAACGGCAGCGGAATGCCCTTTGTGGGCAGCACAACGGTCACGACGCCGATATTGAGGGCGGCCTGGGTCCCGATGGTCAGCACGATCCCCGCCGCCAGCAGCCGGCCGAACCGGTCCGGGCATCGCAGCACCACGGCTGACCCCAAGAGAACGAAGAGGATGAAGAGCACGAGGATTCCGACGGTTCCAACCAGACCCAGCTCTTCGCCTACGATGGCGAAGATGAAATCGGTCGTATCCTCCGGCAAATGGCCATACTTGCAGACGCCGCGGCCAAGCCCCTTGCCCCAAAGACCGCCGGATCCGATCGCAATCAGGGACTGGTTGGCCTGGTACGCCACCGATTCGCTCCAGCGGTCGGGATCTACGAATGCGGCCAGACGGACCAGGCGGTGGGGCGAGTGGAATAGAGCGGCTACAAACCCCGCAATGCCGAAGGGCAACAGCGTCAGCACGTGCCACCACTTGACCCCGGCAACGACCAGCATCACAAAGCTGACCAGCGCGATGAACGCGGCCGTTCCGAAATCTTCAATCACGACCAATCCGCAGACAAGCCCAATCAGTATGCACAACGGCAGAAACCGCTTCCAGTACAACCGTATATCCGGCCCAGCCTTGGCGCACGTGCCGGCCAGGAAGAAGACCATCATCCACTTCGCCAGTTCGGAAGGCTGAAAGCTGATGCTGACCGGCCCGAGCGGGATGCGAAGCCAGCGCCGGGCTTGGTTGATCTCCGTGCCGAGCGCAGGAATCAGCACCAAGATGAGCAGGCCGATCGCAAGGAGCACCCCCCATACCGTCGGGCACTTGTACCAGCGCGAGCGGAAACTCCAGACCCGATAGTCCGGCATCGACGCCGCGAACAGCACGACGACCGCGATCGGGAAGAACATGATCTGGCGCAGGCCCGGGAAATCGTAGAAACGCCGCAAGTCGAACTCGTGCCCGAGATTCGCACCGGCGGAAAAGACCATCACCGCTCCGGTTGCCATCAGGAACAGAATAACTGTGGCAATCGCGTCGGCCAGCCGGCTCCGTGTTTCGTTCATAATGTCATGTTCGACAAGCATTTACCTTAAGACGTCACCCTCGGCAAGGTCCGGAAACGCGATCCCTTCATTATCTTTTCGGCAAATCTGCATTTTCCTCTGCAAAAATAGTCAACACAGCACGCGCCGTGACGCCCCCCATTTAGAAGACAAGAACCGGGAGCATAGCTGTGAATTGACTTGTGGTCGGCAACCGGCATGCGAACTCTTGGCAGCCCACAAGCGGTCTGCCAGAAGGGATTAGTGAGGAATGCGAAAGGCCTGTGGAAAGGACACGAGGAAGCTCGGTTCGCATGCCGCGTTGGTCCGACCGGAAGGTATATGCCCCTGAGGACCGAATGACCTCAGAAACACGCGTTCAAGCCACGATGCGGCAACGGAGACGACATGGGTGGCAAAAGGCTTCTCCCAGTTCTTGCCGTGAGTTCTGCCCTTTGCAGTCTGATGCTTGTTTATCGTCGCTCTCTCCCACGGCACGTCCGCGCCATGCGCGGACGTGACAGGGCCTGCCGCTCGCGTCGCGGCCGGCCAGGACCAGCAGCAATGCTGCCGACCGCGACGCACTTTTGAGGGCTGAGCTTGCCACGGCCGATCCAGGCGATCACGGATGATCCGGCCTGCCCTTTGCGTCGCGGCCCACACAGGCCTACACGGACGTTCCTGCCGCGACGCTTTTTTGGTTTTCCTGCTCCTCGCCGGCGCAAGGCCATGCCCGGGCGACGGGCAAACGCCGTCCCACGGCGACCCTACATACCTGCCTCTTGCGTCGCGGCCTATTCCGCCCAACATCCAACCGCCCCGGCCGCGACGCTGCTCTTTCACCGCGCCGAAACACCAACACTATGTCTCGGATACTCTCACCCGGCCCCTGGCGGTCCCGTCGTTGACATCGCAAGCCCGGCATCGGAAACCGCAATGGGCAATCACTTGTCTCGACAGCGATCGCGCCACTCAACACGGCAAGCGACGAAAGGCTCAGGCGCAATCGGCACTATTCGACCTCGGCCGTCACAGGCGCATCTTCATAGGCGCCCATGTCGGCGGCGACACCACACGGACGGGGATGGCCGTCCCGATCGGTCTCCGGGGCCTGGGTCGTGTCGGCCGTATCGATGGCAGGCGAGCCGGGGAGAAGGTGAAAATCGAGGGTGTCCGGGTCGACGAACAGCGGATCGGCATCGATGTTGCCTTCACCCCAGGCAACGGTGGAATGCTGGCCGGAGATGGAGATGCCGTCGCGACCGCCCTCGATATCGCTGTATAGGACCGTAATATGGGAGCCGCGGTCGGCGATCTCAGTGTTCGAGCTGTCCGCGAGAGTGATCGGCGTGCCGCAGTCCCAGATGATGCAGTTGACGACGGTGGCGGTCCCGCCGCCGGGATTGAGTCGGTACGGCGGGCCCCAGCGGCCGAGATCGAACAGCCGCAGACCGCGCCCGCAGCCGACGATCGTGTTGTTGATCAGCGTCGCCGTACACGAGTTCTCGATCGCGATGCCGCCGTTGGCACAGTCGATCACCACGTTGTTGATTAGAATCGGCGAGCCCACATCACGCAGGACGATCCCGTGGTCGTCGGTGCCGGCGATGAGGTTGCCCACGATAATGGGCGAGCAGCGGGTGGGGTTGATCGCATCGTCATGCTCCGGATCGAGGAAGATGTTGTTCCGGATCATCGGCGGCGGCGTGCTCTCGCCCCAGAGATCGACGTCGTCGTTGTCCCCTCGCTTGCCGGTGAAAAAGCAGTCCTCAACCACGACATGGGAGAACCGCGTGTGGATGCCCTGCCCGATCCCCAGGAAGTCACAGCCGGTGATACGGGCCGTCGCCTCGCCCGGATAGTTCGGGTCGTCGGAGATGATCGCGATGGCGTCGCCCTCGGCGCCGCCGCTGTCGTCCGGGAGCCTTTGAAAAGTGCAGTTGTTGACGTCGACGTGACAGGCGAGGGCCACTACGGCCTCATGGTAGTCTCTCGGACCGGGCTCATAGTAGTCCTGGTGGGCCCCCTCACTGTCGGCGTACTCGATGATGCAGTGATTCAGCCGGCTTTCGACCGCCTGGACAAACAGGATCTGCTTCCACGTCGTGCCATCGCCGTAATGGGTGAAGCGGATCGGTTGGTCCTCCGTGCCGTCGACCAGGAGCTGGCCCGCCACGACCAGCGAGGCGCCCTGCTCCATCAAAACGACGGCGCCCGGCTCGACCTTGAGGACCTTGCCCTGCGGGACGGTGACCGTGCCGGCCACGATGTACGCATCGGCCAGCGTGATATCCTCCTCCAATTCGCCCGCGAGACGATTCGACGGCGGCACATAGAGAATCTCGATCGACCCGGAATCCAGTGCCCCGCCTCTGGGGGGATCCCCGCCGAAGGCCTCCGCCGTAATGGCGTTCAGGCCGGCAGACAGTGGAACCTCGGCGCGCCACGTCCCGTCGACCAGATTGCAGTCGACCTTCACGTCCTGAACCTCAACCCACCATAACCCCGTCGCGCCCGCCTTTCCGGCCAAGATGTCCGTGCGTCCTGTCAGAATGACCGTGTCTGTCGTCACGATGTACATATCGCCGTTTCGGACGGTGTCGCCGGCGGTTCGAAGGGCCGGAATCAGGGAAAAGTCACTGCTGGTGAGCGAAATGTTGTGGCCCTCGATCGCCAGGAGGTTGTCGCCGGCTTTGAGCAGGTCTCCCGCCTTGCCCAGGACGATGATCTCCGGCGTCCCCGCCTCGTGAGACGAGGCGGGCGTCGTGTGCGTTGCAGGGCCCGCGGGCATGGATCGCCGCGCGACCTCCCGGCCGTTCAGGTAGGCGATGAACCCGTCATCGTAATCGATTGCCAGCTCCAACACGGCCTCGGGGGCTACAGAGGCAACGGAAAACTCCTTGCGGATGTAAACCGTGAGGTAGCTGCCCCGCATATCGTCGAGAACGGTGGCGTCGTCGTCGTCCCCGAAGCCGAAGCCGGCCGGCCCGGTCTCCCAACCGGAGTCATCGAAATCGATCTGTCTCCAGGCATCGTCCGGTTCGCTGGCCGCTGCCGTACCCCGGTAAAACTTCCATGCCTCACCCGCGGGGATGAAGTCCGCGCCCTCGGACCCAAGATGCACAGTCATCGCACTGACGCCGCCACTGGCGGTCATGACCACAACGACAACCGTGAACAGGAATTCGCCACAAGCCCGTTTCATGGAAGGTCCTCCGAAACCCCGAATCAGTGTACCAGGCAATCGCCGTTATTATACCACAAACACGAGGAAAACGTCGCCCGAAAACCGATGGACCGGGCAGATCATAACGATGGCATTGCGAAGGCATGAAGGACGTCAGCAGACCGCCACGTCCTGGAACCGGGCGCCGAAGTGCGTGCCGCCTTCGACAACGGTGTGAATCGCGGCGATCAGCTCGTCGAAGTCACAATCCTTCAACAAGTAGGCGCGGGCGCCGGCTTTGTACATCTCCCGGGCGTACCGCCGAGACGCATGCATGGACAGCCCGATGATTCTGATGCCAGGATTCTCACTGTGGATCTGCCGGGTGGCCTCAATGCCATTGAGCCCCGGCATGCTGATATCCATGATCACGACATGTGGGGCCAGCTCCCGCGCCAGTTCCAGCGCTTCGCAGCCGGCTTTCGCCTGGCCCACAACCTCCATATCCTCCTGCTCGTGGAGAAACCTGCTCAGACCCTGAAGCACAATCGTGTGGTCGTCCGCCACAAGGATGCGAATACTCATCGGACTTAGACCTCCTTGTCTGCTTTTGAGTTCCTCGATCCGGCTCACCGCCGAAGTCCGGAGGCGCCATTGGCGTCCCTTCCGTGCTCCAGTCCTCGACGAGTCAAGCGTAAGACGCCCTCCTCTGCGTGTCAAGCCCTCCTGCATGGGGAAAATCCTTAAGCCGCTCTCATCCATATTCCCCGTCAAGTGCAGGCATCGCCCGGTGTGCCATGACATTCTACCTGCCTTGGTTCCCCATTTTCGGCGGGATCTCCCTGCTGTCAATCAACAATTCCCACGACACGATATAGATTTATCGCCTTGAATTGATGGCGGGATGAGAAGAGATTCAGCATGCCCCGTGCATGCCCGAGATCCCAGGTGCGCACCCTCAGGTCTGGGCCATACATGATCCCGATGCACGTCATGAATAGGGACATCCGCCGCTACATGTTCGGATCATTTCCCCTCGCGTTGGGATCATTCGCACTCGTGTTGGGATCTGCATGTGGATTAGCGGTACCCTGCCCTGCCGACAGTGCGAGGACCGGCGCTGGCTCGAAGGCATCCGAAGTGTATAGATCGACACCGCCTGCGTACAGGTACGAGGCAGCGGCGATGAGTCTGCCACAGGCGTCCAAGTCGCTGGAGTCAATAGCGGCCTGCCTATCTTCCCTCTCGTCGACGCATGGACACTCCCAGACACCTCGCCCATCACACCGCCTGTTGTCACATCCAGCAATAATGCCGTCACCGCGACATCTCGGGCAGTTTACACTAGAGGTGTCCGAGGTCGGGGGGCGATTTCCGCGAGATCCCGAGCGTACCAAGGGCCATAACCTGCCGCGGCCGCCACAGTTGGGGCAGATCATCATGCCCAGGCCCCGACAGGTGTCACAGCAAACGAACCCGGTGTTGCCACAGTCTCGACAACTGGGCGGCTGTCCCTGGGCTCGGCACTCCCTCCGGATTCGGCTGGGCATATTGGCGTCCCCGACAACCATTTCCGCCAGTTCCCGGACATACGCAGACCCTGCCGGCTCCCTGAGCAGCGTGGCGGCTTCTGCAAATTGGCCCTTCACGCACTGATCCAAGCCCCTGACAAGCTCATTGAGCAAGTCGCGATGCTCTTGCCTCACCTGGTCTCTACGCTCCTCCAGCTCCAGGATTTTCCCCGTGTTGTTAGGATGCAGGCAGTTGGGGTCACTCAGAATCTCGTTGGCCAGGGCCTGGAACTGCTCCAGAAGATTCGGGTCCGAAGCAGGCGTGGATGACCCACCGAGAAGGCGGGTCGAGCACACGACGACCAAAAGGCAAAACAGGCGATTCCTATTTGCAGTTGATTCGCAGACTCTCAATGTACTTACCTCCCCGGCGAGTTAGGGGACAGAACTCGCCATACGCAGCCCCAGAAACCGGTCCCAAAGCACGAAGTAATAGTAGCAACTATCTCGAAACTGCTCCATCACGCTCCCGGCATCGCGTACGGCCTCCGTCCGCTCGTGCAGAATGTCCTGAACGTCCGTTTGCACGGCGGCCCCTGCAAAAGAGTAGTCAATAAAAAGACCAAGAAGATCTGCAATGACATCCATCTCGACCACGATCTCCTGCAGGGTTGTAGTGGAAGCATTCCTGCGGATCTCTCCTCGTTGCACTGCTGCGCTGGCCTCGGTATCGTTTGGCTTCATCTCCAGGATTCGGGCCCTCAACCTCTCCCGCACATCATTCTGCAAGGACGAGAGCAGGTCCCCTGCAACCGTGCCTGGCTCCGTCAACTCGATCTGTGGCGAACCCCGGAGTTTTTCTAAGAGAGCCTCCACATCGTTCACATCATCCTGGGCAAGCACTGCCCCCATCTGTTTCGCAAAGTACCCCATCACGGCCAGGAGCTTGACGAAGTCCGGATCGGGTTGCCATGCCGGCGCGGATGGAATCCTCTGGGGCGAACGAGGGCGCGTTAGTCTTGCTCCTCTCCGTGATCCGCCCCAACTCGGAATGTGGTCGTCCCACCACTCGGCGCATATCTTACGTTCCCAGCCATAACTCTCCGGCGTCAGCCTCCCTCGGTTCTCCACGCGGCCCACCCGCTTGCTGATGAGAGCCTGTACGATCAAATAGGCCGTGGCCGAACCGCTGTCCTCGATCATCTCGACAAGCTTCTCGGGAATACCAGGGTCATGCATTTGGGTGAGCGCGTGGACAAAACGTGCCGCCTGCTTCGTCTGCGTGACCCTTCCACGCGTGCCCGCAGTGATCCTTACCGCACTAAGTCTATTGAGCAGTTCCTGCGCCGCCTCCGGGGTATCCAGCTCGACGAGCTCGATGATGCTGAAATCCGAGGGCTTCTTCGATTCTTCTTCCGGACTCATGCCCGGGACATTCGCCGTCCAATCTCCGAGGTTGACGTTCGCCGTCAGCGTGGTCCGTCGTTCCGTGGGCGTGAGTGTGAGCGCCCACCCAAACTGGACATCGGATGGAGGGCATTCGGCAAGGAACTGAATGGCCCGGACGCAGCAGAGGGACATCGTGAGCGCCACATCCGCGAGAATCTCCTCATCCATGAACGTCCGGGTGAAGCTCGCTTTCAGCTCGGTCGGCGTAATGACTACGACTGGCGTATTGGGCTCGTTGGGCTCCAGGCCTGTCGCCACCTGTGGCCCGCCGGGCTGAATGTCACCCTGTGAGGGATCGTTCGGCTCCGGCGCAGGGCTTCTCGGGCCGGGAGCCCCGGCCTGGAGCCTGGGCTGATCATCCGGTGGTGGCGTCACCGCCGCGGGCAGCTTGGAACGCCAACAAAACAGCCAAACCAGAAGGGCGAAAAACCCGATCGCGACAATGGGGACTACGACAAGAACAATCCTGGGCAGCGAGCCAAGCCTTGACACGACAGTGAGGTCGTCATCCGAAGCGGAGACGTCCGACCAGGAGTCATCCGGGAGGGGTTCGGCCAAATGGGCAGACTCCGGCTCCTCAATGGGCTCCGCCAGTTTGTAGGGCCCCGAATCGTCGCCCTCTTGGGGCTCGGGCGGCGCGGGTCGGCCTCTCTTTTCGAGGATGCGGTCGAAGATCTTGTCGGCCTGGGAGGTGGAGATGCTGAGCGTGTGGGCCATCCCCATGGTCCATTCTCTGGCGTCCGCGGTGGTCGCGTGCCCCCGGATCGCAAGATCCACAAATTTGGCGAAGTACTTGATGACTTCCTCTGAGGGCCTCGATGTGGGCTTGGCCGGCGCAGGAATCTTATCCAGGAACTCTTTGACCTCCTCGTCCTTCACTCCGAGCCCCTGGAGAGCGGCCGCAAGAAGCGGCCGGTTGGTGTCACTCAACGTCTTGTCCGGGTTGAGGTGTTTGTCCACAGTCTCACGGATCTTCTGCACCAGTGCACGACGGGCCTTCTCCTTCTTCTCCTGACGTTTCTGCACTTCGGCTTTCTGCGCCAGGTGCTGGTCATACTTCCTCTTCCTGGCGGGATCGCGCAGCACGGCGGCCGCATGATCCAGCTTATGCTTCTCGAACCGCAGAATCATCGGGATGAATTCGGGACTGGGAATGCTCTGCCTCAACCGAATTCTCTGCTGGTTGCGGTGCTCGTCGACAAGCTCAGGAGTGCAGGACTCCGGATCGAGGTCAAGCAACTGATAGTAGGTCGGCTTGATCGCGTCGTCCGGAACACCCAGCGCCCTGTAGAAAAATGTCCACTCAATCATACCTCTACCCCGAAATCATGAGCTGCCACCCGGATTCGCCTTCGCGCATTCGTTCTCCAGGGCCTCGAACTTCGAGGTCCACTGCCCCAGGTCCATCCCTTCGGACTCCAATCGAAAATAGGCCATGCGTTTGCCCGCCTGTTCGCTCTGTCCCACCCGAAGCTGGCACAGGATGCAATGGTAGCTGGCCTCCAGCCATCCCGGCGTCCTCGTCGTCATTCGCGCATACAATGTCTGCCACCAGGGCAGAGCCACGTCATACTTGCCGTTGCGCTCGTGGGCCATGGCCAAGCCGCGCATGGCCGTCCCGGCGTGTTCGGGCGAATTGTCGATGACATGGGTATAGTGTTCAGCCGCCTCCTCATAACGTCCGAGTCGCACGAAAGTGTCCGCCAGATGAAGACGAAGGACGACACTTCTCTGGCTCTGACCGGCCTGGCCCAGCAGCGACTCGAACACCCTGGCGATCTGCCGGTTGATGCGCTCGGCCTCTGCGTTCTCGCCCTGCCCCGCCAGGTCGATGGCTTGTTCTTCAAGCACGTCGGCAATCCTGAGACACGCCTCGGCTACGTGTTTTGCCGCCAACTGCTCCGGCGAGAGCGAGGCAATCAGCGTCACGACAGTCTCCACGTCTCCCGCCCGCATCCTGGCCTCAAGGCGCAGGGCCAGCAACCGGCCCTCGCCATCTGTAATCTGCGGAATGGCTCGGATCACATCAAGGAGCCGAATGGCAAGATCAGGGTCCGACGGGTCGAGCTTCAGCAACTCCGCCGCCACAGCGGCCGTGAGATTCGTGATGTCGGCAGGTGATCGGGCCCCCTCCTCGGACAGACTGGCTGCAGCGCCATTGGCAAAGCGTATCAAGGCGGCGGCGCTTTCCGCCAGCCATTCCCTCTTGCGGCCGCTCCCGGACACTCCGATATCCATGCCCTGCTTGCAGAGAACGCCGGCTAAGTAGTATTGAGCCACATAGTAAGTTGGAGAATCCGAAGAGATGCTGCGTAGGATCTTCTCCGCATCACGGAGCTGCCCCTTTCCGATCAATACTTCCGCTGCGCGGCGCCGCGCCTCCGGCACATCGGCGGCGGCAGGGAACTGCTTCTCTGCAAAACCCAGATTCTCGAGGAATTGCGGTGCCGTGATCGACGGATCGGAAACGAGAGCATCGATCCCGCCGCGAACCGCCCTGCCGCATACCTCCTCAGCGCGGGGGTCACCGGGGTACTGCTTGAGAAACTCGATGCCCGCTAAGTGTGCATCTCGCCAGCGGTTCAGGTTCCAGAGCGCGGCGAACCTGACGTAATGAAGTTCTGCACGCGTATCCTCTGCGATTGTTACGTCGGGTGGGGCTTTCAACCCGGCCTGCGCTTCCGCTACCGCTGTCTCATAGTCCTTTGCGGCAAAGGATTCCCTCGCCTTGTGCAGGCGCCCGGCACCGGTGCTCAACCTGGAACGGCCTAACGCTCTGGCAAGTCTGCTGCGCCACGGCTCGCCGGCAGCTTGCACGAGTTCGCAGGCCCGCGTGAAAGAAGCGGGTGCGGACTGTCGGCCCTGTCCCTGGTCAAGACTCGCCGTGATGTCCGCCAGGCTGACCGCCCACGCAATCGCCATCTCAAGCTCCACGTCGTCGAGCGATTCCTTGTCACGGAGGTCTCCAAAGTACTCAAAGGCCAAGGTATTCGTCGCGTATGGGTCCGAACTTGCCAGACTCGCACGGATAAGCAGCAGCGTGATCTGCTTGTATAGATTCGGGAATGCCTCGCGGACCTTGTCCACATCCAGATGGGAGATCAGCCTGTTGAAGTCGTCGTACGCCGCCAACCGGTACAAACAGAGCCCATGTCCATAGAACGCCTCGGCGACCGTGGGATGCGCACGATAGCCCGGCGACGTTAGATCGTGGAACTTCTCGGCCGCGCTTTTCAAAAACTCACGTCTCTCCGAGTCGCTGTCCGTGGCAATGGCCAGGTAGTACTGAGTCCACGCCATCTCATAACGGACCCTGCCCATGTTGATGTTGAGCGCTTTGTACTGGGGGCTATTCCTGCGTTGTCGATTGTTGAGATCCTCCGCCATCCTCTGAGCCTGCGCGTCCCACCGACGGTACAGTCCGTCATAGCGACTCAAGAGTCCCTGAAGGATCCTGTACGCCTCATCGCGCAAGGCGCTCTGTCGTCTGTCTCTCTGCCAGAACTTCAGGCAAATCGCCGCCCGCTCCCGGTCGACTCGTCCCGCCAGGAAGTGGCGTTCGTTTTCCTTCATGCTCTGTTGTCTTTGCAGAAGGCTCTGGGCCCGATCGATTCTCTCATCCGCGTCGGCCTTCGTTGTCGCCATCTGGGCCTCGGACAGGAGCTTGTCGACTTGCACCTGTATGGTCGCCCCAAGAGCCCTTTGGGCCACGGTGAGCACCAGCAGCACAGAGACAAGAAGCCGTAGTGATCCGAAAGCAGACTTCACGGGCTGACCTCTCTCGGTGAAAAAGCGACGCGCCGCACGCCGGCACGATGACATGCATCCAGCGCCGCAACCATATAACGGAAAGCGACCCCCGCCTGACCCTCGATTACCACGCGCCGGTCATCCAATTCGACCCTCTTCTTCAATTCCTCCTCCAGCGACGAGAAACTGCGGATCGTCTTTCCGCTACACCTGATCTGGACTCCGCCCGTCACGGCGAGAACGTGTATTCGCACGACGGACTCCGGCTCCGTCCCTTGGCCCCTGCCCTTCCCCAAACGTGACAGTTGACTCGATATGTCGTTCTCCAGCGGATTCAGAGACGACGTGCACATGAAGAAGATGAGCAGGAGAAACACCACGTCCACCATGGACGCCATGTTCAACTGCGGAACCGCCAGAACACTCTTCTGTCTTGTCAGTCGCATGACGTCCGGTCCTTAGAGATCAGATGGCCCTTGCCCCGGCTCAATCACCGCCACATCGACCTGGCCGATGCCGCAGTCCGTGCAAACGTTCATCAGCTCGCGGATCTTCTCCCACGGCGCCTCCCGATCCCCGCGGATCAATATGGATATCGGTCCTGAGTCCTCACGACCGGTCTCCTCGACGAGAAGCCGCCGAATCGAAGTGAGCGAGTGTGTCTCCCCGGCGATCGCGACGCGGCCATTCTTGTGAACGTTCACAATCAGCCGGCCGCCCGCCAACGGATCGGCCTTCTTGCCTTCCCGGGCCTCCGGCAGCTCCAACGGTTCGACCTGGACCCGCGCAATATGAGACACGGTCAGAAAGAAGATAATCAGCAGGAATACGACATCGATTAAAGGCGCGATGTTGATCTCGCATCCATATGTACGTTTGGCCTTGTGTAACTGCACGATGTTCCTTTCGTTGGCGCGCCTGTCTACGCGGCCTTGCGGAATCGGCCCATCAGTTTCTCCACGACGGTCTCCGCCTCGGCCACCAGGCTGTCGATCCGCCGACGGAAGAAAGCCACGAAGAACATCGTTGGAATCGCAACCACCAGCCCCAGGCACGTGGTCACCAGGGCCTCCGAGATCCCTCCGGCCAATTGCGATGGTCTGGCCGCTCCTTCCGTCCGCGCAATCTCGTTGAATGACCTGATCATCCCGGTGACGGTACCCAGCAGCCCAAGCATCGGCGACGTCGATGCAATGAACGCGAGGTACTCCAGCTTGCGGTGCAGCTTCGAGATCTCGCGCTCACTAACCTCCTGCATCGCATTCCGCATGTCGTAGAAGCCGAACATAGCGCCGACCTGGCCCAACCCGGCTCCGACCACTGCGCCAAGGAAGGAGTCATTCTCCGCACAGGCCTGCCGGGCCTCCACGTACCTCTTGCCCTCAATGTGTCCAGCGAGCTCGTGCGCCAGATCGCCCGGTACAATGCGGCTTCGGCGGACAAGAAGAAAGTTCTGCACGATCAGTGCCACCGCCACGAGCGACACCAGAATAATCAGGTAGCCGATGATTCCCCCTTTGGCAATCGTGCTCCAAAGAGAGATCGACTGTGGCTCGGCCGTCACAGCGGGCTGCCCCTCTGCCGACTGGGCAACGGCGGAGCACGTCCAGAGTCCCCAGAACAAAAGCAGTACGATCAGGAAGAACACCCACTTGCCAACCACACTTGCATTCGATCTGTCAAGCATTGTCCTGACTCCACATGGAAACTGTTCGGCGTCCGATCCGTGCCGGAGGCTGCTACACAGTGCTACCTCCTCGACAACCGGTTACAGGATCTATAGGTTCCATCGTTTTCCCGGGCGATTCTCGTGAGCACGGACTCGATGATCCTCCTTATCTCCGCCGGTAAACCGTCAACGTGAAAACCGATGGTATTGATAGAGGTCTGAAGCACGTTGGCGGCCTTGGGATTTGCGAGACGTATGGCGTCGCACACCTCCTCTTCCGAGATGAGCGTATACGGACGAGGTGTGAATGCACCGTCGGTGAGCAGATAAATGACATCGGGCTTGAACGACAAGGCCTTTCGCAGGGCCGGGATGGGATTGGTCCATCCTGTCGGTTGAATTTCGTTCCGAGCCCACGCAAGGTAACGGTCCTTGTTGCCCGGTGTCGCTGTCACCAACCCGTCGGCGTGCATGGGAGTGGCATCTGTACTGTAGAAAATGATGTAGAACTTCTGATGGGGCGCCAGCCGACGAACCGATTCCTGCAACTCCCACTTGGCATCGTCTAATCGGCCGCCCTGACGCATGCTCTCTGAACGGTCGATCACGTACACAACCGCCTCGCCCGTATCCGAAATTCCGCCGAACAACAATCCGTCTTCTGCCCCCCCGCTGCCGCCAGGCAGAAACACATCCATGTCCGAGCCCGTTGCACCGCCTCCGCCGGAAGGCACGTCAAGTGTCATGTCGTCATCGGAGTTTCCTGACGGCTCTCCGCCCCCCAAGTCGGCGATTGGATCGTACGCAGTGGGCTCCGCGGCATCAGGTAGCGAAGGTCGGTAGGAGGCCAGATCCGGGGCCTCGAGGCTCGTGTCGCTGAATTCGATCGCGCCCACGTCGTCCAGCAGCAACCCCACTTCCCGGGCGTGACTGCCCGAACCCAACCCGGGCCACCATGTGATCCCGGCGAAACCGATCAGCAGCAAGGCATGGAGCACAACGGAGGAACCCCATCCGACCACGGAAGCGACCCAGTCCATCCGCCTGGGCTCGCCCGTCGGCATCTCCGCAACATCCACCAACAACAGAGGATTGTGACATTTCGGGCAGGGAACGGTCTTGCCGGAATGTTGAGCCTTGAATCGGATCCTCCGTCCACATCCGGGGCACAGGCAAATGGCACGGACTGCCCCGTCCCCATTGGCTCTCGCATGGGAACCCCGACCGGACTTCATGTCCTGGGCACACACGATCCGCGCTCTCTTTCTCCCCCCGAGAACCGGAACAACAACTCCCGTGGCGGCCGGATGGGCTACTGCCGGCCCCATCAAAGTATTCGGCCGATTTGCCTCACACCGGTTCCCCGGAAACCGCCGTGCAGGGACATGTCAACGTTTACCGCACGCAAGCCCCTTCCACCATTGCGACTCCCGAGGGTGCAGAATTGGCAGTGTCTCTTGTGATCCAAGAAGAGCTGCTACAAACCTTCTGAACGCCCGTTGCAGGACCCGAAACCATTTCTGCCACAGATTTAGGATACTCATGCCAACTCCCGGTGTCAAGGCTATTGACATCATTCTCATACAGCGCCCGATATTGAATGAACGGCGCCGTGACGTGAGGGTGCGCGAACATGAAAAGCGACCTGCCGGTTGCATGCCCGAAACTCCCGATAAGGGCGGGTTTCCGGCTCGGCCGCAGTTCAGATGCTCCGCCCGCCGCCTGCGAGTTGCTCGGCCGCTCGCGAGTAGACCTCGTCCAGCGTGATGTGTTCGATGGCGTGCGCGGGGTCGCGGCTCTTGATGGCGAGGCCTCGGCTCGATGCGTCCCGCGCGACAACACACTCCGGACGACCGTAGGGGCCGACCCGGAGCGGATTCGACCAACTGAACATCATGACGAGCGGCCTGCCAAGGGCAGCGGCGATGTGGCCGGGCCCCGTGTCGTTGCACACCACGAGACTTGCACGTCGAAGCACCTCCGTCAACTCGGGCAGCGAGGTCCGGCCCGCAAGATTCGCAATGGGATGCCGCGTCAGGCTTTGTATCCGCTCGATCATCGCGCCTTCGGACTTGCTGCCGGTGGCCGCGACGGCCAGGCCGTAGTCCGAGACAAGGCGGTCGGCCAGCGCGGCGAACCGGTCGGCGGGCCAGCATTTGCTGACCTGGGCCGAGCCCGGAACAATCACGGCGTAACGCTCAACATCGACGTTGTGACAGGTCAGCAGGTCACGTGCCGCAGCGACGGCTTCAGGCTTCTCAGGCAAAACGAATTCCACGCTGAGATCGGACGCACCGATCGTTTCGACGAGCGTGAGATAGTAGTCGACGACATGGACCCACTCCATCCGCGCCGGGACCGTCGTCGCGTAGAAATGGTGGGCAAACTCACGCCCCCAAACCGGCCCGACGCGGTGCTTGCAGCCGGAAAGCCACGCCAGCGAGGCCGTGCGGAAGAGCCCTTGCACGTCGATCACAGCGTCGAATCGACCGTCACGCAGCCGGAAGATCAGAGACAACAGCTCTCGAAACGCGCCCGGATGCCACCATGCTCTGCCAAGGGACTTGCGGTCGAAGAGAATGATCTCATCGAGGTGCGGATGGCCCTCGATCAACGACGCAAAGGCCGGGCGGATCAGCCAGCTTATCCGTGCCTGCGGAAAACTCCTGCGCAGCGCCGACAACGCCGGCAGCGCCAGCACGATATCTCCCAGGGAACTGGGCTTGATCAGCAGGATATTCTCGTAGAGTCCAATCATAAAGACGGGATTCTACGCGAGCGAAATCATTTCAGCAACGTGTTTCGGCGAATTGAGTATCCCAGGTCCGGTTGGTAAGATGATAGCGTCATGACAAGACGCCGGCCACAGAATGTTCAGCCCGGCTGCCTATCCGGGTATGCCGCCGGGCGTACGACGCTTCTCCTGCTCGTACTCCTGCCGTTGCTCTGCCGTGCGGACGCCGTCACGCGCGAGGATGCGACGGCGGCCCTCTGCAAGGCGGCTCGGTTCTTCCACCTGGACGTATCCAGCCACGGCGGTTACCTGTGGCGATACAGCGGTGATCTAACGCTGCGGGAGGCGGAAGGGCAAGCCGGTGGGGATACGGTATGGGTGCAACCGCCTGGGACGCCGGCCGTGGGTGGGGCCTTTCTCGACGCATACGAGGCCACAAGGGACCAGCGGTGTATCGAGGCGGCAAGGAAAGCCGCAGATGCCCTGCGCCTGGGCCAGTTGCATTCCGGCGGCTGGCCCTACCGCATCGAGTTCGATCCGGGCGAGCGAGCTAAAGTGAACTACCGGTACGATCTGCAGTGGAACCGAACTCCCTGTCCGGTTTCGACCGAGGACCGGGAAGTCATGCCGGGTTGGCATGTCTGGAAGAGACGCAAATACAAGGGCAACATCACCATTCTCGACGACGATACGACGCAGGCGGCGCTGCGCTTTCTCATGCGCCTCGACCAGGCGCTCGAATTCAAGGACGTGCGTCTCCATGAGGCCGTCACGTATGGCCTGAACTCCATGCTCAACGCCCAGTATCCCAACGGTGCATGGTCGCACAACTACGACCGCTTCGGCGCCCATCCGCCGCAGGTGGAACGCTATCCGGTCACCAGAGCGTCCTATCCCGCCTCCTGGCCTGCGAAATGGCCCAAGGAATTCGCGGGCTGCTACAGCATCAACGACGCCATCACGCCCCGAGCGATTGAGACCATGCTGCTCGCCTGGGAAACCTATGGCGAGCGGCGCTACCTGCAATCCGCTCTCGAGGGAGGCGACTTCCTCCTGCTGGCGCAGATGCCCGCGCCGCAGCCCGCCTGGGCGCAGCAGTACGATCCGAACATGCATCCGGTCTGGGACCGGGCCTTCGAGCCGCCGGCCATCAGTGGGCGCGAATCGCAGACGGTGCTGGAAACGCTGCTGCTGCTTGGCCGTGTAACAGGCCAAGAGAAGTACGTCGAGCCGGTGCCGCGAGCCCTCGAATACCTGCGCCGCTCGGCGCTGTCCGACGGACGGCTGGCGAGGCTCTACGAGCTTCGGACAAATCGACCGATCTACTTCACGCGAGACGCCGAGGGACGCCATCAGTTGACTTATGAGCAAAAGCGACTGGCGACAAACTACGTGTTTGTAGTGGATTCAAGGTTGGACGCCATCGAGGCTGAATACCGGCGCATCAGACGGGATGCGACAGTCGGGGCCGGCGGCGGACAAGGCACAGCCCGAGCGTCCCCGTCGGCAAGCCTTGCGGCGCGGGTCGCGGCGGTCATCAAGAGCATCGACGCCCGTGGGGCCTGGGTGGAGAAGGGGCGTCTGAGGCACCACAAGGTTGAACCGGAATCCGGCATCATTGACAGCCGGACATTCATCGACAACGTCAAGGTGTTGTGTGCGTTCCTGCGAGTGACAGATGAGCGATAGGGGAAAGTACGTTTACGAGTGGCCGCGACCGATGGTTACAGTCGATGCGGCGGTCTTCGCGTTCTTCGACGGCAAGCCGAGGCTGTTGCTGATTCAGCGCAAGCACGAGCCTTACAGGGGCCGCTGGGCCCTTCCCGGCGGATTCGTCAACATGGATGAAGACCTGCCGGAGGCGGCGGCCCGGGAGCTCGCGGAAGAAACCGGACTAACGAACGTCGCTCTGGAGCAACTGCGCGCGTTCGGCCGGCCCGGACGCGATCCGCGCGGCCGGGCCATTACGGTCGCCTATTTTGGGATCGCCAAGACCAACCGAGACCGGGTGAAAGCGGCCGATGACGCCGCCCAGGTGCAATGGTGCGACATTGACAACCTGCCGGCAATGGCATTTGACCACGACGAGATCGCTCGCCAAGCTATAGAAAGACTGAAGCAAACGGATGCCTATCGAGAGCAGGCGCGCACGTAGGATATGTCCATGCACCCGTTGGGGTCGAGACGCCGGTGCGGTAGGCGTCGATGGGCGTCAGCCGGCCCAGGAACTGGATTCCCTCACCTCGTGGTTGAAGGTCTTCAACTGTCTGTCAATGGCGCTGAGGGCCCAATCGATGTAGTGGAGCTTGTGGGCAGGCCGAAAATGCCGTTCGTTCAGAAGCCCGCTTCGGACCGTATCGACGAACCGTGAGATCGTTCGGCCGCCAATCTCCGTCGGATGGACCGCCCACTCCTTCAAGTGCTGATATTGACGGGCGAGGTGAGGCTCGCGCTGCATCTGCTCGGCCGTGAGATACTCGCCCGGGTTGTAGGCCAACTGCAACCCCTTCAGGCACAGAATCAGCGGCTCATAGTTGGTGCGCTTCGCCAGACGGATGAACTTGTACTGCTGTATGTGCGTCGTGGCCTGCACGGGCGGCTTATCGGCGATCTCCCCGCCGCCGGCTCCCATGTACCAGTTCCGCCGGCTGGTTCGGGCGAAGACGAACTCCTCGCCGTAGGTGTATTGCGTGATCTCATCCTGTCCGATGCGCGAGATCCACATGCCCCCGGGCTTTCGCACCGGTCCCCCACCGAGGGCCAGCAGGCACTTGACGAACCCCAACGGCAGAGTGCGCTGTCGGCCAATCTGACTCTTGCGCAACTGAAAGGACAGATGCAGGCTGTGCGGACCGATCTGGTAGAAGGCTACCAGCTCGTTGATAAGTTGATTCAGGAGCCAGGGGTCGGCGGTCGCCGGCCGGGAGAGCTCACCGGCAATGCTGAGCCGGCCCGGGGCGATCTCGAAGAATCCGAGCCGACGAGGGCGGTCCGTGTAGCCGCTGTGGTCGTCGACGTAGCCGCCGAGCTTCCAGCACAAAACGTCCAGGCGGAAATCATAAAAGTACTTGAACCCGTTGTAGACGGCATCGAACGCATGGCTGGCGCTTCGTTTCGGCTCGACCGCCGCGGCGCCCACGTTGCTCAACTCTAGTTCACATCCGAGGGGCATCAGCCCAGGCTGCAGGTTGGACCGAATCCGGTTGAGGTGGGCCTCAGCCACTCGCGAATCAAAGATGCTCTTCGAGGCTCGCACCGCGTACTTGACGTAATCGATCAGATCGTTCTGCTGGCAGGGCATGGCATCCAGGCCCCTCTGGATAAGCGGCTCAACGATATCCCGATTGGCATTGATCATCTGCAGAGAGGCCAGCAGGCTCACGGAACGGGTGAAGTACCGCTCGCTGGTCCGCATGTGCTCCAGTTCGAAACGGAAGCGATTCTGCATCCGCTCCTCGAACTGGTTCAACAAGACCTGCCGGATCGCAAGGGCCAGGTAATTCCGGAGATACGGGCGGGCTTCGGCGTCATTGCACAGGTGCCTGATGCTGGGCCGAGGCCGGTCCAACTCATGTTCCAGGTAATAGTCGCTGACGGCGTCTCGCTGGTAATGACTCATCACGAGATCGCGCTCCGTGGTCGCCAGCAACTCCCGATCGGCCTGGCGCTCCATCTCGGCATCGACGGTTCGTTCCCCCGGACGGGTGTGCTTCTTCAGGAATCGGTCGATTCGCTTGCGCAGCCACAGCTCATGAATGAGGTTGACGTGGAAGCGATCGCCGAAGTGTTTCCGCATGGATTCGGCCGTGACGAGATACGCCTGCGCCTCCACCGCGCCGTGGGCGGTACGGACCCGAACGGTTTCCCTCTGGTACCGTTTGCCCTCGTAGCGGTCGATCTCGGCCATGGCGGCGGGCGCAACGTCGTGGATCACAAGCCCCTCGATCCTCGATGCCTGGGCGGGGACCGCGTAGAAGTAGACGTTGTCGGGACTGACCCGGCGGTGACGGGGCAGGAACGCCGGCTCGGCAAAGAGGGTCTTATCGTCAATCCTGGACGGTCTGCGTGTAAAGGCGAAGCCGCTGACCGACTGGAAAATCCTGCTGTCCCGCAGTGATCCGTAGATGAAAAGGTTCGCCTTTTGGTTCTGCATAGCCGCTCTGTTGTGCGGACAACCCCCACCGAGAGAATGTCACGAGTCGGCCAGGATGCGCCGCCGGAGCTTCAGGAGTTCCTTGAACGCGCGAAGCACGACCCGCACGTTGGCGCCCGTCTGCCGGCCGGCCGTCCGCGGATAATGGTGCACTCCTCTCTGCGTAATCGTATACCCTTTTCTGGCGGCACGGGCCAGAATCTCCGTGTCGATCAAGGCCCCCGTACTCTCCATCTTGATAGTGTCGAAGATCGCTCTCTTATAGAGCTTAAACGCACAATCGATATCGCGCAGGTTCAGCGAGAACACAAACCCGGTGACCCGCGTCCAGAGCCACCCGCTGATCTTGCGGACGGCGTTGTCCTGCCGGTTCACGCGATAGCAACTGATGATATCATATTCCCGGATCAAGGGCAAGAGCGGGGGCATTTCCGTCAGATCGAATTGTCCGTCGCCGTCCGTGTAGAAGACGAGTTCCTTCGTGGCCGCCCGAAAGCCAGACTGCAGAGCCGCCCCGTAGCCGAGGTTGTGCGGATGATGGATGACCCGTACCCGCTTGCGCTTCGCAGCAATCCGGTCGGCGATTCGACCGGTATCGTCCGAGCTGCCGTCATTCACAATGATGACCTCGTAATCCGCTCCCAGGCCCTCCAGGACTTGGATCGCCTGCTCCACCACCCGCCCTATGTTGCCCTGCTCGTTATAGCAGGGAAAAAAGACGCTGATGGAAACGGGCGACTTCACACCGACCTGCAGGTCCTGGGGCCCCTCGGGCTCGGCCATGGCTCACCACCTTTTCGTCAGGGCAATCCCGTTCCGCTCGGCCTCGTAGCGGTTGATCCGCTGGCGGTGCGCCTCGGCCGACTTCGCGTCGCCGTTCGCCCGGGCCACCTGCTCCAGTCGGATCAGGGCGAGACGCGCCGCCTCCAGGCGGAGATTGTAACCATCCTCGTTCGCGTAGGTGGCCTTTTTTTCCTCAAAATCCAGCACGTATTGTCCACACACCTCATCGACGCGTGGTCGAAGGTCGGCGAACTGTGCCGCAATCAGCAGCATCTCCAGTACGGGCGCGGGAGACGGCTGGATGTTGAAGGCGCTGATGACCAATTCGAGGCCGTTCTTCTTTCGGGCCGGATCCACAAACAGCAGAAGGTTGTGACCGAGGGACAGATTGGCCGAATACTCGTTCGGATACGTGAGCTTGCCTGCGAGCATATCCCGATAGATCTTGCCACCCTTGGGGGAGTTTACATCAACGAAGATCTTCTGCTTGTCGTTCAGGAAAATGATACGCCAATCCGTGCTGTATTCCAGGCCGTTGGTCAGGGGCGAGTTGAACTGGTTGTTCGGCATCATCGCGACCCAGACGTCGTATTGCCGGAGTTGCTCACTAACCCAGTTGCCGACCTGAACGTAATCCTTGGCCGTCAGCTTGCTGCGGGTCGCCCGCCGGGCGCTCACGATCGGACCGCCGGACATGATATCGGTCCACCGGTCGAAAGCCGCCACGTCGTAGGCGGCTTGAGCCCGCCCGTCCATGAACAACTGCAACGGCGTCTTGCCCGTTTCCGGGTCGGGACGCTGGCCCCAGGCAATGAAGCCGCCCTCCGTCCAGTAGTTGAACATCTTGCCGCTGAGTTCGTTGCTGCGGATGAAATCACAGGCGTAGAACGGCTTGGCGTCCGAAGCGGTCATCCGCATGAACACGCTTGTCAGCTTGGGATCCGCCGGCCAATAATCCAGGTAGACGTACTTGAACTTCAGGCCCCACCAGACGCCGAAGATCGTCACGGCAGCCGCCCCGGCGAGGATGAATCCGGATTGCAGTTTCGCCGGCATCGGGGGCACCTCGAACTTGCCGGCCCGCGAAAATTGCACGGTCGCGGCGAGGAGGCGTACCGCCTGATCGACCAGCAACGCCACGATGGGACAGGCGGCAAATGCGGCAATCGGGATAAATCGGCGGGATCGAATCGCCATGTAGATCGTCATTGCGGCGATAGCCAGCAGCGCCAGGTCGATTCTAGGCCACGTGTAATGCGCGGCCGTTTTGGCTTTCTTCTTGACGGGGCGATCCACGACCCGCGAGGTCCGCACGAAAACGACCGCCCATACCAGCAGTGCGAGCCACGCGAGAATGTACATGAACAGAAACGGCTTGGCCGTGCCGACCGGATTGGACCAGTCGAACGCCCGATGCCACTCATGCACGTCGCGCCATCGCTCAGCGTTCTTGGAAAGGCTGATGATGAACGTGTGCGTCAGGTTGGTCAGGTGGAAGGGGTTGAAGACCACCATCGCGATGAACGCCACCACCGTGGCACCCACCGTGTGGAGGGTCCCCCACCACTCCATCGTCCGCACCACTTTCTCTTTCAGGAACACGACGACCGTGCCGAGGACCATGGCGAACGAAAAGATGCCGAGATAGGCGAGACGCGAGCCGGCGACATACACTTCCAGCGCGCTGCGCTCCAACCGGTTCAATCCGACCGGTACGGCCGGGAAAAACCGAGGCAGAATCAGCAAGAACAGCACGCAGGAGCTGGCAACTTGGTGAGCGACAATAGTGCCTTCCTTCATTCGACGGTTCAATGCCGCCCCGATGCTGGCCGCGATATCGCACACCACCCAGGCGAACAACCAGTCGAGCAGAACGCCAGTCGACGTCAGATGCTCGTGACTGAGGAAGCGGTTGGCCATGCCATAGAGGATGAGCTTCGTCAGGATGCCATACGTGACGATGGCCCACCGCCGTGATAGATTCATGATCAGGTGCCACACGACGAAGGGAACCAGAACGATGAAGGCGTAGACATAGCCGCCGTGGACGTTCGACCAGAAGACGATCAGCGGCACGATCAGCCAGACGTACAGCGCGTTCTTGTGGCTTGCCAGGGCCAGCACAAGAATCAGGACCGCCACGAGCAGATTGGAGAAGCCCGCGGGCCGGACATCGAAGAAGGATCGGCCGATGAACAGCGCAAACGAGACGAAGACCGCCGCCAGAGCGGGATTCACGCCGTAGACTCTCGCCGTGTAGTACAGAGCGACAGCAGCCAGGATATAGATGGCGAATTTCCACAGGACCAATGCGTCATAATACGGCTCGGACTCCGAGCCGAGAGCCGTGCTCAATCGATAGAAGATCACGTGGGTGAGCCAGTTCTGGTTGACCCAGCCCGTGGGATGCCAGTATCGGACGGTGTCGAGGCCGACTTTGCCCGTGATCCATCGGGCCCAGCCCGGCCACCGCTCGACCTCTTCCGCCGTCGGTCCGGCCTTGTGCGAGTTGGCGCTGAAGGGCTCGACCGTATCGACGCCGTGATTGACGAAGTGCCGCCCGCACGCCATTGCCACCCAGGTATCCCCGGCGGCGACCATGTGGGTGCAGGCGTGGAAGGCGAAAATCAGCATCGCCGCCCAACCGAAGATCATCGGCCAGCCGGAGAATGCCTCGCGTGTTCTGCCGTCCAGCAACTGGCCCGGGCGTTCAGTATCGTCTGCGCTCATTCGAAGACTTTCAAGCTATTGAGCAAATCACTACGGGAACATACGACTTTCCCTCTCTATCGTCAAGAACCTGTTCGGTGTTCGCATCTTCGCCCGCAAGGTCCGATAGCACACTCTCTCGGCACGCATCTCAATTGACTGAGCGGTGCGTCCACGTTCGGCGTCGCACCCAGTGCTTCACGCACTGCGCGAGAGATGAGCCATCGGCGATCACGATTTGCTTCTGCGCGTGAAGAGATCGTAGAGGATGGGGATCAAAACAAGCGTGAGAATGCCGGAGACGAGAATGCCACCGGCAGCGGCGATCCCCACGCCGTTCCTCATCTCGGCGCCGATGCCTCGGCCCAGTGCCAACGGGAGCATTCCCAGCACGGCGGCCAGGGTGATCATGACAACCGGACGAAACTGCTCGCAGGAGGCCGTGATCATCGCTTTGTGCCGCGGGATACCCTGCCGAACGTGCACGTTGAACTGATCCATGATCAGGATCGCGTTGTTCACGACGATGCCGATCATCATGACCATGCCCATCAGCACGAACATCGAGAGGCTCTCCCCGGTCAGGGTCAGTGCCCACATGACTCCGATCACGGCCAGTGGGACCGTCGCCAGGATGAGCCAGGGCTGCTTGAACGATTCGAGGATCGCCGCCAGGGTCAGGATCACCAGGACGATCGCGACGAGCCCCGCTTCGCCAAAGGCCGCATTCGCCTCGGACATCCTCTCGTACATGCCGGCGAACCGATGATCGTATCCGGGCGGGAACCGACCTTCGGAGACGATCTGCCCGGCAATCAGATCGACGGCCGTCCCCAACGGCAGATCCGGGGCCAAGTTGGCGAAGACCTTCTGGACGCGGCGCTTATCCTCCCGCGTGAGTTGAATGGGCGCCACACGCTCCTCAACCTGGGCCAGGCCAGACAAGAGGATCGGTTTGCCCGGTGCCCCCTGAAAGAGGAACTGCTCTACCTGATCTCGCCCCTGTTCATCGGCCAGTTCGACGACAAGGTCGTAGTTGCGATCGCCTCGCTTGAAGGTGCCGGCCTTGAGCCCTTCCAGGTTGGCCCGCAAGGCAAGCCCCAGGCCCACCGCCGGTATGTTAAGGTCCGCCAGGACGGCGCGTCTGGGGATCACGGCCAGCTCGGGCTTGCCGGCTCGCACGGTCGTATCGGTATCCGTGATTCCCTCGATCCGTCCGGTCCGGTCCTGCGTCTCCGCGGCCAGCCGTTCGAGCGTGGCCAGATCTTCGCCCGCGATTTGCAGCTCCACGTCCTGGACCTGCCCGCCCACGATGACCGGCTGCGTCACCGTGACGATACACTCAGGGTACCCGGCGAGCCGCCTTCTGATCTCGGCCTGGATCTCGTCGATCGAGATCTTCCGCTCATCGCGCTCGGAAAAGGTCAGGAGCAGTTGGGCTAAGTAGACCCCCTGCGTGGACTGCCCGATGACGCCTTCGACCTTCCCGATGGAACTGAGCACATGCATAAGCTCGGGCACATCCCTGAGCCGTTCTTCGATGATCCGCACGCGCCCCACCGTTCGGTCCAGATCGTACGACGTGGGGTACTCCAGCTTAACGAAGACCTGGGCCTGGTCCGTATCAGGGGCGAAGCTGAACCCCACCCTGCCGGCCAAGGACAGCGCATGCACCAGCAGCGACGCCGTCACGAACAGGGTGGCCAACGCCGCGACGCGGTGCCTCTCGTTGAACGAGAGGATTCGTCGATACCCGCCGAGCAGCCGGTCGAGCCACCGGTTGAAGCCCGTCTCCATCCGGTTGAGGAGTCCTCTCTGCTGGGCCCGGGCGGGCTTGAGCAGGACCGAGCACAGGATCGGCGTCAGGGTAAAGGAGATGAACAGGGACACGGCGGTCATGATCAGCATGGTCCAGGCCAGGGGCCTCATGAACAGCCCGATCAGGCTGCCCATCATCGCAATCGGAAACAGCACGACGATGTTGGTTCCGGCGCTGGCCACCACAGCGAGAGCAACGTCCCCGGCCCCTAAGCGCGCCGCCTCCTTCGGGTCCCCGGTCTCCTTAAGCCGGGAGACAATGGACTCCAGAACCACGATGGAGTTGGTCACCAGGATGCCGACCGAAAGCCCTATCGAAATCAGGGTGGAGGTATTGAGCGTGTAGCCGGCAAGCTGCATGAAGAACAGACCGATGATGATGGTCAAGGGCATCGTGATCGCGATCACCAGCGTGGATCGGATGTTGTACAGGAAGAAGAAGAGGATCGCGGCCGTCAGCAGGATCCCCTGCGCGACATTGGTCCAGGCGCTCCGGACGGAGGCCTCGATGAACCGGCCGTCGTCGCTGACCCAGACCATCGTCATCCCGCCGGGCAATTGCCTGTTGAGTTGCTCCATCGCCGCCTTGACGCGGTTGACCACTTCCACCGCGTTGGCCTCGGCCTTCTTGACAACCTTGATGTACACGCAGGGCCGGCCGTCGATGGCCGCCTTCTGTCGCAATTCCTCGGTCGTCATGACGACGCGACCGATATCGCGTATGTAGCAGCGCTGCCCCCCTTCGCCGGCGACCTCCAACATGCCGATATCGGAAATCTCCTCGCACTCGGCATCGAACTTCACGGAATACTCGCGCCCGCCGTCCTTCACACGTCCGCTGGGGACGGTCCGCACCGCCTGTTGAAGGGCCTCAACTACGTTCAGGCTCGACAAGCCCTTGGCCGCCAAGCGATCCCTGTCCAGCAGGACGTGCACCTCGCGATTGGCCCCGCCGACCAGCTCGACGTTCGCCACCCCGGAGATCACCGTGATCCGGTCCCGCAACGTGTTGTCCGCAAAGTCATATAGCTCGTCGAGGGGAACGTCTCCCGTCAACGCCAGGTTGATGATCGGCTTGGCGTTGATATCGAACTTCAGGATCTTCGGATCCTCCACATCCTGCGGGAACTCGGCCCGAATCAGGCCGAGCTTCTCGCTCACGTCCGTCGCGGCGATATCTACGTCCACGCCGAACTCGAATTCGAGCAGGGTCTGGCAGACGTTCTCCATGCACGCGGAACTGACGTGCTTGAGGCCGTCGATCGTGACGACCTGATCTTCGATGCGCTTGGCCACGTCCGTCTCGATCTGCTCGGGACTGGCGCCCGGATAGATCGTGGTCACCGTGATGTAGGGCACGTCCATTTTCGGCATCAGCTCCACGCCCATCTTGCGGTAGGCGTTGAGTCCGAGCAGGGTCAGGGCGATGATCAGGCAGCTCATGGCCACCGGCCGCCGCAATGAGGCATTGGATAAAAGCATGGTCCTACTCCTCCTGCACCGAAACGGGCGTGCCTTCCGCCACCGAATACTGCCCCATGGTGACCACGGGGGTTCCGGTATCGATCGCTCCGTCGACCGCTTCGGTCCAGCCGGCCGTCTCGAGCCCGGCCTTGATCGCGACCTGCCGGGCGATGCCGTCCCTGACGGAGAAGACGACGCTCTGTCCGCCCCGGGTCTGAATGGCCCGGGTCGGCACGCCTGTGCCCTGCCTTTTCTCGAGGACCACGGCGATGTCCGCCATGGCCCCGGGCACGATCCCTTCCGGCGGGTCCTCAAGGAGGGACTTGATCTCAAACGTCCGAAGCCGCGGATCGATCGTGGGGCTCTTATACCGGATCGGCTGCTCTCGGAATGCGGCGCCGGCCACATGAACGGTCATCAAGGTGCGGTCGCAGACGACCTCGGCGTAGTACTGTGCGGGCAAATACGCACAGACCTCGACGATGGCCGTATCGTCGATCCGCACGATGGCATTCCCGGGACTGCCCATCTCGCCCGGCTCATGGAGTCGCTCGCTGATCCTGCCCGAGATCGGCGCGTAGACGACCGCATCGGCCAGGTTCTTCCCGGCGACCTCCAGAGCCACCTCCGCCTGCGACTCCTGGGCCTTGGATAGTTCCACCAGCGTCCGGGCATGCTTGAGCATCGCCTGAAGCTGCTGATATCGGGACCGTTGCTGCTCGAACGCATCCTGCGTCACAGCCTGTTTCTCGACGAGCCGTTTGAATCGGCCGTAATCCAGCTCCGCCTTGGCGAAGTCGGCCTGGACGCGCTCCAGGTTCGCCTGTTTCTCCTCCGTGGCGAAGCGAGCCACCGCCAGGGCCTGCTCGCTGATCTGCACCGCCCTTTCGAGATTCGCCTGATCTATGGCGAAGAGCTTCGTCTGCCCCGCCACCACGCTGTCACCCTCGTCGACGAAGATGGCCTCGATCGTACCGCCGATGCGAGGCGAGACCATCGCGAGATTCTTCGCCTCGACGTTGCCCTGTACGACAACGCTCCGCTCGAACTGTCGCATCGCCGCCAGCGTGACCACAACGGTGACCGCGGGTTTCGTGCCGACCTCCGCGGGCCGCTCGCCGGCCGGCTGCCCGTGCAACACCCGACCTACGGCAGCCAGCACGGCAACCAGGGCCAGGCCCATCACACATATCAACGTACGCATGAGCCGGCTCCTGCCGGCGGTGCGCTCATGATTGACCTTCATGCTCGTGTTCCTCGATGTCTGTCTCGGTTTTGCCCATCGCGTTCAGGAGCGTGGCCGCCGCGACCTGGTGCTGGAATCGTGCGGCCAGGACCTGCATCTGTGCCTTGGCTCGTTCGGCCGCCCCCTGGAGAATTTCCACGGAGTCGACCAAGCCTTCCTTCCATTTCTCCTGCGTCTCGGCGTACCGCCGGGACGCGACGTCCATCGCCCGCTCCGCCAGATCCAACTGGTCCTGCGCCGTCTCGACGTTCTGCTGCGCCCGAATGACCGCCAGCATCAGGGCCAGCGTGGCCTGCTCCCGTTCGATGAACGCCTGCTCCTGCCGCTCCCTCGCGGCCTTGTATTCGTTGATGTTTGCGAAACCATCAAAGAGCGTCAGCGTGCCGGCCAGCCCGTAAATCCACTGATTCGACGGCAGCAGCGACGTTCCCAGTGCGTCCGGGCGATAGGCGAACGCACCCAGCACGGGCAGGAAGTCCGCGATCGCCAGCTTGACCTTTTCCTCCTCGATTGCAATCCGACGATCCGCAATGTGCAGTGAGGGATGACACAACATGGCCTCCAGAATCAACTCTTCCAGCGATCCGGCCGGCGCCTCAATGGGCGTCTCACTCGCCAGTGTGACATCCGCCAGCGGCGACAATCCCATCGCCGCCAGAAGGGCGGATTTCGCCTGCTGGTAAAGTCGCTGTGTCCGTGCCATTTCCGCTCGCTGCGCCTGTGCGTAAACGGCCGCCTGATCCGCCTGCCAGCCGCTCACCAAGCCCTCCTGATGGAGGGCTGCAACCTCGCTGCGAAGGGCTTCGGCCGCTTCTTCTTCGGCGGCAAGCGACCGCTCCACCTGTTCGAGCGTCAAGCACTGGAAGTACAGCACCGTCACCTGCTGCGCTGTCATCTGCCGCGTGTACCGGACGACCCACTCCGCGATCTCCTCACCCCGCTCGTGCATGCCATAGAGGAACCACGTCGCCGGGCTGAAAACTGAGACGCTTGCACTCCACAGAAGCGCACGCGCCTTGTCCATATTCATGGGCTCAGTTTCCGACAGGGGCAGCGAGATCGCCGGATCGAACTCATAGTGCGAGTAGCTCAGGCTCACGGCGGGCAGAAAGTTCGCGAAGGCGATCTTCCGCCCCAACTTGGCGATTCGCTCTTGAAGCGCGGCGCTCTGCGTCTCAAGGTTATTCGCCATCGCGATGCGGATACAGTCCTCCAGCCCCAGTGTGTCTTGCTGCGACAAGACCCCTTCGGTCTCGTCGCGGAGAGCCGGCGGATACTCGGCGGCGTGCTCCCGCCGGAGCTTGGCGCCATGGTAGGAATGGCATCCGCCCATCAGCACGAATATCAATAGTGGCAGCGGCAGACACCGCCCGATACTATGCGTCACGTTTGCCTCCCGAAGTTTTCAGAAGTCCCCTGAAGAACAGGGCTTCCACCTTCTGCAGATCGCCCTTCAGGTCCCCCGTCGCCAGATCGTTGTCGGCCAGGACCATCGACTCCAACGTCGCCAGAAGGCACTTGGTCGCGATCAGCGGGTCGATGTCGTTGAAGAGCCCCTTGCGAACGCCGGCCGCAATGACCTCCGTAAGTTGCGAAGTCACTCGCTCGTCGAACTCCTTCTTTTTCGCCTCCACCCTGCCCCCGGGCACGTACCGCCCGTGGCTTTCCAGGAGGTATAGCCGGACCATGTCGGACTGCTCGCGCGCCACCCGCTCGTGTATTTGAATGAAACAAGCCAGTTTGCTTTGCTCGTTATTCGGACCTTCCAGCGTGGGCAGGATCATCCCGAACGCCTCCTCCGCACAGGCCACCAGCACCTCGAAGAACAGGTCCTCTTTGCTCGCGAAGAAATTGTACAGCGTCCCCGTCGAGAACTCGGCGACCGCCGCAATCTCCTGCATCGAGACGCTGTGAAAGCCCTTCTCTGCGAAGAGCCGCAGCGCCCCCGACAGAATCTCCTGCCGGTGCCCCAGCCGTTCCCGCTCCTTTCGCGACAGCTTCGTTCTAGACTTCATAGCACTGTCCTCACGACCACGAATGGAGAATATACGTTCAATTGTGAATTCGTACTTCATATTATGAACCACAGTTCAGATAATGCAACATCTTTTTGGGGGAAATGATGTGAATTGCGAAATGGTCGAACTGTGCGCTCTGTGGTCCGCTTCAAGACCGCGACGCGGGGTGCGAAGGTTTCACGGCAGGCTGTTCATATCGCAGGTATTGACATCACGCGGGCGAAGAGCATTGTGATCGGCTGTCATCACTGCGGCGCTCCGGCCGCCGCTGGCGGCCACCCCTGTCCCGGATGGCTCGGACGGTCTGCCAAACCAGGCAATGAGGCACGCCAGGCAAACCACGGCGGCCGCCGCACTGGCCCACCCAACGGCCCTCCAGAACCGGCCGCCGAACTCTGTCGACTCGTGTACGGGCAAGTACGCCAGGCGGGCCACAAGCTTCTCTCGCAGCCCTGCCGGCGGCTGGACCTCCGAGAGGGCCTTCAGCCGGTCTTCCAGCCATTCCATGGGAACGCCGTCATGCTCGTGTCTCGAACCGCCGTTCATGGTCCCACCTTTCCAGCGAATCGTTGCCGCAATTTCTTCAAGGCCCGATTGATCATCCACTTCAGCGTGCCATCGGGCCGGCCAAGCACCTGGGCCATCTCGCGATACGTCAGCCCTTCCACATAGTGGAGCACGAGCATGGTCCGCTCATCCGGGTCCAGATGGCCTAACGCCCGATAAACCCGCGACAGGTGCTCATCGGCCATGATCCCCGCCAGCGGGTTGTCGGCCATCCCGAGCGGTCGCTCGCTCAGCGTAGCGACCAGCTTTTTCTCCCGCTCCCGGCGACGTCGGGTGTCGAGAAAGGCGTTGTACGCGATCCGGTGCAGCCACGTCCGGATCGACGCATCCCCCCGGAACTCATGGATCGCGGCCCACGCCGAGGCGAACACATCCTGCGTGAGATCCTCGGCCAGGCTCCTATCTCGCGTCAGGAACAGCAGCAGTCGATAGACCGACCCATAATGCGCGTCGATAACCTCTTCATACGCCTCGCGCCGCCGCTCACGAAGGGCCTTGAGAGTCCGTCGTTCGGATCGATCGCGCACGTACTACTCCACGCTGAAGACCGCCAGACCGTAGAGGCGGCCCCGTTTATTGGTTTGGACGCCCGAAACCCCGGGCCGTTGGCGCGTTCCGCAGAAAAACGCTACCGGGGAGCCGAGGTTATTGTTTCAGCCACTTCTCCAGGCGGTCGAGGCCCTTGGTGATCTGCTCCATGGAACAGGCGAAGCTGAGCCGGACGTTGTTGTCGCATCCGAAAGGCAGGCCCGGCACGACGCCGACGTTGGCCTGCTCCAGCAGGGCCTTGGCGAAATCCATGCTGCCGCCGATCTTGGCGCCGCCGATGGTCCGGCCGTAGTTACCCGAGACATCGGGGAAACAATAGAACGCCCCAGTTGGCTCTGTACACTCGACGCCGGGCATGTTCCGCAGACGCTCGGCCATGTACTTGCCGCGCTTCTCGAACTCGACCCGCATCTTCTCGATGGCCTCGTCCGCATCCGGCCCCATGGCGGCGATGGCGGCATACTGCGCGAACGTCACCGGGTTGGAGGTCATGTGGTCCTGAAGGCGATTCATGGCCTTGATGACTTCGAGCGGCCCGGCCGTATAGCCTAAGCGCCACCCGGTCATCGAGAACGCCTTGCTGAAACCGTTGAGCGTCAGAGTCCGGCCGAACGCATCTTCGCTCAGCGCCGCGAAACTGACGAACTTCGTATCACCGTAGATGAGCTTCTCGTAGATCTCGTCCGACATCACCATGACGGCCGTACCTTCGAGCACCTTCGCCAGGGCCCGCAGCTCGTCGGGTGTATAGCTGAAACCGCCGGGATTGCTGGGGGAGTTCAGGACCAGCAAGGCGGTCTTAGGGGTGATCGCCTCCTTTAACTGCTTCGGCGTGATCTTGTAGCTGTTGCTCTTGTCCGTTTCGAGGACCTTGACCACGCCCCCGGCCAATCCGGCCGCCTCCGGATACGTCACCCAGTACGGTGCGGGCAGGAGCACTTCGTCGCCCGGGTCGAGCACGGCCTGCATCGCCTCGTAAACGGAGTGCTTGCCGCCCAGATTCACGATGACCTGCTCCGGGGCGTACTTGAGCCCGTTTTCCCTCTCGAGCTTCTTCGCGATGGTCGCCCGCAGCGCGGGAATACCGGCCGCCGGCGTGTACTTCGTCTGCCCTTCTTTCAGGGCCTTGATGGCCGCCTGCTTGATATACTCCGGCGTATCGAAATCGGGCTCGCCAGCCCCGAATCCCACCACGTCCACGCCCTGGGCCTTCAACTCCTTGGCACGGGCCGTTACGGCAATCGTCGCCGACGGCGCAACCGCTTTGGCTCTCTGGCTTACTTTCATCTGGCGCATACCTTTCCAAGAGGGTTCTTCTGGCGATTTCCGGGCACTACTTACGTCAAACGCCTGCCCCGGTCAAGAGAAATCGCGAGCCGCACGCCCAAGCCGAATTCCGCGCGGCCCGGCGTGCCGAGGGCTTATCCAGAATTCTTACTCCGCCTTTCTGCATTCGTGCGGCAGAAACGGGCCTGCATGCGGAAGGTGAAAAAAATTTCACTATCTACGGTTTTTGCCGTTGACAACCTACTGGTTAAGCCGTAGGTTGTAACGGGTGTTGGCAAGTGAGTCATCTTGTTCGAGTTGATTGGGAGGTATTCTGATGGCAAGACCACGTCACGAAAATCCGACGCCGGCGGAGCTGGAGGTGCTGCAAGTCATCTGGGAGCGAGGCCCGAGCACCGTGCGGGAGGTGATGAACGCCCTGAATCACGACAGGCCGCGAGCCTATACCTCGGTAATGAGCCTGATGAACGTGATGGCCGAAAAGGGTCTGCTCAGCCAGAAGCCCAAAGGCCGGGCGTTTGTCTATTCCGCCAAGATCTCCCAGGCCCGGACGCAGTCTGAGATCGTGCAGGACCTCCTCGGTCGTGTCTTCGACGGTTCGGCTTCTGCGCTGGTAACGCACCTGCTCGAGCAGGCCAAGCCGGACAGCGAAGAGTTGGACGAAATGCGAAGAACCATCTCCGAGTTCGCTCGGAAGAAGGGAGGTGCATGATGTCCGTTGTGGAATTTTTCTCGCAACCTGTATGGTATCGTCTGAGCCTCACACTGGTGCATTTTCTATGGCAGGGTCTGGCGGTGGCCGTGATCGCCTACGCGGCCGTTCGCGTTCTGCGCCTGAAGCGCGGCAATCCTCGCTATGCGGCCTATCTGATCGCCTTCGCCCTCATGGCGATCTGTCCACTGATCACTTTCGCCGTCCTCGGCGGGCCCACAAGACCAGCAGCCATCGGACCGGCGCCAACACCAGAGGTTGCATCACCAGGGCCCGCCCCACGTTCCGTCGGGCCCGAGCCTCCACAACCACTCAACGAAGACCCCGTGACCGTCAGCCCGACACACCGCGCGCCTCTGCGAGAGAGGCTCGACGGCATGGCGCAGGCAGCGCTGCCTTGGGCACTGGCGTGCTGGATGGGCGGGGTGGTTGTCCTGAGTGTTCGTCTGCTGCTCGGATTCATCGGCGTACGCCGGTGGCGTCGCGGCCTGGAGCCTCTGCCGAGGGAACTCGCCGCGCGGGTCCACATACTGAGCGAACGGCTGGGCCTGCCGGGCTTCTCCCGCGTGTTTCTCTCCTGCCGGGCGATGGAAGCGGTGGCGTTGGGCTATTTGCGCCCCACGGTCCTGCTGCCCGCTGCCATAGTGACTCACATGCCGCCGGAAATGCTGGAGGCCGTCATCGCGCATGAGCTGGCCCACATCCGTCGTTTCGATTTGTGGGTCAACCTGGCCCAGCGGGTCATCGAGACACTGCTGTTCTACCATCCAGCCGTTTGGTGGCTCTCCAACCGCCTGCGCGCCGAGCGAGAACTGTGCTGTGACGAACTGGCTGTGAGAGCTACGGGAGAACGCCTGACGTATGCGTCGGCGCTGGAAAGCGCGGGCCGAGTGCGACTTGGGATTCGCCAACCGGCTCTCGCGGTAGCACTCGGACAAGATAGAAAGTCCACGCTCAGCCGTGTCCGCCACATCCTCGGCCTGCCGCCGGCCCCCTCGGATTCTCGCTTCTGGCTGGCGGGTGTCATCGCGGTTATACTCCTGGCCCTTCTTGCCATGCCTGCTGTTCCGGCCCTCACAGCCAGCGCGGCGACACAAACCGCATCCGAGAGCCGCCAGGCACCCGAGCCCGCCAAATCAATCCACCAGGCGGCCGCTGACGGTGACATTGATGAGGTCAAGAGGCTCATTGCCGCCGGCGCCGATGTCAATGCAAGGGACGCATGGGATGACACGCCCCTGCATCGCGCTGCGGCGGCCGGCCAGAAGGAATCGGTGGAGTTGCTTCTGGCCAGAGGGGCCAAGGTCAATGCAGAGGGTGAGTCGGGCAAGACCCCCCTTCACGATGCGGCCAGGAAGGGGCATGAGGAGGTTGTTGGCGTACTCATAGCCGGCGGCGCGGACCTCAACGCCAGGGATGGCTCCGGCCGCCAGACACCCCTTATCCAAGCCGTCCAAAAGGACCACCGGAAGGTTGTCGAACTCCTGGTTACGAAAGGTGCCGATGTCAATGCGATGGACAAGTACGGGCTGGGACCCTTGCGCTATGCAGAGCGACAAGGCCGCGCTGAAATCGTCGATCTCCTGCGTAAATATGGAGCAACTCAATACTTGCACTATGCTTTACTTGCCGGTGATATCGAGAAAGTAGAAGAACTCATTGCACAGCACGCCAGTGTCAATCTGAGGGACGTATACGGTCGGACACCACTGCACGTGGCAGTCCAAATAGGCCGCAGTGATATGGCGGAGCTACTGATAAGCAAAGGGGCCGATATCAACGCAAAGGCAGAGTCCAGTCAAACCCCTCTACATTATGCATGTGGAAGCGACAATAAGGACATGGTGGAACTCCTGCTGTCCAGAGGAGCCGATGTTCACGCCAGGGATCGCTATGGTCGGACACTACTGCACATAGCAGCCCAAATGGGCCACAGGGATGTGGCGGAGCTACTGATCAACAAAGGGACCGATATCAACGCAAAGGCAGAGTCCAATCAAACCCCTCTACATTACGCATGTGGAAGCGACAATAAGGACATGGTGGAACTCCTGCTGTCCAGAGGAGCCGATGTTCACGCCAGGACGCAGTACGACTCTGCGCCAATACACTATGCAGCGGGTCTCGGCAGCAGTGATGTGGTCGAACGCCTGCTTGCGGCGGGCGCGGACCTGAATGCCACCACAGGGGGTAGAACGCCGCTATACGTAGCGATCTGTGCAAACCGGAGCAAGACCGTTGAACTGCTCACTGCCAAGGGAGCGAAAATCTCACCCATTCACCTGGCCGCCTTCTTGGGGAACGCGGCCACGGTGAAGACCTTGATTGAAGGGGGCGCCGATGCCAACGCAAGAGATGGTGCAGGTTTTACGCCACTGCATAATGCCGTTTGTGGAGACCGCAAGGATGTAGTCACGCTGCTCATTGAGCACGGGGCGGACATCAATGCAACAGGCTGGCGCCAATGGACTCCTCTGCATCATGCCAGTGATATCGGGCCTACGGACATGGTTGAATTGCTTATCAACCATGGGGCGAAAGTGGATCTAAGAGGCGAGAATGGAAATACGCCCCTGCTTCTCGCAGCCGGCGGAGGCCATGTTGATGTCATTCGACGTCTTCTGGCTGAAGGCGCTGACGTGAACACAAGAGGAGACCGGGAATCAACCCCGGGATCTACACCCCTGCACATTGCCAGCGGAAAGGGGCACAAAGCTGTCGTGGAACTCCTTCTGACGAACGGTGCCGATATCAATGCCAAGACCGACGAAGGCCATACACCATTATCGGTGGCGAGAGACAAAGGCCGTGCGGAAATCGTGGAACTCCTCCGCCGGCACGGGGCGAAGGAATAGACATCCTCGCTGACGGTCGGCGAGAGCCGACATGCACGAAGCCGGGCCCAGCGAGGTCAACGGAGGCCTCGCCGGTTTTCTGTGGCTCTCTACATCCGTTTGTATCGGGGTCCGCCGCCGCCTTCGGGGGCGGTCCAGCGGATGTTGTCGAACGGACACTTGCGCTGACAGGTCTTGCAGTGGAGGCAGTTCGACGGGTTGGCCGGCTTGACCTCGTCGTGGATCGTCTCATAGACGCCCGCCGGACAGAAGGTGATGCACGGGGCGTTGAAGATCGGCGCGCACTTCGTTTCGCAGATCGTCGGATCGAGGATCTGCAGGTGCGAGGGCTGCTCCTCGCGGTGCTCGGTGGCCGCGACGGCGGTGAAGGTGTCCTTGTCGAAGTTCTGGTTCGGCTTGAGGCGATACGGGGCCGCCGTCATCGCCTCGTAGTCCTTCTCGACCTTGTACGCGGGCAGCCAGCCGTTGAGGACCGACAGCGGCATACCCTGCAGCGGCCCGAACTTCGCGACCGTCTGGCGGAAGTTCTTCGCGGACTTCATCTCTTTGGCGATATTCGACTGCTCGACGTTCTCGGTATATTTCTGCGCCGCGGCGTCCGGCGTGTCGAACGTTGCGACGATGGCCTTCGCGGCCTGGATGCCGGAATCGAGAGCGTTGTGCAACCCCTTGATCTTGAGCATGTTCACGAAACCGGCGCTGTCGCCGAGGATCATGACGTTGCCCTTGCCGATGCTCTTGGTTTCCGGATCGCGCGGGACGGCGCGCCAGCCGCCCTCGGGGATCATCTTCGCGCCGGCCTCGACGACCGTGCCGCCCTCGATGAAGGGCTTGACGAACTTGTGCTCTTTGAACCGTACGAGCGCGTCCTGGGCATTGAAATTGTGGTACTTCCAGTCGAGCCCTACGATCATGCCGACGGCCAGGTGCTCGGGCTCGCCGGCGTAGACGATCCCGCCGCCGAACATGCCGGGGCCGACAACCGGGGTCCAGATCGGATAGCCCATCGCGTGCACGACGCGCCCGCGGGTGAACTTCTCATACTGCTCCGGCGTGACCTTGATCAGCTCCTTGACACCGAGCGAATAGAGCTGGTGCGACTCGCGTTTGAGCCCCGCCTGCTCGACGAAACGCTCGGTGACGAGCCCGTCGCAGCCTTCGGCCAGCACGACGAATCTCGCCTCGATCGTGTCGCCTTCGACGTAGTTCGCCTGCTTGTGCCCTTCCTTGTCGATGCCCTGATCGACGAGCTTGACGCCGGCCGCGACGGTGTCGCCGTTGAGAACCACATGGTCGGCGGCGAAACCAGTCAGGACCTCCACGCCCAAGCTCTTGGCGATGTCACCCAGCCACTTCGTGAGCCGGCTGATGGACAGGGAGTAGTCCCCGTGATGGATCATCTGGCCGAAGCCCAGGCCGAGCTTCTTGGCAATCTTCATCATCCAGAAGAGGGGGAATCTGCCGCTCCTGCCGAGCAGGAACAGGATGTCGTCCTTGTCGATCACGTTGGCGAGGACCTGCTTGGCCTCGTCGCTGTCGCGCCAGTCGGGCTTGGCGGCGTCGAGCAGCGAGTGCAGCGGCTCGGCTTCGAGCACGGCGCCCGAGAGGTTGTGGTTGCCCAGATCGAGCGCCTTGTCGATCACACAAACATCCAGCTCGGATTGGAGGACCTTCAGTTGAATCGCCGTCGCCAGGCCGGCCGGACCGGCGCCCACGACGAGAACCGACGTCTTGTTATATTCGTTGGAGTTCGGCACGTTCTATCCCTCGACAGAGTTCTGTATCGCAATACCAGGAATCTTCACGCAAGTCTACGCCTCGTGCAGCGCCTCGATCAGGTTCGGGATGACGTCCTCGACGGTCCCGACGATATAGTAGTCGCACTGCTTGAAGATCGGGGCATTCGGGTCGCTGTTGACGGCCACGATCGTCTCGGTGTTGGCGACGCCGATCATGTGCTGGATGGCGCCGGAGATGCCGAGCGCGACGTAGAGTTTCGGACCGACGGAGGTCCCCGTCTGGCCGACCTGGTGGATGCGCTCGATGAAGCCCTGCTCGACGGCCGCACGCGAAGCGCCGCGCTCGACCTGCGTATCGAGGCTCTTGCTCAGGGCGCTGGTCAGCCGGCCGATGAGTTTGTCGTAGTTGTCGCGGCTCTGCATGCCCTTGCCGCCGGAGACGATGGCATCGGCGGCCAGGTTGACATCGCCGCTTCCGAGTTCGGTCTTGATGATATCGAGACTGACATCGTCGTCGGTCAGTTCGACCTTGTGCTTGACGATCTTGCCTTTGCGGTTTGGGTCGGCCGGGATGCGTTTCATCACGCCGGGCCGGGCCGTCGCCATCTGCGCCTTGGAGTTCTTCGTGCGAATCGTCGCCATGACGTTGCCGCCCAGGGCCGGACGGGTCTGCAGCAGCAGGCCGACCTCGCCCTTGCGGGACGTGTCGCGAATATCGAGCCCGGTGCAGTCGGCGGTCAGGCCGCAACCCGTGCGATACGACACCATCGGGGCCAGCATGCGCCCCTGCGGCGTCGCGGCGTACAGCACAATCTGCGGCACGTACTTGTCGATCGCATCGGCAATCGCCTTGCGATACGCGGTCGGGTCGAACACGTTGAGCAGCTTATGCTCGATGGCATAGACGTTGTCGGCGCCGGCGGCGATCAACTCCTCCGCCATGTGCTCGACGTTCTCGCCCGCGATGCACACACCCACTTTCGTCTCCAACGAGTCCGCCAGCTCATGCGCCTTGCCGGTCAGCTCGAACGTCGCCGGGTGCAGAACGCCGTCGCAGTGCTCGGCCACGACCCAGACCTCGCCCTGAAAGGCGGGCTTGGCCAGCTTGAAGCCTTCAAGCATGTCCTCGAGGGCCTTCTTGTGGAAGTGGTTGCCGGCTGCTTCGAGGATCTTCTCCCGAGCGGCATCGTCGATCTTGCCCGCGTCACTGATGCCCAGGTCCGCCAGGATCTTGCAGAGCAGATCGTAATCCTCCTGCTCCTTGATCGTCGCCTCGAACTTGCGTTCGAGCAGGTTGGCCCGGCGTTTCGGCAGGACGTATCCGCCGTCCTCGCTCTGGCCCGCTGCGGCCGCCTCGCCGTTGCCACCCTTGTAACTCTCGACGATGATTCGGGCCAGATCCTTCGCATCCTTCACTTCCTGACATTTTCGGGTGCTCTTGCCGGGCGGAAAGACGCGGATCACGGCTGTCTTGGAGCCTTTGGCCCCGATGTAGGTCGCGTTGATGTCGTCGGCGCCCCACCGAATCAGCGGCGCCTTGGCCGCCCAGCGAGCGCCGCCGAACGTGGCGAACAACGGATACTCGTACTTGGCCACCGTGATGACGGCCGGCAGCTTCCTGGCCGCCACGGTTTGACTACCGCCGCTGATGATGCGGGTAAACTCGAAGCGCTTCTTCTTATACTCCGCGCCCGTGACATAGGCGATGCAGGGCAGTCCCAACTCCTCGGCAAGCTGCGCCGGCACCTGGGCGGTATCGCCGTCGACGGACTGCATACCGGCAACCACGAGGTAGTCGTCGCCGCATTTCAGCACTTCCTTGACGATCCGGCGGATCGAGAAGGCCAGCGGATTCGCGGTGGCCCACGTGTCGGCCCCGCCGAGCGCCCGGTCCGTCAGCAGCACGACCTGGTCGGCCGCCCGGGCCAGACTGTACCGCAGCACCTCTTCGGCCATCGGCGGCCCCATCGTCAACGCGACGATCCGGGCCTTGGCATCGCCGCTGATCGTCTTCATGTAGTTCGCAAACGCCAGCGCCTGCGCGTCCAGCTCATTGATCACGTTGGCCAGCCGCGACCGGACGAGCGTGCCCGTTTCCGGGTCGAACGCATTGTCCGTGATCTGCGAGACGTCCGGGACCTGCTTGACCAGAACAACGTAGTCACTCATAGGCAAATTTCCCTAAACAGAAATACCCCCACCTCTCGGGGTTCTCCGAGTATCCATGGGACCTACGCCCTCCCCCGCCCCATCTTGCTTGACCTACATCCTGCATATCTGCGATGATCGTTCGTCCAATCCTACAAGACCACCAAGTGTGCCCAGGTAGTAAATTGCGCATGATAGGCCGGTGTTACAGCCCTGTCAACTCCTTTCGGCCAAAGCCCAGGGATATCTTCCCGATTCGGATCCATCCTCCGCCAGGTCGTTTCACAGGAATCCGCACGCCGACACACGGAATTGAAGGGATCGCGTCCCCCCTCGACCCCGTCAGCCCTTCTGGACCACCAGCACTTGCATGACGTGCTTCCGCAGGCGTATGGGGGTATCGCTGGAGACGACCTTATGCCGCCCGGTCATGGGGTCCAGAAGCATCCATCGGCCTCGAACGGACACGTTCAGACCGAACTCCACGTCCTCGCTGCCTTCGTTGAATAACAGGTAATATTCCGTCTGCGCCTTGCGGACGTGTCGCACGCGCAGGTCAGGCGTCTTCGGGGACACTCGTACGTCCGGCTCAGCCAACCTGTCGACCAACTCGATGAGCTCGGCATCCGGCATCGACTCACTCCAGCGAATCAGCCGCCCCGCCTTCGTCAGCTTCTCGACGGCCGCCGCGGCCTTGGCCGGGGGGGCTTCTTCCAGGACCAGTGCCCGATAGTGCATCCCGGCGACGCGAATCCCGTCACGATCCACCCGGGCATCCTCCCACAGGTGCCGTGCTTCGAGATAGTTGAAATCCCGCTGATGTTGAAAGCAGACCTTCGCGGCGCGCCAGGGCAGATGATCGTTCAGCCCCAGGATGGCCAGCTCGCAAACGTGCGTGCTGTCGGTGTTGAGCCAGCAGAGGCGCGACGTCGCCCGCGCGAAGGGCTCGTACTGCGGCCACCAGGTGTTGTTAGGCCCGACGTCCGGCGGGCGCTCGTCGATGCGCGGGCCGCGAATGGAATAGTAGAACGCGTGCGGCACGAGCAGGTTGCAGCCGCGAATCAGCAGCCAGTTCGCCAGCCACTGCATTTCCTCGAAGGTAAAGTTGTGCCCGTAGGCGCCGCAGAACTCGTTCATGTTGCGACGTCGGCCTAAGTGGATCATGGCCGACGACGCGCACTTGCCCTGCGTGGACTGCGCGCCTTCGAGCGCGCTCGGTTTGCCCGGCTCGATGTAGCGCCAGACGATGTCCTGGCCCGGGATGTGGAAATGCCGCAGGTGGCCGATGTCGTCCGGGCCCATCGGGTGGCCGGTCAGACAGATGCCATGAGATTCGCACCACTGAGAGATCGGACGGTAGAACGTCTGTTCGAGCCGGGCCTGAAGCGCACGATTGTAGTTGCGTCGATGCAGGGCGGCCTCGGGCTCATCCTCATACCACAACGCCGGCAGGTGCTCGGTGAAATCATAGCCCAGGAAGTCGCTGACATGCTTGAGTATGCCGGTCGTCCCCGCGACCATGCCGCGCTCCGCCCCCCTCGCCAGCAGCGACGGCTCATCCGTGAAAATCGCCTTGACCGTCTTGCCAAAATGCGGGCCGAATTCGTCGTGGAACCGCTGGTAGACCAGCCGGATGAAGCAGGCGACCGCCGCCGGATTGAGGATATCGGCCCCCGGCGGCTGGTTCTCGCGCACCTCCCTGCGATTCGACCGTCGCGGCGGATCATCGTCAACGAAGTGCAATCCGCGAATGACCGAGCGTCCGTCGCGAG